>Ga0114978_10000301_pt1 | contig 41362 bp, 52 predicted proteins | sample S_140212_EF_Meta_FD_87027 | JGI IMG/M metagenome (GOLD analysis project Ga0114978, IMG submission 87027) | Freshwater microbial communities from Lake Simoncouche, Canada to study carbon cycling - S_140212_EF_MetaG | ecosystem: Environmental > Aquatic > Freshwater > Lake | place: Lake...
AGCATACCAAAGGAACGCCGACTATAAGCGCACCAAGCGTATATAGCACAACCTGTAATCCAAATGGGGTACAAGGCAAGAAGAGGAGGAGTAGGCACGGTGACGGCCATAGTGATAGAACAGCCAATAGATATAGCCCAAGCAAGGACCTCAAAACAAAAACGTATTCTATTGCTCTTGTAATCACTTTTGATCCAGCCAAATATTCCATAAATTATGTTGTACATATATAATAAACAATTCCTAAGTATGTCAGGTAGTGCAACAGTTGATCAACTCCCAACGAAATCCAAAATTCATTGTGAGTTGTTGCGCCCCAATTGAAATGTTTATTAACATTCATCTTGGCCCAGTCGATGTGATAATGAACAATCACATCAACGGCTGTCATTTTAAGCACCAGGTCCAATGGTACAAACACTGCTAAAATTACAGCAGTGAATGCCCCGTGGATTAATGCGTGTTCGATGCCACCCCATTTACCGTATGTACCCTTGACAGTGTAATGCCTGGCGTGTTGTAAAGGATAATCAGCAATGAAATGTTTGATGACAAACAGTCCTAGGATTAGGACCACGCTGTTAACAGTCCACTCCATTACAGAGTCTTGCCCACTGTTTCAAGGATAACGTTGAGCTGTTCGTGGTCGGCGTTGGTTTCGCCCAGGCTTGCTTTGTGAGCAATCTTTAAGGCCTTTTTAAGAACGGCCGGTTTAATTTCTAATTCTTCTGCAATGGCTTTGACAGTGTCGTTTAGGCCAGCGTTAAGGTCATCAATTTCGTGAAGGGTACGCATTCCTTCATTGATAATTTGTGTAAGTTTGAGCTTTTGCTCGCCATTGAAAGTTTTAACATCCATTGAAGTTCTCCTAATAAATTGATTATACACTAGCAATCTCAAGAAAGCAATAGCTTTATTCCCAGATGACCATTTTAAATCGTTCGTTTACAACGCCAAAATATTTACACTTCCACGCACTCTGGGAAAAGAAATCTAAGTGGTGCCACTGACTTTTGTGGGCCAGCAATTGGCGGCCAGCAATTGGCGGCCAGCATCGTCCCAATCGGTGTTTAGAAGTATAGGTTCTTGCTTTACTTTTTGAGCCTGCACTTCATCGTAATTAAAGCTATCCCATTCCCAATGCAACACTTCAAACGCATTACCAACGTGGTCAACATAGTCCATACTGAAATCTAATCCCCACTTTGGACGTATAGAAATCACTTTGTGTACCAATGGAAGTTTTTTAGCCCAGTGACGCAATTCCTCAAGTGCTGGGCCTTGATATCCTTTGCGTTCAAATAATGAACAGTGATTCAGTACTGCTCCTTCTGATTTAGTTGGCTGTGTCATCCAATCAAGTTTAATGGCAAACCTATGTTCTCTTTGTTTTTTGGGCCTTGTGTAATTGCCATAGGCAAAATGCTGTTCTAGTTTTGTTAGATCGTATCCGTTTTGGTCAAACAATTCAACGTCCTCGGGCGTGGGCTCGAATAGTAACTTAGCTATTGGATTAGACCAATAACCATTTGAATCGAAGCAATTGTCGGTTAACGTTAAATCTAGCATAATAATATTAATGCTCACTTCTAGATTCCCGGTAGCGAATCGGGCCGTCTAAGGCAGCAGCCGCCTCACACTTACGGTAACAAGTACCGGTCCTAAGGTGTGTTCTTTACAGTTAACAGTTTACAGTATTTAAAAATTTGTATCCACATCCAGCCAATGTCAAACTCAAACCAACGACGGCTCAATTTAGGGTTAGCAGGATCCATATGATGGTTATTATGCAGGCATTCCCCACCAATAATAATACCCCAAGGACTAATGTTTCTACTGTGATCTTTAGTTTCGCCATTACGATATCCTATCCAATGTCCAACGCCATTGATTACACCTGCGGCCCAGAATGGTATCCATATCATTTGTATGCCCCAGATTAATAATCCCCACATACCAAATAGGTAGTAATCAATGATCAACATAACTATAACACCAGCAAGAGGAAATGCTGTGTAAATGTTTTTTTCCATCCAGTCGTCTGGTGTACCGGCACCGTAGGTATTAACCATAGTGCGGTCTTTGGCCGCTCGGTGATACAGTGTAACTCCATTGAACAACACTGTCAAGAAACCAAATACGTGTGGACTATGCGGATCACCTTCTTGGTCATTGTATCTATGATGCTTGCGGTGTACCGCTACCCATTCTTTAGTTGACATAGCAGTGGTCAACCAAAGCCAGAAACGCATTGCGTGACTTAAGATGGGATGAAACTCAAGTCCTCTGTGTGCTTGTCCTCTGTGTAAAAATATCGTAACGCAGATAACAGTTATATGCGTTACGATTAAAGTGTAAAAAAGTTCAGTCATTTATGTGTTGTATTCTTTCTTTAATTATATCCACTGTTTGATTGCTAAGAACAACTTCGTAGTGGTTTAACGGAAGTTCTACAAGTTCCATATCAGACCGGAATCGCATACTACAAATAGTAACTACACCATCATTTGATTCGTGTATCCAGGGACTTGCTCCTACAGTAGTGACCACATTGGTCCATAGATTTGGTATTTTTAATTGTTTGACTTTGACAATAGGATCGCTTAATACGCCTATGTCTTTCATTAATCTATTGAAAGGTAAAAAATATCTGGCAAAGTCCGCTTCTCTGCTACCGCCATATGGTGTACTCAAACTAACGCCGCCTAGTGTTTGACTGTAAAAATGATTAGCTAAATGCAGGGCATAAATTCCACCAAGACTATGTGAAACAAAAAACATATCTTTGGTGTGCTGTAGTTGTTCAATCATCAATGACAGATTTTCATCAAACCCATTGGCACTGTTGTAACTGATTAAAATATCATCGCCGCCAAGATGTTCTCTTATGTGTGTGAAACTTTCTGTGGTGGCGCTGGCGCCGTGTATGTAAACTATAACCATTAATGAATTTTATTTTCGTCTTAGCGCACGTCTAGGGTAAACGCTTCTTCGAACGTTGTCGGAGTCTTTAGGATCTCTAACACCTGTTTCATTGTGTGGCCAAACTGCGCCAGTGTCGGGACGTTGCTTTTTAAGCATTACCACCTGATTTGGAGAATCTAGCATTGAGAAAGTATGAAAAGGCTGTACGTCTAAATTGTAATAGGAGTTATAGTCTGGTGTATTTTTAATAGCACCTTTTTCGGAAGTGGCAATTAAATATTCTTTTACTTCTTTGTTAGACCAATGTGGATATGTTTCCATTAAGCAGGCAATAATGCCAGACACCTGCGGAGTTGCCATACTTGTTCCTTGCAATTTTTGCAAGTAGTAACTATTATTTCTACTGTCTTTGACTGCTGGATTGGTTGCAGCTTCGTTAAGATACGAGCTCATAACAGCCTGTCCTGCCGCATACAATTCAACTTGAGGGCCACAGTTACTGAACGAAGCTTTTGTGTCCCACATTAAATTATAAAGAGCTCCTATGCATAAACGAGCGTCATTATTCGTAGATGAGCCAGGACTGCACCCCCTGGCATAATAGTGTGTTCCCTCCGCGGCTAGGTCGCTACGTGGCTTTGCTCCACTGATAGTAACAGTGTTATCCCAATCTGGCGAATCTGCCCTGGCAATCCTGTAAGAACTATTGCCCGATGCACATATAACTATAATGCCTTCGTTGATAGCATCTTGTACGTCAGAGTCCATTGCCGCAGAATAAATTCCTACAGTCTTACTTCCGTAAGCTTCGTCGGCTAATATACCGATACTGTTTAACGTACCAGTGTCCTTGCTGTTCCCAACAGTGCCACGATACGTATAACTAGATACTCTAGCGGCATCCATTGCTCCTACAAATGTACCCCAACTATTACTACACACAGTGGGATTTTTTCTTCCTGTTGCAGGATTAATTGGTTTGTACTTGTGAAACATTCTTATAAAGTCAAATACATTTGGCTGGTTGAAATCTATATTATATATGTTTGCTTCTTTGGCCCAACCTTGTGTAATACCTGCTACGGTTCCGGTGCAATGGGTGGCGTGTGAGTTAAAGGAAATAACTGGCTTAAAGACACCAATTCCGCCAAACATACTGTTACCAGAGCCGGAGTATGGGTAAGTACCATTTGCTCCTAGCCCAAGCTCTGTGTTGTGCTGGTACCAGTTGTATGATACACATCTTGTTCCGCCAGAACCATCGGGATTTTTAGCAAACTCGGGATGACCCTGCTGTACTATTCCGCCGTCAATGATAACTACATCAACATTTTTACCGGTGGCATTGGTACGCACAGTGGTATTAACTGTTGTGTTGTAATAGCCACCATAACTGCCCCAGCTTTTACCTGACTTTGGAATGGGTAATCCCTGGCCGTCTGCTGCCAGATCCCAAAATTTGGGTAGTATTTGCCAAGACCCGTTTTCTCGGACATAAGGTCTGAGTAGCCACGATGTAACTCTGAACGGGGGAGTGGGCCAGCTGTCTGCTTTGGTATTAAATGCATCTAAATTTGGTGTGTTACACCAGCCGTCAGGATAAAATTCCGGCCCTATGTTGGGTCGTCCTTGAGTGTGCCGAACTAACCCCCAGTTGAGCATATCGCTTGCCACAGTTTCTGTTATATCGGCTTTATTGCCATCTTGACTAACTGCGGCGGCCAACGGCATTATTTTAACTCCGGCATCTGCGTAGTTTAATTCGACATCCAATACTCTTGGATCATTTTTTATTAACTCTGCTTCTTCAGCAGTTAACATATAGTGAGTAGTTCTACTAATAGGTCTTCTGTTGGCACATTCAACACAGCGACCAGGGATGTATAAACTACCCCCTTCGGTCTCCATATCATTGTAGAATTCTTCTGCTTCCTTAAAGTCGTGTAAGGTAACGTAATATTCTTTAAGTTCAGACATTATGCCTCCAGTTGTACAGCAACAAACGTACCGTTAATATCAGCGCCTGCTAGCGTTGTGGCCTTTACGTAGACTTTTGGTGCCACGGGATTCTCTGCATTAAATCCTATTGCGGCAGGGCTGAATGTAACAGTTTCTGCACCGTTGGTAATAATTTCAGCAATAACGCCTGCGCTAGGGCTTGGGTCGGAACTATAAGGTCTACTAGCATCTGCTGTTCTTGCTGCCGCGGAATGGTATAATCTTACCCAACCTGCTGCCGAGGTACTGATTGAAAGTAATGCGAATCCTTTATAGGCTGTAACGTCTGACGTTCCATTAAAGTTAAAACTCTGTCTGGAAACAAACGTACCATTTTGTCCGTTGGTACCATTTTGTCCGTTGGTACCATTTGTACCATTTGTACCAGCTGGGCCGACTGGACCCGGTACGCCAGTAGCACCTTGCGGTCCTTGTAACCCGGTTGGCCCCGATGGTCCCGGTAACCCAGTGGCACCCGGAACCCCCGATGGACCTTGTGGTCCTGTAGGACCACCGGCAGGACCGACAGGACCTTGTGATCCAGTAAACCCGGGTATTGTACTACGGCTACCAACGTATCCTCGACTGCCAGCAAAACCCATTGGCCCTGGCAATCCCATAAAACCTTGCGGGCCTGTCGCGCCGCGACTGCCAATCCAACCCTGCGGCCCTGTTGCGCCCATTGGTCCGCTAGCACCCAGGCTACCATTGAATCCTTGGAAACCGCGACTACCAGTAAACCCTATACTACCAACAAATCCTTGGGGACCAGTTGCACCAAAACTGCCTGTATATCCACGACTACCTGTAAATGACATAATCTACTACCTTGTATAAATTGTTATATCTGCTCGTACTGGAGGGTTGCCATCACCGTATACATCCTTGATTGTAACTCTTACAGCATTCGAGTCGGTGTTCCAAGAAATAGTAATACTCTCCGAATTCCAAGGAAACCCTGTAGTACCAAACACAAAAATGTCATCAGTGACAACGGCCGCCATTGGCAATAATAGTGTAAAAGTGTATTTTGTTAAGTCTTGGCGAATAACAGAGGCCTTGACAAAAATATCATTGTATAGTCCGCGATAGTAACTAAAATCTTCGTCAAGGGTAAAATTAAGTTCCTGGTCTTGTAAGCCACTGCCACCAAACTGTGGAAGGGAACTATTAGTAATTAATTTAATGCGAACCCATCCGCCTGCACCAGCACTGCCAGTAAAACCTCTGATACCGTTTATACCTATACTCCCGGTGTATCCTCTACTGCCATTGAATCCTAGACTTCCTGTAAACCCGCGGATTCCGGTAGCCCCTACAACACCTCTGCTGCCAGTATACCCAATTGGTCCAGTGGCGCCCTGTTGCCCAACTGATCCTTGTGGTCCAGTGGCACCTGGCGCACCTGATGTTCCGGTATCCCCTTTGACTCCAGGCGTTCCTCGACTACCAGTAAAACCAACGGCAGCAAACGCACCTGCACTGCCTGTTAAACCAACGCTGCCTGCGTAGCCCCGACTGCCAGTATATCCTTTACTGCCAGTATATCCTTTGCTACCTATGTAGCCTTGGCCTCCGCAAGATGCTGCCATTGTAGCTGTAGTGAATTGGGGCTTTGATGTCATTTGTTATTTTCCTTTGGGGGATTTGCAGGAACGTTTTTGTAGACACGTTTTTCTGGATCCCATACTGTTTTCAATGGTCCCATACTGGCTAGTTTTTTAACACGCATCACCATAGCTTGAAAATCGTCGCCGTAATCTTGTTCCGGGGGTCGATTTGTTTTGCTGGCTGTTACTGTTTGTTTTGTTTTATTGGCAAACTTCTTACCGCGGGCTTCCCAGTCTGCCCATCCATTATAATGTTGCGTTGTGGGCTGGGCTAGAGTCCATCCTGCTTTTTTCGCGGCAGGTGCTGCCGCTGTTGCTTTAGCTGGTGATGCCGCTGGTGCAGGTGTTGTTGCTTTAGCTGGTGTTTGTGTTGCTGGCTTTGGTGCAACTTGCGCCGGGCTAGATTGACCTGGTAACTGTGATTGTTTGGCTTTGTCTATTAGATTTTTAACCAAACTTTGAACGTCTTGGTTATCAATAGTCTTTAAATTTACTAACGTTTTAAAATCTTTATTACGTATTAGATAGGACAACACATCTCTAATTTTATTGTCGGACTGCACTATACGCATATTTAAATATCGGCCGTCTTTAAGCTCAACTTGAATGCCATTGCTGTCTTCGAGAATAGTACCTTGTTTTATATTATGATCAAATATTCCAACAACTCTGTTTTTGTTATTACGAGCAACAATACTATTTGTTGTAGTGTTTCTACTCAAACGAACACCACCGTGGTCCTCGGCCACTTGCTTTTTCCAAGCTCGCAAACCTTCGTTGGCGTGTTTAAAATACTGCACTTGACCCCAGCCTTCCGCCACACCTGGCTCTTTCTTTTTAGCAATGGCTATAGCGGCTTGTTGTGCGGCATTTGCGGCTTCGTTCAATTCTAAATCACTGTGATTAAATGCTATGTATGTGTCGCCGTGCTCGTCACCGGGACGTATTAAAAACACACCTGCATCGTCATCACCCGACTCATCTTGTCCAATTTCCCAACCCATTGCAGCCAATGTTTTTTGAGCCTTGGCCATTTGTTGTTCTGTGCCTAGCCACCACATCGAAGCAAGTTGACGTAAAATTTCTTCTTCATTGGGCTCACGGTCATCCCCGCCAACTGGTGCAAATTCTTTTAAATTGTCTTCCGCCGCACCTTTTTTCTTATAGCGTGGTCCAGCTATTGCATCAAGTTGATCTTTTGATAAACTTTTAGTCCACCCTTTGTTTAGAATCTTTTCGGCATCTTTGGATACTTTTTTGGCGGTAATTAATTTAGCAGTGTATTCTTTTTTACCAGCCGCTGGATCAGTATTACCGTCACGTCCTGGTGGAGTTTGACTCTTGTCCATCTCCATTACGTCTTGCGTCTTTGGGGACACTCGACTGTAATCTTTCCAGCAAGGATCATCGGATTCGTTAAAAAGATCGCCAACTCTCATTATTTTGCCTGTGCTATTAGTTTATCGTATTGAGATTTAAGTCCAGCATTGGATTTAATTCTTGCCAGTGCATCTTCTTCGTCGGGAGTCACATCTCCGGCAATGGCCTGTTGTTGAGGAGTTGGCTTTGGTGTTGAAGATGTAGTTGGGCTTGTGCTGGTTGACGTTGTTGAACTACCACTGGCAGGCGTATTATTGGCAGTGGTAGTGGCTGCGGCTAAACTTTTTTGTTGGGCCACTGCACCTAAAGCACTTCCCTCTGCACCCAGTTCCATAATGGATTCTTCACCAAATCTCTGACGATAGACATTAGGGTTCATTGACGATCTAGTGCCAATGACTGATTGACCTTCACCGCTTAACATTAAGTCATACATCAACTTAATAACCTTCATTGGGCTATTCATTCTTTCTAATGCACCTCTAAACCATTCAACCTTTTCAGGTTTCATTGGCTTAATACTAGGCTTGCTGATCAATTCAAATGCCTGTGCTTTTAACGTCGGTAGATCCCTAATTCGCTCAAGACGCTTTAAATCTTCAATGCTAAAGTTATAGTCTGCTTTGCCTTCGCCCATACCTTGTTGTTTTTTCTGATAATCAATTTCGGTATTGTTGGCCATCTGTTGTTTAAAGTTGTCCACAGCACCACCCGGTTCAATTGACCCAGGAGTAGTTGTCACTGGAGCGCCTTCGCCCATACCTTGTTGACTATACATATTAACTAGTTGTCGAACATAGAAATTATAGTGACCACGACGGCCATTGTATTCCCTATCGCCTAGCACAGTCTTTAATGCTCTTACAGCATCATTTAATTCTGAGCCACGCATTATTTTTAATGCATCAGTAACCAGTGAATCGACTCGCTGTGAATCTTCCGCCACACCTTGTTCTTTAGCCGGCGCAGTGCTAATAACAGCATTGTAGTCTTGCATTGACAATGTGCCTTTTTCTGCGCTGAGTTTAACCAGTTGTTCGCAGACATCGTGTAATGCCATATCATCGGCAGCATCTTCACGTGCAAATTCCATAATGCGTAGCATCAATGGAACATCAACGGAGATAGTGTCAACTGGATTTTCTTCCTCTTCGGCAATGTTTCCATTTTGATGTTGACCAGTTAACATATGATGTGCTGTGTGTAGCGCATCCATTTTGTCATCTGTGTGATAACTGGCTTCTTCTTGGTGTACGCTGTCCTTATATAATTCAACAACGTATTCACCCCAGTCGGTGTCTTTGTAAATCTTAACAACTCTGCCATCAAGTTCTCTACGGCCCACCAGACGGCGACTTTCTGTTACACTTTTCTTAGGGCGACTAATAGTAATTCTTGTAAATTCTTCTTTGTCATTGCTGGTGTCATCTTTGGTATCGATGCCGCCGGCATCTTTGTCCTTGTAACCGTCAACATCTTTGTATTGTGCAATGGCAGCTTGCTTGGTAATTTCTTTAACAGTATCTTTAGTTCCCAAGTCTTTAAAGTCTTGATATTTTTTGCTTAACTTATCTTCCAGTGCGGCTTCCTCGCCTACTAGACGACCTTTAAAAGGATGCTGATTACCTTTTGGCACAGCTTTATCGGTGCCGCGAACTTGATCACCGGGCTTTTGTCCCACAGCCTGTCCAGCAAACTGTTGTCCTTCTACTAGACGTAGAAGTTTAATCATATCATTGTTGTTGCTCACGATGCTTTCCTTTTAACGATTTTTCTTTTTTTAAATAAATTTGGTGCTGGTGCAGTAGCGACACTTGCGGCTCCCATTCCGCCCACACTGACATCTTCGCCAATGTGTGCAACGGATCCGGGACTGCCGGTCATTAGTTCATACTCTAGGTATTCTCTAACAGTTTTCATATAGTCATTGGCCAGGGTAATCTTTTCTGCGACCCAACCGTCGATGCCAGTACTTTCACTAACATCTTTTAATATCTTGTGCAATTCGATTGCGTTGGTGGCAATGTGATAGCACTCTTCTCGTGCCATTTGTACTTCGTGGTCACGGTGCATAGCTTCTGCGGCTATGCCAATGTTTTCTTTAATGAAGTCTGATGTTTTCATTGATGATTCCTGGTAACAATATATTTATTGGGTTAGTTTTTGTTGCATAATATGAAGCACGGCGTCATTGTATGCACCAAATAGATCTTGTACAATCTTCTGCTGAGTCTTGGGATTACTACGTGCAAATAGAGCACGTACTTCAGTGGCACTACGCATAGGTTGCCCCATTACGCTAAAGTCTACCGTTGGTACTGTTAGGATGTAGCCGTGCTGATCAAATGTTTTCATCATTGCTGGATCACCGGGCATAGGCTGAAAGTATGCTGGACTGCCGTCTTTCTTAGTCCAGGACTTAAAACGTGGATCCTCTGCCATATCTTTTTCACTGACAGCAAAAATAAGTCTAGTACCGGCAGGGTTGTAATGTCTGGTAAGCTCTTCGGCTTTGTATGGTTGTACAGACTCGATGACACGGTCTAAGTGTACACCAGTTAAGGCCATCATTTGCGCTTTGTCACTGAAGCTAAATGGGCTCTTTGGTAATTCTACTTTATTGCTGGTTGCAATAAAAACACGGTCTCTGCCATACTTCTTGGCAAGACCGTCATAGACCGCTTTGTGTCCTTTGTGAAAGGGTTGGAAGCGTCCTGGGTAAACAACCAGGACATTAGCGGCATCTTCAAATAAATCAGCAATAAACATATTTTAAAAGGATATTGCTGTATTTAGTTGAATTTGTCCTTTATGGTGTAGGCTTTGCTCCACTAAAATCTGGCATCTTACTTAGGTCGCCTTGATATTCGTAGTGTCCAATGTGGTTTAGTAATGCTTTACTATGGGCCCAAATCTCTCCACCAATCACTTGCCAACGTCGGCAAAACAGCCAATCCTCACTTAGATAGTGGCCTTTTTCGTCAATTTTACAATCAAAGATAGCATACATCATTGGTTCGTATTGTTTGCCCAGGCCCACATCATCGACATACTTTGTTTCGGGATGTGCCGCAATCAGCTTCTCGTATACACTGCGTTGGAACAGCAAAAAGCCTGTGCCCATAGTGTCCACTGTAAAGATATCGCCTTGAATTCTAGTCTGTGGCAACAGGTTAATTACATAGTTGCTAGGAATGCTTTTCTTTGGATACAATCCGCCAATTACTTCTTTTTCGTAACTGAGCATTTGAAAGATGCTTTCGGGTTGGAAGCGAATGTCTGCATCAATAAACATAAAATGTGTTGCCGCAGAGTTGGTCATCATTTTAGCCATTAAATTGTTACGACCTCTGGGGATCAATGATTCGTTAACCATTGTGTCCAAACTCCAGTGCATACCTAATTTACCTGCCATTAACACAAAACGCATCAAGCTGGTCATTGTTGGCTCACTGACCATACCGCCATAACAAGGAATACCGATGTGCAAATGTATCTTACTAAAATCGTAAGGAGCACCTTGCGGTGCATTAGCAGGGTCGGCACCCTTTTGTTGCTTCATTAAGTCTTGAATTTTTGATACTACTTCAGTGGCTGTGTCGCCCGGAAGATCGATCGTAGGAGGCGTGGTAGCCTCTGCGTTGCTTTGTGTCATTATTACTCTTTCTTGATTAAATGTTTAGGCGACTTCAACTTCGACAATGATGTCTTTGCCCACTAACTCTTGAACAACTTGCTCTAATGCGGCTACCGTTTCAGTGGTAGCCAATGAACCCTCTGCGGGTTCCTGATCGTTTTTAATTAACTTACTCAACTTGATTACAATTGCTTCTTCGTAGATTTTGGCCATAATGCCCTCCTGGATGCTTCTATTTATTCTGGTATGAGTTCCAGCTTATGAATATTTGCTACAACACCAGGTTCTATTATATTCAACATTGTAACCAAATTAGGATCGTTAACATAAAACCAACCACCCCATACCCAAGGGCGGGTACTGGCCAAAGAAGCCCAAACGGTTTTACTAACTTTTATGTTATCCCCTAAACCGCAAAGATAGTTATACAATGCAATCTTGTTGCCAATGTTGCCTTCTTTAAGAACAATTTTATAGTTGTAACCACGGTCCACTTTGATTAGAATATTATCATTTTCTAAAAATTCCCTGGCTTGGTCATTTACTGGTCTAGTAACTACAACAATTCGATCTGTCCAGCGGGATAAGTCTTTTAACACAATATCATACAGCTCTTGTTCGTCTTGGGCGTACAAGGTAATATTTGGTTCTTCAACTCGAAATTTAATATTTTTGTAATTATTGCGTATGTTTCTAAAACTCTCTAATTGTTCTAGGTCGTACTGTGACAGCATTTCTTTGTGACTGCGCCAATGACTAGCTGGGCGCCAGCTTCCGCCATAGTTAAGTTGCCTGTCCGTTGCAATACGATGATTAATTAGATCTAGGATATTATAATCCTTGCCTGTGTTTGATATGCATCTCCCACCCGGGCATAGAAACTTAACACTGGAAAAATACTTTTTAAAATATTTCTTCTTGGTGTCTTCAACAATAATCTTGGAATTAAGATTAGTCCATTCTGATGTAACCATTGATATCCACTGTTGGTAAATCGTTAACGCTGTAACCTACTATATCAAACTCCATAGCGTTATCTCTGTAGTCAATGCTGATAATAGAACCATTGTTTAGATTCTCAAATAGTATTTTCTTACTAACTGGTACTTTGATTAGTTCATTGATTGTTTTTGCCAGCGGTCTAGCACCCATCTTAGGATCAAATCCTTTTTCTATTAGGTGGTCCACTGCGGCTTCGGTAAGTCTGATTTTAATTTGTTTTTCAGTTAACAGGTCGTTTATTTCGTTAACAAACTTAGCCACAATCTTTTTCATACTAAGTTTGTCTAGTTTATTAAACTTACAAATAGCATCTAAGCGATTGCGAAACTCGGGTTTAAAGAAGTCTTTGACTGCTTTGGTATCTTCGTCGTTCTTTTGTAACTCACGACCAAATCCGATATTGTTGCGCTCGTTGTCTGCGGCACCCAAGTTACTGGTTAGAATAATCAGTGCATTGCGGCAGTCTGCACGTTTTCCATTGCTGGATGTAATAAAGCCTTCGTCCATTAGTTGCAACAAAATATTGCTAACATCTGGGTGTGCCTTTTCAATTTCGTCAAACAATAAAATAGCGTTAGGGCTTTTCTCAATGGCGCTGATCAACATACCGCCGCCTAGGTTGCTGTCGTCGTAGCCAACATAACCTGGAGGAGCACCTATTAGTTTAGCCACGCTGTGCTTTTCTTGATACTCGCTCATATCATAGCGTAGTAATTTCATTCCCATATGCTCACTGAGCAACTTGGCAAATTCTGTTTTACCAGTGCCAGTTGGGCCCAAGAACAAAAAGTTTCCAATGGGTTTGTTTAACGATTTTAGTCCAGCCTTGGCAACATAGATACGCTCTAGTACGCTGTCAACGACCTGATCCTGTCCGTATAGTTTTTCTTTAATGTTTTGATCCAGGCCAATCAAACTATTTGTAGCGTCTGTGCCAATTTGATCAACGGGTATCTTGGTAAATTTACTCAAGATATCAATGATGTGACTTCTTTCTACAGTGTAGGGCTCGTCTTTTAGTTTGAGTTTAGCACAGGCTGTATCAATTAAGTCAATGGCCTTGTCAGGTAATTTTTTATCACTTTGATAACGAACACTTAAATCTACTGCGGCCACAATAGCTTCGTCACTGATGTCTGCATCGTGGAATTCTTCGAAGTAGGGCTTTAAGCCACGAAGGATTTCTTTGGCTGTGTCCGGTGCAGGTTCATCTACAGTTAGTCTATAGAACCGGCGCATTAGAGCACGGTCTTTCTCAAAGCTCTGTGTATATTCTTCCCAGGTAGTGCTGGCAATAACTTTAAGTTGGCCTTTATTCAGTGCAGGTTTAATCATATTGCTAAAGTCTACACTGCTTTGACTGCCGCCGCCAGCACCACGCATTTGATGAGCTTCGTCAATGAACAAAATAGTCTTGCCCTTGACAGTCAACGACTTAATAACATCACGTAGCTTTTCTTCAAACTCCCCTCGATACTTACTACCGGCAAGTAGTGTACCAATGTCTAAATTGTAAACTGTGTAGTCTTTAAGATAGTTAGGAACTTCTCCGGTGCTGATCTTAAGTGCTAGTCCTTCAGCAATGGCAGTTTTACCTACGCCCGGATCACCTACTAATAGTACGTTGCTTTTGTTGCGTTTGGCAAGTATATGCGAGATTTCTTCAAGTTCAGATTCACGACCAATGACAGGATCAATCTTTTTATCCTTGGCTTTTTTGCTAAGGTTTTCACAATACTCATCGAGTATCTCATCTGCTTTTTGTGTAGTAGCGGCAATACGTCCTGGAATTTCGCTGTAATTCTTATTATAGAAATGTAGCAAAGCCTGACGATCCATTCCGTACTTTAAAATAAAATAACAAGCGTGGCTGTTAGTTTCGGCAGTTAAACTTAGGAATAGATCAACGATTTGAATGTGATCCCTTCCGCTGAACAACACCTGAGTCAATGCACGATTGAATACACGTTCTAGTGCGTGAGTTTTCTTGGGCCCGGATTCGTCGCCGTCGTCTACTGCGTATCTTTTATTAATGTAGCTACTCTGTTTCATAATGTAGCCTTCTAGGTCACTGTCTAGCCCATCAACATCAGCACCAAATTTAGATAACAGATCTTTAAAAGGCTGGAAACGAATAATACTAAGGAACAAATGCTCCAGGGTAACATACTCGTGATTATGTTTTTTGGCTAGCTCTGTGGCATTGTTAATAATTACTTCAATCTCGGGGTTAGAGTGCATCATTATACTGTTTCTTTATTTTTAAGTTCTTTGCTAATTGACTCGAGTTGTAACAATTGACTTGTGGTCAAGTTGCTTGGTACAAACAAATCGGCGACTATAATTAGATTGCCTCTAATGGGTTGATCAACGGCCCACAAGCCTTGAAAGGGGATTCTAAACTTTGTTGCGTGTTGTGTTCCGACCGGAACATTCCAACTAAATTCAGTTCCGTCTAAGCCTTTGATATTTAAGGTTGTGCCAGTTATTGCGTCTATACAGTTTAACTTAATCAGTTTGATTAAGTCAATGCCTTCGACAATAAAATCTGGGCTTGGCCGTACTCTGAATTCAATGTAGAGATCCCCGGGTGGTAAATCGCCATAGCTACTGTCGCCATAGTTGGCGTACTTCATTTGCATCTGGTTGTTTACACCACGTGGGATTTCCACGCTTACTGTTTGTCTTGATCCGTTTAGATGTTTTACACTAATGTGCTTAGTTTGTTTTTCTAATGTTTCGGAAAGATCTAGTTCAACAGTTACACGTAGATCCTTGTTGCGGCGTGGTGGTGGTGCATTACGGAATCCTTGACCAAACGGATCATTATTGAAGTTCCTAAAAATTTCATCAATGTTTATACCACCGCCACCAAAGTTGAAGTGGAATCCTCCTGGAAATCCACCAGGGTGATGCTGTTGATGGAATTGTTGAAAGCCGCCGTGTCGCATCTGGCTCCACTCGGCTTTCTTTTGTGGGTCAGACAATACAGCATACGCTTCTTGTATTTCTGAAATTGGGCTTGATCACCACCCCTGTCAGGGTGGTGTTTCATTGCCAAACTGCGATATGCCTTTTTTATTTCGTCATCAGTGGCGCCTTCTCCTACGCCAAGTATATCAAAATAATTTTTCATTGGTTCCTATATAAGCTCTCGATATTATAATTTATATATCGAGAAAGGTCAACGATTATTATTTCTTTTGGCCAGGAACTTCGGTCCCTTCGAGCTTCTTGTGTACTTTAATTTTTTTGCACTCTTGAGCAGGTTTGCCAGTTTTCTTATCCATTACTGGTTTACCAGCTTTGTCCATTTTATCGTGACAAACTTCTTTTGTTTCGCCGCCAGCAATTGCTGATCCGGATAATACCAAGCATAATCCTGCTACAAATATAACATTTTTCATTTTAGTTTCCTTTAAATCAATGGTTGTGGTGCTTCGGGCGGAGCCTTTTTGCCCCCAAACCCAGAAGTTATCGGTGCCGGTGCTGAGAAGTCTGCTCCTGGGGCAAAGTTACCCATTGCTCCGAATCCCCCTGTTGTGGCGCTAGACGCTGGCGCTCCAAATCCTGTACTGCTACCAAAGCCGCCTGGTGCTGCCGCTGTAGGTGCGCCTCCAAAGCTGCCTCCGCTAAAGCCTGCTGGTGCTGGTGAACCAAAGCCACCGGAGTTGCCGAAGCCTCCTGTTGCCGGTGGGCTAAATGTTGAAGGCCCGCTCGCAAATCCTGTTGCTGGTGTTTGTGCTCCGCCATTATTGGCTCCTCCTAGTTTTTCCTGTGTACGGCCATACGCGGCAATACCAAGAACGGCACCCATTGCAATATGGTACAACCCTGCACCTTGCAACGTGATCGGTTGCCATTGTACATTAACTTGCCCCTTGCTTATGCTTTGTAATATCGACCATAATACAGGAAATATTACAAAGTCTGCAATGCAGGTAAGCATATACGACCAACCCATCATTGGTCGCCATTTTGAGTTCATCCAGTCTTCTTTTTTCTTTTCACTGGCACTCATATCTTCATATTTTGTTGGTTCAGCCACGTCTAGCTCCTTTATTGATTATTTTATATTGTTATCGGAATCCAAAGCCAAATGCCTTGACTCATCAGCAAGCCGCCTAGTGCGCTTACTGCAATGCTGGCCCAGAACATAGGCATACTAACTGCCAATATACTTGCGCTTAGTAGCACGATACCAAGTTGATAAGCAGTACCGGCAAATGTCATCCAGGGTGTGTGTTTCTTGGCTGCATCCCTGTCAGCTTCAATTTTCAATGCCTTGGCCATTAATTCTTTTTTACCTTCGCCTTTGGCAGGATCGCTTTCATAGCGGTCAATCTTGCTCTGTAGTATTTCTTTGCGCTTGGGATCTTTGGTATCCTCTAGCTGACCTTCGGCAATGCTTTGCTTGATACTCTTTGCTTGGTAAAAGTTCCAGGTATCGTTGGCCTTGATAGTATTGGTCAATATGCTACTGCTAAATCCGTTGGCAATATAAGTATTCACAGCCAGCAGTAGTGCAATAACAGTGATAACCCAGCCTGCTTTGTCTTTAATTTGTGCTTCACGCTCACTGCGTGACAATGGTTTCTTTTCTTCTGCCATATTATTTTGCTCCTTTTTTGTTTTAATTCTTTAATATCAATTTGAAGATCGTACAGCCATTTTTTTAATCCATTTCTTAAATTTATAAAATTCAAATCTAATTCTATATACAGGATCGGCTAATCTCTTTTTGGTCTCTTCCTCAGAAAGACGAAGATTTTCTGCAATCTGAATTCTACTCACATTAAACTCCGAGTACGTGCAATGCGTGATTGTAATGCTTAATACGATCTTCTAATCCAATAGTACCACCATTGATTCTTTTTGTCATTCCTAGTATGTCACCACGGTCGGCATAACTGTTTAAGTTGTTGCTTTCCCAGAACCAGCAGGCACTTTGTGCGGCGCCCTCAAATGTAGACAAATATTCGCTGGCTTCTTGGGGACTAATTTCTAAACTGTCAGCAAATGCTTGATAGTTAGACTTACCGGTTAATTGTATCAACCCACGTCCGCAATAGCGATAACCATCGCCCGATTCTTCGGGGCCGTTGCCCATACGATTACCATATACTCGGTTCGCAATGGCTTCCTGTTTGTTTGGTAAATTTGCGTATTGATTAGCAATGTCATCGTTTGGAAAATACTTGCTAAACAACTTGCGTAAACTTGCCGCACGGTAATTTAAGTTTTCTTTAAGTACCATAAAGCCACCGCTTTCGTGGGCGCACTGTGCAACAAATGCCGCAATGCGTTCAGCAGTATTAATGTCATAGTCGGGCAATAATTGTGCCAATGCTTCGTGCCAGTGTTCTACATAAGGATTCTTAGGTAAAAGCTGGCGTAGTTGATCTATTGTTAGTTCCATTTTGTTTCCTTATTTTGTGTGCTTATGACCACAAACTGGACATTCGTTGTTATTGTTGTACATACTTTCTCCTTATATTATTTGTCAAAGTTTTCTTTTTGTTTTTTGTACCATACGATCCAGTCGTTGACTTTATCTCTGCACAAATGATACTCTTTATAATTGTCTGCCACCACTGAGATCAGATCGGTAAGTTTGTCTGTGTCAACTTTTGCCTCTCTGAGAGCTGGACAAGACTCTAGTAATTCTTTACTGGTTACATCTGGAAATTTCTGTTTGATAGGAACAGGAGTAGAACACCCCACTAAAGAAAACACGACGATCAACGACAGGGCTACCTTCATTTCTTGGGTTCTCCTCTGGCGGCATCATTGACAATTTGCACAGCGTCGGGATTGACTCGACACTCGGCATTGATTACTTTTTCTTTTTCAACTATGCGTTCCTGAACAGTAATAGCATACTCGGTTCTTGTCTTTTGTTTTTTCTTACGCTCGGTGTCTAGGTCTTTATTAATCTTGTCTGCACGTTGATTAGCTTCTTCAACTTCTTTTTGTGCTTCGGCGACTTTTTCACGCCACAACATTTCTGTAGTGTAGCCACCTTTGAAATAAACACCGGCAACAAAAATTACCAAGCTGGCAATTTGTGCAACGTGGTAGTATTTGGCTAAAGGTGGAAAGTATCGCAGTATGCGATTGATGACAAAGAAACTAAAAAAGCAACCGACTGCACCAATTATGAGTACAGTGTTAACAATGAATTCTAGGAATGCGTCTGGTAGTAAATGTAGTAACCACATAACCGCTCCTATCGTAGTCCGGCTGCGACCCTTATGCTTTCAGTAAAATCATTATCTGGTGCCTTGTCCTTGATTTTTACTCCAGCAGCGGCCTTTAATTGGTTCAGTGCATCTTTGTCTTTGCCAACAAGCCTGATATAGTCTATAGGGCTTGTTGGGATGCACCGTCGAAGGCTTTCTTCGGTTGCTTCGTGTACTTCAGATTTCTTGTGGTATTTAATTCGCCAAGAGGATAGTTTATTATCTGTTAATTCTTGTAAATCGGTTAACAGTTCAATGATATCTTCAACAGCAGCCGGTGTGCGCTCAATCTCTAAGAATACAACATAGTCACCGTCGTCCATTTCACCGGCACTGGTGTCGGCGTCAATGGCCCAGTCATACCCTTTTTCGATAAAGTTAACAAGGTCTGTTGCAGGATCTTTGCCACCTACTTTAAAGCTAACAACGATGATATCTTCATCGTTGCCCATTTTGCTTTTGTATTCGTCGATGTGAAGCTCATCGTGAACTAGACGAGCCAAATCGCCGGCTTCTAAACCTTCATAGATTTTAGATGGCTGGTGGTTGCCCAGCCGGTGCAGGGGCCGGTCCAGGCGCACCCAGCGGTTGTTGCTCTTGTCCATTTTGACCTTCTTTTGTTTTATATACATCATCGTCCATACCAGTTTCGTAGGCTGATTCGATGTCTTCGATATCTAGTTTTTCGTTTTCTAACTCAACGCTACCTTGGTGGATTTCACGCATCAGTTTCTTTGGCATAGTAATTTCAACTAGCCATATAGGAGCGTGTGCCATCCTGGGCATTTTAGTGCCAGGCTTAAAATCGTCGGGTGTTTTGACTTTCAATGGATAAGCCAATCTATCTTTTTTGTAGCGTACTCTACAGCCATAGTCTAATAGCTTTTCTCCGCCACGTGGATCGGGCATTAGTTTGTAAGGCCACATAAATGTGCAGGTCACAAAGTACTTTTCGTAGATTGGACCCTCGACTAGTTCGCCTTTTTTCCAATTGGCAAACACATAGACATCTAGTTCGTCAACAACACGCTCAAAGTCCATCAGACTCGTAAGAGCACTATCTGTCATATAGATATCTTTGGTATTTTCAATTATATCGTGTAAGTTAGCTGCCATTTAATTTTCGCATTATTTAACTTATTTATGGCAAAAGAAATGGACAGCGACCATTGAAGTTCTGCTGTCCATAGCCTAATACTTATGATTAATTCTAACACTTTATCTACCAGTATATACTATTGTCCCTGGACTTTAAATAGTTGTGTGGGAGGGTTCGTCCGACGAACCTAGACCACATTTACACTAGGAGGCACTTTTGTCAAAACGTAGAAACAGAGCTTACGCTCAACAAATGGAAGTTAGTGATAGTAATACAATTAGCTTTAATTCTTATTCCCAGTACAAGAAAGCAGTCAATTTAATCCCCAAGAGCTTAAAACAAGAAGAGTACATAAATCTATTAACAGATCCTAATCGTACTATTGTATTTGCCACGGGACCAGCTGGCACAGGTAAAACTATGTTGGCAGTAATGGCGGCTGTACGTGCCTACAAGGCCGGTGAAGTTAACAGAATTGTGATTACTAGACCAGCTGTTGGCGTAGACGATGAAAAACACGGGTTTTTACCCGGGGATTTAAATGCTAAAATGGAACCGTGGACTAGACCCATAATGGACGTCATTATGGAATATTACAGTCCCAAAGATGTAGCCCGTATGTTAGATGAACAAGCAATTGAGATCTCTCCACTAGCATATATGCGAGGTAGAACATTTAAACAATCGTGGATCATTGCTGACGAAATGCAGAATGCCACACCAAACCAAATGAAAATGTTACTGACTCGTTTAGGCGATGGTTCCAGGATGGTAGTGACAGGGGACACCCGTCAAGCCGATAGGAATGAAGCGGACAACGGCCTGCTAAACTTCCAACGTCTAGTAGACAACTACAAACGTTGCCAGTATGTAGCAGGGGTAGAGTTCTCTGGCAAAGACATCCACAGGCATCCTGCTGTTGTGGAAGTGCTAAAAATTTACGGGGAGATCTAACCTACGATAAGAGAATAAATTTCTTTCCAGTTTTTTACAACGGGAATATCCTTATGGTAATGCCACATATTATGTCCGTGTTCCATAAGGATAGCTCTTAAGCCTAGATTGTGTCCGACCAGGGCATTCTCTGGTTTGTCTTCGACCCACCAGTATCCAGTACTTTCGTAGGGTTCGAGTGCTTTGTTCTTGTCTGCGCCAGTATCCAGACAAACGACTTTTTCAAATGCTGTTTCTCCAAACAGTTTTTTTAAGTTCATCTCTCTTAATTTTCCGGCAGCCGGATCTAAACTCAAACTAGTAATGCAATGAAACACATATCCGTGTTCTTCGTGCAGTCGTTTAACATAGTACATAGCATCACGCAATGGCGGCAAAAATCCAATTGCGGCACTCTCATTGAAAATTTTAATTAATTTTTTTCCTTGGTCTGCATCAATACCGTAACGTTTACCAATGTCGTATTCGATTTCTGTGCCGGCAATTTTTTTAAAGCCGTGTGTCTCCATCCAGACTGCAAAGGCGTATTCCCAATTAAGTAATACTCCGTCGGCATCTACTAGAATAATATTATTCTTCATCTTTATGTTCCTTGGTTAGTTCGCATACCATCAAAAAATGATCGTATGCTAGTTTTACTGCTTGATTTGTTAGTAGCTTTTCTGCTTCGGTGGACATTGCCTTAATGCCCGCTTCGGCAATTTCACGAGCACTGGGAATTTCAATGTAATAACGATCGTTGCCAAACGCTTTGGCCAACGCTTCCCAGGCCTTCTTTTGTTTTAGAGTAATAGGTCTATTGTGTGGCCGCATTTCGCTGGCCTTAACCACTGCTGAACTAATAGCATCCTCGGCAACTCGACCAGCGGCAATCATCGGAGCATAGGCTGGATCAATGTTAAACCTACGACTACTCCCGCCGGGGTAAACCATCACAAGATGATTGCCCTTATGAAAACTATCCATCCAGTCCCCATCGTATTCTGCCACCGGCTTGTATCTACGCCCAACTTTTTCGTAATAAATCTTTTTCATTTTGTATGCTTTAACAAATAGAATGTAACATCTGCGCTGTCAAGTTTAACAACATCGTCTGGGTACTTATTGGTACCCCTGGCCCAAAAACCTGTGCTACCGACTTTTTGTACTTTAATCATTTTAGGATTAAGTTTAATAACAGTGCCAATAGATAAACTATTTTGTTCGGGGTAGGCCACACAATCACCTTCGTCAAGTTGACGGCCCATTTTATCGTAGTGTGTAACTGCTTGGGTCATATGTAACAATCTATTTTGGTCCCGACATAATATTGATACCTATAATTGGCATAATCGTCTTTACGCACAATATTTTCATATCTATGTATTTGCTCAATTGAATCTTTTAGTTCGATGATCTTTTCAATTCTACGTCGTTCTTGAAGATCTTTTAACTTTAGATCGTAATAGTCTTTCCACTGGTTAATCCAGATACGTTGTAGCTCTTCGTTGCGTTCTGCCCGACGATTAAATTTTACAGTATAATCCATTAAAGGATGCGGTGATGCCACTGTGGCACTAATTCCCATTATCGTCTCCGTTGCTTAATATGTAAATGCGCCCAGACTTGCAAGTTCTTTTTCACAATTATCTCGGTACTTGGGCTCGACGTGCAATTCGATATCCTTACCGGCTTCTAATAGATCTAATAGATCTTTTGCTTCCTTGAGTCCCAAACGCCGAGTATCCAACATTCTAAATGCCTTGATCAGTGATACTTTGTTGCTTCCGGTCTTAAAACCCCTAATGGCAACACGGTCGGTATACTGACCGGTGATCATAGCAAAAAACATTTCGCCTTTAACATCGGGATCTAGTACTACTGCAATCTGTTCCCACAGTTCTATACCTTTTTCAGGACCATAGGCTTCTGTGATTTTGCGTACAAATTGTATGCCTGCACTGATTATTGTGGATTTGTGGTCCGATGGTATCATATTAAATATCCCAGGCACGATCACAGCCGCGGTGTTTTGGGCGCCGTTGGTGTACATTCTTGGGACGCTCTATACGCGGCTTAAACGGCAGATCAGCATCCCACAGGACTTTGTGCTGTAGTATCCGTTTTTTCTGTGATTTTGGAATTACGATCTTCATAATGGCTAATTATACAGTAAAATCGGCCACTTGTCAATCGGGAAAATATTACTACTTTCGTTGTAGCGTTTGTATGACACGACGAAGCGAGTCTACATAATTTTCCAAGTATCTATTCTTGCTTTCTAAGCGAGTAACCTGCGACTCAAGCCTGCTCAGTCTTTCGGAGTTTTCGTCAATGGCCTGACGAGTATCTTTAAGTTCCTTGACCTGACCCAACAATGTTGGTGGGGGCGGAGCATTGGGATCTCTAACTCTGGTCTTTTTATGCTTATACAGTTGCTTGAAAAGTGGATTCATAACAATATTTATAGCATTCTGGCGATGTCAAACGCATTGTGCATACCCAAACCTAGCTGTGCAAGTTGGTATATTTCGAGCACCTGCTCTACAGTTGTTGCGGATTCTAAGGCAAGCTCGGCTTCAATTTGGGTTGTTTGTATATGCGACTGCAAGGACAACAACTCGTCGATTTTAAACTGTGCCAATTTGCACCCTTGGTCCAAGCTAACACTGTGCTGTTTGGCATATAATTCACCTATGCGATTTATATTCAGATTAGTGGACAACAATGGGTTTTCTATCAGACCTTTTCGTTCAGTAAAAACTCTAACAGACCCGTGTATTTGAGCAGACGCATAACATTTTGATCGCATAAGTTTCACGCTGTCTTTAAACTCAACGGGCACTTCGCCGTAGTCTATGCCATCCAATGACCAATCGGGTTTAATTAATTTGTAACTTTTTAAATTGGCCCAATATTGTGCAGGTGTCGGTCCGCGATGTATACGATAGTCGAGCTCTGGGCAGGTCCAGGGTACACGCCTTGCTTCAATTGGTGCAACAGTAATTGGCTCAATGGCGGCCCAAACTACGTGTCCGGTTGGCTGGAACACCAACATTCTAATATAGCTATCACTCACGTTGGTATCTTTTCTAATGTGTTAACCCAGGATAGGTCCTGGTATATCCTAGTCTTATAGGTACTCTTGAACAAGAACTTTTGACTAAACACTTTAATTTTGTTTAGGTAACTAGTGTGTTGCGTGTAGTTGACAATGTATTCGCGGGGCAATGCTCTAACGCTGTTATAGTTGGTACAATGCGGATTAGTACTCATATACTCAAAACTAAACGTCATAAACCTTGGGTCTAAAAAGAACCTATAAATCTTATTAAACGACGCCAATTCTAACAAATCTGTGGTATTAGACCACATATATGGCCTACACATTTCGCTTTGGTGTACAAAGGCCTGTCCTATCCACCAAAACATTTGGTTAACACTAACGATGTCAAATGGCGCATACGTGGCCAATTCTTGTGCAAAGTAGGTAAAGTTGGGATCTATACGATTCAAGTACGGCCATAGAGCAGACTTGTCTTCGTATAGATTGTTAGTTGTGCCCTGGTAAAAGAATATAGGGGTATCCGTATTGCCAATTACATAGTCTCCTGCGTCCCCGGTGACAATAAAGGTATCAGAATCATTCAACAATGACCCAAAGTCTGCAACCACAATGGGCAATGTGGGCAGGATCTGTTGGTAAAACAGTTCGGGGTACTCTACAATGCTGTGACTGCTCATAGCAATCTTAATACGACCCCGGTCTACAAACTCTTTATACCTGGAATGTTGCATCAGCGCAACCAAAACTGCTGTGCTGTCAATGCCGCCGCTGTACATTAACACAATATTGCGGGTGCCTGCGGTATTATATATGTCTGTGGCCACATCATTGAATAGGCTAAAATACCTATCGCGCCAGTCTGTGGTTAAGTTGGTTAAGTTATACACTGGTTCGGGCACAATGTTAACTGTTGGTATAGCATCGTTTAAAATCTTAGGAACCAAATTAAATCGATCAACAGGAAACGGACCTAGTTTGTATACACTTTTATACGCATCACGAAAGGAGCCAGGTGTAAAATCTAGATTAGATGAGCCTAGGCAAAGGTACTCAGTCATTGAATTGGTTTAACCAACTTTAGCCGAAGTTTAAATGCCCGATCTACCAGTGATCCATATGCCCGGTGTAACAGGTCAACTAGGAATAGTATAGACTTTGCACTAACTTCAATCGCTAGTAATTCTATCTTGACTAACAGTTTCATTTTTAGTAACCTCAACAAATTCATATCCCAGCTCTTTAATGACTGGGTCTAGATATTTACTATAACCTTCGTAAAAGTGTTCAAATAAGTCATCAAAGTTTGTGTCAGATTTCCAACTATTTCTGTACACTGTGCGATTGGTCAAATCCAGGATAACCTTGGCAGTGGTTAAATCCTTGGTCTTTAATCTACGGGCAATGGCAATTTGCTCGTCGTATTTAAAGCCATTGGGGTCGTCCATCCATCCTGGTTTTTGTGTTTGCTTAGTATTTGGTTTGATGTAATAATAGGCTACAAGGTAAATTGATTTAGACATTATGATCCAATTTCTGTTAGTTCGACTAGGGTTGCACTCAAATTAATTTCAGCGTCGGCAATCTGGCTGTGTCTAACCATAGCACGAGCAATTATCTTTATCGCCTCATCTTGTCCTTCTGGAGACTTACTCCACAGTGTGAGGTTATCGTACATCCAACGGAATACTTCTTCCATCTCTTCACCACGTGCCTGGCTGACCAACAGTTGTCTTGCTTCGCGGATCTTACCAGATTTAAACAACTCAACCATTTTAAGTTTATAGTCTGCTGTGCCAGTGTCACTGTCTTTGGGACTAGTTAGCTTGCCGCTGGTACTGTTAGGTTGTACAAGATTTAGACATTTGCGTAAATCTGGATATGTTGCTTTTACATAACTGTCTAGAGTGTCCAGGTCAAAGTCTACGCCTTCTGTTACCAATATTGTAGCAACACGGGCAGTAAATTCTGTTTGGTCAGTTTTGTCCACAGCCAACTCGCAACAACGTGACTTGAGTGGAGGAATAATCTTATGTGCTAAATTACAGGTAAGAATGAAACGTGCTTGACTTTGATATGTTTCCATTAGGCCACGCAGGATACCTTGTGCGTTATGTGACAAGTAGTCTGCTTCGTCTAACAATACAATCTTAAGATCGCCAAATGGCATTGTGCTGACAAAGCCTTCAATCTTTGTCTTTAAAAAGTCCACACCGTTGTCTCGGCTTGCGTTAACTTGTAAAAAGTCAAAGTTGTCAATACCAAGCTGGTGTACTAACAGTTTTGCCAGTGTTGTTTTGCCTGTGCCTGCTGGCCCGTAGAGCAACAAATGTGGCACACTCTTTTCTTTAATCCAAGTCTCGACTTGTTCTTTAGTGCCTACATCTGTAAACACATATCCATCGACGTCCTTGGGTCTATACTTTTCTGTCCAAAGTTCTTTCATTGATATATACTTCCTGGTTGTCCCGGTTCGTTGCTATTAGTACAGGCGTGAATGTGATCTGTAGCGTGTGGGCATCGTTTGTTGCCGCAGATAGGGCACAATACCATACCGTAGAATCCTGGGTTAGGTCCCAGGAAATTCAGCAGGGCACTGCCCCGACCGACTGCCTGCATCTCGCCGCGGTCGTCCAAACATCGTCTACAATTACATTTTATCTCGCTCATTGTACTGCTTTTTTAATAACTCTAGTGTACGCTCTTTTTCCCAATCTTCTTCATTGGCAAATTTGGGAGTGTCTGCATACAAGTCTTCAAGTATGCATTTTACTTGAAATAGATCTTGTTTGCAACCTGAAGCGGTGAAACCGTCATTAAATGGGCTACTTGCTTGACGGTGAATGGAACGTAGTTGACGAACAATCTCGCCAACGTCCCAATCTTTTTTACGTAAGTGCATTAACCAGAAACTGCGTTGCCGGAAATGGCAGTGCTTATGGTGTCGTCGGTGTTAACTGGTTCATCACTGACTAATAGAATATCGTTGGTATCAATTTTTCTAACAGTATGGATACCAGCTTCGTCTTCAATTTTAACACCGCGTGTCCAGCGACCGTGTGCCACGCAGATCCATTGACCCGGTTGCACATCTTGTTGTTCTGGACCAACAGCATAAACTTCTGCCCAGCGTGGACGAATGCCCGATGACTTGCCATCGTCGTTGAGCAATATAATGCCCGATGACAGAAAACGTTCTCTGAAATTCATATCGGATACAATAACAGTTTTACCCAGGGGCTGTATCCGTTTAATCTTGATTGGTTCGAAACTCATAATTATTTCTTAGTAAGACTTGATGCTAGACTGCCTTTGAGCTGTGCTGCCTGTTGTGGCGTCATTGGCTCTGCGGCTTGGATTGGTTCTTCGGCAATGGATGTTGCCTGTTTCAACAGTTCGGGGGTGTCTTCGACTAAATTAGGCGAACTGTCTTCGACAGTTGGTGTGTTTAGACGGTAATAATCGTCCATTAATTGGTTTCTTGTTTTAACAACCTTACCACCAAACCCTAATTCGTCACCACGGGCGTTGACCTTCATATTGCCCACTGCAATAATCTCTTCGTTGTTTAGGCGCAGTGTATCTATGTCGATGACTTTGCCTAGTGCTGATCTGTATGCTTTTTTCATAGTATGATCTCCTTGATCAGTATTTATTTTAAAAATTCGTCGATTTGTAATTCGTACTTGATACTGTTAATTCTGTGTACCCCTATTAGGTATAGCACATAACTAGCCACGCTACTGCCACGACCAACACCCCAAATTACATTGTTTGTTCTAAGAGTATCAACAAGGTATTTTAAGTACTGCAAAAGTGAAAACAAATCTCTCTCTTGGTATAGCAATAGTTCTTGTCCCACACGCTGAAGTTCTTCTTGTGTAGTACATTGATCTAGTACCCATTGAGCAATGTCCATCTTTTTGTAAGAATCGGGCATTAACCAATTGGCTTGATTTTTTCTATCAAATTCCTCAATAGTGCAAGTAAGAGGCACTGCGTGATCTAGTAGAGCACTTTCATAATGAAAATGTTTAACAGCCTGATTGAATGCCAATGCCGGCTTGTCTAGTAAAAATTTACTTATGTTGACGCCGGGGTCTTTGTATAACATATCACAAAGATCCTGCTCACTGACCATAGATCGACCATAGGAATCGTATTTCATTGTATATCGATTATGCCGCCGGATTTTTTACTTTTCTTAGCAAGGTCGTCCATTAACTTTGCATTACGAACCTGTATTTCTCTATTGTAATCATCTAACAACATTTGCAATTGACTGATAATGCTATACGGGCCAATTCGATAAGACTGAGTCAGTCGTGTTACAAGCTCGCCGTGTTTTTTGTGTAGCTCTTGGTCTGTCAACGCTGATAGGTCTGGTGCTAGCGGATGCATATAGTGACTTTACTTAGCTTCCTTGCGAGCATTCTTTGTTTCTGTAATTTCATTGCGGCGTTGCTTGATCAGCTTGCCAACTTCTGCCAATGCTTTACGGGCTCGTGTGCCAGCGGCACTGTTGCCACTTTCAAACTTAGCATCTTCTTTTTCCCAAGCCTCGATAGCTTCTTTGATTAGCGTAATTGTAGACATTATAGATCTCCTTGTTGTCTGTTTTCTGAATAATACACGTCAAACTGTCCACCCGGATAGCGTGACTCTAACTTCTTTACATTTTCTGCAACAACATCATTGGGGTCTAGATTAAGTGCCCTGCAGGCGTTTACCCAGTACCACATAATGTCGCCCAGTTCTCGTTTCATATGAAAGACTGTTTCATCATTGTAGTCTTTTCCCTGGAAGAAAATCTTTTTAACGATCTCTTGGAACTCTCCAGTTTCACTGCCCAGGCCGATGGCCGCAGTTAACAACAGGCTGGCATTTAGCCTGTGTTCGTTTCTAAGGTCGGAAACTCTACGCTGAAGATAGTCGTAGTTGTTTGATTCGTTGCTGGTAACAGCTTCGACAAATTTTTGATATTGCTTAAGGTCTATTTGTGACATATTGACTCCTATACGAGCAGTATACAGAACTGCTCGTATAAAGTCAAGCGTTTAGGCTAACTGAAGTGCCCAATATTCTGTTCCACCATCAATGGTAAAGAATTCGTACAAATAATTACCAATTTGGCTGTAGGTAATTGCCTTGGTTTCGGTGTTCAACCCAGTGATGGTATTCAACCCGTATACACAATTAACGGGCAATGTCAGAGTGTGTGTAGTATACTCAACTTTGACCCAAAGACGTAGTTTTCCATACAATGGATTTCCGTTGGTGCCCACTGGACTATCTTCGAAACTTATTGCAAGTGGGCCACCTAGTGTTATTTTGTGAAAAGTTCCGTCTAAGAAACCAATTGACGCAACACCGGATACTGTGCCTGCATCTTGTGCCGATTCTGCAGGTGCAATTAATTTAGCACGAGTGATAGGTTGTTTGTATTCAATGTCATTGTCTACAGTACTACCAGCGCCCAGTGGGGATCTAAGTAGTGCATTTTTTTGTAAATCTTCAATCTCAAATTTAGCGAAACTAAGATTTGTTTTTACATTAGTAAAATTGTCTCTGAAACCTTGACTGTCGTTGTCTTGCCCGGCAATTGGGAAATTGCCGTCGATATTTTGTGGGTTAATATTGCTTGCCATTATCTAAATACTCCATAATTTGGAAACTTAATGTATTTAGCTAAAGATTCAGGCTCTGCATATTGATCTCTGTAGCTAAAGAAGCGTGTGCCTCTGCTGTCAAACGTTGTTTCCTTGTGTGGTTTTACTGTGTTTTCACCGCTAGCGGGTTCAATGTACAATTTCTGTGTTAGCGTCCACCAGCGCGGCACGTTGCCGCGCTGAGCGTATGCTTCAAAGTACATCTTTCGTCCTGCATAGGTTGAGCCCTTTTCAACAGTGACAATGTCTCCGGGGTTAATTTGCTTAACCAAGGAAAGCGTGACATAGTTGTTGAATATGTTAATTCTGTAAATTCCCGAACGCTCGTTGGATTTACCTTCTAGTACGTGATCAATAAAACCTGGTATTTTTACAGTTTCGGAAAACGTTAACTCACTGTAAGTGTCGCTGTCATATGGTAAATCTGTTAACCATCCTTCAGTTTTATACAACCATTTGTTGTAGGGTAATCTAGCACCGTCATCATTGACCCAACGGTTAAATCCTATTAGGCCCCTGTCGAGCACGTCACTGTCAAATAGGTCATCGGCGCCGTATTGGAATCCTTTGGTGCCCGGTTGCGGCCAATGGCGCAAATCTTGACTTGGGCCACCTTTGTAACCTATGACATCATAGTTGCGATAGTCACTGGCAGGATCATCCTGGAAACGCTCTTGCTGTGCAAAAATAACGGTATCGCCGTTCTGAAATTCAGTGTCGCCGTCGATGCAATTATAAAATTGAATATAGTCAATTGGTTGGTTGTTAATTTTTTCGTATGGCACAGTAACAGCATAGGTCACTGATCCCACGGACCTTAATAATTCTGCACGACTCGGCTTTTGGTCAAACGTACTTTCCTTGCCGGGGATATATTGATCCAACGCCTTGTCCCAGTTCTTAGTAAGGTAGTCATCGAGCTGGTAACGGTCTGTGCTAAATGGTATACGATTAAAACTAAACTTAGCGTTCTTTAATCTATAGGCAATTAACTTACTAGCACCCGGAACGGTGTAGGCAAGAACAACAGCTCGTATATATCCGGTTGGCGTGGTGTACTGGCCTGGGTTATCTGCATCGGGCTGTGGACTGCTCATCCATTGCGGCAATGTTTCTTTGTTGGCCAAGCCTACAAAGTTACCAATTTGCACAGCCATATTATTCAACCCATTGGGCGCAAACTCTGTATAGGTTTCATCCTTATACTGGTAGGCATTTTTAGTGGTCAATGTGGTTAATTGTGTGCGTATTGGATCGGTTGTGCTAGTGGTCGCACTCGTTCCGCGGTAGCGACCTTCGCTTTCGTCAATGACGTCTAGGTAAACAACTTCATAAGCAACATTAAAATTGTCATCTAGTGCAACCGCTGTCTTAACCTCGCCAAACAATACTGTTTTTGTATAATGATTCTTGCTCAATGCCTGTATGTAGTTTTCTAAATTCAATGGATTAACACCGGGCAAGAATAAGAATCTTAGATCTTGTGCTTTGCCATACCAAGGATCATTTAATCTATAAATCAATTGGTCGGGGAATATATCTTGATTGTTCATAACTTCTTTGAACAATAAACGTTGAGACACATTTGGGAATCCACGCAACCATAAATTTTCGTATGGTTTTACATTGGTTCTACGAATATGCAATTTGAACGTGCGTTCTGCATAAGCACTGATTTGTACGTTGCTGTTTAACAAGCCAACATCGGTCCACGCTTCACCGTTCCAGATGTGTACGTGTCGATTGTCGGCGGTGATATACTCGTCGGCAATTAGGCCTCTGTAGCTTGTTGGTAAACTTTGTTTGCTGGCCACTACTCCTACAACACGAGATCCAAATCTATTAGATGTACGAGTCTCGGCAATAACAGTAAATTCAAATGTTTCTTCAAATGTAGTTTTGCCACCATCGAATGTGGTTTTTTCTTTGTCTATTTCAAAGTACTCAAAGCTAACACGACCCGACAGCATACCATCTTGTGTTAGCATTGTGCCCTGCGGCGTGCGACTTGTCTTGTCCGTTTTTAATTTGTAATATACTGGGCGATTGCTGGTACTACGTGCTTCAAGCCGGAATCCGCTGATAGATCCGTTTTCTATAGAGCCAAGATCACTGTCTGTTACCCAGGTAATGTTTTCATCGTACTGACCAAGTACAGTCAACATAAACGTGCTTTTGTATCCACGCAATGTTTGACTATTGGCTTTGCGGGCATAAACTTGAAATACGTAGTCCTTGCGATATTCTGCTTGCTCTTTGATTTGTCCAGTGTACCAGCCAGTTTCATTATTAAGTCCAATGTACATTGGCATAGGATAATCACTACTGTCGTACTCATCCATATCAAAGCCAACACCGTAACTGTGGTTTTCATTATCACCGTCTTGGTCAAAGCCCCGTTGATCCGGGCTGGTAATTTCAAATTTAAATTCGTCGTTGTCAAAATCTACACCATCAAACTTGAACGCAAAGTAAGTTCCCTGTCTGGCCAATTCAGGCTTGATCTCTGGCAGACGTTGCGGCATTGTAGTTACAAAGGGCAGGTGCTGTGGATTATGGTCTGTGGTTATTTCTGTATCATTGATGCTAAGGTATGTAAAGTCACCAGTTAATTGATCTTTGGCAATAACTCTGAGTATGTAAGTTTTGCGGCTGAAACTAATTCCATCGGTTAATTCTACTGTAAATTCGTAGTCGCTGTCACTTTGTGCGGCAACATAATCAAAATAGTATTTGTCCCAGCGTGTTTTGTCCCAGCCAATATTGGCCAATGCTTCGTAGTCCACACTGTTTTGGTACAAAAATCCCTCAAGCAATCCAGACTTATTCAGCACAACGCCAGGTGGTAATCTTCCACGCACTAATTTCCAAATATGGTTATCTGTGCCGTACGGGTCACTGCTTTCCAGCTGATAGCTAAAATAACTTCCGTCGTAGTAAACTCCTAGATTAGAAGTTTGTGTAACAATAGTAGGTGCTTGTACTCCGCTGACAATAATCTTAAACGACCTGTCGGCAAGCATTCCGTTATAAGTTTCAGCTCTTATAGTAAAATTGGAAACAGTATCGCTTTCGATGCTGGTAATTTTTGGTGTTCCAAGTATTAAGCCGGTGTCAGTTACATCTAGGCCTTTTGGTAAACTGCCTGACAGTAATCTAAAAGTCACAGGAACATCATTGCCACCGTCAGTGACAGTGCTTAAGACCTCAAGTTGTTTTTCAATGTATGACCCATCTAAGACTACACCAAGATTTTTATCTGTTATCCAACGTAAAATCATAAGTCAAACCACTTTGTAACGTTAATGCCTGTTATGAAAAGGCTAGCACCAAGAACAGTACCGCCTGTAAAATCAAAAGAACCGCTGACAAATATAAATTTGTAATCGCCTGCTTGGCCGGCGCCGATAGTTCTCATTTCTTGTGCCCAGGCTGTTGTTGTTTCTGAGGCGGCACCAGTGTCATTGATCAAATTGATAGTAGCCCCTGTGTCAACGTTTAAAAGGTATGCGTAAATATCATAGGCATCTGCACTGCCAGCGGCACGCCACCAGAAGTCAACTCTATCGCCTACTTCCAAATTAACAGAATCGTTGCCAACAGCATAAGGCCCGTGAATCACACCATAGCCTACGCTAACGCCAGAGCTGGCCAATTGTAGAGATCGTTTTGGTGCGGCATATCCTGGGGGCAGGTCTGTAGAAAATTCAGCAGTGAATGTGAAATTTATAGGAGGGGTGTTATCACCGGAGCTGTTTGCTGGAATAGTAGGATCTGCAGGAGTGGGCTTTCCTGCAATGTTATCTAACCCATTTAATCTAACAGCTGACTTGTACACAGTCCATCCATCTGTGGTGGCAGTTGCTCCGCTGTCTACTATGTCTCCGCCAGAAAAATCGCCATTTTTAAAACTGAAACGACTCTTACCTCTCAAATCGCTTACACTGATTGTAGTGCCAGCAGTGAACTTTCTAGCAATTTTTCTAATGTTAACATTATTCAATGTAACATTGGCTAGTGCAAGGTCTGCCTCGGCAGCAATTTGACTAAACGACAGTGGACCGGTATCTGCTAAACTCATTACTGTCCTTTTAGTTGAGCAAGCTCAGCACGTAGTTCTTCTACCTGTGCTGTAAGTTCTTTAATAGCTTCAACAAAGTAACCAGCATAGTTGCCGTAGGCAACACTTAGCATACCGTCTTGGTTAGCTTTAACTAATTCCGGAGTATGTGGCCGCGAACGTTGTGCAACTAAACCAGAACTAGTTTCTCCAGTGTCTAATTTTTCGTACATTACACCTTCAAGTCGATTGACAACAGCCAATGCATTTTTAATAGGACGAATGTTTGTTTTGATTCTTTCGTCGGAGAATGCAGTAATATCACCAGATGCTACAATATTTCCAGTGACTTCTAAGTTAGTATCTACTAATACTTTATTTGGTGCAACCAATTTGATAATATCGTCAGCATCATTGCTGGTGCCAATTTCAAATGTAGTCGATTCGCCAGATCTAGCATAGTATCTAATCCAGGCACTGTCGCTGCCACCACCGCCCGGGTCGTTGGGCCAACGAATACCTTTGTCGCTGCCGCTGCCTGCTGTGGGCGTAATTAAACCATTGGATGTTAGTCCGCCTGTGGTTATTGACGCTGTGGTTGTTGCACCACGACCAACCACACTGGACAATGTGTCTGTCTCAGTGTATCCGGTGATGAAGCCAGCACCATTGGTTAACTGGTTAGTGTTTGTGGGTATAGTGAATACGCCAGTTGAACTATCATATGCGCCCGATCCTGCTGTGAAACTCACTGCACTTCTTGCACGAGCGTTGGTAAAATATAAGTTAGTGCCCTCTGTTACGTCAGTGGTAGTTGGGGTAACCGGGGCCGGAAGGTCTCCGTCTAGCAATACCTTCTTCCAAGGACTCCAGTTGGCGGTATCACCTGTATCGTCATTGGAACGAATATAGAAACTATTAGGTGCAACATTGGCGGTTGGGCCGTTGTCGATGTTCCATCCAATGGCTAGTTGTGCGCCAACGGTGTTGCCACTGACTGTAATCCCAGTGTAATAGGCACCTGGAAAGTCTGATGAAGTATACGCATTAAAGCCACTGATGGTCTGTGCGGTAAACTCACCGGGCTTTGGACTAACTGCACCGCTGGTAAACTCATTCCATATTACTGCTTTTGCGGCACTCTTGGCTCTGGCATCTGTAAAATATAAGTTGGTACCTTCTGCTAAGTTGGTTGTGGATTTAAGGGCAAGTCTTGTATCAAAACGTTCGTCAAATCTAGCATTTGTGTAATATAAATTGCTAGCACCTTCGGCTAAATCATTTGTGGACTTGGTGGGAAATCTTGTGTCAAAGTCACCATTGGCACGAGCAGTTGTGTAGTACAGATTTGTACCTTCTGCCAAATTGGTAGTTGTTTTAGTACCAAAGCGTTCATCAAACCTAGCACCAGTATAATATAAATTTGTACCTTCGGCAACATCTGTGGTGCTTAATGTAACAGCACCGGTCTTTGTGTTAACACTGGTAACACCACCGGTGACTGTGATAACACCAGTAACTGGATCATACCCGCCACTGCCTGCTACACTGATAGCGTTTCTGGCTCTGGCATCTGTATAATATAAGTTAGTGCCTTCTGCTAAGTCGGTTGTGGTAAATGGTAGTAGGTTTATCTTGGCTGTAAAGTTATTGCCGTCAGCAGTGTCAATGGTTAAATTGGCAGTTGTACTATTGTAGGTAAAATTGCTTACACCGGCTACACTGACATTAGAAACAGCAGTAAGTTGACCTTGTGCATTGACTGTTATCACCGGAATCTTGCTGGCACTGCCATAGGTGCCAGCAGTAACACCAGTATTGGCAATTTTAAATTCTCCACTAGACACAGTGTAGGTTAAACCAGTACCGCCACTTAGGCTATCCCTTGCTCTCTGTGTTGTGAAATATAAAGCAAGGTCACCTTCGGCAACATCATCGGTGGTGTGGTTATCTAAACTGCTAACTTGTCCGGTTACATTGCCAAACAAAGGTCCAAAGAAACCGCTGGCATATACATCGCCGGCAACGCCAACACCACCAGTGACTTGCAATGCTCCAGTTGTGGTACTGGTTGCTATATCTGTGTTGCTGACAATAACTCTGTTTTCTGTACTAAACACTTCAACGTTGATATAGGTGTCCTTGACCACGGTGTTACCGGCAACGTTAATGTTACCCAGAACATACAGATCTCTGTCAATGGTAGCATTTCTAGAAACGTGTAAATTTCTGCCAATTTCAGCATTAACTGCAACATTTAAGTTATTCAACGATGTATCATCGGCTACTACTAAATTACCAATATTAGCGGAAAGATCTACTATTAAAGTTTTGGACCTTAGCTCTTTGTTTACAACTACATTGTTTGCTGTTAACAGGTCGACGTCGAGATTTTTTGTCTTTAACGTTTTTACATTTAAATTAATAATATGTCCTGTGTCCCAGTTGTAATCCTCTGAACCAAGGTTATAAGTTCCAATAGCCGCAGGTATTATGTCTTTGTTTGCTACCCAAGCATCTGCAACACTTTTGTAGATAAACTTAGCGTTGGGTTGCGGAATACAAATACCAGCATCATCGGCATCGTTGTTGGTTGTTGCGTTTGATGCAATGTTGATGTGTTTTGTGCCAATGTTTACTTTTGCGGCCTGAACGTAGAATTGTTTAGAACCATCGCTTAATATATTAACATTGCCATTAAATTGTGTGTCACCATAGAATGCGTGTGCATTGGATAATGTGCTGGCCAATTTTAAATTGATACCACTATTGGTAACGGTAACATCGAAGTCTGTGCTGTTAATATTACTATACAATAATCCAGTACCCGCGTCATTGACAGTAATAACTGTTTTAGCTACTAAATTGCCCTGCGGCGTGTCGTATAAACGAGAGAATAGAAATCCATTGTTAAGTCCGGCAACTCCGTACAATAATTCGAAATTCCCGTTAACTTTTTCAAAAGCACTACGTAGGTTATCACCGGTGCCGTCATTGGCGTTTGTTCCGATGTTTATGTTTTGTAATGCGCTGAGATCTGGTGTTTGTTTTGGCATAAGTCACTGTCCACTTTTTATTATTTACCAAAAGAAAAGGGTAGTAGTACTGCCCTTTGGTTATATACCCAGTTAACGATTACCAATTGGCTTGAATTGGCCAACTGACCCGTGTTCTGATTGTTTTGGAGGAAATAAAAAAGCCCACCGAAGTGGGCTTTGGATTTCAAATTAACAACTTAATTAAAAGTTTGGAATTGAAAAATAGCTGCCTTGATTCAGTATATAGGTTATAGATTGAATAGCACTACCGCTGCCGGGATAAAAGCTATTAATGCCGTCGGTGACAGTAAGGTTACTACCGTTGAATTGATCGCCCATTGCATAGAATTTAACCCAGGTACCTGTGGGGGAATTAGTTGCTGGTAAAGTTGCGGTATGTTCGGCAGCACCCGATGGACTGCCCACTACCCCAGTTGACACGATGTAGGTATGTCCGGCTTTTGTTGTAAAATTTTCAGTCTGAGTGTCTATGTTATCGTAGGCTGTTACAGCGGCCGAGGTTTGTACAGTATCGTCCTGAAATTTAATACCTGCACAACTAGTGAATTTAATTTCTCCGGTGTAGGCAAAAACCATTTCTGCACCGCCAGCTGGCACGGCAATGCTGTAATTTGTATCTCCGCCACCGATGTCAACAGAAGTCATTGAAAACGGTCCGGCAGTGTTGATTGTTGTTGACTCCCAAGTACTACTGGTAGTACTATACGCCAGTAATTGTCCATTTGATGGACTGGATATAGAAACGTCAGTTAACGCTGACAGCGTAGTGGCGCCACCAGTGCCACCAGAGCCGGCGTCGTCGGTGCCATTAACCCAGTTGCTGCCATCGTATTTTAATACTTGACCATTTGATGGTGCTGTGATGTTAACGCCGCTTAAACTGCTAATGCTGCCACCCGCTGGCGCGGTCCATTGAAGTCCTGCGTTGGTGAATGTTAATACATCGCCCGATGTGGCGCCCGAGGCGCTGGATGGCAAGGCGTAGTCGCCTTCGCCAGCAATGCCAATGCTAGGACCACTGTTAAAAGATGCCGTTGCAGCCGCTATGTGTCTACTGTTTTTTAAGTTTGCCATTTTATACCTTTTTAATTTTATCCTATCATTTTTATTGCGCTGGCTACATCCAACGCACAAACATAAGCACAGTCAAAATTTACTGTTGCTCCTGCGGCCACAGTGCCAGCATTCCAGGCTGCGGCAATGCCATAATCTCCGTTACCACTGTTGTTGCCACCTAGCATCAACGGAAAGTCATATGCTGGCCAAGTAGAGTTAACACTGGTTGTGTGTGTATATGTTGTTGGCATACAATATATACCAAGTAATTTTCCGGTGCTTTGTCCTTGTCCATAAACAAAATTGTCTGCAGACAGTGGGCTACTGCCACGGTAATTGTTAGTTGCGTATACGCTGGTGCTACGTGCCTCCACGTCGGGGTCAACTTCACGCGATCCCTTAACAGTCACTGCCGACCCTGTAGTGTTGGTATAACTTAATCTAATACGCACAGCAGTTTCTTTGTCTATACTCATATGTTGTATGACCAAGTATCCTGTTGCGGCCGATCCTTTAAGACAAACAATGTGTTTGGTGGTGCCGGAACTTAAATTCCAAAGATTGGTTGTTTGGGTAAAGTACTGTGTGCCGTCGTTGGGGTAGTTTGCAGTGTCCGAGCCACCTAGGTAGTAACTGTCGTTGACTAGTACAGCATAACCTTCCCAGGGAGTTCCGGGAGTAAACATATCATCAACTCCGTATGTGCCTGTGCCAGTTGCGTCAAACATAATACCCGGACCAGTGCTACCATCACCTAGAGCACCTTGTCCAAATCCGTTCACACTGTATTTAATTGCTCCAGTATCTACTACAACTTTGCCAGAGCCACTTGCCCCTAGCTGAGATAGTGTGTAACTATCGCCGGCGTTGGGTACTAGGTCACCACGAAATAAAGCACTGCCATATTTCAGTGAAGTAGCAACGGGCCGTGCGTGAAATGCCGATGAGTAAGAACGATGTAACATTATGCGTATCCACTACCCAATGAAGTGTAGTAGTATGTACCATCGTAGAATATGCTCAGCATATCTATAGCACCAGCAGTAGTAGACAGTGTTTTGTAACCGGCTGCAAATTTATATGCGGCATCTGCGGTTAATGTACGACTGCCAGTTCCATCCTGTGTCAGTATCAATGTAATACCTTGTCCTGCAGAAAGGTTTGTGATTGCATTTAATGTAGTATTACCAGTTAACGTGGCTTTTTGTATAGTACCGTTGTTTTTGTTTGGTGTCCAGGATCCGCTAACATTACCAACGCTGTAAACAGTTTCTGGAGCATACGGATCACCAGCACTGCCGGTATATCCAGTTCCGCCTTGGCCGCCAGTGCCGCCAGTTGAGCCAGTATCGCCTTTGCTACCGGTATAGCCAATTGGCCCTTGACCGCCTGTTGATCCAGTGCCGCCAGTTGATCCGGTACTGCCCACTAGTCCAACATCGCCTTTACTTCCGGTGTAGCCGATTACGCCTTGACTGCCTGTTGATCCAGTATTGCCAATTGATCCAGTATCACCTTTGCTGCCAGTGTAGCCAATTGCGCCCTGACTGCCGGTGTAGCCAACTACAGTACTAGCACTACCAGTATAACCGGCATCACCTTTGCTGCCAGTATAGCCTTGGCTACCTGTGTAACCAGTTACGCCACCAGGGTAAGCTGTTGTTTGTATGGTGTTGTCTGCAAATTTTAAATTACCTGTGATTGCCACGCCATTGCTGTTAACAGTTAACGGTTGTACAGTAGAAGTAAGGCCAGTAACTGGATCAGTAACTGATGCAGAAATGTTCAGTGATGCTAGTGTATTTGGTTTAAGACTCGATAAGTTTGCCATTATGCATCCAATTTATTGTCGTATTTATGGACAAAAGAGAAAAAAATAAAGCACCCTGGGGTGCTTTATTTGTTAGTCACCGATTAGATCAGAATATACGCCATTCGGTGCCATTGTAGAATACGCCAAAACTTTCGTTATTGTTGCTTACAGTCAGTGTGCTGTCTCCCACAATGTTTTTACCGTTGCCGTTAACAGTAAGGTTATTATTGATATAATTCCCTCCTGCGTCTGCAAAGAAGATAGCATCACCTGCGGTAGGACTTGCTGGTAGCAATACTGTCACAGTACCCGATGCAGTAGTAACTCCATAGCGTCCGCCGGCAACAGCATTGAAATTGCTTACTTGGATACTAAACGACATTTCAACAGTTGGTCCCGTTGCACCTACACTACCAGTATAACCAACAGCAGTACTGGCACTACCAGTATAGCCAATTACACCCTGTGATCCAGCATAACCAATTGACCCTGCACTACCTGTTAGGCCAACTTCGCCGGCACTACCAGTATATCCAACACTGCCTGAACTACCAGTATATCCTTGTAATCCCTGTTCTCCGGTGCTACCAGTTAGGCCAACGCTACCGGCACTACCTGTGTAACCAGTTGAACCCGAACTACCAGTATATCCTTGTAATCCCTGTTCTCCGGTGCTGCCTGTTAGGCCAATTTCTCCCGGAGCACCAGTACTACCAGTCAATCCAACACTGCCAGTTGCGCCTTGACTACCAGTCAATCCAACACTGCCAGTTGCGCCAATTTCGCCTTGACTACCAGTTAGTCCAGTATTGCCTTGTGCGCCAGTGCTACCAGTTAGGCCAATTTCGCCTTGGCTACCTGTATATCCAACTGGACCTGCATTACCCCAATCACCTTTTGAACCTGTATACCCAATTTCGCCTTGACTGCCAGTACTACCTGTAAATCCAGTATCGCCTTTGGCCCCTGTACTACCTGTAAATCCAGTATCGCCTTTGGCCCCTGTAATACCAGCGGCACCCGATAAGTCACTTACGTATGAATACACTGATCCATTCCACAAATATAGTCTAGAATTATCTGTGTCTTCGACGTTACCTGTGTTGATTAACGCAAATTCACCAGCAATAATGCCTGTTGGGCTAGTATCTGCCGTTAATGCGGCCACGGAAATGTATGTTTTAGCAATAGCAAATCCAAGTCCGGAGTCGCCTTTACTGCCCGTGAATCCAACTTCACCTTGAGCACCAATACTGCCCGTGAATCCAACTTCACCTTGAGCACCAGCACTGCCTGTAAATCCAACTTCACCTTGACTACCAGTTAGTCCAATTTCTCCTGGAGCACCCGGATCGCCGTTCATACCTGGCCCCCCGGCTGAGCCGTCATTGCCAGCTGGTCCTTGTGGGCCAATTTCGCCTTGACTGCCGGTACTACCGGTTAGTCCAATTTGTCCCTGACTTCCAGTTAAACCAATTTGTCCCTGACTGCCGGTGTATCCTTGTAATCCTTGTTCCCCAGTACTGCCTGTTAAACCTATTCCGCCCTGACTACCAGTGTATCCTTGTAATCCTTGTGTGCCAGTACTGCCAGTCAGGCCAACTTCGCCCTGACTGCCGGTTAATCCTGTGTCTCCACGACTACCAGTGTATCCTTGTAATCCTTGTGTGCCAGTACTGCCAGTTAGTCCAACTTCGCCTTGGCTACCAGTTAGTCCAACTCCGCCAGTACTGCCTGTGAATCCAGTATCGCCTTTGGCTCCAGTACTACCTGTTAAACCAGTGTCACCAGTACTACCAGTTAGTCCAACTCCGC
>Ga0114978_10000305_pt1 | contig 40820 bp, 45 predicted proteins | sample S_140212_EF_Meta_FD_87027 | JGI IMG/M metagenome (GOLD analysis project Ga0114978, IMG submission 87027) | Freshwater microbial communities from Lake Simoncouche, Canada to study carbon cycling - S_140212_EF_MetaG | ecosystem: Environmental > Aquatic > Freshwater > Lake | place: Lake...
GGATGTGCCCATTGACCAAGATCATCTTTAATGATTTTTCCTTTTTTAGCACTAGCCATTGTTTTCTTTGCATATGGACCATTACTTGGAGCACCTACCCTTGCATACATACTTCCTGTAGCTCCTGGAATAGAACCACCCATTTCACGTTTAACAGCTGTTGCTGTTACATTTACAGGTGTTTTATCTCCCAAATTTGATAATACATTTCTTTTTTGAGCTTCTATTAAAAGGTTATGTTTATTCTTTTCTGACATAGGTAATGTTCCAACTACACTTCCAATAAAATTATTATATAAATCAGAGCTAGTCTCTTTCCATTGATTTGGTGAATTATACTCATGTAATGCTCCTGCAACATTAGTAGCTAATACATTAAGAGGTGCTACTCCAGGAATAAAATTTGCCCAACTAGGTAATATAGAAGACATAGCAGCTGAACTTGAAGAATGTCTTATAGCATCTAATGGTCCATTATGTAAACCTGTATTTATTCCTTGTTCCACAGCTATCTCTTGAGCTCTTTGTTGTGCTGGAGTTACATATTTTTTAATAAGATCTTTTTCTTTTTTTCTTAATTTAGTATTATAGTTAGAAACGTTTACCCTTTTTCCTTTTTGTGCTTGAGGAATAGAACCACCTGTTTTGAAACCATTTAAATCTTTAAAAGTTGTCATAGGAGCAACTTCTTTATAATGTTTTGCAAAGTATTCTGCTTCTTCAGGAGAGTCAAATTTAGGATCTTGTTCAAAAGCCTTCGCCATTCCTATTTTAGACTTCATCATACTTTTCATTCCATCAGCATAATCTTTTGATCTTTCTAATACATCCAATAACTTATATGCATATTCTTCTTGTTCTGGAGTAATGTCTTGTGCAGTAGGATCACCTACTATTATTCTAGAAGCAATAGTTTCTAATATATCTTGTTTATCAGGAGAATATGGTTCACCCTTATTCATTGTATTAAAATACTTTTCTTGTTTTGGAGTTATACCAAATGTTGGTCTTTCATATCCATTACGCATAGCAAGTCTAGCTTGTTCAAGTTTTGCAACATGCCTTTTTTGTTCGTCACTTAATGGAGAATAAGGATTAATGATAACATGATTATCTTCAGTGGCCATTCCTCCTACATCAGTTCTTTCTTTAAGGAATTCATCTTCTGAAGGATATAAGTTTCTTTCAGGATACCAATATATTGGATCAATAGATTGTTCTTGTTCAACAATACTTGGTTTTTTAAACATTGATTCCCCAAATTGTGCTTGAGGAACATAATTAACTGGATAGACAGATCCACCTGTTTGTTTTTTAAGAGTAAACTTTGGATTGTTTGGATCAAATGGTAAGAAATCATTAGTATTCCAAATACGACCATACCAAGTATCATTATAATTACTACTAGGAACCCCAGGAGCAGGATTATTTATATTTTGATAATACCAATCTCTACCTTTATTCATTAAAACTCTTCTTTCATTTTCTGAAAGTTTTCCTATTGTATTAGCATATTCATCATCAAAAGAATATGCTGGATTTTTTCTACCTGCCCATTTACCATCTTTATCTAACTTGGATTTATCATATTTTCTATAATATTCTTGTAATGCAAATGCTCTAGGATCTTTAGTTATTTTATTATTGTCTTTATCCCAACCAGCATTAAAAACAAAATCCATTGCCTCACTTGCTTCCATTGCACTTGCATTAGGCATTATTTTTTGCACCTCTGGATATACACTATTCATTAACATATTCATGTATTGAGGATCACTATAATATGGTAAGGGAGCACCTCCAGGACCACCTTTTAGTTGCTCATACTTCAATATTTTATCAGCTTGATATGCAACACTATCTTTAGAAGTCATTGCCTTTGATTTTATATTCAAAGGTTTTTTAGTTGTACCTTCTTGAGTAGTAGAAACCTTACCACCCATTTCCATTGCATCAGGATTATCATCAACTCCTATAACCTCCCAGTTATCATCAAAGACAATTAAACTACCATGTTTAGTTTTCACTTTCTTTGCTCCAAGCTTTTTAGCTTGTGCAGTCATAGCTTCCCAATCAGGAACCCAAATACCTTCTTCATTATAACCCCCAGCATCCTCTATTACTGGAATAGAAGAATTTAATTTACCACCCATTTGAAACTGTCCACCCCATGCAGGAGAATAATCTCTTCCTACATTGCTATATCCATCTCCTTTAAATCCTTCAGGAGCAGAAGCTTTGGAATCATTATAGTTATCCATCCAACCACCATTCTTCATGTTGTTGCTATTGTCTCTACCACACTCATGACATATATACATATCCTTCTTACTAGAATCAGATTTGTTCCAAGACCATCCACATGTGCATGTTACTTTTCCTTTCATATTATTTGTATGAGATTTGTGCAGGAGTTAATATAAATTGAGACACTAGATGCGTTGTAGCAGAGTTATCAAGAATGTGTCTCACCTTCAATTCTTTTGCTCTTAGCGTTGCTTTCTTAAAGCTTCTAGGACCATAGTCCATATTAGCTTGGTTCACCACCTTATCAATAGAAAGACTCTGACATGTTGTATTAAACAATGGAACTTGAGAACTCTTCTCTACTGCCCAGAATGTATTATATTGATAGAAGCTATCACTCTTTGTATATGTGATGGTTTTGCTATCAGCATTGAATATTGGGTATTGCATGTACGCACGCATGTTGTTCATTGGTTTTGCTACAAGCTCAAGAATACCAGAACTCTGTTGTCCATTATATAGAATAGCTTTATTAAACCATTCATCATTTGTTTCTATCCTTGAGTTATCATTAAATACACCATCTGGTATACTAAGATATTTATATGCCTTAGTGTAGTCTTTTACATTCTGCAATATCTCATCTTGGTACTGATAAGAAAATGGATACTCAATAATATATGGTTCTATGTTTCCATAAAAGTAGTTATATATTTCTATATTAGTTAAGTGTCTCCACAAACAAGCTGTAGTAGTTTGAATGTAATTTGCATTAGCATATTGTAAAACATTAAACTGACTATAAGGAAAACTCTTTTTAAACTTACATTTTCCTGTAGACTCAATTACAACAATACTAACATTATCATCTACTACATAAGTGATTCCTCTAATCAAAGTTTTCTTAGGAACATCCATAGCAATAATATTACCAAACTGATCGCTGATATTAAATGGTCCAACGCTTGGTCCAGATATTGCTAATTTTATTGTTAAATTCTTTGACATATTTCAATCTTATTAAGGAACAGAGGTGGTAGTACTTGTTGTAGGAGAAACTGCAGTGGTGGTTGTTGTGGTAGTTGGCGTTGATGTAGTAGTACTAGTAGTTGTACTGGTACTAGTCGATGTGCTAGTAGAGGTGCTAGTAGAAGTACTGCTAGAACTAGTAGTTGTTGTAGTTGGTTGACAACTTACATCACTTATACATGATATTGATCCACCTGTAATTGATAATCCACTACCTGGATTACAATCTGATGTAAATGATCCAGCTTGTGCACATATATAAATTACATTATCACTTACAGTTTGAGTTTGAGGAGCACCTGCATAATCAATCCAACTTACATCACAAGTGCCAATTACTTGAACAGTGTAACAGAAATTAGGAGGAGCCACTGTAGTTGTACTTGTTGTTGTAAGAAGATTTCCATTATCTGTTAATGAACATATTACACATGTAGTTGCTTGAGTTGCTGAATTAGGAATTATTCCAAAGTTATCTACAAATGTTAAAGAGTATAAAGGAGCTGAATCTACTACATAAAAATCTCCTACATTATCTACTACATATATACTACAATTACATTCAAAGATAGATGTTGGAACAACTGATCCAAGATCTATATCAAGATCAATAGCGTTTGTTGCATAATCATATTGAGTAAGATAATATGCTGATGTTATTGAATCCTGATTAAGTATTAGTAACTTACCAGAACTTGTGTATAAGAAATTACCTAATGCAACTCTATCTGTCTGCAATGTAAATACAGTTGTTGAAGATGCAATGGTTGTAGTGATATCTAACTCAACTACTTCTTGAGGACTAACTGATGAATCTACAGCAATTAATAATGTATTACTTAATGATGATATACCAGAAGCAGTTGTAAATCCTCCAGGAAGAGTTATGTTTCTATTAAACACTGCACTGAAAGGACTTGTTATAACATCCCATTCAACAATATCAGCATCTATAGACCAAAGTTTATTTGTTGATAATTGTATTCCATATGAACTTGTATATCCTGGCACTGATAATGTATTTAAAGATCCACTTAAATTAAAATAACTTATAACATCTCCTTCGCTAAGTAATATTCCACAACATGCTGATACTCTAGCAGCTAGTGTACTTGTTGAAGTTGTTGTTCCAAATTGACAATATCCAATTTCTTCAACAATTCCATTTATAACATTATAAGCAAATTTATAAGATTGTCCTTGAGGTGTAAAATACCAACCATCAGGAGCTAATGTGCAATCTACATCATTACCATAGTAAACTGTATCACCAATACTAAGATCAGTTGCCATAACTGAGAAACCAGTTAATGTTGTAATTGTAGAAGTTGTAAATGCAATTGCAGCACAAGCGTCCATAAGACTTCCTGTAGAAACAACTGCAGGAGAAGCTCCAACTTGATATCCAGTATAGAATCCATATAAATTTAATTCAGTAGGTCTCATGCACATAGTAGTTGTAGTTGTTGTAGAAGGAGAAGGTACTGTAATTACACCTGTTCCATTTAGATTACAGAATAGTTCACTTGCTATTCCACCTAATTGACAATCTAATATAATAATTGTAGTACTAGTTGTAGTAGTAGATATAGGAATTGAAGTGGTTGTGGTTGTTGTTGGAGGAGGAGGAATTAATCTTCCAACTAGTGCTGAGAAATTAAAATCATCACAACATCCATTAATTCCTGAATAGAAGAAATTGTTTTCTGCTATATAGAAATTAGGAATATAACTATGGAAAGATATCCAACTTTTAGTATTGAAGTTGAATGATATTGTCCAAGACTTATTACAGAAGTAATCAGGATCTGTTAAATACACTTGAGTTCTTATTGCAAGTCCACTGATTGTATCTTCTACATAAAACTGTTGTAAGATATCATCGTATTTTACATCCTTATCAATAGGGATATAATCTAATTTAGTAAAAATCACTCTTTCAAACTTACTATCATATACTCCATGAAGTCCTACTCCTGTGAAGTTATTATCTATGTTTACATCTGGGAAGTATCTAAGAATCTCAAATGCCAAATGGTCTGTGAAGAATCTATTCATACCAGAACCAAATCCAGAAAGTTCTACAGCTTGGGTTCCAGAAATTAAAAAGATTTGTCCTCTCTTAGCATCTACAGTAATTTGACCTTGAGGAATCTTCAATAAGAACTTATTCTGACTTCCTACATATCCAAGATCTGTTTCAGCAAAATCAATTGGAGGTGCTCCTCTAAATAAATTAGGATTACCTACATATGCTGCTTGTGGATTACTTGTATCAATAGTCAATAAGTTATTATACATCAAAGATTTGTTTTCAAATCTAGCAAGTACAGCTTTATTTTGAATACCATCTAATGATATAAGATTACCATAGTTTTGAGGGAAATCAAAATATGATAATGATCTATAAGTCAACCAACTATTAACTCTATTATCAGCATCTGTGTTTTGAGAATCTGAATAGATTGCTCTAAATGGATAATATGTATAACAAAACTGATCAGCCCAATCAGCAGGAAGATGTGTAAATGTATTTTCCTTATTCTGTTTAGAGAATGTTACATTATAGTAATAAGTGTTATCTTGTGCTATTGTTACAAAATCTTCTTGTACCCAATCATCAGGAATACCTGTTGATACGTGTGGCCAGAAGTCACCTTCTCTATTATTAAATGCTTGTCTAAGATCTATATTGTAAGAGCTCTCACAATAGAAGTTAGGAATACCATATGCAAACAAATAAAAGAATCCATCATAGTAGGTTCTATTTGAACCAGAAGGTGCATTCATCCTACCTGTAAGAGGATCATAATTAGGACAATCAAAGTTATTAGCTTTGTATGAAATAATATTTGACATTACAATACCATCTACTGTAAAATCTGATAATATAGAACGTGCTGAGTGCCAGTATTTTGGATAGGCTATGTTACCAATCTCATCATAGAATATATCTGAATCATCAGGAGCTCCAACTCTATTATCAATAAAGTATGGTATCTTTGTTTTGAATGTAAATCTAGATATGAATGTATCTCCACCAAATACAGTGGCAATCTCTGATGAGTTTATATCCACCTTTCTTTGAAATCCTGTATCAATTGTAACGTATGAATATATCTGTCCCCATTGGTTAACAAATGAATTTTTCATAGAAGCATAATAAGAAACAACACTAATAGGTTGTTGTTTAGCTGGAGCATTGCATACTTGACTACTTCCTATAGTAAATCTAGATACATCTGTAATGAAAGGAGTCCCTCCTGAATCAAGACTTGGTGTACTGCTAGGAAAAAGTAAAGCTGTAACTGGATTAGTATTTCTATCTTCTATAGTTTTGATATATACAGAACTTTCTCTTTCATAATTGTTTACATTAATTCCACCTGGTTCTCCAACAGATTGAACACCTGGAATAAGATAACGAGCAAAATCAATTGTTCTTTGTTTAATACCAGTTGTGGTTCCTATTGTAACATTATTACCTATGTCTCCATAATAGTCATAATTAGCTATTGAGTTAAATGAATACGCATAGTTCTTTCTAGTAATACCATTTATATAAATAGTTAAATATGCTTGATATGCAGCAAACATAAATGAAGCATTGAATGGATCTGATTTACCTCCTAAATCTCTTGAACTAGCTAATGCATCTCTCTGAGCGTCTTCTGAAAGTAATTTATATTTAGCATTATTTTTAACTTGAACAAAATGAGCTCTACCACCACCAAACATTACATTTTCAAGTTTTAATACATCACCTAAGAAGGGTTGTCCAAATGATGTTTCAGGAGAATTAAATATCTGTCTGTAATTTAATATTCCAGGAGTGAAGCCAGGAAGAGGTGTTTCTTTTCTACCATCAAATGTAGACCTTCTACTTCTACCAAAATTTACAACCCCTTCAGGTTGAATTTCTTCAGGTTCAAGATCAGCACGTGGATTACACTTAAATTGATCATACCAAGGATTATTACAATCATCACCTACATTTCCACCAACATTCACTATGGCTCTACCAGTACTACAACCACCTCCAAAGATGTTAGTGTTGGAGTCCATATACTGTGTTTTTGAGGTAAGAACAGTATTGTCTGAAGTAAATGGAGTTTGCCAATTTGCAGTATATCCTTTAGTTCCACGACAGCCATTTAAGTAATATGAATCAAAATTTCCAGGACCAACAAATACTCTAGGACCAACACCTATTTCTACTATAGGTCTAGATGTAGAAAGAAACTCAATTGTTGTATTAGCAGGTACTGTTTTTGTTCCAGTTTGATTTGTATTAGGATCTTTGTATGAAATTTCAATCTCAGCATTACTTCTGTTTATTACTAACCATGGTTCAGATAATTGATTGTATGCATTATTAAATTTATTTAAGAAAGGATCTGGATTAAGATCATTATATGGATAGTTTGGATAGTAAAGAGTTTGATCTTGTCTTTCATAAGATCCAATATTACGAAGTATTCCTTTAGCTATAATAGATTTGTTTGTTCCTCTATCTCCTCTAACTATTTTAAATGCAACAATATCATCTTTCTGTTCAGGAGTTAATGATGAGTTAGCAATTAATTGACTAACTTCTTTAACATCAACTCTTACACCTATAGGAAACACTGCATCATTTTGCATAACTGGTGTGAATCCAGGACCTGCAACAAATGTTGGATTCTCAAATATAGGACTTACAAGAACATCTGGAAACTTGTGATGTCTAATAGGTTGACCAGCAAGGTCACCCCATACATCTATATTACAAGGATATTCTTCTATAGATTCCCAATAAGCAAATTCACCATATTCATATGGTGTAGCATTATTAATAGGATCTCCAGTAGCTGGTCCTATTACAGATGCTGTGTTATATATCTTCCAATAAGGACTATATCCAATACCTGTTACAGGATCTGTAGTAGTAGGTTCACCTATGAAGTCATCGTTAGTATCTGGAACAGGTGGTTGACTTAACTCATTGTTGTTCATCATTCTTCCTGGGATATGGAAACCATCTGTTTGTTTTCCATTTTTAAGAAGAAATACAATCTCAAATGCATACACCTCATCACGTAGATAACCACGTAGGTTTGTAGCATTTAATTCATCTGAATAATTTTCATTAGAAGGGATTCTATATGTTTGCCATCCAAGAGTGATTTGACTAGCAATAGATTGATAATTTATTCTATCTATAGATGTAAGATTATCCCATACAAGAATATCTTGTACAGCTGTTACATCTTGTGCAATATCATAATAGGGATATTTCTCAAATATATCTATAATGGTAAGACGAATGTTATCTACATTCTGACCTGTGTATATTACCTGATCAGTAGAATTTTCAATAAAATATGTACCTACTAATTGTACAGAAGTGACAGCATTTACACTGCTAATAACTGCTAAGTTATAGTATTGGTATTGTCCTGAAGTATCAAGATCAGCAATGTCTACAACAACTGATTTACCAACAGTGTAATTATAATTCACTGTAGTGATGAAAGGATCAGCAATAGGTGTAGGATTTGTAATGGAATAATATGATGTGAATGCATTACCAACAGCATCAGAATATTGTATAGCAAATTGTACAGTTCCTGCTTTTAGTTCTCCACCTGTAATTACATCTGAAATGGTTAGTGATGGGATACTAAAATTAGGTTGTATCTTTAATTGGTTGCAATCTACTTGATCTGTAAATGTAGGATCACAAAGATTTGAATTAACTGTTGGTATGTAAGGAACATTATTTATATCTAGATATCTTCTAGGATTTAATCCATCTGTCCAATATATCTCTGTTGTACAGTTTGTTATTCTATGTACAGTTTTTTGTATTGGATGATTTATATTAAAGTTAAGACATTTAGCATCAACTAATATATGATATATACAATCATTGTTATCCATATATCCAATATGACTATCTCCTGTATTAGGATTAGTGATAAAGAATATATGTTTGTTTTGTTCTCCAATAAAATGAGTACCAATTAATGTAAATCCTTTTGGGAAATTTACACAAAGTTCATTACCTGGTTCATTCTGATAATTTACAGAATTGGCATCAAAGTTTTCTAAGGCAGCATTTAATGCATATGTAAGAGTTCCTGGTTTAATCTGGTTCAAAGTTTGATCCATATTTAAACCAATAGTAGCATTATTATACTCCTGTTTGATATTTCCTTTTTGTTCTTCAGCCATAATGATTAGTTATTACGTCTTCTACCATATCTATTAGTACGATTAGGAAGCTCATACATATTAAATCTATTAAGATCGTTTTTAATTCTTCTTTGTTTATCCCAAGGAGTTTGTTTCTTAACTTCAATATCAGCCATAATGTATGCTTCTTCATATGCCTGTTTGTGATAAGCAAGCTTCTGTTGTAACTGATTAAATGTTTCATCATTAGTTTGGTTAGTAAGCATCTCAAACACTTTGAACTTAATGAATGCTTCTACATATTCTCTTATACGATAATTGTCAGGAATCATTTGATTTCCTATCTCATCATACTCTGTAGCATAGAATAATAAATGAACAACGCCATTTCTGAAGTTTGTTACAAACTTATTATCTCTTATATCAAAGCTATCATGACTAGCAGAACCAGGAGTGAATTGATGAATAGGAGGAGCTTGAGCATACATTTCCCAATTGTTTGTATAATCTACACCACAGTTTTGTCTTGCAGATATATTACCAGGTCTAAGTAAATACTCATGAGTAAATTGTCTAGCTGTACTATTGTTTGTTTTATAAACAGCTTGTACTAATGTTGGCATACATGTACCATCACATGCTGAATTCTGACAACCAGGGTTGTTACAAGGTGTTCCTCCAATAGTTAGTGGAGAGACTTGTATAGTGGTTGCAGAAGCTGCTTGTGAATAGAATGAATTAGCATCTTGATATGGAAAACCATTTACTGCTGTACACATCCAAGCTTCTCTTACAGCGTAAAAGTTATCAGGAAGTCTAGCTTGAAAATCTTCTATATATAAAATCTCTTCACTTATAACAAATGTAGTTCTTCCTAACTTCTTTAGAGCTTTATCTAAGTAGGTAGGAAATAAAAGATCATCTACAGCACCTGTATCAAAATAACTTTTAAGTTCTTCTTTAACAGTTGAATAGACAGGCTCTGGGGATACGAAATTGTATTTATAGTAGTATGACATAGTTCATTATTTTTTCCACTCATTGTAAATGTATTGATACTTATCGTTGGTCTTTAAGTAATGTGATAAAAGTCTTGATGTTAATCTAGAAGGTTTGAAATACCATAGATCAGAGTTTTTAAAACGTGCTGTGTTTTTAAACCACATCCATCCAAAGAAATATCCTTCTGTGTGGTAATTAAAATTATAAATCACCTTTCCTTTCTCTTTGGTCTTTTGCCAATCTATAGGAAGATTAACAAACTCTTTACCATCTATATTGTTCTTTAGTTTTCTTCTTTTCTTTTTGTTGATTGAAAACTCTCCAAACCCATAAGGAAGCTTTGCCTTCTCTCCTGTTTCTAATATATATTCTTTAAAAGATTCATTGTAAGTGTATAATATATTTCTCCATTCATCGTATGTTAGTTTTATAGATGGATACTTTTTACAGAAATGATTATAACTATCTTTACTAGAAGATCTCCAATCAATCTTTGTTCTCATTAATTAGTTGATTTTGAATTTGGTGCTTGACCATCTATTCCTTCTTGACTTATGTCTGTTTTAATTTGGAAGTAAGTAGTTAGAAGCTTTTGTGATGTAAGTTGTAGCACTTGTTGTTCTAGATATCCTGGAAGAGCAAACTCTTTATCTAATGGATTCATACATAGTTGTTCGTTTGTATAATCAGGAGAACCACATCCACATTCTGGATACATGATTTCATTATCTACATCTTCTTCAAACAATGCTACAAACCTAATTGATTTAAGCAATGGGTTATTCACGTATAGATATCCATTAGATATCCAGAAGTATTCTTCTTTCTTTATTACAGGAAGCTTCAATAGATTAATGTATCTATTAACAGTGATCTCTTTTAACTTCTTTCCTTGACCACCCATTGCATTAATAGAATAAACTCCTTGTATTACATATTGGTAATTACCCTCTGATACACGTGGAAGTTTAAACTTAGTTCTTGCAATACTACAATCATCTACATAGTTGCAACATTCAGAGATGGGTACTTCTACCATCTCTAAACAAGGAATTGTAGTGAATAATGTATCTGTTGCCCAAAGTTTTCTAAGATTGGTTTCTCTCTTAATAAGTAATAGAGCATTGTTTCTAATCTCAGAAGCAATAGCTCTATCTGTTATTAAAGAATCTGTAGAAAGTATCTTGTGGACACTTCTAACATCACTAACTAATTTTCTTAATGTTGCCATAATTATATTCTACTTTCAAATTCAGCAACTTTGCCAAGCTCTACATCATATACTAATGCTAGAGCAGCTCTTACTGAATGTACGTAATTATTATCTAAGTGCCATCTATCAGTTCCTGATAAGCTAGGCATTTGTTGTATTCTCACTCCCTTAACTTCTTTAGCCATATAGTGATGTTTATCTCCTGTATGCACCTCTCTGTATTTAGCATTACCAAATGCTTGACTATATTGAGGATGTGTTGCAAACAATAAAGGAAGATCTTCTATCTTACAATTACCATGGTGCCAACCAATGAATGTATTTCCTAATGTGATTCCCTTAACTACACTATGTTCTCTTATAAAATCTACATCTGCAACTTCTTTAAAGAATACATCTAATGCATGTGCTAGATAAAAAGATTTAGTTCTATCATGATTCCCTTGTACTAATACAACCACTACATGATTTGCATATTGTCTTAACATGTTAATTGTATCTACAAGAATAGAAAACCCTAATTCATATTCTTCTGAATAATCCATTATAGTGTCCTGTGGAGTACCTTGTGTAGTTTGATGTTGATAGTTATCAGTGTGAAAGAAATCATTCGATATAGGCAATATAACAGTGTCTATATGATAATTAGAAACAACTTTGTTAATCAAAGATTGAGCCACATCAAGATATCGATTAGCTCTTGCTTGAATACTATTATCACCATCTACAGTTCTTTTAGCTAAGTGGTAATCAGATAGAGATATCTCTACATTCACCACATCTTTTAAGTTAGGTATTTTGGTAACTAATATATTGTTTGGTTTGTAGTTTTCTAAAAACTTGGAAAAGTCTTCAGGTGAGTAATCTTTTGCTTGTTTTCTTTTAGAGAATACAGAGGAAGTAAACTTCCCACTTGGTAGCATCTTAGACCAGTAATTGGTAATTACATATTTATCTAAGTTTATCTTATGTAGCTTAGCTAGTTCAATATCATCTTTAGGTTCAAAGTCACTAGTTATAACACTTTCAATGGTTCCTTTTTCAACATTTACTTTTCTAGTTTCTTCTGTGTAATTATCTATAAATTTAGGATCTTCTTTTTGTTTTAACTCTTTCATTAACTCATTAACTTCATATTCACTTACACCTAGCTTTTGAGCATAAAACTTTTTACTTTTTTTCCAATGTAATAATTCTTCTAATTGATACAGTAATCTTTGATTTTCAGACATATACAGTTATGTTAGTTAAAAAAATATTGTAAAGATAAATAATAGTTTTTATATATTCCAAATAATTTTAGTTAGAGCTGTAATTATTTATAACTAAATTAGTTAGAAACAAAAACTCCTCAAGAAGATCTTGAGGAGAAATCACAGAAAACCAACAAACTATGATTTTTTTATTATTGTTATGGACATGTTGTTCCAAATGTATTATCTATTACTCCTACACCATTTATTTGTACATTGTAACTGTTAATAGAAGCATTTAATTGAATATGATAAAAGTCTCCATCACCTGGAAATTCTAATGTCATTGCAATATCTGTATACACAATTAATCCATTAACAATATCTAAATTACCAGTTATCCAACAAGGTGTTGCCATTGGTAATGGACAAGCATTTGATGGAGAAGACATTGATGAAACAACTCCTTCTCTAGTTGATAGACAATTACCATCTCTAACTAATATTACAACTAAATCTGTCTCAAGAATTCCTGGATTAGTAAATGTATATGTTCCATCTGCACTAAATGATATTTCTTGTATTATTGCACCATTTATAATAAGTGTCATACAATGACCAGTAGGAGAAGTACCAGTAACCTCTACATCAATATCATCATTACAGTTTCCAGTATCTCCAACACCAGATCCTCCAGCACTAATAGGTGCAGAAGTTGAAATACTACAAGGATTCATTAATATATCAGCTATGTAAACACTTGAATATACATTGTTAATATATAAGTTATTAGGATTTAGAGTGGTAGTTGTAGTTGTTGTACTAGAACTACTTGTTGATGTGCTTGTTGAAGTAGACGTGCTAGTTGATGTTGATGTACTACTAGAACTAGTGGTAGTGGTGGTAGGAGCAACAGTTGTTGATGTAGTTGTTGTAGTGCTACTACTTGAAGTGCTAGTAGATGTGCTTGTACTAGTGCTTGTTGAACTACTACTAGTTGTACTTGTAGTTGGAGCAGCTGTAGTACTAGTACTTGTAGTGGTAGATGTACTACTTGTAGATGTGCTACTAGTTGTTGTAGTGGTAGGAAGTACATTCACTGGTACATTAACAAAGTTTGTACACACTCCTACAGACTGTACTTTAATTGTAGTTGTTCCATCAGGAACAAATAGAGCTGTATATCCAGCAATTAAAGCTGCAGCAGATACATTTGTTGCAAATGGAGTAACATATCCATCTGTATTTGAATAAAGGTTAAAAGGACCTGCATCTCCACCAGGTGGTAAAACCAATGTTATTAATATTGTCATTTGAATTTATATTATGTTAATGTTATATCTATATTATTTGAACAATCTCCTGTAGATTGTACTCTTACAATAGTTGTAAAATTAGGAACTAAAGCAGAAGAATATCCTGCTAAAAGAGCTGCTCTACTTACTCCTGTTTCAAATGCTGAAATATACCCATCTGTGTCTGAGTATAGATTAAAGGGACCTGAATCAATCCCAGCTACTGTTAATGTTATTAGTACTGTCATATTATTTGGTTTAGTTTTTAATTAATCTTACTGATAATCCTTGATTTGCTGAAGCCCATACTCTGTCAATCCTATCGTTAAAACTACTCAATAAGTAACTCCAACGATTTACAGAACTTGGAGCTATTGTTGTAGTTCCAAAATAAGCTTCAATGTAAAGACCTAGAAAATATCCTGCTGTTGCTGCTCCACCTCCTGGTAAAGCACTAAATCCTGCAGTGTTAGTTCCTCCAATTGTCCAATGACATTGACCTGCTTCTTTTAATTTACCTCCTATTAGTATTTGATAATCACTACCTGGTCCATATAATGGTATCCAAGTTCCTCCACCTAACGTTGATGTTAATGTAGTCCATTCTGCATCAGTTGGAATATGATAGCCTGCAGGTGCTAGTCCTCCATTAGTAGTTGCTATAATAGCATAAACATTATATAGTTTACCATAAGTTGCTTCATTAGCTGGATCAAAATTATAATAACACCAAGCTGGACCAGTTGCTAAAGACCATGCAGTTGCATTAGTTATTTGAGGAATAGGTGTACCATCTCTAAAGGTACTTACATTCAAGTTACAACCTGTCCAAATTTGAGATCCTATTGTAACATCATGAGCAATACAATTTGCACATATTGTAGTAGTACTTGTTGTTGTACTACTAGTACTAGATGTGCTAGTTGTAGTACTTGTAGATGTACTGGTTGAAGTAGATGTACTTGTACTGGTTGAAGAGCTACTAGTTGTAGTGGTAGTAATTAAATTTATATTTAAATCAATAAAGTTTGTACACAATCCAGTAGATATCACTCTAATTATTGTAGCGTCATTAGGTACAGTTGAACTGTATCCAGCTTGCAATGCAGCAGCAGACACATTCGTTGCAAATGGAACTGTGTACCCATCTGAATCTGAATAAAGATTGAAAGGTCCTACATCACCTCCAGGAGGAATAACTAATGTTGTTACTATTATCATATTTTTTATTTATTATTTATTATCAACATGCAGCACATACAACACCTAAAGGAGTAACAACACCTAAAGAAGTAACTGAATTTGTCGTACATACTGAACTACCTGTAATTTTTATTTTATACTCATTTACTCCATCTCCTGTAAAAGGAATAGTACCTAATGCATTTATATAAACAACACTTGATGAAGTTGCCTTTTCGACACCTGGTGTTGCATCAATATTTGTTACCCAACAATCAGTATCTAATGTTGCAGCACAACCATCAAAGGAATCAGGTGTTCCAGATATACGAGAAAGGAAATATGTACAACAATCTCCAGTAGTTGATTCTTCCCAAGTAGCACTATCATCACCACCAGTTAATGTAATAGAGTCTATTTGAGCACAAACATTACGAGAAAGTGGTCCTAATTCTCCATCTCCTACATAACTAAACACTGTATCACCTGCACAATTAATATATGAGAACTCTGTAAGACCTGTAACAGGTTCTGGAAAAGGTGGTTCAACATAAGTCACAGTGTAACATAGACATTCTAGACTAGTGGTAGTAGTTGTTGTTGTACTACTACTTGTTGATGTTGATGTACTGGTACTAGTGCTGGTACTAGTGCTAGTGCTAGTTGAAGAACTGCTAGTTGTAGTGGTAGTTGGATCTGGAAGTTGATTAACACTTCCTGTAAAATTACATATAGGTAATTCAGTAGCAGTTACAGTGAACCCACACACAGGTAATTCAGTGGCAGTTATTGTAAAATCACAAATAGGACAACATATAAAGATTTGATTATTTATATTCTCTATGTCTTCTGTAATGATCATTATATCCTCAGTGATGTTCATTATATCCTCTGAAAGAATGTTTACACTATCTATAGCAGAACATATAACATTATCAAACTTAGCAAGAATTGTATTTAAATCATCACAAGTATTTACACCTGTACAAGGAAGTGGAGTGCTATCATATGAGACAGCACTCGTTCCTATTATTGTTGTATTATTTATTTGAGGACAATCAGCCATTTTTTAAAATTAAAATATGTTTATTATTCAACAAAAGTTGTGGTGGTTGTTGTCGTAGGAGCAACAGTAGTTGTAGTGGTGGTTGTAGGACAAGGATCTTCACTTTCCACTGTACCATTTGTTACATCTAATGTTCCTTGTTGAAGACAATCTAATGTCTCTATATTTGGATAAAGTATTGATCCACTCACTTCAATACCATCACAATCTAAAGCTGTCCAAGAAGTATCTCCAGGATTAGTAACTACTGTATATTGAACACAACCTCCTGTACAACATCCTGCAATAGTTGGTTGATCAACTGTAATAACTACTGTAGTCCCAATCAAGTAAGATGCTAATGGTTCCTTTGGAAATAACACTGCACAAAAAGCATTTGTATATGTTCCAGCTGTATCATAAGAATATATTTGAGGTTGGTCAGAACAATCAGTAAATCCAACATCAACAACACCTTTAGTTGAGGCAATTAGATCATCTTCATCTATAATTATATCAAAACTTTTACAAGGACAAGTTGTTGTTGTTGTTGTTGTACTACTACTTGAACTAGTGGTAGTAGTTGTTGAACAATCTGCACCAACAGTTCCTATAATATGAGTTCCTGTAGTAGGTAATGGATTCCAATTAGGTGTTACACTAGGATATACACATATAATTCCTGAATTGTTTGTTACATCTATAATAGGTATTACAACAGGTAAACCATCACAATCTGTATATTCTAAATTAGAACTATTTGGTCCTACTGCTTCCCATGTCCATTCTACACATGGAGCTATCGTTGTAGTTGTAGAGGTGGTAGATGTTGAACTTGAACTAGTTGTAGATGTTGAACTTGAACTAGTTGTTGTGGTAGTTGGTGAAATACAAGTTGATCCATATGTAATAATTCCTGTTCCACATGTAAATGCTGGTGTAACTCCTCCAACTAATGAACAAAATGTAGGAGAGTCTCCAGCACTAACATTAACTGTTTGAGATACCCCATTGCAATCTGTATATTCAATTACACTGTATCCAGGAAAAGCAGGACAATCACCTGCTGCATTAATTGAAATTTCAACACATGATACAACAGCTGTAGTAGTTGTTGTTGTCGTAGGACAAGGCTCAGAATTAACTATTACCACTTCAGCTCCTAACAATAATGAACCATCTATTACACAACCTGTATTAAGAATATTAGGAAATATAATTGTTCCTCCCACTGTTATGAAGGTGTTACATTCAACAGCTTCCCAAACAGTTTCTTTAGGATCAGTTCCTGTAGCTTCTAAGTTGTAAGATGTACAAGGTAAAGTTGTGGTGGTAGTGGTGGTTGATGATGGTGGTATAGTTGTAGTAGTTGTAGTAGTTGGAGCACATTCTCCACCACTTTCACAGGTAATAGCACTTCCTAAAATTGTAACAGCACCAGTTCCACTAATAGCAATAGAACCAACTTGAGCACATATATAAATTGTCTCATCTTTAATCTTCAGTACTTGAGGATCTCCACCACCATCTGTCCAATATATGTACACTGTTCCTATAACTGTAACTTCATTACAGAAAGATTGTATAGGTGCTGGAGTTGTTGTTGTGGTGGTTGTAATAACTGAGCAACATTCACCTGTATTTAATACATTAATTTTTCCAACTTCAATTGTTGGATAATTGTTATTTACACAAACTACATTAACATCAAGACTACCAGTAACTGTTAAAACTTCAAATGTATCACATTCTACATAAGTAAGTGTTCCAGGAAACTGAAATATTGAAACATATTCATGATATGTACAAGGGCAAATAGTTGTAGATGTGGTGGTGGTAGTTGGTGAAGTACAACAATCAAATGTATTAATAAAACTTACATTTCCTATTATAATAACAGCATATGTATTATCCACACATAGACATTGAAGAATATCATCTGCTTGTGCTGTAACAGCTTGAGTTGATCCACAAGGAACATATATTACACTACCAGGATTTATTCTTGGTCCAACTAAGGTATATGTAGTACAAGAACAAGGAAGTGTGGTTGTTGTTGTAGTTGTAGCACCACAACATACAGCTAATGTATTGTTTATATTAACTATACTAGTATTAATATTTATAATTTGATTGGTGATGTTTGTAACTTGTATATTTAATATATTGATTTGATTAAGTAAGTTGCATATAATTTCATCAATCTTTTGCAATATCACATTAAGTGTATCACATGGCTCAGCTATAATGCAATCCAATACAGGACCATTATAAAGCACATTACTAGATAGAATTACATTAGTTCCACATTGATCTTGTCCACAACCAGTATTAGGAAGTGTAGAAGTGCATCCACAAGGACTATTTAAAACTACGTCTGTGCAACAAGGATTAACTGGTAAAAAAGGATGTGACATTGTGTTGATTTATTAAGGTATGTACATTATAAAGTAACAACCTATACTAGGTTGAATATTTGAGTGAGGTTGATTACCACCTGCATCAGCATTAGTAACAAAAACATTTTGTCCTGCTCCTGTTCCTTTTAATCCTGTAGGATTAGTAGATGTTGTTCTAGTAAATGGTACAGATTTTCTACCACCATTACCATCACCAGAAGAATTAGTCACACCTTCAAAAGTATGATCATGTCCTGGATCATTAATTATAACAGTTGTGGTGTGTGTATGAGAAGCAAGTTGATTAGCAGTAAGTTGAACTTGATTAGTACCTGTTGTAGTACCTATTGCATAATTAGGATTACCTGGTAAACTTGGATCAGTTTGAGGAGTTACATAAGAATTAGCTCCCATAGCATTAGAACCTACTAACACTCTACCTCTTAAATCAGGTGTAAAATTTTGTCCATTACATAAATAAATTTTTGCCCAATCTCCTATACCAGCTCCTGTACTATCAAATTTACCTGTTAAGAAAGCAGTAGTTGGATAGAAAGGTATTGGAGTGTAAGGAACCATTTTGGTATTGATTAAAGTTGTTCCTGGTATACCATTAAGATATGCTTGAATATAATAATTGATCCCAGGCTGTCCAGGAGTGCTAACAATTGGAACATAATTAGTTTCAAGATCTAAAGCTAATGCTTGTAAATCAACTCCTAATTGGCAAACTTTATTTATTACAGCTTGTACAATAGCATGTGTATCTGAAGAAGCTGTAACACCTGTTAAACATCCAATTGTATAATTAGCATTTAATATAGCAAGTTCAGCAACTATATCATCTACTTGTTCTTGAAGATCACAAGCAGCTTGTATAAGAGCTTTTGATATATCTACAATTGTTAAGTCTCCACATGTAGGTAGATATTGTTGTACAAGGTTACATACCACTGTAGGTGCAAGATCTATTTTTATTCCTGTACCATCTAAAGTTGATACAAGAAATGTAATTAATGCTTGTTCTACAAATGATAATGAATCACCTGTTTGGATTCCTAGGACAGGAACATCTATTCCTGTATATTTTACACATCTGTCAGAGACAATCTCTGTACATCCATTGTAACAATTTGAGCAAGTTGACATATTATTTTATTTTTAAAAAGTTTAACAAGAGCTGGTTGAGTTAATCTGTCCAGAATTAGGCACTCTAATTACATTATTTGCTGATATATTTTTATAATATAAATTTCCTCCAACAAATATAGTTGTTAATCCTGCATCAGTGTATACAAAACTTCCAAAAGCAAACGTAGAACTAGTTGAGTATAACGTTATCACTGCAACAGTTTCAAGACAGGCTAAAGCATTATTTGCAGTTCCTATAGAAAATCCTGCTGAATAAATTACAGTGGTTGTTGTTGTTGTAGTTGGTGGTATTGTAGTTGTGCTAGTTGTAGTAGAAGTACTTGTACTGGTACTAGTCGATGTGCTAGTACTAGTAGATGTAGTAGTTGAGGTACTGCTAGAACTAGTGGTAGTAGTTGTAGGTATTAATAAAGTGGTAGTGGTTGTTGTTGTAAAATTACACAATTCCTCAAGATCTTCTTGTGTAAGTATTTGTACCAAACCATTAGTAACATATAAAGGTGCATCTGAAATATAATAACCATCTTCAGCAAAAGTATTTGTAACACTATTATATAACATTGAAGTTTCTTCATCATAATAATAAGTTGTAATATCAAATACAAGTGAGCCTAAATTAACATTACTAATTGCTAGATTATAGAAAAAAAGACAGGTATCTTCTAAAATATTAGATACAACAATATCTTCTACTGGTGATATTGTTTGATACTCAAGTAAAACTGGTATTGGAATAGCTCCTGGAGGAATAGATGTTGTTGTAGTAGTTGTTGTTGTAGAACAAGTTCCTAATGTACTTGAGTACATTAAACCTGTTATAGTTGCATCACCCCATTCAGAATAAGTACCAATAGGATAATAACTAGAATTAAGTAATGGTTGTAATAAAGGAGCAAGTTCTTCAGAAGCATAAATCCATTGACTACCATCATAATATAAACTACCAGGGTAACCTCCCCCAAGTTCATAAACAGGTCTACCATTTTGAAAAGGAGCATTTCCTAATATTGGTAATTCTACTTGATATGCAATAGGGTTTTCATCACCTACAGATTCTTGAAAAATAGAAAAACATATAAATTCAGGACAATCACCTAATGAAGAATTATATACAAAAAACTGGTCATCAATAACTTCCCAAGTACCTATAGGATAATCTTGAGCAACTGAAGAAATATATGAAAATACATTACCAATTGTTGCATTATATAATTCAGAGACAACCCATTGATTTACATAATCACCTGATATGGAGAACCATATGTATACAGGTTCAACATCAGGTACATATGCAGTTGTACAATCTGTTAGAAGAGTTTTATAATATGGTTTTCCATTTATTAAACCTACTTCAGGCTCAATAGTACAAAAATAATTATTCCCTGGAGCTTCTCCTCCCATAAAGAAACACATAGAAGCTATAGTGGTAGTAGTTGTTGTTGTGGTTGAACTAGTTGAAGTGGTTGTACTTGAACTTGAACTTGAACTAGTAGTTGTTGTAGTTGGTGGTATTGTGGTAGTTGTAGTACTGGTTGAACTAGAGGTAGTGGTAGTTGTAAGAGGTGCAAGTGTACTAGTACTAGTACTGGTAGGATTTGGTACAATAGTTATATCACAAGATTCCTCTATACAAGGTTCTGGAGTGTTACATCTACTTACACATCCCACTGTAAGACGTATCACTCTACTAGCTATCATAGCTATAGAATATTCCTGTACATAACTTGGATTAATACGTTTGTACATTAATATTCTTCTATATCCTATCAATTGAGTTATGTCATCTGCAGGAACAGGTTTGTTCAACATATATGAAATATTGTTGTACAAGTTGTTACCAAGTTCTGCTAACTTGCAATCTATTTTTTTAAGTAAAGATGAAATGTCCGGGCATTCAGGACAGTTGGTTAGTCTTGGTGATAACATAATATCAATTTTATTTATTTGCTTTTGCAGCACACGCTGCACACATTCCATTTTTCAGCTGACATCCACAGCCTACATTAGCTCCACATCCTGAACATTGTGCCATAATTAATAAAAGTTTATTAAGTAGTTGTTACCAGAACAACCACAGTTGGTTCTTAAAAAGTTGTTTAACAAATTATCTGCCTGAGCATATAATGTATTTGATTCAAATTCTGCACAGTTATTAGCTGCTGCAATTGCTCCTTGAATAAAAAAGTTGATTGTATTTAGTTGTACACTAGATTGTGTTTTAAGGGCTCTATCACACTCCATCATATTTAATTGAAGAAACGCACTGTCAAACTTCTCTTGAAGCTTGTCAACACGTATTATTGTCTTCTCTACATTATATAAATATGAAGGAGCTACAGAATATCTCAATCTGTATATTCCATCAGGAAGTGGTTGATTACAACCTGGTTCTGTGATTCCTAAATTAGACGATGTAAATACATTGATTTCATCAGGAACAAATGGTAGTATCTTGGTTCCAAATCCTGGAATATCAATCTCAATAGTAGGTGCTGACACCACTGGAGGATTGGTAGGATATACAGAAGCATCTGCAACACCAAGTGTAAGTACACTGTAAGTAGGAATTACTAATATGTCTAATTGTAAGTTTGCCATGTTTTTATAATAATTATGCCAGAGGAATATGAGTGATATCCTCTTTCCCCTGGCATAGGTTATTTTTTAAATTTTTTACTCTTCTTTATTCTTAAGGAATATTTGTAGAAGTAGTTGTAGTTGTTGATGCAGGAGCACTAGATGTAGTTGTTGTAGTTGTGATACAAGGAATACCTTGATCTACTACAGCACCTAAAGCACCTACTAAGATTGCTTCAAACGCAGAAGTTAAATTACCACCTCCTTGTGGGATAGCAATAATAACTGTAGAGTCTTGTTGAATATAATCACCCCATTGGTACTCAGATCTGTTATACTCATTAAATCTGATATAGAATGTGTTATAAGTTTCACCAGCAGAAACATAAGATTCGAAGTTCTCGTTATAACCATTCATTCTGTATAAATGTTTCAAGTAACCTGCTTGGTAGCTGTAGAAGTTTTTCTCTAATTGGATAATTTCTGCAGATGTACCAGTGGCATAAGAAGCACGTTGAGTAATAACAGGATTAGCAACTAAGTTACAATTATCAGCAACAATAAAGTCAGCAGTGGTAGCTGGACCAGAATATACAAATGTTCTGAAATACATTCTGTCATATTCAAATGGGAATGCTGCAATATCACAAGGTTGTCCATATTGAGTTAATGGTTTTCCTGTAATACGTAATGTATCACCATTTATATTTTCAAATGTAAAGAATGTGTTGAAACTAATGTTATCAGGGTTGATACCAGGAGCTTGTTGAGTTAATTTAGCAATCAATAAGTTGATGATAGTATTATCACTTACATCATCACATGGATTTTCGTCACAACCACAGCATGGAGCTTGGATTGTTACTGAACGAGTGAAACCATTGAAATACAATGTATCAATGTAAGAAGAGTGAGCACGCAAAGTTAATGTGATAACTTCTCCACATTGTACAGTGAAATTAGTTACATCTGTAATTTGATTAGCAGCTGTAGGACATCCTGATACTTTGTACCATTCTGTTACATTAGAGTTCTTTGTTGAAATTGTTTGAGCATTACCTGTTAATGCAGTTGTTTGAACTCCAATCTTGTCAGATCTTTTAGATCCTTGAAGATAAGTGTTGTCTCTACCTTGTGCAACGTAGAAATAAGGAGCAGCTTTAATAGTTGTAGCATCTACTGTAGCATACAAGTTGTTAAAGATTCCCACAATACCTGGGTCTAGGTCTTGTGTTGAGCCAGAGCTAGGGACAGCATTCTGCCCTACTGGAACCACGAATAACGTGGTTAATGAAAAATCAGCCATTTTATTTATTTATTAAGTTAAAAATTTACTCGTTTGTTTGTATTCTGAACTGAGCACTTTGTACTGCTGCAGCATTCTCAGTATACATTGCTAGATTTTGTACTGTTAAGTCTAACAATTCATCCTCTAAATATAATTCAAGTTCACAATCTTGATCAAATGATGGAAGACCATCTAACATTATATATCCTGCTTTATTTATATATTGAGGATATCTCATGTACATTATCTGTATATTATTAGGAGTGAACGTCCCATCAGTGAATATAGAGATTTTATCAGAAGCAAGAACATTAAATGTTTCTTGGTATTCAAAGCTTGGTTTGTAATGATCGTTGTTTAATATAAACTGAAGATCACCATGTTTAGCAAGATCTCTATTAATCCATATTCTTCTATCCTTACATCTTCCTTTATCAGCTAAAACATATGAATCTACATAGAACATATATTGTGGCGTAAGATCATGAACATTAGCAGACCATTGATTTAAATTAAGATCTTCTAATACTAGTGGCAATGGTTGATGATTATAATCTAATATAAGACTCTGTAAGTCTTCATAACGTTTCTTAAATGAATCTTGCCCTAATTGACTAGAAGTACTAATACCATCAATCTTTTGCTTTATCAACTTTATCTGAGCCTCATTCAAAGCTAAGATTTTGTCTTCTAATTGAATCTGTTGGTGCTCATTAGTTGATAGTTTATTTAATTTTTGATCTATTTTATATAATAAACTATCTACTGGTATCATATGCTTTTATATTTTTAAACTAGCCACTTAAATAGCAGCTAGTTTTTTAGTTTTTAATTTTCCTTCTAATACTAATAACTCATCTTGGTTATCATCATCAGCTAAGAATTTTACTAAATCTTCTTCATCTTTAGCTATTTCAAATTCTCCTTCATAAACCTTACCATTAGGTTTAACTCTATAAATAGAATGTGCTACAGCTTGTTTAACAAGATCTTTAATATGGAGTAAAGCTTCTTTCATGTCAGCAAATCTATTAAACACTTCAACTGGATTCAATCCTGAATACTTACCATTCTTGAATTCTGTTTGTTTTAATACATTATCTACTAAGTTATAAACTACTTCTTCTTTTGAATCTTCTGATACTGGAAGCCCTAAAAGTCTTGCAACTTTACGTTTCTTCTCAGGTGTCATAGAATCAAACTTAACAATTGCTTTGTTGATCAATTGTTTTTTCTTGTAGATCACTGCATTCTCTATCTCATCATCAACAACATAAAATTGTGTCTCTGCTGGATATTCACCTCTTTCCCAAGCTTGATGGCTTGATGCAATAGTAGGGTGTACTCTTAACCATGAAAAGGCTATTTCTTGGAAAGCATTTACTAAATCAAAATAGTTATCACCATCCATCAATTTAACTGCTTGTACGTGTGTTTGATCATCTGGAGATAATGATAATCCATAGTTCCAGAATTTAGAACGTGGTCCAAGATCAATATCACCAATCTCGTCTTCAAGTCTTTTTTTAAGAGTAGTTACTCTTTCAACTTCAAGTTCTCTTTCAGTATCATCTTTAATTCGTTTGATGTAAGTAGCGTCTGGATCTAGTCCTGTTCTGTATTTACCATCTAATTCTTTATAAGGATATTTGAATACACCTGTTCCAGGGATTCTTGTCATTCCTTTTTGTGCTAACCCACTATCCATAGTTTGCAATTGCGAACTATTGTATTCTCTTTTGATAGTAGAAATTTTGCCTGTCTTACCCATAATGTAGTTATTTAATAATATTTGGTTTTATTTAGTAGAGTGTTCCCATCGAAGGGTCTGGCTATCAGGAAATCCTGATCCATCACTCTGGGTTGAGAATCATCCCCTCTAGGAGGGAGAGGAGGTGAGGGGAGTCATCTCGAAATTTTATTCTTAGAATTGTGGGATTTCCTCGATCAACACAGTTCTAGAAAGATCTTCAATAAATACGTCACATCTGTCTTTCATCCAGATTTCGTATCCTGGGAATTTGTTAGCTGAACTCATACCTTGAGACTTAGCAAAACCTAAGTGGTGACGAGTACCATCAATATAACCCCATGTCATAGAAGGAGCACCTTTCATACGTACTTCTCTAATGTTGTTTACCATTGAACCATCAGACATTGGAGACACATCAAACACCATAAATACTGGAGTAGATTTTTTGTTTTGTCCAAACTCTAAGTTAGTTTGTGGTAAATCTAATTCTTTTAAGTGGATTAATTCAACACGACCAGTCTCACGAGTTACCATTGCATCAAATGCAAAGTTGTAAGTGATATGTTGTCCTTCTCCTTGCATGTATCTGTTTCCAGAATCTGCCATGAACGTAAGACCAGAGTTTAATGCATCTGTTTTCAAAGCTTGTTGGAATACATCGAATCCAGCTTCATTAGTATACATTTTTACACTTCTGTCTTTTACATCCACTCTTCTGTAGAACAAGTCTCCAAATACTGAACGAATCAAGTTAGCAGAGAATTCACCTCTGTTATATTGTACCAAGTTTCCATTGTTACGCATTCTGTGATATACACCAGCAGATGTTCTTTTTAATTCTTGTTTAGAACCATTAGTTTTAACTGTACCAGGCTTAGCCCAAATCATACGTTTAACTTTTAATTCTATCATTGACTTACGCATCCAGAACTCAATGAATGGTTCCCATTTAACATCATTACGAGTTAAAGGTAATTGGTTACGTCTTTGTGGAGCATATACTAAAATGTCAAGTGGCTTACCAGAAGCATCTCTCATCATTTTGTCATCAGCCCATTCTGTGATTTTGTGCTCATATCCATATGCAGAACCTAAAGATTCAAACATAGTGATTTGCTCACCTAATCTTGGAAGACCTAATAAGTCTTGGTCAAACTCACCAATAGCAGCATCAACTAATTCTAGTTCAATACCATACTGTAAGAACGTAGGGTTTACAAAATCAACTGTTGGATTGTCAGTTACTAATGTAAATGTGTACAAATAACCCATATTCCATGGTTGTGGATCTTTGATCACGTAGAAACGTGGACCATACTGACGTGTACCTACAGAAATGATAGCATTTTTAGAAAACTCATTAGTATCTAATACTAAGTTAAATTCTTGACCATCGATACCTGTTTTACCATCATCAATTAAATCTTGCGTAGAAGCAGGAATGTCAATGATTTTTGGGAATTTGTAAGGAACTGCTACTTGCCATTTCCATGCATCACTATTATTATCAATGTAATAAGGTGTGCTCTTGTTGATCATGTCCAAGAAGTCATTACTGTACAATGAGCTCTGAGTATATAAAGAGATAATCTTTTTATCATAATCAGCTGGCTCTGTGGAGTGAAAACTCTCTAAGTGATTTGAGTCTGTAAGTTTCCCCACTGCACGTTTGTCCATAGACGCAACACGAGCATAAGTAAAACCTGTTAACCCAGGGATTGTTTGAATTGCCATTTGTTATTCGTTTTTGTTAATTATTAATTATTTTTTGTTATAAGAACCATTGATTAGGTTTAGCTCCTGAACTAGTAGTTGACTTTGATTTAGTCACTTGTCTTGCAACTTCTCCAAACAGTTCGTTAGATTTCTTTGTAACGCCTGTTCTTTGTATAGTTGATAATGTTGGATCTTTCTCTAACATTTTCATAAGAAGTCCTAACTTAACTTTCATTGCATGGTTCTCTGGTCTTTTCATATCCAGTATAGCACGATCAAAGTCTGAAAGAAGTTCTCCTGAAGGAGTTTTCCATTTATCAACTAATAAGAAGTCTTGTAGTTCTGTTGCTAATTTTGGATTGATAGGAATACCATCAAACTCTTTTGTTTTTACCTTCTCTTGCAAGATGGTTTGTACGTTGTTTATGTATTGATTTCTGATTTGAGCTTTTTGTTGTAACTCAACTTCAGATTTTTGTTCTAATTGGTGTAACTTGGCTGCTTCTTTTTTAACCAAAACTTTATGATGTTTTGTAGCTACGCTTTCAAGATCACCATAGTTTTTAAACCTTTCGATTTCTGTATCAACATCCTCAGGTTCAAATCCCTGATTTAGTAATGCTTGTTTAACTACCCTTACTTGATTATCTTCATTAGAAAGATCCATTTCAGCAAAGTTTACCACTTGATTATAAACACCAAAGTAATCTTTTGGATTAACTCCTTTCACAAATATGGCTTCAAAAGCTTCTTGATAATCTTCTCCAAATTGTCCTATGAAATTATTTACTGTTTCAATTGCACCTTTTTTCTTTTCTTCATTGAATCGTTCTAAAAACTCTTCTGCAGTGGATACTGGTTCTGGATCTTCATCATCATCATCATTAGTAAACACTCCTAGTTTATAAAGATCATTTGCAAGAGCAGTGAATTGTGTTCCTTCTGGAGCACCATCATCATCTGAATCATTACTTGCTTCATTATCAACTTTTGCAGATTTTGCAGGTTTTGATACTGGAGCATCATCTTCTGCATCATCATCATCATCACTTAAGAAATCAGCAATCATTGATTGTCCTTCTGCTTTCTCTTCATCTGTTTTACCATCAACGCTTTTAGGAGGAATAATATCCTTACCTTTTTTTACTGCTGGTACACTTGGTGCATCAGGACCATCTGCGTCTTTTATAATAGGTGTAACATCTTCTGGATTTGATGTTGATGTTTCAGGGGAAAACAAGTCATTTAATAGTTCTTGGTTACCCATTCCCATTTCCATAGTATTCTCAATACTAAAGTTATCTAAATTATCAGCCATATGTAGTTGTATTTATGTTTGGTTTATTAATGTAAAAGTATAATAAGAGTTTTTAATATCAAAGGATTATGAATCAATGTAATCCAATTTTCTAGATAATATAGCATTAATATGTTTTACTCTTATGTCTGGAAGAACTTTTTTAACTTTTTTTGTTATTTCTTCCCTTAGCATTTTCTTTTGCAACAGCAAGATCGTTTTGCATGTTTTCTCTTTCTACTTGTAATTTTTCTCTTTCTATAGACATTTTATCAGAAGATTGTTTATTTTTAGATTGTATCTCAGTCATCTTTAATCCATAATCTTTAGTAGCTCTAGCTTGCTCATTAGAAAGTTTACTCATCTCTAATACATCAGGAATAGTGTTCTCATTAGCATCTTCACTTTCTACATTACCAAATCCTGTAGCTTGTATAATAGCAATCTTTTCTTTAGATAGTCTATCAAGTTGTTTTTGGTAATCATCATTAGCTTGATCAGCTTGTTTCATCTGAATAGCTTGTTGCATTTGAGCTTGTGCTTGTTCTTGTTGTTGTTGAAGTTTTTGTTGTTCAAGTTGCTGAGCTTGATCTTGTTGAGCAATTTGTCTATCTCTAAGATCTTTGAATGTCTTCTTCATATCTCTCATAGACTTGGTAGTGTATAATTCTACTACATCATAAAGTGTGCCACCATTCTGAATAAGAGCTTGAGAAAGTTGTCTAAGTTCAGTGAACATTTGTTGATCTTCTGGTCTATTAGTTAAGAACACTTTAAGATCTCTGAATTTAAGATCTGAACCATTCACTTGTACAAATGCAGATTCTCCTTCGTTTGTAATATATGACAATGTACTCTCAGGTTTAGAACTCTCTACATATAATGCAGCATCTATAATACCTTGGTATAATTGTCCCATAACATATTCATGTGCAATGAATAGAGGCTCTGTTTGCGAATAACTTTGTTTCATCGCAGTGTTTGTCCCTGTAGCACTTTCAGAGGCAGAAATGTCACCCATACGCTGTCTAGACATACCTACAAGTTCCCAACACTCAGTCTTAAGTTGTTGAGCTAATGTATATCTTGCTTGTATCTCTTGTGTACGTGTAAGATCAAGAGCTGTAAATTGATTGAATGAACTAGGAGCTTTTAAGTTCTCTGGACTGTCATCAATAAATACCACACCTCTATTACGTGCTTCCATTTCCCACATATCAAGAGCATCTTGTGCATCTCCATCTTTAGGAATAGGAATATGTCTAATTGACATAAGTTGAACTTTACCCACTTCTTTCTCAAGAAGCTTATACAATTGGTTCATACATACATTATATAGCACTTGAAAAGGTTTCATAAGATCTACTAGAGATTTAGCCTCTGTATTCTTCACTTCATATGTTGTACCTATAATAGGACAATAATTTAATAATTTAAATGGTTTGATGTGGTAAATGTCTGGACCAATTTTAGTTCCTTGATACCATTCATTTATCCATCCCCATTCTAATGATTGTTGTGAAGGCATAGTTCCTGATTTATAATTCTCATCAACAAGCATAGATTGCTCATTACCCATTTCATCTATGTATATAAGTTTACCTATTTTCTTTTTAGAAATCCAATAACTTCTAACCACAACATATTTATAACCAAATGAACTAACATTGTTTGTTAGCCCTAAGAAGTCTTTAAGTCCATCATTGTTCTCTTTCATTTCTGATTCAATGATCATACGTGTCTGTAACACTAATGGGTCAAATGTATCATACATTACAGAGTCTTGTCCAGGAATAGCATCTGGATTACCTAAATTAGATTCACGTACATTGATCAATCCATAGTCTTGGAGTGATGAACGTAAGTGGTCAATCTCCTCTTTCGTAAGATCTGGTATGCTTTCAATGATCTCTGAAAGCTCCATAACTTGTACTGTGCCAGCAGCATAGGCTCCTTGAGCTCTACCAGTGGGATCTGATATCCACTTTCTATCAGGAGTAGTAAGAAACCAAGTGTTCTTTGGGTTGGCCACTTCGATATTGAAACCAAGTTTCGAGTTGTCTTCATATATATGGTAAAATTCTCTTGCTGATATTAGAAGATCTCTAAATGCATCTTCTGATTTTTCTTTTATATTAAACTCAGCTTTTTGACATGTAAGAATATGATTAGCCCATTTCTCTGCAACAGATGTATAGCTATCTAATTGATCCTTAACTTGATCCATTGTCAATTGCTCTAGTTGCTCAGGTTCAATTTCTTGTCCTTCCATAGAAACTTTAGCCAAGATCTGTTGTTTAGCTTGATTCATTACATATTTTTGTAATGTATCTGTTTTAAATTGTAGTTCTTCTGACTGACTATCATCATCAAAAGCTTTCACTCTAAATGTATCTGGTCTTTTAGAGATCTCTCCTACTAACTCATTAACAGGAGTGGTAATAATAGAATACATCTTAACATAAGCAGGAAGTTCTAGATCTCCTGTAAGAACATCTGTAAAGCTTCTCACCTCTGGTTCTTGATAGAAATCTTCCATACGAAGAATTCCTTTCATAAGATCATAATTCTTAACAAATGTATCTCTGTTCTTTACATACTCAGCATATGCTTTGTTGGAGAAATAGTCCATTGTATTCTTTATCCAACTCTCATCTTGCTTCTCCTTATCTGTTTTGAACTGATCAGGGAATATATTCAGATAAGCGTATCTGATAGTTGCATCTTTGGTATATCTAATTATTGCCATGTTATCTAAACAATTTACTTTTTGGTGTGTTAAACATTGATCTGCTTTGTGTAAACAGAGTATTCTTTTTGTTCTTAGTGAACATTGATTGTATTCTTACATCTTGTTCTCCTCCTATTTTACCTATTACAGGATCTAGCTTCATAGCTAATGCCACAGCTAATTCTGCAGCAATGATTCTATCAAAGTTACCTTGCTCATTATACTGTATCATTTCTTCAAGAAGAACTGGATCAAATATCTTTGACATTCCTTTTATTTCTGATATGATGTTTCCATCATCATCTTTCTCTACATGTATAGCTTCTTCTGTATACTTCTTAAGACATCCATGTAAGAAGTCTCTAATCTTCTCAGAAGATCTGTGTATTCCATAATCCCTTCTCACTGTGGTGTTTGGAACAATTTCCTTTAACCAGTCTGGTTGTTTCTCTAGATAATGAGCATCTCCTTTAGCTATCATGTAGTCTATAAAAGAGATTTCGTCATTCTCACATAGAGCTCTAGCATTATAATATTTAATAAGATAGCGAGCTTGTTCTTCCCATGTTTCTTTCTTATCTGGTCTAGCACAATAGCTGGCCACAAACATATCTTGATACTTCTCTCCTGCAATGGCATGCATACGTTTGTATATATACACAGATCCTAGAGATGAACTGTAAGCAGACTTTCCTTGTCTATAAGGGTCAATTCCTGCAACATAAAGTCCATATGGAGGAGCTTCAATTGGAAACTCATATATCACTACAGGAGCATCTTTCATGTCACTATTCTTCAGAGGGAAGTTTGATATAGGAAGTTTGTCTGTAAATTCATGTTTCACTCCTTCACCATCATCATATAAAACAACAGGTGTACCTGTTCTTTCTTGCATTAATAATCTGGCTTTCTGACGTTTAGCTGATTCAATATCAAATATATTGGTATCTTCATTTAAGAATATATCATCCACCTCTTGTGGATAGTACATCTTCTCTTTCAGATAGGCCATTCTATCACCAGCTTTTTTAAGCTTCTCTAGATTTGAATTGGTAATCTCTGTAGCTTTCTCTTCATTAGAGACCATCATCTTCACTTGATGTAAAGAAGATCCTTCTGGTTTTTCTAAGAAAGCACCAAGAGAACTTTCCTCTTTGGCTTCCATTCTATATTTATGTGATATGAATAACCCATGCACTCTCTTATCATCCTTTGCATTGTTGTATTCTAGGAAGTTGAAATTCTCAACATCGAACATTAAGCTCTTTGCATCCATGAACATCTTCATATCTCCACCAGTACCTGTTAGTATAGGTGAACATCCCCAACCAAATGGTGTTGTAAAACCTGGTATAGCAGCTTGAAGTCCTCTAAGAAATGATCCCTTACCTATCTCATCAATAATAAGCCTTCTAGGTTTAGTACCTGCAATAGCTTCTTCATTGTTACCACCATCTAAGTTACGTATAAGAATCTGAGAGAATGGTATTCTCTCTCCTGACTTAGTCTTAATCCCTAAGGTAACTTGGTTTTTCCAGTTATCCTCTACCCTCTGCCATCTCCATGATTTAGGTAGGAAGTTAAGTCCTTTGTCAATCTTATCTGTAATCAGTTTTATATCAGGAGCATTCAGTCCTGCAATAATGTTCTGACTATTTTCATCAAACGTAGCTCCTTGTCCTATATAAGAAGCCTCAATAACAGACTTAGCAAAACGTCTAATACCTAGTATAACTAGTCCTTTCTTTTCTTTTTGAGCTCTGTCTATCTCATTTGTTACTAACCACTCATTATCTCTAAGAAGAGGGTTAGCATATTTCTGATTGATACGTCCATATTCATCTATGATATCAACCTCTGTATGCCATATGTTTAAATGCCAATATAGAAATGGATTGATGTATTGTCCATCCATCATACAGCCATTCATACAAAGTTCCTTGTGGAAATTGAAGAATGATTTGTACTCACTAGATGTTTCATCTGGAATACGTCCTTGATTGATGAACCAATCCTTATACTCTATATTATGTAGTTTCATTCTATCCTCTACCTTTTAAGAATTCTTCTGCCATAGATCCAAGCTCTTGGCCACCACGTGTTTCCACCTTCTTAGCTTCTTGCTTTTCTCTCATAACATCCACTTCTTTTAAAAGAGCAAGGTAGTTTTTCATTGTCTCTTGAACAAACTTTCCCTGACTCTCAATAGAGGCAATCACCATAGGCATAGCACCACCAGCTTTAGTTTCTTTCCATTTGATTCTATCCTCTAATGTATGTAAAGGATTAGCATCAACGTATTGTTTCCAACTTGCTAATTGTGTTTCAGCCCAATCTAGCTCAACGTCTATATATGTAGTTTTTCTTATTGCCATTATTTAGTTAGTTTTAAAAACTTTAACACTTTATATTTAAAGCTAGTTTTACGTTTATATTCATCATGATCTTTATAATCAAGAATACTATTCGCTAAATTATTATACTTAAGTTGTTCTTCAGAATTAGCAGCAAGTCTATTTTCAAATGCTAATTCTTGTTCTCTAAATCTTTCTCTTCTTCTTTCTTGTTGTGAATGATAAATATCTTCGCCATCAGGACAAAGGAATTCTTGCATACCATTTAAATATGCTCTTCTAAATGTTCCTAATGTATTACCATTACAAATATAAGAAATTGTTTTATTTTCCTCCTTTGTAAAAGTCATTTGATTCCATGTGTCAAATGAACTTGTGTCCACATTCCATCTTAAATCTTGATCTTCCATAATGTAGTTTGGTATTGTATTGTATTAATCTTCCTCCTCTTCGAACAATGTTCTCTCCAAATTCATGCCATCCTTTATTATCTCTTCTATTTCTTCTTCATCTATATGAGGAGAATCCATATTCAATTCTATTTCATATTTCTCTAAAGCAAAGAGGAATTCTTTATCTGTAACTCCCCAAACATCATCATATCCATCTAATGCTGTAGAAATATGTCTTCCTATATTATACGTTGGATGGGCTTTACGTAAGTTTTCCAATGTCTGTAGAATTTGTCGATAATAGTTTGGTTTTCTGCTCATGCTATATTATATTAAATCTTCAATATCATCTTTAGAAAAAGGAGATGATGATGATGGTGGTGTATCAGTTTCATTGTTTATTAAAAAATCCATTCCATAATCTATTATGTCTTCTTCGTCTTCTTCTTCAAGAGATAAGTATTCAGGCTTCACTGTAATCTTAAGACTATCTCTTGGTGCCTCTCCATCATCATTAACATTTCCTGATAAATCAATAAAATCAGCTCCATTCTCAAATAGGTCTGTAAGGATTTCTATAAATGGTCCTAATGGTATTTTACGTAACATCATTTTCTTCTGGTATTTGCTGTGCCATCCATTTCTTTAATGGACATTCACAGGTTAAACATTTGGTCTTAGCAGATAGTGTGCATCCACACTCTGTGCAATGTGCATCTGGTCTTACAGATGCGTGATTTTTAGAATGCTTATCACATGCATTACATATAGCAAGTCTTTCATTGCTCACATGTTGAATAAAAGCTTTTTCTTTTTCTTGAGGAAGAAGGTGATTCTTCCATCCCTCAATTATCTGTCCTAGGCTCATTGATTTTTGGTTTTAGAATTTTAATATCGTTTAATATTGAAATTAGTTTTTGTTCTGTAGAATGTCTTTTATTGTCTGATAAAGAATCATTAGCTAATATGTTCTCATATGATTGTTTTATCTTAACATACTTGTCATATTGTGCTTGAGCTCTTTTCTGGTTGAAATAAAACTTTCCAAATCCAGAGATCTCTATACTATCATGTACATTAAGAGCATCATTAGCAGAATCAAACTGATGAATAACAACAGAATCAATTGTCTTCTCAGACACCACCATACTAATTGCCATCTTCTTGATGATCCACTCTTTCACTGACATTGATTGGGGCTTCTTCATGTACAATTTTTATATTCAACATTAAGTCTTTCTTGAAATCTATGCAGATCTTAGGGTTTATCTTCACCTTACCATTCTCCTTAATAAATATACCCATCCTCTTAAGCTTAGAAATAATGTTGTTGATTGTTGGAGATGTACTGTTGTATGTTTTGCAGAACTCCTCCCTTACATTAGCATATGTAATGTTTCCCTTAATAGCTGTAAAAGCTATAAGTTGTATCTCTCTTTCTGTTAGATGTAGATTGTTTATTGTGAATAGTATATTATAATACTTCTCAGCTAATTGAAATTCTGTAGATACAATCTTCTTAAGACTCTGTACTATCATCATAATTTAGTTTTAATACTGACAAAGATATATAATAAAAAAACATAATCAATACATAAAAGACAAATATTTAATTCCTATGCTATATTATGAAAACTTATTTATATATCTATACAGACAACAAATGTTCTTATATAAACAAACCCACCCACCCACCAAAGGTATAACACATTTTATATATTCTCCAAATTTTTTTTCTAAAATTTTCAAACCCCTTGTGTATATAGTGTGTGAGACCCCTACCAGTTGCAACCCCACGCATGATTTGGAAGATTGGGGTAGTCCCCCAATCATAATTATAAATAAATAAAAAACAGAAAAAATGGCTTTAAATTTCAAAAATTACGAGAGAGCAGAAAGAACAGAATTAGGAACAGTTGCAGAACTGATTGGAAAAGGTGGTAAGATTAAGTTATCTCCAAGAAACTTTGCTGATGATAGCAAGCGTGTTGCTGTCATCCTTGAGCAAGCTAATGGTGCAAGTGATATGGTAATCTGCTCTGCTGAATTGAGCAAGAGATTGCGTAGTAAAGAAATCACTTTGTCCAATCTAATTGGGTTCACTGTTACTGAACAGTTGAGTGTTAGTGGCGAACTGATTAATGTTATCACGTTACCAACAGGTGGTGGTATGATTGAAGTTAGCATTGATGATGTGAAAGCAACAGCTTACGAGCCTGTTAGCACGTTCAATGCTGATGAGCTTGTTGCGTTCTAATAAGTTGATTGAGCCCCTTTGGGGCTCTTTCTTTTATATATAGGGTGGGTTTTATAAAATAGGGTGGGCTCTTTAAAATACAAAACATATCGTTTATTGCATTATTCTCAATAAATAAAACTTTCTACGAGGAGCGTAATAACTATTCTTCAATGAAAAGAGCATTAGACTGAGAATCTTCTAATAAAATATATATTCATTGGAGTGTAAATGAATCAACGTGTAGACCATCACGTAATAAATAGGTCAGTAATAGAAACAACAAACAACGTCAAACACAAATAAATATATATAGCATTATGGTAGCAATAGACATAACAAAGAGCATTGAAGCATTAAAACAAAACTCATTATCTAATGAAGAGTTTTATACTAATGGAGACATTGATGAGAAGAGATATATATACATGAGAGATCAAATTGAGATGACATTAAGTTATTATCTCTTTTTATTTGAAGAAGAATAATAATGGGCTCTTCTTGGGCCCTTTTAAATAACATCCACTCAATAGCAGAAGCTAATAGTTTGATGTGTGAAGACCACACATTAGTAGCAAGACTATTAATACTTACTTGTGAGTAACTCCAGACTGAAATAACATAAGTTGAGAGTGGATTTAATAATATAATGTGTGAGTGTATACATTTGCTCGTGTATACAGTGATAGAGAGTAGGAAATCAAATAAAGCTTCTCACACATTTATAATACAATCAACTACCAAATATTTGGTATATACATAGAAGAGCATTAGAAGTATGCTATAGTTGATTAACAAAAAACTCAATAACTTTCTAAGATGTTGAAGACACCAGTTTCTATACAATACATGTTGATATATGTTCGACCATATGTTAAGTATAGTTTTAGGTGTAAAACACAAATCCTTTAATAACAAATAGAAATGAGCAAACATTTAACTAGTAAAGAAATGGATAACAGACTTGGTGCTGTTATGAATGCATTCAAAGAAGAGAATGCAACAAGTGTATTCAACATGAATTGTGTAGCAAGCATGTTGAGAAGTGGTACTTATAGTATCAATGGTGATGATAAGACTAATAAACAAGTGGCTGATTCAATCAGTAGATTGACAGCCTTTGTTAATAGAATATCTGATATAGTACATAAGGGTGCAGAAGAATGTGATCTTGATACTCAGATTGATGCCAATCATAAGTTTTGGAAAGACCTTGAAACAATATTAAATCCTTAATAACAAACAAATGAAATCAACAAAACTTATGTTGGCTGTAATAGCCACATTTCTCATTACATGGTGTGTAATGGGATTGATTGGGTATTTATTATCTGATCTGTCATTCAGAGATTGTATGACAAATGGTGCAACAATAATGATTATGTTCATTATAGGCTGGATACCAGCTTCAATAGTTGGATATGATGTTAATGAACAATTAAACTCTTATTAATTATGAAAACAAATTATTATTCAATTCTTTTAGCCTTATTGGCTTTCTCAATTGGTCTTAACGTATGTCTATTATACGAAAGACCAATTTGTATGGATAAAGATGTCCTTGTTAATGAGAATTTTGACAATCCTGTATTTATATGGAATGATGATCTTGAATCTATTCCAATGGATAACACACCAGTGTTATTACAGTTTGGATCTAAGAACTCAGACACATTATATCTAGGACCTATTGAAGAACCAATTAAATAACAACGTTATGATACAAATTAAATATCATGTAGGCTCAATGTATTGGCCTGCAATTAAGAAAATGGTTGATCAATTAAATACACAATCTATCACCTGCTCTATTGAAGAAGTAGGTGATAGTAAATATTTAATGATTGGTATTCCAGAATCATTTGATCTTGGACAAACAGCATTATATATAGGAACTATTATTGGTATGATTGAACAACAATCATTAACAACACAATTTTATTTAAAAGATGTAGTTATATGATAACACTATGTATTTTTCCTAATTTCAAGGGAACTAAAAGAGAACATTGCCATGCATTATTAATATGTGTGGCTCTTGATATGTTATATATTGTACCATTATTAATAAACTAAAACTATGAACACAGAACAAATTAAAGAACAGATTAATCTTATCGATCAACAATTGTTTGAATTAGACGAAACATTATCATGTAGTGATGAAATAGATATTCATCGTTATTATGAATTAGAAGCAAAATTAATAACACAAAGAAAATTATTATTAACTGATTACGAAAACTTAATTGCATTATGATTATGAAAATTGAAATCAACAAACAAATATTTTGTTCATTAGCTGAGAAACTGGATTTGAACAAAAAGAATACTGAAATAGAAAACTTCAATGAATGGATGCTTAATAAAATAAAGAGTGTTCATTATTCTAACAATGAAGAAATGTGTAATGCATATGAAAAAATAGAAGAAAGATATGTTAATAACTAGAACTTCAGTATTTGGTGTAACAAGGACGAAAGATCTTCCTATAACACAAGAGCAATATAACGCCTGGGAATCAGGCGTTTTTGCTCAAGATGCATTTACTAATTTAGATGCAGCAGATAGAGAGTTTATCATTAGTGGTAACACTGATGAAGATTGGAATAAGATGTTTGCTGAAGAAGCAGATGATGTTTAATTTAAAAATAAATGTATTATGATATTATATTGCATAGTTAGTTACTTCATTATGTTTGGTATATTATTAAGCGAACATAAAAGATTTGACACATTAAGTTACCAAGATGTGGTACTTTCAGTATTTGCTCCTTTCATTGTTCCAATTATTTTTGGAATGCATATTAATGATAAAGGTGATGAAAAATAAGAGACCAAGAGTTCCAGCCAAGATAATGGTTGGTCAAGTGGTCTATTCTACAAACCCTATTCAACAAGGATGTTGTAGAGTGCTTGTTATTTATGAGAAATATCATGCCCTTTCTTATAAAAGAATATGTAGATTTGTAAAACAAGAATAAATTGGGTGTCCAAATCCAATAAGGTTAAACATTGAATACCTTGAGATGCCAAGCACCTCTAAAGATACTATCAGTAATGGTAGACATGCAGCATCCTTGAGAAAGATGTGATATATCTCAGTAACAAACACTGACTGCGTGAATGAGTTCTCAGCTTGACCCTATTCTAGGGTGCTAATTTACTAACAATTTTGGATGATTGTTATTTAAATCTGTATAACGTTGGCTTTCATTGGTCAACACAACTAATTGATAAGTGGACGCACATGCGTCATAATTTAAACATAGAACACAAATTAAAAACAAAGAAAACATGGACAAAAAAACATTGACAATTAAGACATTAAAAATGTCAGGAAACAAAGGATTTGCTTTATTAGCAGGAGTGAACAGACCAATAGTTCCTCATCACGTAACTAAATTATCTACATCTTTAGATAAAATGGGAGTTAGAAGACCTGTTATTGTAGCAACAATTGATTTTATTGATGGTAACAAAACAACTTACATCATTGATGGACAACATCTTTATCATGCTCTTATGAGAATGGGTTGGGATGTTCCATATACAGAAGTACAAATTAAAGATAATGTTGATCTTGCAGAACATTTAGCATTATTAAATAGTTCTTCTAAATCATGGACTATGAAGGATTATATTCTTGTATGGAGTAATGTCAATAAAGATTATATTAAATTGAATAAATATTTCAATACATATGATATAGAACTATCACAAGTAGCAGAGATTCTTATGAACAACAGCTGTGGTAATCATTCAGGAGGTTCTAATATATCATCACTGATTAAAAAAGGTGAATTTGTTATTGATGATGAGAAAAGAGGTGTTACAATATTAAACTATGTAACAGATGCTCTAAAACTTGTAAAACGTATGGATAGAATGAGCAACAAATTGTTTATTTATTCTTATGTGAATTTTATTAATTCATATGATAGATATGATCACAAACAATTCTTAGCCAATCTTAAATTAAACAAAGACAAGTTTAAAACTGTTACACAAGACCCAGAAGAATATAAAAAACTATTAAAATCAATAATATGAAAACAATAGAACTAGAACCAACAGCATTTTATCAATTTAAACAAAGAGCATTAGAATTAAGAGTGTGGTTTGATTGTAAAATAACAAAAGGAATTTATCTTATTACAGCTGATGAATCATCCTTAGAAAAATTAGGTTATTAATTTGTGGAGATTAGGCCCTAGCAATAGGGCTTTTTCTTTTTATAAAACAAAAGACAATGAGAAAATATTTAATATGTTATTGGGCTGAACGCAATGATTGTGCTACAGACCTAGAAAAATTTGTAGAAGCAGACAATATGATGGAAGCACTTGAGAAGTTTACAGCAAACAATGTGTTTAAATCTATAGACAGTGTAAGTTTAATTGTTAACCCTAATTATATACCAGATTTTAATTATGAAACAAGAATGTAAAGATTGTAATAAGTCATTAGAAGACTGTACATGTTTAGAAGACACTATTGAGCTTCCAAACCAAGCACTTAAAGATGCTGCTGAAAGATTAA
>Ga0114978_10000306_pt1 | contig 40796 bp, 40 predicted proteins | sample S_140212_EF_Meta_FD_87027 | JGI IMG/M metagenome (GOLD analysis project Ga0114978, IMG submission 87027) | Freshwater microbial communities from Lake Simoncouche, Canada to study carbon cycling - S_140212_EF_MetaG | ecosystem: Environmental > Aquatic > Freshwater > Lake | place: Lake...
GGCAAATGCGGGCCGCTGTAGATGCATGGCAACACCAGTTGATGTTTCGTTGTGCGTGAATGCGTACACATCGACGTCTTCTTTTCTTGCAACCGGATGCGTGCCAGGTTCAGTAGAAACAATGACGGGCTGACCAAGGTGGGGAGCAGCGGCTGCGGCTTCACCAAACTTTGAAGAGAATTCACCAAAGACGAGATGCTCACTGCGCGACTCGATGAGGCCGAATGTGGCGACGTCCCAGAACACGGTGGAACCGCCATTGCCCATGACAATTTCCCAGCCGTCTGGCAAATTAAATAATTCACTGAGGCCACTGCGAACAGAGCCCACGAGGTTCTTGATGGGGGCTTGTCTGTGGGAAGTGCCTAAAAGTTGGGCTCCACGCGTGCCAAAAGCACTGAGTTGCTCGGGGCGGACCTTGGACGGCCCGCATCCGAAGCGTCCGTCGGCTGGTAAAAATTCTTGGGGAATGCGAATTGTTTGGGGGGGAATTGTGCTCACTGTGCAAGCATTGCATCCATGACCTCTCAAGCAAAACTCGGGCGCGTATCTGCTCGCCTTGCGGCCATCGCCGAATCAGCCACCCTTGCCGTTGACGCGAAGGCGAAAGCCCTCAAAGCGAAGGGCGAAAATGTCATTGGTTTTGGTGCTGGTGAACCCGATTTCCCTACTCCAGCCCATATTGTCGAGGCTGCTGCCAAAGCGTGTTACGACGTGAAGAACCACCGTTACACGCCCGCAGCGGGCCTTCCAGAGTTGCGTGAAGCCATTGCAGTGAAAACCCTGCGCGATAGCGGCTTCACATGCAAGGCCAGTCAGGTAATGGTGACTAACGGTGGCAAGCACGCAGTGTTCGTTGCCTTCGCCGCATTATGCGACCCGGGTGATGAAGTCATTTGCCCTGCTCCGTTTTGGACTACCTACCCAGAAGCCATCACCTTGGCTGGGGGAGTGCCCGTGGTTGTCGACACCACTGAAGAATCTGGTTTCCGAGTAACCGTGGAACAACTTGAACGTGCGCGCACGCCTCGCACCAAAGTGTTGTTGTTCGTTTCGCCCGACAACCCAAGTGGTTCCGTGTATCCGCCAGAAGAAGTTGCAGCCATTGGAAAGTGGGCGGTGGAACATGGCATCTGGGTGATTACCGATGAAATTTACGAGCACCTCACGTACGGCAAGCACCAGTTCAGTTCAATGCCAACACTTGTTCCTGAAATTGCTAACCAATGCGTCATCGTGAACGGTGTTGCTAAGACATATGCAATGACAGGATGGCGCGTGGGCTGGATGATTGGCCCAGACGATGTCATGAAAGCTGCAATTAACTTCCAGTCGCATTCCACGAGCAACGTTTCGAACGTTGCTCAAATAGCAGCACTTGCTGCGGTGAGTGGCGACCTTGAAGCAGTGAAGATGATGCGCACAGCATTTGAACGTCGTGGAAAAACAATGCACAAAATGTTGAGCGATATTCCCGGCGTGTCATGTCTTGAGCCAGAAGGTGCTTTCTACTGCTTCCCACAGGTGAGGGGTTTGCTCGGTCGCTCATATGGCGGTATCACTGCTCATACCACTCTTGATCTTGCCGACATCGTGCTTGACCAAGCAAAGGTTGCTTTCGTTCCTGGTGAAGCTTTTGGTGCTCCTGGCTATGCGCGGTTCTCGTTTGCTCTTGGCGACGACGACATCGTTGAAGGCATCTCGCGCTTTGCGAATCTTGTGAGCTGAATTTCCTCTGATATAGTCACCACATCACAGCAATAGTTGTGAGATATAGAAAACAGCGAAGTCCGGTAAAAGTCCGGCACTGTCCCGCAACGGTAAAACTTCTCAGCGAAGCTGTGGAAGGCAAGTCCGGTCGCCTGATCTATATGCGTTTACCAGTCCTCGAAGGAAGGGCGGTCCGCGAGGTGGGAGATCCCCACCTTCGACCCACTCTTCTTTCTCCAGCAACTTCGGAGGAAGAAAAATGTCAGTGCACTCTATTCGTCAGTTACGCGGTGTATCTCGCCGTACTTTTTTAGCAGTGGGAGCATCGGTTTTACTGTTTGCTGCCTGTGGAACAAGCGACCAATCGGCAGTCAATACCGTTGCCGACACTGTTGCTGAAGCCAGTTCCGATACTGCAGTGCCGGAAGAATCAACAAACAAAATTGTTTCGTTATCTGCCACAGCAACAGAAATGCTTTATGCCCTTGGAGCGCAAGATCAACTAGTAGCGGTAGACAACTACAGCAATTATCCAGAGGCTGCAGCATCATTCGAAAATAAAATAGATGCAGCACAGCCGAGCGCGGAAGCTATTGCTGCTCTCGATGCAACAGTTGTTCTTCTTGCGTATGACCCAGGTAATTTGCAAACACAACTTGAAGCACTCGGAATCACCGTGTGGACAGGGGCCGCAGCTACAAGTTTTGACGACTCGTACAAGCAAATTACAGAACTCGGCGAGCTAACTGGCAAGTCAACAGAAGCTGAGGCACTCGTGTCGTCAATGAAAGCAGACATTGAGACAGCAGTTTCTTCAATGGAGTTGCCAGAGGCTCCCATCAGTTACTTCTATGAACTTGATAACACCTACTTTTCAGTAACGTCAAACACTTTTGTGGGTCAAATCATGTCGCAGTTCAAGTTGCAAAACATTGCCGATTTAGCTGAAGCAGGAAACGATTACCCACAGCTTTCGCAAGAAGCAATTATTTCTGCAAACCCACAGCTCATTTTCTTGGCCGATACAAAATGCTGTCAGCAAGATACGGAGTCAGTTGCAGCGCGACCAGGTTGGAATAAAATTGATGCAGTCACCAACGGGAATATTGTAGAACTCGACGATGACGTTGCTTCGCGTTGGGGTCCCCGCGTTGTAGATCTTGTAAAGCAAGTTGCGGCGGCAGTTGCAAAATTTGTTGAGACAAGTAAGTAGCAGTAAGTCATCTTTCCTTTAGCCGAAATTGTTGAGCAGCCGGTGCGCAGGTGGTGGATTCCCGCCGCTGGTGTACTGGCGCTTGTCTCTGTTTTGCTTGGTGCAATGGTGGGGCCAGCAGGGCCTACTTGGTGGCGAGTGCCATTGGCGTTGCTCGATCATCTGCCGTTGATATCTTTTGATAGCGGGGTCACATCTCGTGAGTGGACCATTATCTGGGACATTCGCATGCCACGTGTGGTGCTGGCTTCGTTGGTGGGGTCAATGCTGTCGTTGAGCGGCGCGAGCTACCAGGGAGTTTTCCGCAACCCGTTAGTTGACCCATATTTATTGGGTGTTGCAGCCGGTGCAGGGCTCGGTGCAACTTTGGTGTTTACGTTGAATCGTTCAGGCTCAAGTACGTGGATTATTGACCCGCTGCCTCTCAGCGCATTTGTGGGAGGTCTACTTGCGGTATTTGTTACCTACGTTGTGGGTACCGCTTTTGGTGGTCCGAAAAGTGCATCAACTTTAGTTTTGGCTGGTGTTGCTGTCACTGCGCTTGCTACTGCGGTGCAGACTTTTGTGCTGCAACGACATACCGATGTGGTGCGTCAAGTGTATTCCTGGATTCTCGGGCGTTTGAGTTCAGCAACTTGGGGAGACGTACGTCTTGTGCTTCCGTATGTTGTTGTGAGTTCTGCCGTGCTGTTTTTGCATCGCAGGTTGCTCGACATTATGCGCGTTGGAGACGATGAAGCAACAGCCTTAGGCGCTTCGGTCAATCGTGTGCGTATTGTTGTGGTCATAGCAGCAACCCTTGGCACGTCGGCAGTAGTTGCCGTGAGCGGACTCATTGGATTTGTCGGAATTATTGTTCCGCACGCAGTGCGCTTACTTGCCGGCGCGAGTTACCGAGTAATAGTGCCGCTGAGTTTGTTAATGGGGGCTTCATTTCTCATTATTGCCGACATTCCTGGTCGTGTGTTGCAGAACCCATCGGAAACTCCAATTGGAGTGGTGACAGCTTTTCTTGGTGCACCGTTCTTCTTGCTGTTGTTGCGAACAAAGCAGGGAACAAGATGACCTCGCTGCAGTTCACTGGCGTAGGCGTGCGCTACGGGCAACACGATGCGCTCAATAATTTCACCGACACGGTGAAGCCAGGCGAGTGGCTATGCCTCATTGGACCAAACGGTGCGGGAAAAAGTTCTTTGCTGCGCTCTGTTGCGGGTCTGGCAAAACATAGTGGCGAAATACGAGTTGATGGTTCACCACTTCGCATGCGCTCAGCAAAACGCAGGGCACAACTTGTTGCATATGTGCCACAGTCGCCTGTGCTGCCCGACGACATGACTGCGCGGGAATACGTTGTGCTTGGCCGTAACCCTTTCATTAGTCACTTCGGAACAGAAACTAAACACGACTGGGCGATTGTGGCCGATGTGTTGAAGCGACTAGACCTCGTTGACCTTGCGCATCGCCCCGTCGGCACGCTTTCTGGCGGAGAGAAGCAGCGTGTGGTCATTGCGCGCGCAATTGCGCAAGAGGCTCCTATTTTGCTCCTCGATGAACCAACGAGTGCGCTCGATATTGGACACCAGCAACAAGCATTGGAACTTGTCGACCAGCTTCGCAAAGAGCACGGTCTTACCGTTGTCTCGGCCATGCACGACCTCACACTTGCTGGTTTGTATTCAGATCGGTTATGCCTCTTGCATCAGGGGTATCGCGTAGTGAGTGGTACTGCAGCCGAAGTGCTGCGCCAAGAGACTTTGGCTGAGTTTTATGGGGTGTCTGCACGTGTTCATCATGCAGAAGACGGAACTGTTGTTGTGATTCCCTATCGACAAGGGTCATTAGGGAACTAGCCTGAAATAGGCATGCAAAAACTCTTTCACGGTCAACTTTTGAGAAACGCATTTTTGGTGATGTGCGTCTTTGGAATGCTTGTACAGGGCGGAGCATCAGCTCACGCCCAGGGCAGCGCGGAACTGGATGCAGTACTTTCTCTCACATCGGGACGATCTGTTGTTGTTGAGGTAAAAGATGGAAAAGTGCAAGATGAAGTTGGGCGAAATGCCAATTCGTCTACTTATTTCTCGCTGGCGTCGGTGAGCAAAACATTGACGGCTACTTTGGTTTTGAAGCTCGCGGAGCAAAAGAAAATTGATTTAGATCTTCCAATGAGAACGTATCTCCCAGAAATATTCCCGCCATCAACAGCAGACATACTCGGTACACAGCCTGTGTGGGCATTTTTGAATCATGCAACAGGAATGGCCTCACACAATTTTAAAGCTGTTACATCGGGGAAGACCAGCTATCAGCAATACGCCGAACTCGCTGCAACATTGACTCCCTCTATGCCAGTTGGGACATATCTCTACTCGAATGACAACTATGTGCTGCTAACGCTTCTCATTGAAAAAGTGACAAAACTGAAATTTGAGTCGGCAGCATGGCGATTGGTGTGGCAACCGCTTGGAGTTCCTGGTGGCTATTTGAATACCACGACGCGCGCCACGCAAGTACTGGGTGGGTCTGGTGCATGGATGTCATCGGCTCGTGACATTGCGGTGTTGTTTAATGCGTTGAACCCGCAAACGCCGGGCAAGAAAATTCTTTCAACTCTTTGGCTAGAAAAAATGCATGAGTCGCGCTATTCAAGTGAATACCGCAATGGTCTGCGCTACTTGAAAGGAAGATGGGGCCATACCGGGTCTTTATCGAGGGCGCGAACTGCAGTAGTAGTAGGTAATGCAGGAACTGTTTACGTCGTATTATCGGAGGGGGCAACCCCGCAAAGCTCCGACAAACTATTCAGTAGTTTGGCTGCAATAGATTCTCGACGAAAAGAGAAGTGACATGGCTCCACAGAATTTAGATACGCGCTTTATTGACGACTGCGTTGCGGGGTGCGCAGCTTCGCATCAGGCATTGCTGGCGTTACTCGATGCCATTTCTCCCGACAACATCGACCAGTGGTGTGCCGAGCCTTCACTGTTGCCTCAGTGGAGCAGAGGCTATGTATTGGCGCATTTGGCACGCAATGCCGATAGTCATAGCCATCTCTTTTCAGAGGCTGCAATGGGTCGTGAAGGTGAGCAATATGCAGGTGGGCTGAAAGGCCGTGCTGAGGGCATTGCCACAGAGGCGATGCTGAGTGGAAAAGCACTTGTGCGTCGTACACGCGAGTCGATTTACCAACTTGAAGGAGCCTGGGCTCGTTCGCCCGGTGAAGCGTGGCTTGGAAATGGCAAAAATGCAGTTGGTGCTGTCTTAGCTATTGCCGATTTGCCGTTGTTGCGTTGGCGTGAAATGGAAGTGCATATGCATGACTTGGGAATAGGTTTTACATATGCGCAGTGGAATTCGCTCTATGTTCGTCATGACCTTGCGCGAATGTCCATGAGATACACGAGTCGCTTGCCAATGGGAATGAGCGGATTACCGCCCATTGCCCTCGCGTTGTCGGAGAATGAAAGACTGGCATGGCTTTTCGGTCGCGTCACTCCAGATGGTCTTGAACAAGTGGACAACTTGTAAATGCTTCACAACTTTCTGCGCATTTTATTTGTTGCTGTGGCATGTGTACTTTGCGCGCCTGCTGCCATGGCATCTGCGCACGCGGTACTTGATAACTCTGTGCCCACTTCCGGGGCGACGCTAGAAGAAACACCTCTGCAAATTGTTTTAGATTTTGATGAATCGGTCGAATCGTCGCTCGGCTACATCAAACTCTTTTCAAGCAATGGCAAGCGGGTTCAACTGCCTGCGGTAAAAGCAGATGCATCAGACGCATCAATTGTTCGTGTTGTTCCACCATCGCTGGCGCAAGATTCTTATGTGGCTGTGTACCGCGTCGTTTCTGCAGACGGGCACCCTGTGGAAGGCGCTATTACATTTCGCGTAGGTGCTGGAGCAGTAAAAAACCTTGCATCGGTTATTGAGACTGCATTGAAGGACAGTGAAACATCGAGTGCGGTGAAGGTTGCGATGGCCCTGATGCGTCTGCTTTCATATATCGCTGTCTCGGTAGTGCTTGCCGGTATTTTCTTTTTGTTGGGCAGTGATGCGCCAAGAAAAGGCTTGAACAGGGCAGTGGTGATGGCCGGTTCAGTCTTGGGTTTGTCTACCGCGTTGCTCTATTTGTTACATGGAATGAATACTTCAGGTGGCACGTGGGGTCAAATAGCGAACGTCAGCGTAGTGAAAGATGTTTTTACAACGCAGTTAGGCGAATCGTTGTTTGCACGCATCGTGGTGTCATTCTTGCTGGTGAGTGTTGTTGCTCGACGGGGCAACTCTGAGAAAGAACATCTGCAGTTCAAAAAATTTGCGGCAGTTTTCGCTTTTGTTATCTTGCCTTTTACCTATGCTTTTGCTGGGCACGCTGCAGTTGATTCTCCGGCTGCTCTCACTGTTGCATTGCTGGCATTACATGTGTCAGCAATTGGAGTGTGGTGCGGAGGGCTCATTCTTTTGATATTCGTGAATGATATTCGCACAACATCAATTGTGGAATGGTTTTCTCAGAGAGCCGCAATTCTCATTGCTGTTGTCGTGGCGACTGGAGTGGTGCAAGCCCTACTACTCATGAATGGCATTGGCAATCTCACCAAGACGTCGTATGGCAATGCCCTTATTGCCAAGGTGTGTGTTGTGGGGGTCATGCTCATTTGCGCAGCAATTGTTCGTCGGCGGTTCTATGAAAGTGGCGTGAGTCGGCTACGGGCGGTTCTGTGCGCTGAAGTTGTTGTTGGTCTTGTTGTGTTGTCTATTACATCGGGAATGGTTGCCGCATCACCACGCCCAACAGTGAGTAACGCGCCCTTCTCTACAGCTTTGGTGCAAGGTGACGTCATTGCAAACATCACTATTTCTCCACCACGGGTAGGTGAATCTGAGATGCATGTCATTGTGTCTCCACCAAATGGTTCACTAGACCCAGTGTTGGCAATAAAGGCGCGGTTCTCGTTGGCGAGTAGCAATGTTCCACCTATCCAGGCAGAACTCAATGCAGTAGGTCCAAATCACTTTGTAGGAAAAATTCAGTTTGTGTATCCAGGAGAGTGGAAAGTTGACGTCATTGTCTCACCCGATGCAAATAGTGAAGTTCTGTATTCCACTCAATTAAGTATCAAATAGCTACGAACACTGGAAGTAGACAAGGTGGTGCGACATGCCTGTCGCCTCGTCAATAAATGCATCGCCAACGGTAGTAAAGCCGTTTCTTTCATAGAATTTCAATGCACTATCGCGTGCCCGTGCCCACACAATGCCAGCACCGTTGCTTTGAGCAAGTTGAATTCCGTAGAGCAGAAGCTCTGCCCCTAGGCCCGAGCTCTGGAGCGATTGATCTATTGCCATACCCCGCAATTGAGTATCGAGCGTGTTGCTAGAGGCATGGGGCAGGGGGAATGTTTTGGTGAGCCAACTAGAAGTTCCGACAATGTCGTCTTCTTTATACAGCGCAAGATGTGTTGTGATCTCCCAGTCATCTTCTGCGTATCTAGGGTCTTGCGAAGGAGTGCCCTCACGCAGCACTTTCATGCGTAACGGCAAGATGTCTTGTGTGGAAGCAATTGCAATGCGGAATAGAGACGGCAGGTTCATGAAGGTGAAATGAGGTCGGAGAACTGCACTACGCGGTCGGCAACAATTGCTGCTTCGTTACGATCGTGCGTTACCAGTATTGCAGTAATGCCAGAGGTCGTGAGCGCAGTACGCAGATCTTTGGCAAGATCAATGCGCAAGTGTTCATCGAGTCCGGTGAGTGGTTCGTCGAGAAGCAGCAGCGAAGGGGCGGGGGCCAGTGCTCGTGCAATAGCTACTCGCGTAGTCTCGCCACCAGAAAGATGCTCAACATCGCGCTGAGCAAAATTAGTCAGATGAATGAGGTTGAGCATTTTCTCTACCCGTAAAGTTTGAGACTCTTTACTGTCTTTGCGCATTTTGAGGCCGTAAGCAATATTTTCACTCACTGTGAGGTGTGGAAACAAGAATGTTCCTTGAAACACCATTCCAATGTTGCGCCGGTGCGGTGCAACATGAGTGATGTCTTTGCCTTGTAACTGAACGGTTCCCGAACTTGGAGGAGTGAGCCCGCAAATGATGCGCAGCAATGAAGATTTCCCAGAGCCGCTCGGCCCAAGTATTGCCACAATTTCGCCTTCGCTTATTTCTAGCGATAGTTGATTGAAGATTGAAGTGCTTTCACCTGGTACGTGAAATGACAATTGGGAGATGCTGAGGAACGGAGATGTCACTGTGTTCCTTTCCGTCTATTGAGTTGCACTATGTATTCAACAATAAGTGCAATAGCGATGCATGAGAAAGCCAGCAAGCAAGCAGAGGCGATTGCCTGCTTTTGTAGTTGCTCACCAGGTCGTGAAAGCAGTTGGCCAATGCGCATAGCCAGTGTTTCGTGACCATGTCGCGTGAGGAGGCTGGATGCTCCGAACTCGCCGAGCGAAATAGAAAAGGCAAATGATGCTGCAATTGCTAAAGGACGAAGGAGGAAGGGGAGGTCAATGCTCTTCCACACTTCCCATGGAGATGCACCAAGCAAGAGGGCATTTTCGCGGAGCTCAGGCTGAATTTCACGGGCTGCCGGAGCAATGATTCGTACAACAAATGGCAAGGCAACAGCGCAATGCACCACGGCGAGGAGCCACAGCGACCCACGCCAATTCATTGGGCCAGATCGAAAGGCGAGCAGATAGCCAAGACCAAGTGCGACGGCTGAAATGACAATGGGCAAAGAGGTGAGGGCTTGAACGAATTTCTGATATTTCGCTTGAGCAGAATATGCAATTGCAAGTGCTGAACCCGTACCAAAAAATAGAGCCATCACGGTGGCGAAGAGGGCAATTCCGAGGGAGGTGAGAAACGATGTCCACATATCGTTAGTTGCCCAATGGGAAAAAGTAAAGCCTTGGGACGATTGGAGTGAATGAATAAAAAGTATGGCTATGGGCAACAGAGTTCCGACAGCAATAAGTGCTGCTGCAACAGAAAAGACTATGCGTTTGAGTTTTCTTTCAGAAGCAAGTGGCATGAGGTTTCTTTGAGCCAGGTAAATATCTTTCTGACCATAAGTCAGTGCAAGAACTAACATGATGGCGCAGAGTTGCCAAACAACAAGGGCACTTGCTTGGGGCATATTGCCGAGGAAAAAGGCGTAACGATAGATCTCTGTTTCAATAGTGGGGAAGCGTGGACCCGCGAGTACGCGTGCTGCACCGTACGTACTGAAACAAAAGATGAAAACAATGCTTCCTGCGCCAATAATGCTGCTGCGCAATAGCGGGAAGGTAATTGTTCGAAAATTGGTGAAGGGTGTTGCTCCGAGTACTGCAGCATTGTCGTTGAACGCAGTGGGCAGTTTTTCCCATCGGTTTCCCACGACTCGTACGACAACTGCGATGTTGAGATAGATGTGGGCCACAATGAGAGGTATAGGCCCCGATTGATACGACGCTGGTGACAGCAATGAAAAAGCAATTCCTACAACAATGGTGGGAAGCACGAACGGCACAAAAGTGAGTGCGCGAATTAATTGCCGCGCTCTAAAGGAATAGCGACTCAGTACCAAAGCTGCTGGTATACCAATAGCAAGAGTGCCGACGGTACTGAGGAATGCTTGCCAAGTGGTGAACCACAGCATTTGGCGAAGTTGGGGGTCGGTGGCCACGCGCGACAGAGATGATTGATTGATACTTTTTGAAAGCACCACAATGGTTGGCCACAACACAAACACACTTAGAAAGATGAAACTTGGCGCGAAAAGCCAAGGGGTATTTTTGAAAATGCGTACGCGATGGGTTGCAATCATGGTGTTATCGCAAAGCGATTGAGCTCCAAGTATCTACCCAAGTCCCCCGGTTTTCTTCAATGGTGACTGGGTCCATTGTGTAGGGCTTTTCTGGTTGTGCGGCGAAGGAAGTAAACACTTCGGGAAGCACAACATTTTTATTGACGGGGTTCACAAACAGCGTGAGTGGCAAGTCACTTTGAAATGTTGTATCTGCGAGATAGTCCACGAGGAGTTTTGCCGCATCCTCATTTTTAGACCCCCGCAGAATGCCAGCGAACTCCACCTGATGAAAGCATGTTGTATCGATGACAGCTGTTGGCGGTTCGCTCACCGGCGGGTCGGAGTACACCACTTCTGCTGGTGGGCTAGAGGCATAACTCACAACAAGCGGACGTGTGCCCTTTCCCGACGAGCCAGAAAATTCAATGGTGTACGCCTCGGTCCAGCCATCGACAACTTTGACACCATTGGCTCGCAACTTTTTCCAATAATTTTGCCAACCATCTTCCCCGAATGACGCAATTGTAGAGAGAAGGAAAGCGAGCCCTGGAGATGAAGACGCAGGGTTTTGCACAACAAGGAGGTCCTTATATGCAGGTTGTGCCAAATCTTCGAAAGACTTTGGAGAGGCAATATTGCGTTGAGAGAACCATTTCTTGTCGTAGTTAATGCACACATCACCTGTGTCGACAGGGGTGACCACGCCTTTGGGTTGAGTTGTTTTTACAACATCTGCTGCCATGTTCTTAGTGAGTGGCGAGGTGTATGGAGAAAATACTTCTCCTTTAGTTGCTCTTGTGAGAAATGTATTGTCGATACCCCAGAGAACATCGCCCTCCGGATTTCCCGCCGTGAGAATTGCTTTAGAAATGAGTTGACCGGTGTCTCCACCAAGAATCACTTCAACGGTTATTCCGGTTTCCTTGGTGAACTCATCAAAAATTCCCTTGGTTGGTATGAACGAGTCGTAGGCCAGAAGTGTCAGTTTTTCTGTGGTCTGTTTATTGCCTCCAGCGCATCCGCTGAATACTGCTGTTGCGCAAAAAAGACCGACAATGTATTTTTTCATTTCTTACCTTCTTGTGAGATCTCTAAAAATGCTTCTGGTTGCACAACAAGAAGTGCACCAGACTGTAAGGAAATATTGCCAGATGTTCCGATGAGTTCATTGCTGACCCCGCGGCTCACCCAAGGGGCAAGACTCTCGTTGCGAAGTTGCCACCGGAGTCCTTCTGTGCTGATGCCATGTGCAATACCGTTCATTGCATGGAGAGCAACGAGTGAATTCTGTTTTCCCAATATGTGAAGTGAACTTGGGCCGTGGAGAGCGAATACATGAGCGGTATCAATAAACGCCTCAATTTGAATATGCGCCCACTCTGGGTGAAAGAGCGAAGCTAGCAACCCATATGCATGGTCAAAACGGCCGCCACCTGCGCTGATAACAACAATTTTTTGAGCGCCTAGATGCACTGCGTGAGAAAGTGCAAGTTCGGTATCGGTGAAATCTTTATCGGTTGGTGCAGAGATGAACTCAATATCTAATGAGTGGGCCATAGTAAGCGCTTCCTCGCTTACTGAATCTGAGTCGCCAACGACAACATCGGGGGTAACGCCAAGGGAAAGTGCATGGTCGAGCCCAGAGTCGGCGGCGATCTTCCACTGCGCATGCGGTAGAAACTGCGATAAATGGGGAAGTGGCGCATTGCCACCGGCAAAGATGAGAGCCGTGTTGTTATGTATGTGCGTTTCGTTATTCACCCGTATTCCCTCCGCTGGAATTACCCAGATCAGGTTCTTGGGTCGGTAGCGGCGGCTACCCTCTCAGCCTGCCGAACCAGCAAGCTCCCCTTCAGTTGTTTGAAGGTTACAGCTCTGCAGTTGGTCTGGCGATATCGGGCTCAATAAATATGATCCGCGCACGTGGGTAGACCTGTCGCACGCATACCTCTGCATTATCAATTGCAACAGCAAGTTCGTTCATGGTGAGGTGAGGTGAGAACTCAATTTTCGCTGCTACAAGTACATCTTCGGGGCCAAGGTGCTCTGTACGGAGATGAATAACCTGAATTACATCTTGGGCATTTGCCAGCGATATGCGAATGATGTCTTCGTCGCTTGCCGATGCCGATTCACCAATGAGAAGACTTTTCATTTCAATTGCCAAAACAATTGCAATAACGATGAGGAGAATTCCAATGGATGCAGAGCCAATTGCGTCCCAGCGTGGTTCATGTGTGAAGTGGCTCATTAATACTCCAAAGAGTGCCAGACACAAGCCAATTTCGGCACCGATGTCTTCCAGCAGAACCACGGGAAGTTCAGGTTGCTTTGCCTCGCGAATAAAACTCCACCAACTTTGATTCGGATTTTTAATATGGCGCGCTTCTTTAACGGCGGTACGCAATGAATACGTCTCTAACAGAATTGCGACAAGAAGAATTCCTATTGCAATACCAAAGCCATCACTTTCATGAGGGTGGATGAGTTTTTGAATTCCCTCATATAAAGCAAAGACTCCGCCCATGCTGAAGAGCACAAGGGCAACCACGAAAGCCCAAAAATAACGCTCACGGCCGAACCCGAAAGGGTGTCGACCAGTTGCTGTTTTCTTTGAGCGGTTGCCACCAAGCAAAAGAAGTGCTTGGTTGCCAGTGTCGGCTAGTGAGTGGGCCGATTCAGCAAGGAGAGAAGCTGACGAGGTGAGTAGGAAACCGGTGAACTTTGCAACAGCAATCCCAAGATTGGCGAAAAACGCGGCGAAAATTGCTTTGCGGCTACCTTCATGCATGAGAAGATGTTGCCATAGTTTGGGGCGTTGTTGCCAAAAGAAATGTGAATAGGGGAATTTATGGGCGTACTCAGTGGGCGGGTTGCACTAGTAACAGGCGGAGGTCGTGGCATTGGCCGTGGAATTAGTGAACTTTTAGCGGCACAAGGTGCCTCTGTGGCTATTAATTATCACAGTGGCAAAGAAGGCGCTGAAGAAACTTTGCAAGCAATTCTGAAAGACGGTGGGAATGCAAAAATTTATGGGGCTTCAGTTGCTGACTATGCCGAGAGTAAGAAAATGGTCAGTGAAATTATTCACGACTTTGGTCATATTGATATTTTGGTCAACAACGCAGGCATCGCATCACGCGGCAAAGCAGTTGCCGATACCGATGCTGCCGAGGTAGAGAAGTTGCTTGCTGTTCATGCGGTCGGTGCTCATCAACTTTGTGCCGCAGTGCTGCCGAGCATGCGTACTCAAGAGCGTGGCGACATTGTTTTTATTTCTTCAGTTGCTACAGCAAACAACTCTGCTAAGGGCGCGCCGTACAACATGGGTAAAGCCGCCATGGAGGCGTTGGCCTTCACGTTGGCTAAGGAAGAACGAAAGCACGGCGTTCGTGTAAATATTGCCGCCCCGGGCTTGGTAGAGACCGACATGGGTGTTCGTTTGTCGCGTTCCTTAACGGGCAATAAAGAACTCACCGACCTCAGATCACTCGATGAAAATGCCCCCTTTGGGCATGTTTGCCAACCCAGTGATGTGGCCAATGTGGTGCTGTGGTTCTGTTCTCCTGGTTCGGCCTACGTAACAGGGCAACGCGTGCAATGCGATGGCGGGGGAGCCATTTCGAGTTATTAGCTCCGATGGCGTCTCTGCTCAGGGGCAGGTAGCCTTCACAACGTGACCACAGAAGCAACTGAGACCCCAAAAGTCAGCCCATTCGATGCGCCAGCGAGCCCTGTTGAATACATCGTGTCGGTGACTCCAGAAGCAGTTGCCAAACTCATTGAGTTGCGCGATGAAGAACCAGAAAAAGACCGCTTAGGTTTGCGCATTGAAGTGGTGAGTAGCCCGGGTGAAGACTTTCGCTACGACCTGTCTTTTGATGTTGTAACCCAAGCTGCTTTCGCCGATGAAGTGCGCACCACCGATGGTATTAAAACAATTGTCGCCGCAAACAGCATCGATCTTTTGCAAGGCTCAATTCTTGACTACTCCGCTGCACAAGGTCTCATTATTCGCAATCCAAATAAGCCCCTTGCTGCCAGTGTTGAAGGTCTCGTTCGAAACGATGAATTGTCGGCCAACATTGAAACGGTGTTAGCCGGAGAAGTGAACCCTGCACTTGCTTCCCATGGTGGGTTCGTTACTTTCATGGGTCACGACACCGAAGGCACGGCGTATCTCACCATGGGCGGTGGGTGTCATGGTTGCTCTATGAGTCGAATGACCATGTTGGAAGGTGTGCAAACAACGCTGCTGGAAAAGGTTCCTGGCGTTGTAAAGGTTCGCGACCTTACCGACCACACATCTGGCGACAACCCTTACTACACCTAGTACTCCACATTCCAGCAGCTAGTTCTCACGGGCTACTCTCGGGGTATGACGGGAATTATTTCTTATGGCGCGTACATTCCGTATTGGCGCCTGCAACGCAGCACGATTGCATCGGCTCTTGGTTCAAATGGGGCAAAAGGCGCACGCGCTGTAGCAAGCTTCGATGAAGACACCACTTCAATGGGTGTTGAAGCTAGTCGTATTGCTTTACGTGGAGTCAGTGAAACCTATTCTCCGCAATCATTGTGGTTTGCAACTACCGAACCCGGGTATCTCGATAAAACAAATGCAAATGCAATTCATGCTGCACTCAGCCTCGACAATTCGGTAAACGCTTTTGATTGTTTGGGTTCAGTAAGAAGTGGTATCGCGGCTATTCATGCTGCTGCATGTGGAAACTCAATTGCAGTGTTAAGTGATATTCGCACCGGCCTCCCTGGTGGAAACGATGAGTCACTAGGTGGCGACGGTGCTGCATCATTTTGCTTTGGCTCCGAAAACGTAATTGCCGAATTGTTAAGCACCGGCACATCAACATCTGAATTTGTAGATAGGTGGAGAACTCCGGGTGAAAAAGCGAGCAAGCAGTGGGAAGAGCGATTCGGTGAATATGCCTATGCGCCGCTTGTAGAGGTTGCATTCAACGAAGCATTGAAAAAGGCAAACCTCACTGCTGCCGATATTTCGCACAGTATCTTTTCTGGTTTGCATACGCGTGCCGTGAAAGCTGCACCTAAATCTTGTGGCATTAATCTCGATACTATGCGCGACGATTTTGCCGCAACGCTTGGAAATTCTGGAACCGCACATTGGGGCGTCATGCTGGCCAATGTTCTCGATACGGCTCAACCGAACCAGGTCATTGCCATTGTGGTGTTGGCCGATGGGGTTAATGTCATTTTGCTGCGTACCACTGAGGCACTAGTCGCTCATCAAAAGCAACAAGACAACTCGCTCACCGTGCAAGCTCAAATTGCTGCGGGGCGAAATGACCTGTCGTATGCACAGTTCCTTACTTGGCGTGGATTTTTACATCGTGAACCACCTCGTCGCCCAGAACCCGATCGTCCGGCTGGCCCACCAAGCTTGCGCACTGCTGCTTGGAAATATGGTTTGTACGGAAGCCGCGATGAAAGCGGGTTCATTTATTTGCCACCATCACGTGTCAGTTTGCAGTCGGGCAGCATCGACAAAATGGAGATGGTAGGAATGGCAGATATTCGCGCAACCATTGCTACCTACACAGTCGACCACTTAGCGTTCAGCATGAGCCCGCCAGTAGTTGCGGCCGTTATCGATTTCGACGGCGGCGGGCGTTTCCAATGTGAACTGACCGACGTTGACCCAGCAACGGTGAAAATTGGCGACAGGGTGGAGATGTCGTTTCGCAAGCTCTTTACGCAAGATGGAATTCATAACTATTTTTGGAAAGCAAAGCCTGTTCGTACAGGCGTGAAATAGATCGGGGTAAATATGGCAAGTCATGGAATTCGCGACAAAGTAGCAATTATCGGTATGGGTTGCACCAACTTTGGTGAGCATTGGAACAAGAGTACAGACGACCTGCTCATCGACTCATCGAGTGCTGCATTGGCTAGTGCAGGAATTGCGCTCGACGATGTAGATGCATTTTGGTTAGGAACAATGGGTTCTGGTTTGTCTGGGCTAACACTCAGTAGACCATTGAAGATTCAACACAAGCCAGTAACGCACGTGGAAAATTATTGTGCGACAGGTAGCGAAGCTTTTCGCAATGCGTGTTATGCCGTTGCGTCGGGTGCCTATGACATTGTGATGGCAATTGGTGTAGAGAAGCTCAAAGACTCTGGTTACTCGGGCTTGGTCGTAAGTGCACCTGCGGGCGATGGCACCCAAGCAACAGTTACTGCCCCTGCAAGTTTTTCATTGTTGGCTCCGGCATATGCCAACAAATACGGAGTTGACGAAGCGGAATTGAAAGACGTTCTCACTCGTATTGCATGGAAAAACCACCGCAATGGTGCGTTGAACTCGCGAGCTCAATTTAAAAAAGAAGTGTCAAAGGAAACCATTGCGGCTTCGCCACTCATTGCTGGTCAACTTGGCATTTTCGACTGTAGCGGTGTGAGCGATGGCTCGGCAGCGGCAATTATTGTGCGTGTAGAAGATGCGCATAAATACACCGACCGACCAATTTATGTAAAAGCATTGTCGTTCGTAGCGGGGCCAGCCGCTGGCCCCATTGACCCATCGTATGACTACACCACATTTGACGAAGTGGTACATAGCGCTACCGATGCGTACAAGCAGGCTGGAATTACAGACCCACGCGCAGAGTTGGCAATGGCGGAAGTGCACGACTGCTTTACCCCAACAGAACTCGTGCTCATGGAAGACCTTGGTTTTGCCGAGCGCGGTACGGCGTGGAAAGAAGTGCTCGCAGGAACCTACGACCTCGATGGCGAACTGCCAGTGAACCCTGATGGCGGATTGAAGTCGTTTGGGCATCCCATTGGGGCATCTGGCTTGCGCATGCTTTTTGAGTGCTGGACACAATTGCGTGGAGAAGCAGGTGCGCGCCAAATTCCTGGTGTTGGTACAAAAGACTCTGTGAAAACAAAGGCACTCACACATAACTTGGGTGGCGCTCCAGGAGCCTGTGTGAGCTTTGTCAGTGTTGTGGGGAGCAAACTCGATTAGCGAGTTGCGGAAAATGGCTCACAACTGAGTTGAGCATTTGTAAATAGAGAATGTAAATGTGCAGCATGCTCTAGTGAGACGTACCGGCGCACATAGGAAACAAGCTGCGTGCGGAACTCTTTGCCATGACCTTTATTTGCACAAGAGAGATGTGCGAGCTCGTGCAAAATAGTGTGCTGGGTAGGAGCAACCCCGTTGACCAAAATGCACCAGTATTCGCCAACAGCCACAGCTTCAATATGTGGTGGAAGTTCGTGTGACTCAATGTGTGGTGGGTCAATGTCTTCTTGTTCACAGATCTCGTGCAGCCATGTTCTTGCTTCAGATATGAGCAGCACACGTGTCGGCATGGCTTCGGCAAATTTCTGCTCTACTTCGTACGTGAGTGCAATTTCCGTTGGGTTACTCATGGGGAGATTTTCCCTTTGCCTAATGCCCGTGGAAATGAGCTGAGACGATTTTTTGAACTGCTGAACTGAGCCCCTGCAGATTTGCCGGCAGAAAATGCATCACGATCAGAAGAGTAGGTGGTTGAGGAACTGCGTAAATGCGGAGTAGATAATCGCATTTCTGCATCAGCTCGTTTTGCTTGTTCTACCAATACGAGCCCTGCTCCAGGGGCTTCACGTATGAGCGATGAGTTTTCTTTTTTCAGTTTCTTGTCTACGCCAACGGTGAAACCTTGCCACCACGAGGTGCGAAATCGGCGGTCTCCTTGTGGCATGGTGCGTAACGCAAGCAGCTCGGCTGTTGTGAAGAGAACCTCGAGTGAATAGAGATCATGAGGAGATCCATATGCGACCATGGTGACAGTGTTCGGCGCTGTGTCCATCATGTCGCGGTACGAAGCGCAATTCACCGCAAGTGAGATGACATGTAAAAGCGCGCCGCGGCGAACGCGGTATGGGCCGGCAAGTACAAATCGTTGAGAAGTGATTGAGCGATGCGTATTACTTGCATTGTCAGAAATGAAATCAGATTCCGAAATATTGTGCTTTTGCATCAGGCGAAATGCCAATGCAAGTGCGGTTTCGGCCTCGGCTTGTGGAGTATTCGGGTGATTTGCCCGTTCCAATATGGCGCGAATCTTTTGATGCAGAGCAGAACTGTCATCGGTCATGAAATCAGAGTAGTTCTTGCACTGCGGAGCCGTGGCATAAGGTGAACGAAGCGAGATGGAGGAAAAATGAAGTTTGCATTTGCGACAGCACCACAGGTTTGTACCTGGCAGGAAATGCTCAACATATGGACCGCGGCTGACGCCATTCCTTTTTGGGAGAGCGGCTGGACCTTCGACCATTTCGAACCCATTTTTACGGGCGACCGTTCAGGCCCATGCATGGAAGGTTGGATTACCCTCACCGCATTATTGCAAGCCACTCAGAGGTTGCGCGGCGGCGTCATGGTAACTGGAATGGTGTATCGCCATCCAGCGGTGTTGGCAAACATGGCTGCAACACTCGACCATACAAGCGGTGGTCGTTTGGAGTTCGGTGTCGGTGCGGCATGGAACGAAGACGAGTGCAATGCCTACGGAATAGAACTCGGAACGATGACCGAAAGATTCGATCGTTTCGCTGAAGGCCTTGAAGTCATCAAGTTATTGCTGACTCAAAAGCAGAGCAATTTCACAGGTAAATATTTCACATTGACCAATGCTTATTGCGAGCCAAAACCTATTCAGCAGCCAATGCCGCCTGTGCTCATTGGAGGTGGCGGTATGAAACGTACGTTGCCACTTGTTGCGCGGTATGCAGATCATTGGAACTTTCCAGGTAACAGCGAAGATCCACTTGGTGATTTGAAGAAGTCGGTAACACGTCTTAAGGAATGTTGTGACGAAATTGGTCGCGATATTTCTGCCATTCGTATTTCTACTCAACTGTGGGTAGACCGCATGAGCGAATCGGAAGCAATTGAGCGAGCTCTTGCCTATGAAGATGCCGGAGTGAGTCTTGCCATTGTCAGCCTTCCACGACCACTCAATGTGAAGCACATCAATGAATATCCAGAATTATTCGCGAGCGTTTGGAAGTGATTGCACCCGTCGAAACGGCGCCAGAACAAGGAAAACTCGGTGTCATCGTCCTTGTAGGGCTTGCCGCTGGCCTCTTGTCGGGCATTTTTGGAGTGGGTGGCGGAATTCTTATTGTGCCTGGGTTGGTATTTTTTGCAAAAATGGATCAACGTCGTGCGCACGGAACATCACTTGCGGCGGTGCTCCCTATTTCGTTTTCTAGTTTGGTGACCTATTGGGCTCACGGACATGTTGATTGGTCCGTTGCATTGTATTTAGCAATAGGAGCGGTGGCGGGTGCGTTTCTAGGAACAAAACTTTTAAAGACCGTGAAGCATGAAATTTTGAGCATGGGCTTTGCAACGTTGTTAATTGTTTCAGCTGTGCGCTTGTATTGGAGTACTTCTGGTTCGGGTCGCGACCAATTAACTCTGCTGATGTGTATTGCGCTTATAGCTGTGGGTGTTGCTACTGGTGTGTTAGCTGGTCTGTTGGGAGTGGGCGGAGGAGTAGTAATGATTCCAGCCATGATGGTGTTGCTTGGCCTACCCAACGTCATTGCTAAAGGCACATCGTTGGCCGTCATTATTCCTACGGCAATTACCGGTACGTTGCGCAACAGGTCTGCAAGCAACGTCGATACTCGTGCCGCGGTCATTGTGGGGGTCGGTGGTATTTTGTCGGCCATTGCTGGCGGTTGGATTTCTTCACGACTATCTGATTCGTTATCAAACGCGTTGTTTGCCACGTTGCTGATTGTTGTAGCTGGGCGTTTAATTATTCAAGAGTCACGTCGGCGATGGAGCAAAGCGCCAATCCAATAGCCAAGACCAGTGCTTAAACCGCCGCCGAGAGCAATGCTGAGTGCTGCAGGGTCGCCTCCAGACACAACAGCAACAACTGCTCCGATGAGTCCAATACCAAGTGCAAGAGCATGTCGCCATTTAGCCATGCCCCACCGTACTTCTTTAACGTGGTCCGCGAACTAAGTTCCCTGGAAGCGCACCGGTGAATTGATCGGAGTCGACAATTTGTGTTCCAGCAACAAATGTGGCGTTGTAGCCAATTGCTTGTTGAACTAAGCGACGACCTTGTGCTGGCAAATCGTAAGCCATGTATGGCATAGTGAAATTCAACTTCTCAAAATCGATGATGTTGATGTCTGCGCGTTTCCCAGCAGCTATGAGCCCACGATCGTTGAGTCCGTAAAGTGCAGCTGTTTGTTGAGTTTGACGATGCACAATGAGCTCCAAAGGTAGCTTTTCACCTCGTGTGCGGTCGCGAACCCAGTGGGTGAGCATGAAAGTAGGCGTACCGCCGTCACATATTGCCCCACAGTGTGCACCGGCATCACTGAGACCCATACGAGTTCCTGGATGCTGGTGGGCTTCATAGTTAAACGACAAATCGCCATATGCGTAGTTGAAGAAAGGCATGTAGATGAGCCCATGACCATCGTTTGCAACGAGTTGGTCAAGAAGTATTTCCATCACCCTTTTGTTTGTGCTCTTGGCAATTGCTGTTGCACTAGCCGAGGGGAGTGGTTCGTAGTCGATGTTTGCCGTCATGACGGGAAACATGTGCGAAGCATTATCGAGAATTACTTTTTGAAACAGACCTCCATCATTGGGCATTTCGTTGATAATGCGTTCACGTAGCTGTGGCTCTTGGAGGGCCTTGCAGCGTTCGGCGAGAGGGAGGTGTACAACTTCGTTGTAGGCAGGGTGGAAAAGTAATGGGTGAGCGCTTCCCTCTAAACACATGAGTACACCAATTGTGCGCCCAGCAACTTGCGCAACAATGGGTACGCCATCGTTTTGAGCTTCGGTAAGAAGAGACAACACGTTGCGCCAAATTTCTGGGCCGTCATTTGGTTGGCTCAAATTGACACTCACTGTTGCGCCAGTGGTTTGAGCAAGTTTGCGCATCCACGACCACTCTTCAACAGGAACTTTGGCGTGCTCGGGGGCAAATTGAAAAACGCCGTGTCCGACACGTTTCATTGCATCGGCAATACCCAGAAGTTCATGTTCATTTGCTGTTGTGCCCGGTACAAGCTCGCCGTCTTTGCTGCGATGCAGCGGTGTACGACTGGTACTGAACCCAAGTGCGCCAGCACGTAGTGCACTTTCTACCAACTTGCTCATTTCTGCAATGTCGTTGTCGGTAGCAGTTTCGTTGAGCGCACCACGATCGCCCATCACATAACCGCGAAGTGGCCCATGGGCAATTTGGGCTGCAAAGTCGATGACATGTGGGCGCGATTCAAGCGCAGTGAGGTATTCCTCAAAAGATGTCCACTCCCAAGTAATTCCTTCCGTCATGGCGGTGCCAGGAATATCTTCAACACCTTCCATGAGCGCAATGAGCCAGTCGTGTCGATCGGACGATGCCGGCGCAAAACCTACGCCGCAATTACCCATGACCACTGAAGTAACTCCATGCCAACTACTGGGGGTGAGCCAGGGGTCCCAGGTTGCTTGTGCGTCGTAGTGCGTATGAATGTCGACCCAACCCGGAGTAACGAGGCGTCCGTCAGCATCTATGACTTGAGTTGTGGAAGGAGTGGGAAGTGACTTGGGTGCTGCGACTTCAGTAATGAAGTCTCCTTCGAAAGCGATGTCGGCGTGCATTGCAGGTGAACCTGAACCATCTACTAGGTAAGCATTCTGAATCACAGTTCGTGTTGGGGTTCCCATATGGCTATTTTAGGCAGTAATGGAACGCCCAAATATATTGTTCATCACTCTCGATCAGTTTCGGGCCGATTCCTTGTCGTGTGCTGGGCATGGTGTGGTGAAAACGCCTCATCTCGACATGCTTGCCGCTCATGGAGTGCGCTTTGCCAGCCATTATTCACAAGCAGCTCCGTGCTCCCCTGGGCGGGCAGCCCTGTATACGGGCACCTACATGATGAGCAACCGCGTCGTGGCAAATGGAACACCTCTCGATGAGCGGTTCGACAACGTTGCGTTAGCTGCAAGACGACAAGGTTATGACCCAGTACTTTTTGGCTACACAGACCAAGGTGTTGACCCACGAATAGTGACGCAAGTTGATGACCCACGATTGTTTACCTATGAAAGTATTCTGCCGGGTTTTCGAGATGTGCTGCATCTTCCTGAACCCGCTCTTGCTTGGTTGCAATGGTTGAGTGAACTTGGCTACGACGAAGTTGGCGATACTTACTATGAATTGGCGCGTGAAAACGAGAGACCTTCACAGCACAGCATCACCACTTTTCTCACTAACACTTTCTTGCAATGGTTGAGCGGTGAGGGCACGTCGAAGCCCTGGTTCGCACATCTTTCCTTTTTGCGACCTCACCCACCATTTGTTGCTGCAGGAGAATGGGCAAAGGCATATGACCCTGCAGAGTGTGCAGACTCAATTGGAGTGCCTGAAAATAGGCATTGGTTGCACGACGTGCTGCTGGAGCATGAAGCTACGAAAGCACCACAAACACGCTCTGAAATGCAACAAGTGAAGGCACAGTACTACGGCAATATTTCTCATGTTGATGAACAACTAGGGCGAATCTTCGATGAACTGAAGCGCCGAGGCGAATGGGAAAATACAGTTGTAGTAATTGCGTCAGATCACAGTGAGCAGCTTGGTGATCAAGGTCTTTTAAACAAAGCTGGTTTTTTCGAGTCGAGTTACCACATTGGTTGCATTGTTCGCGTTCCTCAGTTCGATGCAGCGCACGGAAACGTGGTGAATGAGTTCACTGAAAACATTGATATTTTCCCAACGCTGTGTGAAGTGATGGGCGAGGCAATTCCTATTCAATGTGATGGAATGTCTTTGCGATCATTTCTTAATAATGAAACCCCTGTACGTTGGCGCGATGCGGCTACTTACGAGTGGGACTGGCGCGATATTCTCATTGGCATTCACCCTGAACACGATGCGTATAAGTGGCCTTACGATCGGCGACTCGAAGAATCGCATCTCACAGTGCGCAGAAGTAAAGAGTATGCGTATGTGCACTTTGGTGATGGCTCGTGGCTTTGTTTTGCGTTGGGTATAGACCCAACGTGGCATACAACAACGAATGACCCTGAAATTGTTCTGCGCGAAGCGCAAGCGATGCTCACGTGGCGAGCAAATCATGCCGAGCGAACACTGACAGGAATGCTTTTAAGAGATGGCGGAATTGGGCGACTTCCAGCAGGTTTCAGCAGCGAATAATGTCGAGAACCTCTTTGTGCAAATGACCGTTACTGGTGACGGCACTTCCATTGCGAAAAGATGAAGCACCGAGGCGATCGGTGAACGTGCCACCAGCTTCTCGAACAACAAGACACACTGCAGCGGTGTCGTAGGCCTCTAAACCAATTGCGTCGACGGCGGCATCAATATTGCCTTCGGCTACCAACATGTGTTGCCAAAAATCGCCAAAGCCACGTGAGCGATACGCACATTGTTGAAGTTCAACAAGTTTTTGAGTTCCGCCAACATCGTCCCAGGCGGAATGATAAGTGACGCTTACCTGTGCCTCCTCAAGCGTGCGTACATTGCTCACTTGTATTTTTCCACGTGATGTGAATGCGCCCATTCCGCGACCTGCCCACCAACGCGAGTGAAGTGCAGGAGCACTAACAACAGCCACGAGTGGTTCGTCGTTGGCATCTACAAGTGCAATAAGAGTTGCCCATACCGGAATGCCGCGCGTGTAGTTGCTGGTGCCGTCAATGGGGTCAATGATCCAAGTAAGTGGGGCAGAAGCAGCACCCGCTGAGCCAAATTCTTCACCAAAAATTGCGTGTGGCTTTCGGTGGAGCATAATTTCGTCGGCAATGAGACGTTCTGTGGCGCGGTCGAGTTCTGTTACCTCAGTCTTATTCTCTTTCCAGTCAACAGAAAAATCACGCCGGTGAAATGGCGACAACGTATGCGCATCTGCAAGGTCTGCAAGGTGCAGTGCGAAATCGAGTTCGGCAGCAATATCGACGTGTTTGCTCATGAAGGCAAACTATTACGAAAATCAGCTGGACGCTTCTCAATTAATGCCGAGAGCCCTTCTTGTGCGTCTGGGCCAAGGAAATTCAACATTTCATAAGCCAACGAGGCTTCAAAATTTGGTAGTGCTTGACGGAGCCAGTGGTTGAGGCTGCGCTTTGTGAATCGCACTGCATCGCGGGGGCCGGTTGCAACTTTGTGCGCAACAGCTAATGCGGTTGAAAGAACTTCGTCGGCCGGTACTGCTTTTGTTACTAGCCCAATGCGTGCTGCTTCTTTGCCATCAATGAAATCGGCAGTGAGGAGGTAGTACTTGGCTTGAGCCATTCCGCACAAGAGAGGCCAAATGGCTACGGCGTGGTCACCTGCAGCAACACCTAGTCGAATATGCCCATCGGTAATGCGTGCATCTTCGTTCATGATGCTGATGTCGGCCATGAGCGCAACTGCTAATCCTGCGCCTACAGCGACCCCGTTAATTGCAGAGATGATGGGTGTATCGCAGTCAATCATTGAACGAACAATCTCGCCTGCTTCTCGCATGACGCGCATTGTTTGTGTGTAGTTGCCTACTTGTTCTTTGATCCACTCCAATTCGCCCCCGGCGCTGAAAGCTTTACCAGCACCCGTAACGACAACTGCATTAATATTCGGGTCGGAATCTACGTCGCGAAAAATAGTTGAGATCTCTAAATGCATTTGTGCATCGGTGGCATTCATTTTGCCAGGGTTGTCGAGCGTGATGAGGAGCACGCCGTTGTCTTGCATTTCACACTGGAGGCGCTGGTACTTCTCGGCGTAGTTCATTGAGCTGTGCAACTCTTCAATGCATTGCGAACCGAAGTGGCCATGCCGCTTGGGTCGAGATGAAGTTGAGCCAAAATAGCGTTGGGCTTTGCTTGGGCGATGAATTCTGTAGGGATGCCAAAGGTATGCACACGTGGTGAATGCAAAGTGGTTGCACTTTCTGTATTGATTGCGTCGGCAATTGCTGAGCCAATTCCACCATCTCGAATTCCGTCTTCAAAGGTGAGTACTAGGTTGAATTGGGCTGCCGCATGAATCATTTTTGGGTCAAGTGGCTTACAACTGCGAACGTCCCATACCGAGGTTTCAATGCCTTCGTTGTGAAGCATCTCTGCGGCTTCCAACGCATTGCCAACCATTTTTCCAATTGCCAATATGCATACTTTTTTATTAGCCGAGGTACGTAGTTCACGAGCCAAGAGTCCACTGCCAATATCGCTTGGCGCAACGTTTCGTACAACCCCTTTGGGGTATCTAATAACTACTGGCCCATCTTCGGCCAATATAAATGCATCGTGCAGCATCTGTTGTAGATCTTGCGCGCTTGACGGCGCTAGCACTCGCATTCCAGGAACTTTGGAAAGTAGTGCCATGTCGTATACGCCATGGTGACTCGGGCCATCATCTCCGGTGATGCCAGCACGATCGAGGCAGAAAATAACAGGAGCTTTGTGAAGAGCAACGTCGTACACCACTTGGTCCCATGCGCGAGACAAGAAAGTGCTGTATAGAGCAACGACAGGGCGAAGGCCTGAGAGCGCCATTCCGGTTGCGGCCGTCACGGCGTGCTGTTCTGCAATACCCACGTCGAAAAACCGATCGGGAAATTTTTGCTGAAAATCAATGAGCCCGGTAGGCCCAGGCATTGCAGCAGTAATGGCCACAATGCGGTTGTCGCGTGATGCTTCTTTGAGCAATGTTTCAGCAAATGCTTGGGTGTAGCCGGTGGGCACCGACTTAGGAGGCCCATTTTCTGGGTCAAACACGGGTGCATCATGAAGATGTTTTTCGTCGTCATTTTCCGCCGGAGAATAGCCACGGCCTTTTTGCGTAATGACATGCAAAAGGATGGGTCCTTCGGCAACGCGTTGTGCTGCTGAGCGCAAAGCTTTCTCGAGCGCTTCAATATTGTGACCGTCAACAGGGCCGATATAGCGAATTCCTAATGCCTCAAAAAACCCTGGTGGCTGAAGAAATTCACGTACTGCTGCTTTGGCCGCTATCACACTGCGCTCAGCTTGTTTACCAACTGCAGGCAATCGACGCATGAATCGTTCAAAGCGACGTTGGCGACGCACGTAAGTGGGGTTCAATCGAATTTTCGTGAGGGTCTTCGACAAGAGGCCCGATACTTTGTCTGCAGCGGTGATGTTGTCTTCGCCAATGCTGAGCGAAGAAATTGTTGGGGCGTAACTTCTGCCGTTGTCATTTAAAACAATGATGACCTTGCGACCAGAGTGACCCAAGTTGTTGAGTGCTTCGTAAGCCATTCCGCCCGTCATGGAACCATCGCCAATCACCGACACGATGTGTCGATGCTCGGGATTTTTTCCTGCGAGCTCTGCAAGGTCTCGTGAGACAGCCATGCCATATGCATAAGAAAGCACAGTTGATGCATGACTGTTCTCAATGAAGTCGTGCTCGCTCTCTTCTCGATTCGGATAACCCGATAGCCCACCCTCTTGGCGTAAACGTGCAAAGTCGGGAGCGCGACCAGTGACTAATTTATGTACATAAGCCTGGTGCCCGGTATCCCATAACACGGCATCGCGTGGGCTTTCAAAAACTCTGTGCAGTGCCAGCGTGAGTTCTACTGCTCCCAAGTTTGAGCCGAGGTGCCCACCTGTTTCTGAAACAGACTGAACAATGAACTCGCGAATTTCCGATGCCAAAGCAATGACCTCATCTGTTGAGAGGCCGTGTAGATCGGAAGGGTGGTGGATATCGGCGAGCGCCATAGCACCACGACGCTACCGCCCGATGTTGCGCAGGGCATATTTGGTGGTGATTCTTTATGGCAAAGATGACTACCGTGGCGTGATGAACCCATATTCTTTTTCACTTGCAGGCAAGACCGCGCTCGTCACTGGCGGTAACGGTGGCATTGGCCTCGGTATGGCAAAAGGCCTCGCCGCAAATGGGGCGAATGTAGTGATTTGGGGCACAAATGCAGAGAAAAACACTGCGGCTGCTCAGGAACTCATTGGTTTTGGAACCACTGTGCTGGCGCTCCAGTGCGACGTTGGTGATGAGGATCAAGTGCGCGCCAGTTTTGAGGCCACGGTGAATGAATGCGGACGCATCGATGCGTGCTTCGTGAATGCAGGTGTTGGCGGTAAGGCGCCAAGTTTTGCCGAGATGAGTACTGAGGAATGGGACCGCGTCATGCGGGTCAACCTTGACGGTGCATTTTTCACTGCCCAAGAAGCTGTGCGCCACATGGTTCCCAATGGTGGTGGCTCGATTGTGTTCACTACCTCGGGGTCGGCATTTTATGGTCAACAAAAAGGACAGCACTACGGTGCGTCAAAGGCAGGGCTTGTTGCAATGTCGAAAGCAATTGCGGTGGAGCATGCGCGTCATGGCATTCGTAGTAACGCCATTTTGCCGGGGTGGATAGAAAGTGAAATGACCGCACCTTCATTTGCCTGGGACAAGTTTGTCAACAATGTTTTGCCACGTGTGCCAATGCGACGGTGGGGTGCGCCCAGCGATTTTGCAGGACTCGCTGTGTATCTCGCAAGTGACTTAAGTAAATATCACACGGGTGATGTCATCACCATTGATGGCGGTTACCACTCGTTTTAAGGCGTTGCTAACTCGTCAACAGTTGTGCTTCGTATTTTTCGTCGAGGCGGCGTTGATTCCACTTGTGAATACCAGTACCAATGAGAAAGCCAACCGCCAAAGTGAGTTGGCCTCCTACACCATCAATCCAGAAGTGGTTTGCTGTGACGACGATGCACAGCAATGTTGTGGTGGGGTACAGCAGTAACAGCGCACGAATCCATCGGCGACGGGCAAGTGGCCACATGGCAAATGCACACCAACTCGACCAACCAATGTGCAGGCTTGGCATCGCCGCGTATTGGTTCGATATTTTTGCACCAGCACCCGAGCTGAAATCCCATGGACCACCATAAACATCGAGTGTGTCGACAAACCCGAAGTTCGTTTTACCTTTATCGAGCCCACGTTCAGTGGCCTCAAGGCACTGTGCTCCGTGCCCTAGCGGTGGACATGGTTGATCGAGTAAGCGCGGCGGCATGAGGGGGAAAAGAGAAAATCCAATAATTGCGAGGGCAGTTGTGGCGGCCAAGGTATTACGCCATTGTGGAAATACGTCTGGCCTTTTTTTGTACAGCAAAATGAATACGGTGATGGTGACAATGAAGTGGGCAGTTCCGTAGTACGTGTTCAATAGCTGAATGAACCAGCGATGCGATAAGAAAAACTCTTGAACAGATTCTTCGTGGTACAGCCCAATCCAACGCTCAAAACGCACCACGCGAATAGCATTGTTAAAAGCCTGAACGGGAATATCGACACCGTTAATACGGTCTGAGCCAAATTGATTACGGGTCCAGGTGTAGACGGCATAAAACGCGATAAAAAACGTGGCCTCTTTCCACCACAGCGTCTTATGCGTGCGAGCAGGTGAAGAGCCCCCCAAATCATTTGCCACGAGGAAGAGGTTAGAGGTTCTGGCAAGTAACGTGAAGCGTCATGAGCACATTGAGCGAGCTTGTTGGCAAAGAAACCATAGAAAAAGTGCTGGCCAAGGGCCGCAGTACCGGAGCAGGGTTCTCTGAAATCTTCATTGAAGACAAGAGATCCACGTCAGCGGGGCTCGACGATGGTCGTATTGAGCAAGTCACAACGGGGCGTGACCGGGGGGCTGGTATTCGGGTCGTTCACGGTGAAACAACAGGATTTGCTCACACAGCCGACCTATCTGAAGCCGGGCTACTTCAAGCAGCCGAGGCTGCCGCAGTTGCAGCCAAACAGGGCTCTGGTGGCGTGGTGACGGTCGCTCTTGGTGGCATCGATAGGCACCAAGTAAATGATGTTCAAATTTTGCCAAATGAAGTTCCTAAGACGCGCAAAGTTGAACTGCTGGAACGGGCAAATGAAGCAGCGCGAAGTATCGACCAAGCAGTGGTTCAGGTGTCGGCCGGCTACGGCGACAGTGTGCGACGCATTTTGGTGGCAAACAGTGAAGGCGTATTCGCCGCTGACGACCAAGTGCGCACCCTTTTCCGGGTAAGTGTTGTTGCCTCGGGTGATGGCGGAATGCAAACCGGCTATGACTCAATGGGTCGTACCATTGGGTTTGAACTCTTTGATCTTTACGACGTAGAAGAACTTGCTGCAGGTGCAGCGCGTCAGGCAGTGACCAAGTTGAAGGCTCGCCCTGCGCCTTCTGGTGCTTTACCTGTTGTCATCAAGCGCGGTAGTGGTGGAGTTCTTTTCCACGAGGCTTGTGGGCATGGGTTAGAAGCAGACCTCGTTGGCAAAGGCGCAAGTGTGTATCGCGGCAAAGTGGGAGAAATGGTTGCGTCGTCGCTAGTTACCCTAATTGACGACGGAACAATGAGTGGCGAATGGGGCGCAATAGGAATTGACGATGAAGGTCATCACAGCCAGAAAAATACTCTTATTGAAAATGGCGTTCTCACCGACTACATGTGGGACTATTTGCGCGCTCGCAAAGAAAATCATCGTCAAAGCGGAAACGGACGCCGCCAAAGCTACATGCATCTCCCAATGGTGCGTATGACCAATACATTCGTCATCAATGGAAGTTCAGAACCAGATGACATTGTGAAGGCAACAAAGAACGGTGTTTATGTTGCAAAACTTGGTGGCGGAAGCGTAAACACCGCAAGTGGTGACTTTGTTTTTGGAATGACCGAGGCGTACCTCATTGAAAATGGAGAAATCACTGAACCATTGCGTGAAGGAAATCTCATTGGCAATGGCCCACAAGTACTGCGCGATATCGACATGCTCGGCAACGATTTTGCGATGGGCAACCCTGGTACGTGTGGAAAAGATGGGCAAGGCGTTCCTGTAGGTGATGGTCAACCCACTTTGCGTGTGAAGTCACTCACCATTGGAGGAACTGCAGCATGAGTTCGGGAAATGCGCTGCAAGATCTTGCCGACCGCATTGTTGCGCAAGCAAACCCTGGTGAACAAGTTGAGGCATATGTTTCTCGAGGTGGCGAAACCTCAATTCGCATCTATGAAGGTGAAGTGGAACACTTTGTTTCTGCGCAGTCAGAAAGTGTTGGCATTCGGGTTATTAAAGAGGGTCGCACTGGGTATGCGTACGCAGGAACGCTCGACGAGTCGGTACTGAGTGAAGTTTTTGCAGAAGCGCGCGACAATGTTCAATTTGGTTCTGTCGATGAGTGGGCTGGTCTTGCAGAACCAGACGGTGTGGAAAAAGTGCCACAGGAATTGTGGAATGAAGAACTGGCGCATTTCCCAACAGCAGAGAAAATTGCCATTGCAAAAGAACTCGAAAAACTCACTTTGGCAACAGATTCTCGTATTCGTATTGACGATGCAAACTATGACGATGCATATGGTGAAACTGCCTTTGCAACCACAAGTGGTATTCGGGCTCATGGTCGCGAGAACGGTTGTTATGTTTCTGTTGGCACACTCGCCGACGATGGCGATGAAACGCAAACAGGTTTTGGTTTTTCAGTAGGTCGTACTCCAACGGAGTTCAATTTGGCACGTGCAGCTCGCGAAGCAGCCGACCGCGCAACTCGCCTTCTGGGTGCAACGAAGCCAAATTCCAAGCGAACAACAATTGTTTTAGACCCATATGTCACTGCGCAGTTTTTGCGCGTGTTATCTAGCAGCTTTAGCGGCGAGAATGTTCAGAAGGGTCGTAGTTTTTTTGCTGAACGTTTAGGTGAGTCGGTAGCAAACCCGCTCGTTACTCTCATCGACGACCCAACGAACCCGCTCGCCTACAGTGCAACCGATATAGATGGTGAAGGCTTAGCTGCACGTCGTAACGTGCTCATTGAGAATGGCGTGTTGAAACAATTTCTTCATTCTTCATACAGCGCGCGTCGAGGCCAAACAAAGAGCACGGGTAGTGCAGTGCGTACTGGTGGAACACCAGGAGTGAGTTGTTTAGCAATGCAATTAGTTCCTGGTACTGCTACTCAAGAAGAGCTCATTGCACAAGTAAGCGATGGTGTACTTATTCAAATGGTGCAAGGTCTGCATTCAGGTGTCAACCCGATTTCAGGCGACTTTTCCACTGGCGCCTCTGGTTTGCTCATTACCAATGGTCAAGTAGGGGCACCTATTCGTGAGTTCACTATTGCGTCTACATTGCAACGCATGTTGCAAGACGTTGTTGCCATTGGTGGCGACGTCGACTGGTTGCCGATGTCGGCAAATGGCATGTCGCTGGTCATTAACGACGTCACCATGAGCGGCGCATAACGCTCCTCAGTTCTCACGGAACGATGCGCAGCGCAATGAGGGTTGCGGTGAATGCAAATAATGCAGAAATTCCCTGCGGTGATTTGGGATGCTGTACGAAAAAATTGCGCAAGTTACTTGAAAGTGTCATGCCCAACGTGTGTGCATTGTGGCCCGTGTAGTGCCACGCTTTTGAGTATTAGGCAGAAGGAGACGGTGCAGGCGCAGCAGCCGGAGCCGGAGCAGCAGCAGGCGTGCTTGCAGCCGAAGATGAATCGCTTGAAGTAGAGCTTGAACTTGACCCTGGTGGGGTGGTTGCAGAGCTGCCACCTTTGGAATCGGTCTTGTAGAAACCGCCACCTTTGAAGGTGATGCCAACTGGCTGAAAGACTTTTTTCACCGGGCGCAACTTGCCATCGCTCGGGTGGGCGACTTCAGTGAAGGCATCGTCGGTGAAGGCCTGCTGAACTTCAATGGTTTCACCAGAGTCAACGAATTTGTAGACGTAGGTTGGCATAAGGGCTCCTGCAGGTAGAAAACAATAGCTTTGCAGCGAGGAAAGAGTATCGGGAGTCTGGCCCTAAGCGTCGCCTCGGGCCCGAATGAACTGTTCAGGTTCATCAAGAACGAGCCCAAATTCATCGACATCAACCTCGATGAGTTCCTGCAATGTGCTGTCAACAGGCGAGATTCGGGTGTAGCGCCAGCGGTGTTCGGCGATGCGCTCAAAACGCATGGTGCCGGCAACGACCGACAGTTTCTCGGGGTCAACAATGGCAGTTTTAATATCTGCCCCGTGGCCGACCTCTAAAGGAAGTTGGCGAATAGCAATGCAATGTGTGATGGGTGAACCAACAATGGCAACCAGATGGCACCCATCGAGGTCGGTGCGGTGGGCGCCATTCACTTCTCCCCATCGCCCAGAGCCATCGGTGGCAAGCCACAGATCGGGGTCGTCAAGGTCACGAAAAAGAAGCACCTGTTGAATTCCCCATTGGGCAGATACGCGGATGGCTACTTGAGAACGTTGAGGCCCAAGCCCGCAATCGAGGGTCCAACCCTCATTTTCCCAACGAAACTTCACGGTGCTTAGCGGGCGTCCGCCATCGGCAAGGTTGGGGTTGACGACGTCCCAAGAGACATCGTGACCGCTAGCAGGAAGTGCTCTGTAGATCATGTAGACCCATCTTCTCACAGGTACCGTTCAAGACGTGATTGAACTCGCTTCTGCCCAAGAAAAAGTACTGCTTGCTGTACAGCAGGCTGCACCAGTCACTGTGCCAATGAGCGATGCATATGGGTTGGTGCTCGCCGAGAACATTGTTTCGCAAGAAGAAGTACCTCATTTTGACAACAGTGCAGTCGATGGCTTCGCCGTTCGCGCGCAAGACGTTGCAAACGTTCCGGCAACTTTGCGAATAGTCGATGAAATTGCTGCAGGTGGTATTCCGAACGTTGTAGTAGGTCCGGGGGAAACGTCGCGCATTATGACGGGCGCGCCAATGCCAAACGGTGCCGATGCTGTGGTGATGGTGGAAGATTCAGCACAGGGCACAACACCACAGGAAGTAATACTGAGTGCTTCAGTACATGTGGGCCAAGCTGTGCGACCTCGCGGTGATGATGTGCACATTGGCGATGTGGTGTTTCGTATTGGCGATGTACTTCACCCTGCTGCAGTGGGTGTTCTCGCAAGTATCAATGTGCCTCGGGTTTCCGTCGTGCCGCGCCTTCGCGTTGCAGTGCTGTCAACCGGGGATGAGTTAGTGGACGATGGATCGCCACTAGCGCTTGGTCAAATTCGTGAAAGCAATCGCACCATGCTCATGGGTCTGGTAACGCAAGCTGGTTGTGTGGCAGTTGACTACGGCATTGTGCGAGACAACGAACAAGCTTTAGAAGAGACCTTAAGAACTGCAGCTGCCGAGTGCGACGCCATTGTTACAAGCGGTGGCGTAAGCATGGGTGCGTACGATGTGGTGAAAGCGCTTCTTGGTCGCATTGCGCAAATGACGTGGATGCAAATTGCTATTAAGCCGGCCAAACCCTTTGCCTTCGGCCTGCTCAGTGCTCCTCGCGGGTCTGAAGTTCATCGTGAAGTTCCTATTTTTGGTCTTCCGGGAAACCCTGTTTCATCTCTCGTGAGTTTTGAATTGTTGGCGCGTCCGGCACTGCGCAAAATGATGGGCCATGCACCAGTACAACGTCCTGCGTTACTTGCAGTGGCAGACCAACACTTTTTGCGTAAAACCGACGGCAAAATCCATTTCCAACGAGTGGTTGCCAAAAGTAATAGCGATGGTCGTATTCATGTTGCACCTGTCAGCCAACAGGGGAGCCACCAACTAGCGGCATCTGCGTTGGCAAATGCTGTAGTGGTCTTACCCGATGGCGAAGGGGTGGCCGCAGGCGGCGAAGTGCGAGTTCTCCTCTTATCAGACCTTGTTGAAGGGGCATAGACTAGAACCATGAGCACGACGGGGGTCACAGGCGAAGCGCTAGTCGACCCATTTGGGCGCACTGTACGCGACCTGCGTATTTCGGTCACCGACCGGTGCAACTTTCGCTGCACATACTGCATGCCTGCAGAGGGCATGGTGTGGCTCGACCGTAGCGATGTGCTCACCTTTGAAGAAATTAAACGTTTCGCTGGCATTTGTGTCGAGCATTTTTTTGTTGATGGCATTCGCCTCACTGGTGGCGAACCAACAGTGCGTGCTCACCTTCCCATTTTGGTGAATCAAATAGCTTCGCTGCGCGTTCCTGCACATGCCCCCTCGGCCTATGCCGGCAAAGCCCCCGACATTGCCCTCACTACCAACGGCGCAACGCTGCGCAATGTGGCTCATGAACTCTTTACGGCAGGTGTGAGCCGAGTCAATGTCAGCCTCGACACTTTGCAGCCAGAGAAGTTTTTAGCAATGACACGCCGCGACGAATTTCACAATGTCATTGCGGGAATTAAAGAGGCTCAGTTAGCTGGCTTTAGCCCAGTCAAGGTGAATGCTGTTATTGAACGCGGAACCAACGACGATGAAATTGTAGATCTGGCAACTTTTGGTCGCGAGAACAATGTGGAAGTGCGATTCATTGAGTTCATGCCACTAGATGCTGAACAAGGCTGGACCGGGAACAAAGTGGTGAGCCAAGAAGAAATTGTGAACGCTATTCACGCTGTGTATCCACTTGAGCAAATGTCAGCACGTGGCGCAGCTCCGGCCGATCGCTGGCGGTATCTCGATGGCAAAGGCACCGTGGGCGTTATTCCTTCGGTTACAAAGCCATTTTGTGGCGATTGCGATCGAGTTCGGCTTACTGCCGATGGGCAATTTCGCACGTGTCTTTTTTCCACCACTGAATTCGATATGAAAGTACTCATGCGCAACGGCGCAAGTGATACCGACATTGCAGCAGAAATACGTCGCGCAGTAGGTACCAAATGGGCCGGACACCAAATTGGTCAAGTCAATTTCATACGGCCTGTGCGCAGCATGAGCCAAATTGGTGGCTGACGCTGTCTTTAAGCGCGAATTGCTTCAAAGCCTCCAAGAACATCTGAAACATCGGTGAAGCCGGCGCGACGCAACACGCTTGCTGCAATGGATGAGCGATAGCCACCGGCGCAAAACACAATGGTAGGTGTAGTTGCATTGAGCTCATGCACCCGTTGCTGAAGTTCCGCAATGGGTATGTTGATGGCGTTGGCAAAAGATCCAAGATGTGACTCACTGGCACTACGCACATCAACAATTTGCAGCGGACGTATTGCAGAGGTTTTTAAATGAAATTGCTGCGGGGTCAGCCGAGATGCTTGCAACATGTGCTGAGGAGCAGCCGTGAGGTCGTTAATGCTGACCCAGCCAACAACGTTGTCGTATCCAATACGCGCAAGGCGCACCTTTGCTTCCAACTCGTGACCAGGTTCGGTCACAATGACCATCTTTTCCGTTGGAGCAATTACTGCACCTGCGTATTCCGCGTAACGGCCTTGCAGCCCAACGTTGATGGAGCCTTTGAGATACCCAGTAGCAAAAAACTGTGCGTCTCGCGTATCAATAAAACTCACACCTTCGTGCTGAAGTCGCAGTGCTTCAGCCAGTGAGAGTTGCGGTGGTGGCGCATGTTCGTCGAGAACCGCATGGTTTTGGCTGTTGAGCTGGGCATCGTAAATGAAGTAGCTCGGTGCTGAAGGTTGACCTTCGGTGACGATGTCAATAAAGGCATCTACGTTGGGCGCAAGCAGTGCGTAGTTTGTGAGTCTTTGCTCACCAATGGTCGACATTGTTTCCGTCGAGAGATTTTTACCGCATGCAGAGCCGGCTCCATGTGCGGGAAGAACTCGTGTTGCATCGGGAAGTGTTAACAACTGCGTGTGCAGTGAGTTATAGAGCATGTGCCCGAGTTCATTTGAAGTATGTCCAACAGAAACCAAGAGGTCGGGGCGACCTACGTCGCCAATGAACATGGTGTCACCAGTAAGTACGGCGTAGGGAACTGCATCGTCGGCATGTTCGCGCACGATAATTGAAATAGATTCTGGTGTGTGGCCAGGGGTATGGCGAATTTCTAATTGAACAGTACCCAGGGAGTATTTTTCGCCATCGGTAAATAGACGTGTGGGGAACTCGGGTTGTGCGCGCGCTCCGTAGCCAATTGTTGCACCAGTTGCATGTGCGAGTTCGAGGTGCCCTGACAAGAAGTCTGCATGGAAATGAGTTTCTAGAACGAGCTCAATTTTTGCACCATATATTTTCGCAGTGTCAATGTATTGCTGTACGTCACGAGTGGGGTCAACAACAACTGCGCGATGTGTTGATTTATCAATAATGAGGTACGACGCTTGTGAGAGACAGTCGAGATAAAACTGCTGGCACAGCAATGTGTCAGACGACAAATGGTGCGCATCCCACGCAAGCATCCCGCCTTGCAGGTTCACAGCCTGAAAACCAGCTTCACGGAAAATTTCAGTTGCTTGACCGCTGCGATTCCCGCTACGACACAAAATGGCAAGAGGAACTGACGTGTCGAGGGTGGGCAAGCGGTGAAGAAACTCCTGCAGAGGAATATTGATTGCCCCCGGAATAGTGCCGGCGGCAAATTCATCGGGTTCGCGAACATCAATGAGTTGAGCCCCAGCGGCTAAAAGCTCTGGTGTGTTGATGACATCGGTATCGGAATTTAAGTTGATGGTCATACGTGCCTCGTTGTTGTGGGGTACGAACAGCATATACCCCTAGGGGTATGTATGTCGCGTTGTTGGCGAGGTAAGCAAGGCAAGGGATCCCTTGTACGCTTTGCGCATGTCGGAACTCACCTTTAGTCATCTCGACCCCATGGGTCATGCCCGCATGGTAGACGTCACTCCTAAAGAGCCAACGCACCGTCGCGCAGTTGCTCGGTGCAAAGTATTTATGTCTCCAGAAACCACAGCGGCCGTCGCTAACCGTGAAATGAAAAAGGGTGATGTCATTGCCGTCGCGCGTGTAGCTGGAATTCAGGCTGCGAAACGCACTTCCGACATGATTCCGTTATGTCACCCATTGTTCATTAGCGCGGTCAGCGTGAACTTCGACATTGCAGACAATCACGTTGCAGTTGAGGTTCAGGTCGACACGGTCGACCGCACGGGTGTCGAGATGGAAGCTCTTCACGCATGCTCGGTTGCGGCTCTCACCATTTACGACATGTGTAAATCGGCCGACAAGGCTATGGTCATTGGCGAACTGACCCTTTGGGAGAAGACCGGCGGGCGCTCGGGCACCTACCGTCGCCTCGAAGAATAGGGCTCTTTTCGTCCACTTTTCAGCAAAATATACTCAAAACATGGTGCTTTTGCCGTGACAAAGGCCTCAAATTGGGCTGTTGGTGGTCAAGGTTGCGGAATGCTCCTAGACTTTTCAGGCATTAAAGAAATACCTCTCTCCTACGTAAGGGCTTAGTAAATGAGCACAGTCATTTTGTTGATCGTTGCAGCGATGTGGGCTGCTGTGCTTCTGCCTCCCATTTTTCGCTCCAAGATCGACCGCCCTCAATCTTCAGTAGATGTTTTCCGTCGCCAATTGCATACCCTTCAATCGGGCGTGCCACAGCGCGGTGCCTATGGCAATCCTTCTCCCTATGGTCGCGGTGCAGCTCCCATGCGTGCCATGGCGCGACCTTTTGTTCCGGCTCCTGCAGCGCGACGTGCCAGCCTTGGCGCAGCGCCAGTTGCCTCTACCACTGGTGGTCGCTCGCATCATCACACTGCGTCGCAAGGGATGCCTCGCCCAGTGAATGGTCAGGTGGGTTTTGCCCCAATGTCGGGTCGTGAAATGTTGCGCCGTCGTCGCGCCAATGTGCTCTACGGAATCCTCAGCGTGAATGCGGTATCGCTCTTTCTTGCATTCACCACCGGTTCAAGCTTGATGACAGTTATTTTTGGCGCGGCTTTTTTGAGCCTTGTCGGTTACTGCTACATGTTGGTGCAAATTCGCCAGCAGCACATCAACCGTCGTACTCGCCACAGCTATTACCGCGCCGCCTAGAACTTCTTTGGCGGCTATCCTCATCTCATCGGGGTGGAGGGTGACATGGGAAATACGTGGGATGAAGCGAGTGCTGCACTTACAGCGCCAGGGCAACCATTTGAGTTAATTGATGCTTCAGTAAATGGCATCTCTATGCAGGTGTTTAAAAATGCGCCGCCGCATTTAGGGCATGTCTTTGGAGCCGCTCGTCAACATGGCGACAAACCATTTCTGGTGTATGAAGACGAACGTGTGAACTTCGCAGAAGCAATGCAGCAAGTTGATGCCCTGAGTTGCCTATTGGCCAACACATATGGCATCAAAAAAGGCGATCGCGTCGCTGTTGCTATGCGTAACTACCCAGAGTGGGTGATGTCATTCGCAGCCATTATTTCTATTGGCGCAGTGTCGGTATCTATGAACTCATGGTGGACCGCCGATGAGATGGAATTCGCTCTTGAAGACTCAGGCTCAAAGGTGCTCATCTGTGACGACCAACGACTTGCTTTGGCATATTCGTATTGTCAAAAACAAAACATTGCCATGTTGGTCGTTCGCGCCGAAAATGACGTACCTGCTGGTGTTGGACAATGGGAAAAAGATTTGCCATTAGGAAGTGCACACCCCGGTGCCGACATTTCCCCCGACGACGACGCAACTATTTTGTACACCTCAGGAACCACTGGGCGCCCTAAGGGCGCTGTTTCCACTCATCGTGCAATTATCTCGGCGCTCATGGGCTTCTCACTGCGTGTTGCGGTCGACAATCTTCGCGAAGGTGTAAAACCAGATCCGAATGCATTGCCAACAAGCTTCATTCTCATCGTGCCGCTCTTCCATGTCACTGGTTGCATACCAGTCATGATGAGTTGTTGGGTAGCTGGTTTGAAGCTGGTCATCATGTACAAATGGGATGCAGAAAAAGCTCTTGAGCTTATTTCGCGCGAGAAAGTAACGAACTTTGTTGGTGTTCCCACACAAAGTTGGGACCTCGTCAACCACCCACGTTTTGGCGAGTTCGATATGTCGAGCATGAGGGCAATCGGTGGCGGTGGGGCGCCAGCTCCTGCTGCCCTTGTAGACAAAGTCTCGAAGAGCTTCAAAGGCGGAGGCCCACAACTGGGCTACGGCATGACCGAAACGAACGCATTCGGCCCGGGCAACAGGGGGGCTGACTACATCACGCACCCAACAAGTACGGGCCGCACATGTTTGCCAATGAAGCTCGAAGTGCGCGACGAACAGTTGCGCCCTCTACCGATTGGGAAGAGTGGTGAAATTTGGTTTTTTGGTCCAACACTCATTCGCGGATACTGGAATCGCCCCGACGCCACAGCAGAAACCATTGTTGATGGCTGGCTACGGTCTGGCGACATTGGTCGTGTTGACGAAGACGGGTTCGTTTACGTAGAAGATCGTGTGAAAGACATGATTCTGCGTGGTGGTGAAAACATCTTCTGTGCCGAAGTGGAAAGCGCTATTTATGAGCACCCCAAAGTGCATGAAGTTGCCGTCTTCGGGGTGCCCCACGAGCGTTTAGGCGAAGAAGTAGCCGTTGCTATTTTGCCGAACGACGGAGCAGAGCTTACTCCTGAAGAAATTTGGACATTTCTCGATGGGAAGATTGCCAATTACAAAGTTCCTGCACATGTCATTGTGATGAAAGAGGAACTGCCGCGAAACGCTGCGGGCAAATTCTTGAAACGTGAAATGCAAGGCATGTTTGTTAAAGGTGAATTAGTCGCAACTGCCTCGCGTTAAAATTTCACGTTGTAAATATTTCCTCTGGTGGTAAAACGTTGCGAAATTTATAAAGCAACAAGAGGTCATAAATAATTTTGATAGAGCCACCTGCAATGAGTGGCCATCCAAAAGTGCTGTGTTGAAGCATCCAGCCCGCTACTAGCGGAGGAAAAGCCGATGCCAAGCTGCGCGGAACATTGGTGAGACTCGCCGCCGCTGCGCGTTCTGGTGGAGTCACTATGGCCATGACATAACTAGTTCGAATGGGCACGTCCATTTGCGATAAGGCACTACGCAAGATAAGAAAAATAACCGCAAGCCATACATTTGGCATGAAGGCCGCAGTGATGAGAAAGATATTGGCGGGGATATGGGTGAAGACCATTGTTCGTACCAAGCCAATGTGGCGTGCGATGTGCACTGCGACAAGTCCACTAAAACCAGACAGCAATCCTGTCCAGAAAAATACTGCCCCAGTTATTACAAGTGATAGTTGAAATTTGTGTTGTAACCACAGCACTACTAGGGCTTGAACGACAAATCCTCCACCAAATGAGTCGAGACTGA
>Ga0114978_10000308_pt1 | contig 40678 bp, 41 predicted proteins | sample S_140212_EF_Meta_FD_87027 | JGI IMG/M metagenome (GOLD analysis project Ga0114978, IMG submission 87027) | Freshwater microbial communities from Lake Simoncouche, Canada to study carbon cycling - S_140212_EF_MetaG | ecosystem: Environmental > Aquatic > Freshwater > Lake | place: Lake...
GCCTGTCGATAGCGTTCTGTGTAAATCTGCGGATTGCGTTCACGCTGTTGCGCGGCACTCACATCGAATTCTGGAAAAAGAGCTGCCACCATCACCAGCCCACAAACTTTTGGGTGCGATGCAACAAACGGAGCAAGCAAGCCAGCAAGTGAGTGTCCAACAACGATGACATCGCCATCTATTTGAGCAAGTGCCTCAAATGCTAATGCTGCGTCATCGCCCAAGGACCGACCTTGTATATCACCGGGCAGCTCTATTACATGGGCCGCAAATCCAGCTGCCTGCAAATGTTCTTGAAGCGGAGCCCAGCACCAAGCGCCGTGCCAGGCACCATGAATCAACACAAAAGATCGCACAAGTGGACCTTACTTCGTGGGATGGGTAAAGATGGTCTTATGAAAACCTTTGTCGTAACCGGAATGACCTGCGCCAACTGCGTTCGACATGTGACGCAAGCAGTGACGGATGTCGATGGCGTCGAAAGCGTGATTGTGGATCTTGAAGCAGGTACTGCATTTGTGCAAGGCAATCCCGAGGCTTCAGTTGTCATTGCCGCTATTGTTGAGGCCGGTTATCAAGCTTCAGTGTGATGAGGCCTTCACGCGCGGTGGGCGAGTCAACACTTCCTGCATAAATGACGCGACGAGAAGCCCTTGCCGGTCGAATACTTTTCCGCTGCTGACTCCTCGGCCGTGATAGGTAGACAGCGGTTCAGCAACAAAGAGCAACCAATCATTTGCGTCGACTGGGCGATGGAACCAAAGCGCATGTTCCATCGTGACTACCAAACTTCCCTCAGGAACCGGCACATCGGGGGCCTGCGCATTTCCAACAATCATGTAGTCCGAAATGAACGCGACCACGGCTGCGTGCAACATTCGGTCATCGGGAAGGGTCACTCTCGGACGTACCCAAAAGGGATGAACCCGGGGGATCCGATGGCCGGGCCCGCGCTTGGAAAGGCCCTGAATCGGTCGAATATCTATGGGATCAATGGCATATAAATATGTCTCATCTGATTCGAGAGATTCGGGATCCGGATAGTTGAACTCTGCATCGGGTGTCCAATCAGTGCCCGACTCTCCAGCGTGAAAAGACGCCTGCATAAGCAAAGGTGTGAGGTCACCCATGCTGACCGTCACCTGCCGCAGCGCAAAAGCCCGACTGTCACGTAAAACATCAACTCGAAATTCAAGTTCATGTGCTGTTTTTCCTGAATCAATAAAGTTCGCGTGCAGGGATTGTGGCCACATTTGCGGATCCACTGTTGAACTCGCGGCCTGCAGAGCGAATCCCAGGGTGTAACCGCCAAAAAGATGCCCAACTTCACCAACCGCAGTTCCGCTAAACAGAAACTCCCCGAGTGGGGAGAGTTTCAATATTTTTTCAAAATCTTTTTCAATCACAAAAATCACACTACTGGATCACACTCACGTCACGCAGTGCTTCTCGTGCGGAAAAGTTAAGGGGGCCGTCAATGTGACAGCCCCCTTACTCATTGAAACTTCCGTTACATCTTGCCCAACATGATGGCTCCCGTAGGCGCCATCGATGCGCCAGCTGCAATGACTGCAATCTGCGGATTGTCCAGTTGGTTTGGTGAATCGCCACGAAGTTGGCGCACGCCTTCCATCATGTGTGTCATGCCATGGGCATAGACCTCAGCAAGGTTGCCGCCGTGTGTGTTCACCGGAATCTTGCCCTCGCGACGAATATTTCCTTCAGCTACAAATGGGCCGCCTTCGCCTTTCTTGCAGAACTGGAAGTCTTCGATCGCCATGATGACCATCGGTGTGAAGTGGTCATAGAGCAATGCAACGTCAACGTCATTAGGGCCAAGACCAGACTTGTCGTAAAGATCCTGAGCAAGGGTTCGGTATCCACCAGTTACGTAATCGTCGTCATCACACATGTGCCCCCCAACCGCGCTGCCCATGCCTTGTGGATCGCTTGCAGCTTGGCCAAACCAGGCATCGCCCCAGCGAGGCGGCCCGCCCATCGCCATTGACACCAATGACACAGCTTCGTTCTTGCTATCTTTCGCCCGCTCTTTTGAGGTCACGATGATGGCAGTGCCGAAGTCAGACTCCATGCAAAAGTCCATTTTTCGAAGTGGATCGCAGATCAACTGTGAAGCATGGTGATCTTCCATAGTGATTTCATCTCGGAAGCGAGCATTTGGATTGTTCGCAGCATTACGACGAGCGTTGATCGCGATTTCACCGAAATGCTCAGTGGTTGTTCCAAATCTCGCCATATGTCGGCGAGCTGCTAAAGCAAACGAATTGCCCGGACTAATCATGCCGTGCGGCGGGCCATCACCTGGCCGACCCATGCCACCAAAACGAGCGTTACCTGGCATCGTTGCGCCGCGAACAATGCACACATAGTCAGCTTGGCCCGTTGCAACTGCCATGGCTGCATACATAAATGCGCCACCCATGGCGCCACCACCGCCACCCCAGCCCATGGCTGTGAAACGAAGACGATCGCAGCCCATCATTGCTGAGAGCATCGCGCCTTGATTTGGATCATTTGAATAAGAAGACCAGCCGTCGATCTGCTTTGGACTGATACCGGCGTCATCACAGGCCTTTTGAATAGCTTCAAGAACGAGCGAGTACGTGCCTCGCTCAGAGAATTCGCCTCGCTTACCAAATGCAGTTTGGCCAATGCCAACAATTGCGGCTTTGCCGCTTAACCAGTCAGCGCTCATGCTGCAGCTCCTTCAAGCGGTTCGAATACAACGAGGGCAATCGGACCGACATCAGTAGCCGCAATATCGGCGCCGGCTGGTCCATAGCCACCTGGGCTTGCGTACTTTCCTACGACTGGGTCAAAGGCAGCCTTCACCCGAAGGCCTACGTTAAGAGAGTCTTTATCTACGTCGTACACATTGGTAAGCAGACGTACGGCATTACCAGTAATCCCATCGAGTTCAACGACGGCGAAGTTATACACCTTCCCGTCATTTATATGCTCGTTCATCGGGCGGTCCACCCAAGAATATGAATACACCGTGCCCGTCTGAGGCAGGGTTTCATCCCAATGCCATTTCCAAGACAAGCAGTTGTAGCAAATATCCGTCGGTACGTGCCGGTGGTAACCGCAGTCATCACACTGCTGAATTACTAAAAGACCTCGGCCTGCGGCTTCGTAGTAAGGCGTAACAAGCCTATTCAGCGCTGGGCCACCTGTGCCGGGCATCCGCTCACTCATATGAGTCCCCAATTAGTCGACTTAATCTGATTCCGCACTCAAATATCAAGCTGCCGGATGGTGACCTTACGCCGTATATCCAGAGCCGACAACTAGTTTCCCAAATTCCATGCCAAGGTATTTTTCAACGTACTATTCCAGCGTGATGTTCGGCAATACCCGCTTGAGCCAGCCGGGCAGCCACCAATTTGATCGCCCAAACATGGTCATCAGCGATGGGACCAAAATCAGGCGAACAATAAAGGCATCAATTACTACTGCTGATCCTAAAGCGATACCGAAGAGCTTAATCGTTGGATTCGTCGTCGGAATAAATGACATAAACACGCTTGCCATGATCGTCGCGGCGATCACTACAACGCGCCCTGATCCACCAAGACCCCGGCGAACTGCCGTCTTGTTATCACCTGTGTGATGCCACTCTTCCTGCATTCTGCTGACTAAGAAGACTTGGTAGTCCATCGAAAGCCCAAAGAGAATCGCGAACACCATGATCGGTAAGAACGGCAGAATTGGTCCTGTGCCATAGACGCCTAAAACAGACGCCAATGTGCCATTTTGAAAAACTGCCACAGTTATGCCCAGCGCGCCGGCGAAACTGATCAAACTTGTAACCGCGGCCGTGAGCGGAATAACGATTGAGTGGAACAGCAGCATGAGTGCCAAGAATCCAAGACCGACAACTAAGAGCAAAAACAAAAGTAATTTGCTTTGCAACATTGCAGTGAAGTCGGTAGCAACAGCTTGCGTACCACCAACATAAATTGTTGCTGACGATGCAACCTTCGGTGCCGTCACATTTCGAATGCGTTCCAAGGTCGCTGCTGTTGCTTCTGCCTGCGGATCTGTCGTTGGTTGCACTATAACTGACGTAATTTTGCCATCTGCGCTAAATGCCGACGTGCTGCCTTTCAGCAATACAACAAACTTTGAATTCGGAAGAGTGCTTGCAACACCGGGTGTTGACTCAAGAGCCGAAACAACTGCACCAAGTTCTTTAATGTCATAGGGCGTCTTTAATTTCACTGCAACAAAGAACGGTCCAGCATTACCAGCACCGTAACCCTTGGCCATGAGATCGAAACTGTTGCGCAGAAGCGAACCAGGCGGCTGGGTTCCATTGTCAGGAAAACCTAACTGTAAAGACAATGCAGGTGCAGCCAAGAACCCGATAACTACCAGCGAAAGGATCGCCGGCACGAAAGGTTTGCGCTGCAGCAATGATCCATACTTTGACCACTTACTGTCATTGAGATCAACAGTTTTTGGATTCCTTGCCCACGGCATCCGAAGGGCCATTGCTTTGTGTCCGAGCAAGGAGAGTAAAGCCGGCAGCATCCAGAGTGCTGAAAGCATTACCATCAATACTGTTGCCGCAGCAGCCACTGCCAGGCCGTTGAAGAATGAAATACCTAAGACAAACATTCCAAGCAGAGCCACAATCACCGTCGAGCCAGCAAAGAGCACGGCTCTACCTGCAGTCGATACCGATTTAATCGCTGCTTCTTTAGGTGATAAGTCATCTAGCCCTTGGCGATATCTGTTCATGATGAAGAGCGCGTAGTCGATACCAACACCCAGACCGATCATCATCGCCAACGTTGGGGCAAATGAAGCGATACTCAAAACATTGCTGAAGATCCCCACGAAGAGAAGCCCGCCGACCAGGCCTGTAAGCGCAACAACAATGGGCAGGCCAGCAGCGATAAGTGACCCGAAGGCTAAAAGCAAAACAATGATTGCGACAAGCAGCCCGACGAGTTCACTGGAATCCGGAGTGGCTCCCGCCGCTGCAAGTGCATTGCCGCTGGCACCGACCGTCAGTGTTGGCGAATTAGCATTAAGAATAAGATTTTGAATTCGCGTTGCTTCAAATGCACCCGGAGCTGTGATGTCGAAAGTTACAGTTGCGTAAGCGACTTGGCTATTTTTTGAAATCGCTTTTGTCGCATCAATTGCTGCTTGGCCGGCAGAAATATAGAAGCCTAATTCTGCACCTGCTGCATCGACTGCTTTATGGAGCTCTGTCACTTCTTTTGGTAGGGCCTTAGCGATCGCCGCCCACTGTTGTGCATCGGCGTGGGCTAGCCAAGCAAGAACTGTCGCAATCTTGGCAAGGTCGTCGCCGTTGGCGTCAGCGATGGGATACAGGCTAGGAATCGCCTTAAGAATCGCCCACAGTTGCGTCGTAGTTATGCCAAGTTTTTTCGCGACTGCGTCAGCGATTGCTTTCGATAAATCTGCGGGAATCGGAGCGGCACACTTTGATCCGTAGTTCTTCTCATAAGGACCGACGACGCAAGTCACCGCATCCATTTTTGAAAGTCGCTCCAGTAGTGGGTCGACTTGTTTCTTCACGGCTGCGTCAGTGGCTAATCCCTGCTTTGGCGACCACACCACCTGCATCGTTGCGTCGGTCGACGCCAAGGCAGGAAGTTCTTCAAGGAGTTGTTGAGCAATTGTTGACTGAGCACCGGGTAATTCAAAGCTGTTGTTGTAGTTCGGCTTGAGTACCGCTGACCCACCAACAAGTGCGATCAATACTGCCGCCCAAGCTAGCAGCGCGATCAAAGGATGGCGGACTGCCCAGCGACTCATGCTTGCTCCTCGAAACGAATGTATGCGAAGCGTAGGGGACTTTTCTGCTCAACCTTGATAGGTCAGCTGCGTAGTTGTGCAATGGTTGGGCGATCACCCAAAATGCATGACAGTAAGTCCCAGATTATTTCCCCTTGCGTCCCCCACACGATCTCACCGTCGCCAAATTTGAAGAATTGCATCTCTACCGGCAATCTTCTTGGCTCAGAATCATCGGGGGTTGTTCCATAGCCGTACGGAACTTTATTGGAGACGTAATGCATAGTTGGATCAGCCAAGTCGCGAAGTGCTATCACTGCAACTTCGGAAACCTCACGAGGATCTGGGGATAAGTTCGCCGCCGATTCAATGACTCCAACAAAAACACTGATGATGTGCCCCATCAGCGTGGGCCCCCGCGAATCAAGTTCGCCAAGAATTTTCGCCTGACTGACTGGCACGCCAAGTTCTTCTTCTAATTCACGCAGAGCCGCGGCGCCAGCATCAACATCAACTCCCGGATCAATCTGACCTCCAGGGAATACCCAATCGCCGGCATGGTTTCTCATGGTTGCTGGACGCTTAGTCAACACAACGCAAGCACTTCCATCAATTTCCACAATTGGAATGATCAGAGCCGAAGGCTTGATCACTTCTGGGGTGTGGAATACATACAGAGGTTCCCGCGGTGCAGGTAATTGCAGACATGCCTGCTCGATTGAGTCGATTGTGAAGGCAGGCATACCAACAAACTACACGCAGACCTAGACACCGTTCAGCGGCTTAATGCCCGTGACGGTGTTCCGTGTCAGGAAAGTGTTCATGCTCATGTTCAATGAACGAGTGCGGGTGAAAATGAGTGTGTGATTCAGTGAGGTGCAGCCACGTACCAATTGCCATCAACCCACCGGCAAGCGCGATCTGAACCGTCAGCGACTCACCGAAGAAACTAATGGCCACTATTGCACCAATAAATGGGGCAACTGAGTAATAAGCACCAGCGCGCGCGGTACCAACGCCGCGAAGGGCAATGACGAACAACACCAAGCTCACACCATAAGCAAACAGACCCAGAATCATGCCCCCCGCAATAATCCGCAGCGCAGGAATATCTTCTCCAAAGAACAATGCCAATGTGACGTTTGTGGTGCCCGCAACACAACCCTTCGTCATCGCGATCCAGGTTGCATCCACCGAAAGGACGTTACGGGTGAGGTTGTTATCGATCGCCCAAAGTAAACAAGCCGTGACCACGGCAAGGATCGGCCAACCGTTGCCGAAATCGGCCGTTCCTGGCCAACTCAAGACCGCCGCTCCACCAACGATCAGCAGCATGCCGAGTGCAACTCTTCGGCCAATATTTTCCCGAAAGACAACCCTTGCAATAAGCGCGGTGAACACAGCTTCTGCATTGAGCAGCAATGAAGCCCCGGTAGCCGGCATGTGCGTTAAGCCCAGCATCAGCAGTCCTGGAGCAAGCACTCCGCCGCACACCACTGCGCCGACAAGCCACCCGAGTTCTTTTCGAGCAAGATGAGCCCGAGGCATGCGTCGTGCGATACGCCAGATGAGTAAGCCAATACCTGTGCCCAGATAGAGCACACCAGCAAACATAAGTGGACCGGTGTCTTCGAGAAAAGCTTTTGCAATTGGTGTTCCCGCGCCAAAGAGTGCCGCGGCTCCTAACGCCGCTAATACTCCGGAGTTGCGCAGTGCTAATGCCATGGTTGATTCTTGCGCTAGGTCTGAGCCATGTCTACGAAGCGCGAGTAGTGGCCTTGGAAGGCAACGGTGACGGTAGCCGTTGGGCCGTTGCGGTGCTTGGCCACGATGAAGTCAGCTTCACCTGCACGTGGTGATTCACGTTCGTAAGCATCTTCGCGACTCAACAAGATCACCATGTCAGCATCTTGTTCCAGGGAACCAGATTCACGCAGATCCGAGAGCAACGGCTTCTTGTCTGTTCGTTGTTCTGGACCACGGTTGAGCTGGCTGATTGCAATGACTGGCACTTCAAGCTCTTTGGCTAACAACTTCAAAGAACGTGAAAACTCGGAGACCTCCTGCTGACGACTCTCGACTTTTTTACCAGACGTCATCAACTGTAAGTAATCGACAACAACAAGTCGCAAATCGTGGCGCTGCTTTAAGCGCCGACATTTTGCGCGAATTTCCATGAGCGTCATATTTGGTGAGTCATCAATAAATAGTGGTGCTTCACTCACTGTTCCCATTTTTGCTGCGAGTTTTGCCCAATCACCGTCGCTCATCGTGCCTGCGCGCATGTGGTGCAAGGGAACTTGTGCCTCTGCCGAAAGCAACCGCATCACAATTTCGTTGCGACTCATCTCTAGCGAGAAGATGCAAGAAGTGAGACCGTGCTTAATTGAGGCTGCGCGACAAATATCTAAACCAAATGTCGACTTACCGATAGCGGGGCGAGCCGCGAGAATAATTAACTGACCAGGATGTAATCCATTGGTGAGCGAATCAAGATCTGTAAAACCTGTTGGCACACCGATCATTTCTCCGCCGCGATTTGAGATAGCTTCGATCTCATTCAGCGCATCACCCATGATGTCGCGAAGCGGTGCGTAATCTTCGCTGGTGCGACGTTCGGTGACTTCGTAGACCTCAGCCTGCGCGCGATCCACCATGTCATCAACATCACCCGTGCCGGAGTAACCCATATGCACGATGCGCGTGCCAGCTTCAACAAGGCGTCGCAAGATGGCTTGCTCGCGCACAATGCGCCCGTAGTAGGAAGCATTGGCTGCTGTTTGCACCATCGAAACAACCGTGTGCAAATACGCAGCTCCGCCAATCCGAGCCAAATCGCCGCGCTTGCTGAGTTCAGCAGCAACAGTCACCGCATCAGCGGGTTCACCGCGACCATAAAGATCAAGGATGACGCCATAAATACTCTGATGCGCTGGGCGATAGAAATCATTTTCTTTTACGGATTCCACGACATCCGCGATCGCATCCTTGGACAGAAGCATGGCTCCAATGACCGACTGCTCAGCGGCAATGTCTTGTGGAGGAGTGCGATCATTCTGTGATGAAACAGGTAACTCTGTAACGCTCACCGTTGCTCCCCCTTCTGTTTGAAGCCGTTCTACCCCAAGGGTGTGACTTACCGTAGAAAGGCGGAGCCTTCCTGTCTATTTTGCCTGTGGACGAACCTGTGGATAATCTGGGGGACACACCGGGGTCTCATGGTGATGGTCTGGGGATGAGCTGGGGATAAGTAAAGTTTTTTCAACGCCATTCCCTCACATAAAGGTAAAATCAGACACGAAATCCCTGTGGATAAAAAATAATTTCCGCACAGACCGTTACGCTCCCAGCGTGTCGCAATTTCGCATTACTGTCGTGTGTCTGGGAAATATCTGTCGGTCACCGATCGCAGAGGCCGTGGTGCGCGATCGGCTGGTCAAGGCCGGTTTGGAATCTGCTGTAACCGTTGATTCTGCTGGTACCGGTGACTGGCATATCGGCTATCCCGCAGACCCTCGAGCGGCAGCAACCATCACCCAATTTGGCTATGAACTGGACCATAAGGCCCGCCAAATTAATGCGACCTGGTTCGACGCTATTGATCTGGTGTTGGCGATGGATACCGAGAATTACAAAAACCTACAAACAATGCTCGTCGAATCAGTGGCGCCAGCCACCGAATTGCGTATGTTTCGATCCTTTGATCCAGCCCTTGCCAAGTACCAAGATCCAAGTAGTGAACTCGACGTGCCTGATCCATATTACGGCGGCGAAGAAAGTTTCGTGCTTGTCTTGAAAATGATTGAAGATGCAGCAGACGGACTCGTTGCCCACTTGCAAGAAAAGATCCGTTAGAACGAAGGCTGCAAATAATTGTGGGTCCTAACGATTTCGTTAGGACCCACAATTATGAAGATCAAAATTACGCTGTGGCTGGACCATCGCCAAATGAGTTTGGTCCTTGGCTCTCTAGCATCCAAAAGATCAATAAAACAAAGTTTCCGCAAGGAACTAATGCAAGCAAGAGCAGCCAGCCAGAAGTGCCACGATCGTGTAACCGGCGACATCCCACTGCTAGGTTCGGGATGATTAAGCCAAGACTTATCAACCCTGCAAGACCAATAACGAGTAACCCAATCAATCCGCCAGCGCCAAGCTCCGTTGTCATGCCATCGGCTGAGGTCGTGCTGGTACTTGCCATCAAGATAAATCCGAGTAACGCGGGGATTCCAACAATAAGAATGTTAAATAAGTAGAAGAACCAGAACTCTGAACGGCTAGCACGTCCATTAAATTTCGCGTAATTGCTCATGCAGTATTTGATTGACGCTGCAAACGACATCTCAGACCTCCATAGAAAGACTTGGCAGAAGCGTAGCGAAAATCTACTGACTTTCAACCTAAAAACTGTAGAAAGAATTAAGGCAGGCTTCCCGCGAGGAAGGCCTGCCTTAATGTGAAGGGTTCAGCTTTAGCCTGCAACAACCTCAAAACTGAGTTTTGCGGTTACACCTTCGTGAACAACGACTGTCGCGTTGTACTTGCCGACGGTCTTGACGTGCTCAGCGATGGTGACCTTGCGCTTGTCAACGAGTGGGCCGCCGGCTGCCTTCACTGCATCAGCAAGATCGCTGGCAGTGATGGAACCAAAGAGACGTCCGGTGTCGCCAGCCTTGGCTTCAAGGGTGACCTTGAGAGCTTCGATTGCCTGCTTCACTTCATTTGCATGAGCAGTGTCGCGGATCTCGCGGACCTTACGGGCGCGCTTGATCTGGGTGACCTGCTTTTCGCCGCCGCGGGTCCAGGCAATACCTAGGCTGCGGGGCATCAGGAAGTTACGTGCGTAACCATCCTTGACTGTGACGATGTCGCCAGCGATGCCAAGGCCTGAAACTTCTTGAGTCAAAATCAGCTTCATGATGATTCCTTAGCGTGCTGTTGATGTGTAGGGAAGGAGTGCTACTTCACGGGCGTTCTTCACTGCATTGGCGATATCGCGCTGATGCTGAGTGCAGTTGCCTGTGACGCGCCGGGCGCGGATCTTGCCGCGGTCCGAGATGAACTTGCGAAGCAAGTTCGTGTCTTTATAGTCGATGCCTTTGATTTCGCCTCGGCAAAAAACGCAGTCCTTGCGCTTTGGAAGCTTGTCGTCCTTGCCACGCGCTGGTCCGCGCTTTTTGTTATCACGATCATTTTCTCGTGGTGCCATGTCTACTTACTCCTGTGAATTCAAATGTTGCTGGATTAGAAAGGTGGCTCGTCAAACGAAGCGCCGCCTGATGGACCGCTGGCCCATGGATCGTCTGTTGGTGCACCGGCGCCGGCATTGCTGCCGCCTTCGAATCCACCCTGACGCTGAACGCGATTTACCTTGGCTGTTGCGTAGCGAAGTGCTGGGCCGACATCGTCGACTTCAACTTCCATCACCTGACGCTTTTCACCTTCACGCGTTTCATATGAGCGCTGCTTCAACCGACCTGAAACGATGACACGAGTTCCTTTAGTAAGAGACTCTGCAACATTCTCGGCGTATTGACGCCACACACTGCAACGCATGAAAACGGTCTCGCCGTCTTTCCATTCGTTGGTCGTGCGATCGAGGACACGCGTACTAGAAGCGACAGTGAAAGACGCCACTGCTGCACCACTTGGCGTGAAACGCAGTTCTGGATCATTGGTCAAGTTGCCAATGACTGTTACTGCGATATCCCCGGCGGCCATTATTTAACGATCTCTGGGCGCAGCACCTTGGTGCGCATCACTGCTTCGTTCAGCGAAAGCTGACGATCAAGTTCTGCAACAGAGGCTGGAGTAGCGTTCATCTCCAACACGGCATAAATGCCGTCTGCCTTCTTATTGATTTCGTAAGCCATGCGACGACGGCCCCAAATATCAACCTTGGTGACTTCGCCACCATCAGCGCGGACCACGTTCAGGAACGTTTCCAAGCTGGGAGCGACGGTTTTTTCTTCTAGATCTGGATCGAGAATTACCATGACCTCGTAATGACGCATAAGAAACCCACCTCCTTTGGACTCAATCGGCCGGGGACGATCCCCGACAGGAGGGTTCTTGCGTGCCTGCTGGTTAAAGAAAAACCACTTCTTAGGTCAACAGGACTTCAAAAGGTTAGCCGACTTTGGGCTTAAGGCCAAAAGGGCGGATCTGGCTTCGTTGCTTATCCACCCATGCCTTTGTCCACGGATCCCCTCCACCGGCCGTGCTTGTTGTTTTCTGTGAGGGCTCAACTCGTTCATTCTTAGAAGATGACGAGTCCCTTGCCTATTTGGTACCAGAATCGGTACCGTTCTTCTATGGCCGTGAATGTCCGCATGAATGACGAGTTAGCCGGAGACCTCAAGGCTCTGGCTCAGGAAACCGGACGTTCCCAGCAAGATCTCATCCGCGACGCCATCGCTGACTACATCCGCAATTACCAGCTGCGTGCCTTCCCACCCGAGATTCGACACATGCTTAAGCCGGCAACTCACGCGTCACCGGAGCTGCTGGCTCGGCCACGACGCAAGCTCCCAGAAGGAGTAACCATTGAGAGCATGCTTGCTCACGAGCGAGGTGAGGGTGCTCGATGATCGTCTATTGCGATAGCAATATTTTGCTCAAACGAGTCTTGGATGAGCCCGATAGCGAAGAAATCACGCACCAGTTGAATTCAATTATTTCGCTCAACTCAACGCTGATTACCTCGGATCTTGCAAGGCTGGAAATCGATCGCAATATTCGTCGTGAGTTTGGCTCCCCACAACCCGACGATGTCCAGATTGCACTCGACTATGTCGTCCTCGCAGCCCTCGACAAGCACATTCTTATGAATGCTGCCGATCTGCCCTCTCGGTACTTATCAACTCTTGATTCCATCCATGTCGCAACGGCCTTCACTGTCGGCGCTGATCTCGTGCTCACCCTCGACAAACAGATGCGTGCGGCCTGTTCAGATCTCGGAATGCTGGTAGGGCCCTAGTCTTGACCCGTGCGCATTGCTACCTGGAACGTGAACTCAGTCGGCGCACGCCTCGAGCGCCTTTTGGCATGGATCGAACTCAATCAACCTGACGTCTTGGCCCTGCAGGAACTTAAGTGCACCACAGAAGCCTTCCCGTATATGGCGGTCCAGGCGCTTGGCTATGACGTTGAGGCTCTAGGCACTGGCCGCTGGAATGGCGTGGCTTTGCTTTCAAAGATTGGCATCACTGATGTCACCCGTGGCTTAGTCGACCAGCCACTCTTCGAAGATGTGGCTGAGCCCCGAGCCATTGGTGCTACCTGCGGTGGCGTTCGCGTCTGGAGCATCTACGTTCCCAACGGACGCGAACTCGATCACGACCACTACGCATATAAATTGGATTGGTTTGCGGCGTTGCGGCGCACTGCCGAGGCTGAACTTGCCCTCAACCCTTCGCTGCCTTACGTCATCATCGGTGATTACAACGTTGCTCCGACCGATGCCGATGTTTGGGACATTTCTAAGTTTGCGGGCAGCACACACGTCACTGCTGCCGAGCGAAATGCAGTCACTGCGCTGACCTCTGTTGGGCTTTCCGAAGTGCTGCCGCGCTCATTGAAAGGTGAGCCGTACACATTCTGGGATTACCGCCAGGCAGCATTTGGTCGTGGTTGGGGAATGCGCATCGACCTTGTTTATGGCAATGAATCGTTCGTGAGTTCAGTCAGTGATTGCTATGTCGACCGCGAGGAGCGCAAAGGAAAAGGTGCTTCAGACCACGCACCCGTAGTGATCGACGTGAACTTGCCGTGACGTTAACTGTTCGGGTCATCAGCGCAGATCAACACCGCGAATGGATTACTCAGCGCTCATCTGTGTCTTTTTTGCAACTTCCCGAATGGGGCAATGTCAAAGTTGGCTGGAAAACTGAATCACTGGGTTGGTTCCTTGGTTCTGAACTCGTAGGAGCTGGCTTAGTGCTGTACCGACCTGTGCCGAAAATCCCTGCCCGCTCACTGGCTTATCTGCCGGCGGGTCCAGACATCGACTGGCTGCATGAAGCGCATCCCGACCTGGCCATCAATGACTGGCTAGCGCCCATGCTCGCGCATTGTCGTGAGCGTGGCGCATTTCAAGTGAAGATGGGTCCACCCGTTGCCACCCGCCGCTGGAAAGCTGAGTCCATCAAAGACGCAATGGCCAAATGGCGCGAAGAAGAAGCCAACCCCCCTGGTCATCTACACGACGTGATTGCTGATTGGCACAGCGTTGAGGCGCAACACCTTTCGGTCCAACTGAATTCGAGGGGTTGGATTCAAGAAACTGCGAATGGCGCCGGGTTCGGCGACGTGCAACCCCGCTACGTGTTTCAAATCGATCTTCGCGACCGAACTCTTGGTGAAATATTTGCCGGCTTCAATCAACTTTGGCGCCGTAATATTCGCAAGGCCGAAAAATCTGGCGTTGTAGTGTCCCTTGGCCAACGTGAAGACCTTGCCGACTTCCATCGCGTGTACGTCGAAACAGCAGCTCGCGATCTTTTCACCCCTCGCGCACTTTCCTACTTTGAAAAGATGTGGGACGAACTTAATGGCGAGCATCCGGGTCGACTCACCTTGCACATTGCTCGATACCAAGACCATGTCGCTGCTGCAACGTTAATGGTCCGGGTTGGAACTCATGCTTGGTACTCCTATGGCGCCTCAACAACGGCCGACCGTGACGTGCGTCCGTCCAATGCCTTGCAGTGGGACATGATTCAACTCGCGTATTCATCAGGGTGCCACATTTATGATCTCCGCGGGATTGCCGACACCTTGAATCCAGATGATCATTTATTTGGTCTTGTGCAATTCAAGGTCGGAACTGGCGGCTTTGCCCAGGAGTACCTTGGTGAATGGGATTACATCCTGCGTAGTACTTGGTCTAAGGCCTACGGTCTCTATCAGTCGCGACGCGGTTAGGAGTAACGATGTCTTTCGTCTTAAGTGTTCATGCTGATCGCTGGCGAGCTCATATGCATTCCACTGCTGCCGAGATCGCATCAGTCACCGGGTTTCCTGTTGTTCCCATCATCAAAGGAAATGGTTACGGTCTCGGACAAGCTCGGCTTGCACGCGAAGCAGAAAGTCTTACTGGGACCGTTGTGGCTGTTGGAACAGTCTTTGAACTAGAAGAAGTTCTGACGCATTCACTTTCCGATGTCATCGTGCTTGAACCTAGTGACCCTCGCGATACAGCGAGTGCACACACATGGGGGGAAGTTGGGGATCGTTGGGACAGCAAACGCATCATTCGCACCATCTCTTCTACGGCAGGTCTTGAGTCACTACTTGAAGGCTCGGGCTCAGTGCGAGTCATTCTTGAAGGGCGCACTTCGATGCATCGCTTCGGATTTACCGAAGGCGAGTTACTACGACTTTTCGCTGACCATGCCGTTCGTGATGCAATCTCTCGTGGTCGAATACAAATTCTTGGGCTCGCCTTGCACTTGCCCCTTGAGCAACCCGCTGACGAACCTGCCGGGAGCGGCACCGCGCGCGTGCGCGAGGTGCTGCGCTGGCACGGCATCTGGCAGGCCGAACTTGCAACAACCGAACTGCCGATAGATCCAACATTGTGGCTGTCGCACCTGACCGACTCTGAATACTCAGACTTGCGTCGATTCGCAGGTGAAGTCCTTGTTCGAGCCCGGGTAGGCACACGCTTGTGGCTAGGAGATCGCGGCGCACTCACCGCCCAAGGCTGCGTACTCGCCGTGCACCCACTTCCCGACGGTGTACACGTTGGCTACCGCCAACGTTCAGGGCCAAAGGGTGGCACCTTGCTCATTGTCAGCGGTGGCACTACTCACGGCATTGGTTTATCGGCCCCGTCACCGGCCGCTTCCTTACGTCAACGATTCGTGACTGCTGGCACGGGAGCCCTCGATGCCGCTGGTCGCGCGCTCTCGCCGTTTATTTGGGATGGCAAACAACGCTGGTTCGCAGAAACCCCACATCAACATCATTCGATGATTTGGTTGCCTCGAGGGGTCGTCGTTCCGAAAATTGGCGACCTCATGCAGGCCGACGTGCGCTTTACGACATCGCGTTTTGATGCAGTTCTTGGTCTGGGCTAGCTACGACTTCGTCGTCATGCGTTCGTGAATACATGTCTTGGATGACTCGATACGCGAAGTACAACGTGCCAGCAATGTGAACGACTGTTGCAATGGCATACCACTGGGGAGTTAATCCTTTAGCGCCTTCAACGTTATAACCAGCGAGGAACCACCACACGGCGACGAAGTACACGACTTGGCAGGCCTGCCAGATGAGAAAGTCACGCCACCGAGGGCGAGCAAGTACTGCCAACGGAATTAACCAGAGTCCAAACTGCGGTGAATAGCCCTTGGCAACGAGTGCGAAGGCTGCAACGACAAGGAAAACAACAGATGCTGCTCGCGGTGGCACGGGAGATTGAAGAGTGATCGCTATAACCCCTATAACAGCCGCAGTGAAAAGTAAAAGTGACGCGACATTTAGCACCGTGGTATTCACCGAAGGCCCACCGATTTGTGACACTGCGTACCAAATGGAACCAAGTTCAGCTCCTGATGTCAGAATTTTTTTGTATATGACAATCCAACCATCAAAGTGCATGACGGCAAAAGGAAGATTGATTACCAGCCAGATGGCTGCTGCTGTTGCCGAGATTTTTATCGTGTCATCCCAGTCATGCGACCGAATAGCAAGAATGATGAGCGCGATGAATATTGCAATCGGATAGTTCGCACTAGCTAACGCAAGGCCTAGGAAGATTCCGGCCGCAAGAAATTTATCTTTGCGATAATTCAAGAAAGCTAACGAAACACATGCAATTGCCAGCAAGTCCCAACTTATGGTTGCGGCAAGAATCATCATGGGCGCCAGGGCAATCATTGCCGCATCCCACGGTCGCTTTTTCACTGTTGTAAGGGTGGCAATCACCGTTATGAGTAAGGCGATGAACAACAGCATTACGGTGACGTCGTAATACAAAACGCCGGCATCGGCTTGAGGCCAAATCCCGTTCAAGACTTTTGTGATGGTTGCGGCAACGTGCATGAACAACCCGACAAGTACTGGAGCATCCACCATCTGGTCAGGTGTTGCGCTTCCTAGATAAGGAAAAATCCCTTCGGCAAATCCCTTGAGCGTGTAAAAGGGATGAATATCCGTGTAACACAAATGCTCATATCGTTGCGGTGAAATCCAGTTCGAATTTCGACATGAAGAATCCAGCCAAATACCGAATGCGTAACTCATTGATGTCAACACAATGATCACTCGAAGTGGTGACCACCAAGATCGACTTACCCGTTGATACTTACCTGAGGGTCCACCAATCAGTTCCGCATTTTGTGCGATCAGTGGATCGTCTTGCGTTGGAAAAATGTGGGTCATTGAGTTCTACCCGGCTCGGCCAGGAGCCCCATCGCCATTACTTTGTGCTGGTGCCTTCGTGCCCTTGGTTTTAGTAGGAGTCGGGGTAGGCGTTAGATCCGCTGCTGGAAGCTTTGACGCCTTACTTGGTTTGTTATTGATATTCGGTGCGCTATCTCCAACATTTGGAATGGCTGTTGTTGATCCCGGAATCGTGATCCCATCTGGGTTACCCGCCTCGCCAATGGCACCGGGTGCAAATTCCATCGATGCTGCGCCTGGGCAACCAAGTGGTGGCGTGCCACCGTTGCTGGCTGAAAGATCTGCGCAATTCCATCGATCATTAATTGAGTCAGGCGGTGGCGGGAATTGAACAATCGGGGTTCCCGCCAATGCGCCCTTCATAAAGGCAGTCCACATTGCCGCAGGAAATGAACCTCCGGTAACTGTTCGTAAACCGCCCGTGCCAGTCATCGAGACAGGTAATCCATTTAGTTCTTTCGCCATAAGTACCGCCGTGGAAAGTTCAGGGGTGTAGCCCACTAACCAGGCACTTTTGTTTCCGTCAGTGGTTCCAGTTTTTGCAGCTGCTGGACGCCCCAGCGCGCGCGCCGCAAAGGCTGTTCCCTTGTCAACGTTTTGGTTCAATGCATAGGTCACGGTGTTCGCGATCCTGGAATCAAATTCTGCAGTCACCGTGGGTGTGTACTCATAGAGAAGACCGCCATTTTGCCCCAGCACCTGCTTGACTATTGAAGTGCCAGAACGCACACCTTGATTCGCAAAAGTGGCATAAGCGTTCGCCATATCTAGGCCAGAAGGTGATGCAGTCCCGAGCACAAAAGTTAAGTCAAGGGCATCCAGATTTAATCCCGGAGTGCTTGTCGGTACACCCGCACGAACTGCTGCATCTGCCACCTTGTCTACGCCAACTGCCGACTCCAGCTGAACATAGGCACAGTTGATGGAACGTAACGTCGCCTTAAGAAGGGATGAAAGTCCATACGATTTATCGGCATAGTTCGTCAAGGTATAACCGTTTACCGTGCAGGGTGAGTCTGCGTTCCACATGGTGTGCAGGTTGTAATCCTGCTCTGTTGCTGCAGCTAATGCGAAAGGTTTAAAGGTTGAACCTGCTTGTGCAAATGGCCTGGTCGCATTGTTAATCTGATTTGCAATGAAGTCTTCGCCACCGTAAAGTGCAACAATCTCACCTGTGTTCGGTCGCACCGACGCCAAACCGATGCGTAGACCTTTTGTGTTTGACTTTGGACCCTGCGCTTCAACCGCAGCCACTGCTGCGTCCTCGGCTTTTTTGTCTAAGGTGGTGATGATCCGCAATCCGCCTTTTTCAACTTCCTGCTCATCAAAACCTTGAGCTACCAGCTGATCTTTGACCGCCTGCATCAAGTAACCCGTTTGACCTCCGAGGCGATTAGCATTTACTTGCCGATTGATGTCAGGGAACTTTGCACTCGTTGCTTGGTCTTGCGTGATCCAACCTTGGCTAACCATGCCATCAAGCACGTATTTCCAACGACCTTTAAGTTCACCATTATTCGGAGTCTCTGAGTAGTAGCTAGGCGAGTTAATAATTGCAGCTAGCAATGCACTTTGGCCCAGATTGAGTTGATCGACAGACTTACCGAAATAGCTACGAGCTGCAGCATCAATTCCGTAAGCATTGCGACCAAAATAAATTGTGTTTAAATAATTTTCAAGAATTTGATCTTTCGAAGACACCGTTTCTAGCTTGATCGAGAGCAGAGCTTCTTTGATCTTGCGGCTCCAGGATCGCTCCTGAGTTAAGAATGCATTCTTCGCGTACTGCTGCGTGATTGTGGAGCCACCTTGAGTTGAACCACCGCTTACGTTATTAAAGAGCGCACGCGCAAAGCCAATAGGTGAAATACCACCATGGTTATAGAAGTCTCGGTCTTCTGCAGCAAGGATTGCTCGTTGAGTTATGAGCGGCACTGTGTCAAGGGGAACGCTTCGGCGTGAAGTGTCTCCAAGTCGACCAACTTCGTTTTTGCCATCTGCGTAATACACGATCGTGGCTTGTGTAGTGGATAACTCATTGGGCGTTGGCACAGTGGTTAAAGCCAGGGCAATAACGAATCCAACGACACCAAGAACGACGACAGCTATTCCCGCAAAAATGATTCTTCGCAACCAGTGTCGGCTTTTTTTCACCGGCTTGCGTGACGGCGGGCGGCGTTGTGCCGGTCGTCGAGCTGGTGGGCGTGCGCCCCTAGGTCGACTGCCTGGTCCGCGCTCGGTCACGAATTCCCTTCGAGGTCAATGAGGTCGCGAGGGGTGCGGGGTGCACGACGCGGGACTCCATCTCCCAAGACGTAGGTCTTGGTGAGAAAGTTCCAGTGGCAACGCTGGCAGACCTCAACCACATACACCTTGAACTCGCCGAAGGACTTCGCCATTTCTGGCAAATCAACTGCCTGTCGAACTCGGCCGGAATAGGGGCCAAGTTGATCCCCATAGACATAGGTGACGTGCACGAAATCAGGGTCTTTACACACCGGGCAGGGCGAGCCCGTGGCTTCACCATGAAACTTGGCTGCTTTGAGTAAATATGGATCGGCATCGCAGAATTCGCTGCTCAACATCCCGCCATTAAAAAAGGCATAGAGCGAAGCTCGGCGCTGGAGTGCGTAGTCAATCGGCGACCGGTGAGCCGTTGGGTCCTTGACTGGTTCAGCCGGTGGCAAGGCCTGATTCTTCGTCGGCTTGGCCGAGGCACCGCGCACGACGCTGCCTCGAATCGCGGATTTGCGTGGGCCAGCCATCGCACTAGTCTAAACGGCGAATTGAGTGCTTTGAGGTTGCGTCGATATATCGATTTGATATATCTTTATGACATGACCAAACGGGCTGACATCCTCGAATTTGCCGTTCTCGGCATGCTCGGTGATGGCCCGCTGCACGGATACGAGCTTCGTAAACGCCTGGACACCGTGCTTGGGCCCTTTCGGACCCTGAGTTTTGGGTCCCTTTACCCATGCTTACGCAGAATCGAGCAGCGTGGCTGGATTGCTCAAGTCACCGTTACGCCAGCCACGGAAAGCAGCGCACCTGCTCTGAGTGGTCGCCGCGCTCGCGTGGTCTACTCCCTCACCGGAGATGGCAAAGAAGCTTTTGAACACTGGGTCAACGAATCTGGCCCGGAGGCTTGGGAAGACGAAGGCTTTGCCGCGCATCTGGCTTTCTTTAGTCGAACCGAGGCTCGGGTACGCGTGCGCATCTTGGAAGGGCGCCGCTCTCGCATGGAAGAGCGCGTGGCATTACTTCGCGATTCAGTGATCCGATCCAAGGATCGCGTCGATGCCTACACCCTCGAGTTGCAAAACCATGGACTCGATCGAGCCGAACATGAAGTGCGCTGGCTCAACGAACTTATTACGACCGAGCGTAAGAACGCAGAGTCTGCTCAACCATCAAGCACGGCCTGACAAAACAAGGAGAAAACCATGGGATCAGTTCGCGTCGCCATCATTGGCGTAGGCAACTGTGCAGCTTCACTCGTACAGGGTGTCGAGTACTACAAAGACGCAGATCCAACAGGCTTCGTGCCCGGTCTGATGCACGTGAAGTTCGGCGACTACCACGTCAGCGATGTGAAGTTCGTTGCCGCCTTTGACGTCGACTCCAAGAAGGTTGGCCTTGATCTCGCCGATGCGATCGGTGCTTCAGAGAACAACACCATCAAGATTTGCGATGTTCCACAAACGGGCATCACTGTTCAACGTGGGCACACTCTTGACGGCCTTGGTAAGTACTACCGCGAAACAATTCTCGAATCAGACGCTACGCCCGTAGATATCGTCGCCGCATTGCGCGAAGCCGAAGTTGACGTAGTTGTCTGTTACCTGCCCGTTGGTTCAGAAGATGCCGCGCGCTTTTACGCGCAGTGTGCAATCGATGCTGGCTGTGGCTTTGTCAACGCGCTGCCTGTCTTCATCGCTGGAACACCAGCATGGGCTCAGCGCTTTGTCGACGCAGGTCTGCCAATCGTTGGTGACGACATCAAGAGCCAGGTCGGCGCGACCATCACGCACCGAGTACTTGCAAAGCTCTTCGAAGACCGCGGCGTGATCGTCGATCGCACTTACCAGCTCAACGTTGGCGGCAACATGGACTTCAAGAACATGTTGGAGCGCGATCGCCTCGAATCCAAGAAGATCTCAAAGACTCAGTCAGTTACCTCACAGTTGTCGCATGACCTTGGTGCAGACAACGTGCATATCGGACCGTCTGACTACGTGGCTTGGCTTGATGACCGTAAATGGGCGTTCATCCGCCTTGAAGGTCGTGCTTTCGGTGACGTGCCTTTGAATCTCGAATACAAGCTCGAAGTTTGGGACTCACCAAACTCAGCTGGCGTCATCATTGACGCTGTTCGTGCCGCAAAGATTGGCATGGATCGCAAGGTTGGTGGGCCGCTTCTTGCAGCTTCCAGTTACTTCATGAAGTCACCACCCGTGCAATACAACGACTCTGAAGCAAAACAGGCAGTTGAAGATTTCATTAGCGGAAAGATCAAGAGCTAATTCTTCAGCTTTCCGTAAGGCCCGGCAGATTTTCTGTCGGGCCTTACACATGGGCACTCATCCCAGTAGTCTCACGCTGTGACAAAGTTTTCGGCTCTGCGGGAGTTACTCGCGACCAGAGACTTTCGCCGACTATTTTCCGTTCGCCTCGTTGGTCAATACGCAGATGGATTAGTCCAAGCTTCCCTTGCCACCTTTGTGCTGTTCTCCCCAGAACGGCAGCCTTCGGCAACCAAGGTTGCCGTTGCCTTCGCGATTTTGCTCTTGCCCTATTCAGTCATTGGACCATTCGCGGGAGTGCTACTCGATCGCTGGCGTCGTCGCAACGTTCTAGTAAAAGCAAACTTCCTTAAAGCCATTGGCGTCATCCCGATTGTGGCGCTCATTGCAGCCGGTAACGATGGCGCCTTACTCGGGGTTTCCGTACTTCTTGTTTTGGGAGTTGGTCGATTCGTACTCGCAGGACTGTCTGCATCTTTGCCTCATGTGGTTGAAGGACGAGATCTGGTGACCGCAAATGCATTGAGTCCCACATCGGGAACGATCGCCGCGGCGCTTGGTGCGGGCAGCGGCGTAGCGTTGCGCTCACTTGCAGGCGGCGGCGATACCGGTAGCCAAAGCGTGTTGCTTCTTGCAGCGGTTCTCTTTATTTGCGCCGGACTCATCGCGCGGCGCATCGCTGCTACCGCACTCGGTCCAACAGGTGAGCGTGCACCAGACACTTTTATAGGAGTGCTTCAAGGATTCGTCGATGGGTTGCGCGTTCTTGGAACCCACGGCCGCCCACGACGAGCAATAGCTGTTGTGGGAATCCACCGCATTGCCTTAGGGATGCTCACTGTTGATGCGCTGCTACTCGTTCGCAATACTTTTAATTCGATGACCAACGCTGACCATGCCTTAACTCAATTTGCAATCATTACCGGAGCGGCCGCAACTGGCGCTCTCGTTGGGGCTATCTGCACTCCTTGGGCGTCCCGAACTTGGGGGACTGTTACCTGGTCTTCTGCAGTGTTGGTCTTTGGTGGCCTAGCCGGTGGTGCTCTTGTGCTTACTGGAGCCATGAATGAATCGATGCCTGTGTTGCTCATTGGTGCGGCTTGCTTTGGCTTGATTGGTCAAGCAGTAAAAGTTTGTGCCGACACGGAGATCCAGGTCGGTATCAGAGACGATCATTTAGGCAGAGTCTTTGCGCTCTTTGACATGATTGTCAACGCCTGCCTTGTCGCAGGAATCACCCTAATGGCCCTAACTTCGCCAGCAAGTGGTCAAACACCTGCAATGATCAGTGCTGCAGGAATCTTGCTGGTAGTTACAGGTGCATGGTTCTTCACTACAAATAAGGCAAAGGGGTAAGTCATGGGTCGTCGTTGGGGTGTGCGTTCAATTGCATCGCTGTTGATTTTTCTCTTGGCTGCTCTCCTCACTCCGGTCGCCGTGATCGGTAACTGGGGCCACCGCACAGTGACCGACGCCGAGCAGTACATCGCAACGGTTGGCCCACTTGCAAGTGATCCGATCATTCAGCAAGCTGTTGGTGCAGAAGTCACCAAGGTGATTGTAGAAAAGATTGACACCACTGCACTTGTTGATTCCTTCTTGGGTAACTTCGTCAACAACTCTGCAATTAATGAACGTCTCTCTGGGCCAATCGCAGCGGGCGTTAATGGGCTTATTGGTCAAGCCGTTGATCGGGTATTGGCTTCTCCTGCCTTCGAAGCTGTGTGGATTAAGGCGAATACCGCTGCTCAAAAAAGTGTGATGTACCTGCTGGAGGGAAATCCGCAAGGAATCATCCAACGCAATGGCGATCAGGTCGTGCTCGATACAACGTCACTCTTGAAAGAAGTTCAAGCTCAAATTGTGGCTTCTGGACTCACCATTGCTGCCAATGTCACCATTCCAGACACTGGCAACCAGGTTGTTCTCTTTGAAACCCCGCTGCTTGGACAAATCCAGACGATTTATTCATTCACGTCACCAATCCTTCAATGGTTGCCACTACTTGTCGCTGCGCTCTTCGCATTGTCGATCGCCTTGGCTCGGCGTCGACCACGTGTCGTGCTCACCCTTGGAATAGTTTTAGCAGTCACCGCAATCATCTTGTTGCTCTCAATGTCATCTGCGGAAACCATTGCCCAAGACAAGCTCAATGCTGAAGGTCTCGGACTTGCCCTCATCGCTTTCTGGACAACATTCTTTAGTTATCTCGTTGGTGGTTTGCAGGCACTTTTACTTCTGGGAGTATTCGCAATTGTTACTGGTTGGTTTGCCGGTCGCTCACGCTATGCCGCAATCCTGCGTGATCACGTCTGCGAAGGACTCCACGAGCTGGGCGCGGTTATTCCACCAGTCATCAACACCTTTGTTCGCAGTTACTCGTTATTCCTTCGATGGGCAGTTGCACTAGTGCTCGTCTTCATTTTGACGGCAGTCAGCGGTATGTCCGTGGTGCGAGTTTTCTGGCTTACCGCACTTGGCGTCTTACTCTTTGCTGCCATCGAAGCCTGCAACCGACCAGACCGCGAGATTTATGCAGAAGCAAGTGTGGACGAGGTGTCGATCTAAGAACGGGCCTGCCACCAAGCCAACAGCTCTTGGGTGGCTTCCTCTTCGCCTAATGGACCGCGATCTAAGCGCAGCTCCATCAAGAAACGGTATGCCTGGCCAACTTGTGGGCCTGCGGGAATATCGAGCAGTCGCATGATTGCCGCACCATCGAGATCAGGACGAAGTGAATCAAGTTCCTCTTGTTCCAAAAGAACTGAAATTCGTTCTTCCAGCATGTCGTAAGTTTTTTGTAGCGCGGTGGCGCGTTTCTTATTTCTCGTTGTGCAGTCGGCTCGTGTTAATTTATGAAGGCGCACAAGTAAAGGGCCTGCATCGCGCACATATCGGCGCACAGCTGAATCTGTCCAGTCACCTGACCCATAGCCATGAAAACGCAAATGCAACTCAACCAGCTTGGCAACATCATCAATCATGTCGTTGCTGAATCGCATCTCTTTCATTCGCTTTCGCGTCATCCTGGCGCCAACGACTTCATGGTGGTGAAACGAGACTCGCCCATCATCAAATTTGCGAGTCCGCGGCTTGCCAATGTCATGGAACAGCGCAGATAGACGTAAGACAGGATCGGGTCCGCTCACTGGTTCGTGAGTTGTTTCTAGCACGATGGCTTGATCAAGCACGGTGAGCGAATGTTCGTATACATCTTTGTGCTGGAGGTGCTCATCTGTTGTCAGTCGCATGCCGGGGAGTTCAGGGAACACATATTCAGCAACACCCGTATCCACCAAGAGTTTTAGCCCTAGCCGTGGATGATCCGACATCACGATTTTCATGAACTCAACCTGACAGCGTTCTATCGACACGATCGTGATGCGTTCGTGCATCTCAACCATCGCTTGCAGCGTTGGTCCATCAATGCTGAAGTCCAATTGCGCGGCAAAACGCGCCGCTCGCATCATTCGTAACGGATCATCTGTGAAGGACATCTGCGGCGAATTTGGTGTGCGAATGATTCCAGCGGCAAGATCATGAATGCCATCGAACTCATCCACCAACGTCAATTCAGGCAAACGCAGCGCCATCGCATTGATCGTAAAGTCACGTCGACCTAAGTCGCCGAGCAAGGATTCGCCGAAGTTCACTTCAGGTTTACGAGAATCAGGGTCGTAATGCTCACTTCGATACGTGGTGATCTCACACTCTTGGCCACCGATGCGAGCCCCGACGGTGCCAAAGCGGATGCCAACATCCCAGGTGGTCTCAGCAAAACCCTCAAGCAGTGCCAAAATCTGCTCAGGACGGGCATTTGTGGTGAAGTCCAGATCCGGGGTTTGCCCAAGTCGACCCAAAAAAGCATCGCGCACCGGACCACCAACGAGGCTGAGTTCGTATCCCGCCTCCTGGAACCGATTTCCTAGGCTGGTGAGCAGCGATTCCAGGGGCGCCAATTGGGCCGCTGCTTGCTGCGGATCGAAGGTAGGCACTGGTAGAGCGTAGTGAACTCTGGCGGCGGTTTATCCTGCTTATATGTCCCCTCGAGTCGCAAAGACGCCACGCATCGAGGAAGTGAGCGCTGGGGGCCTGGTTCTTGATCGATCTAGTACCCCCTGGAAAGCTGCGCTCATCGCCCGAGTAGATCGTCGTGGGCGCCTGATCTGGTCCTTACCCAAAGGCCACGTCGAGGCTGGGGAGACCAATGAGCAGGCTGCGATTCGCGAAGTAGAAGAGGAAACTGGAATCCAGAGTTCAGTACTCATGTTGCTTGGAACAATCGATTTTTGGTTCATGGCAGAAGAAAAACGAATTCATAAAACCGTCCACCACTTCATCCTCGACGCGCAAGGCGGCGAACTGAGTGACGAAGATCGAGAAGTCGATGAAGTGGCCTGGATACCCATCGGTGAAGTCGAAGGAAAACTCGCCTACCCCGATGAACGCAAACTTATGGCCCGAGTCCCTGAACTCCTCGCCGGATTAGCGGATGCTTAAGTGCGCCCAGCAATAATATTTCGAGCCTTATTAGGCATCACTGTTGTAGCTATGACAGGTATTTTTACTGTCCCAGCCCACGCAGTCGACACGAATCCAACAAACGTACAAGTAGTTCTTGATTCGTTACTGCCCATCGTTGCAACATCCGATGCAACCTTGCGTTTGAGCGGACGAATCGTCAATGGCTCTCCATCAGCCTTGATCAAACCACGAGTGAATATTCGCCTGTCAACCTCAGCGCTGAGCGGACGCACCGGAATCGACTCGGTGACTTCTGGATCAGCAACAACTTCAACTCGATCTGTTGCCACCATCAATCTCAATACAGACATCGAAGCCGGAGCGCAGGCAGGTTTTACGTTTGCCTTACCGTTCACTCAACTCTCGCTTCCTACCCAAGGCACATACTCATTAGTGATCGACGCCCTGCAGGGAACAACAAGCATCGGACGAATTCAAACATTTCTACCTTGGTTTCCCTCATCTGAAAAACTTCCTCATGCCGTTGGTGTTGTGTGGTTATGGCCTTTAGCTGATTACCCCGCCCGGACCGCAACGAATGTTTTATTAAATAACCAGACACCCATCGCACTGTCTCCCGATGGTCGGCTCACAAATCTGCTGGCGGTAGGGCGTGAATTCAGCTCAACGTTGAGTTGGATGATTGATCCAGCACTTGTACAAAGTGCCGATCACATCGCACGCGGTTATCAGGTTGTGCAAGATGGAGAAGTCGTGGTCGGCGGCAATAGCTCTGATGCCAATCAATGGCTCGACGTGCTACGTACCGCGATCACTCGATCTAACTCACATGCATTTGCCTATGCAGACGTGGATGCAGTCGCTGACCGACGTAATGGTTTATCAACCGACGTCGTTCGCGCAATTACGCTTGCACCAACGGTCGCCAGCACGATTTTGAAGTCCGCAGTGTCTGGCGGTGTGTATTGGTCACCGAGCGGTTGGTTAGATCAACGGACAGCAAATGTTTTGGCAAGTGCAGGGGCCACAACTGTGGTGTTGTCCTCTTCAACTATGGCCGGTGACACCAGCCAACCACGACAAGCAATCGCTGACTACCCCACCAGTTTTGGAAATCTCAATGCTGTCCTTGCAGATCAGCGGTTGAGCACAACCTTGGAGCTGCCCCAACGAACAGCTTCGGAAATAATTTTGGCTCGACAACGCTTCCTTGCCGAAACCGCAGCTATCGCGCAAAGCCCAGCAGCGATCACAAACGCACCACTCACCGTGGTCGCGGCACCTAGCGATGTTCGTTGGTCACCAGCACCCAGTTTCTTACGATCCGTGCTTCGTGCTACTCAGACAGCGCCGTGGATGATTCCGACCACGTTGACAGCCCTCACCAACAGTCCACGAGCCGCAAGTAATCGCTTGGCATATGTGTACGGGGATCACCCGCAATTAACCGAGGCATACCTCACCCGGCTTAAAGCTGTTCAGAGCAGGATTGCCCAACTCACTGCGGTCCAGCAAAGCCCCGGCCCGGTAAATGCTGCTTACTTCGAAGCATTACTTCGTGCCCAATCATCAGCCTGGCGAGATCAGCCCGCTCTCGGCGCCGCACTCCTTGGCGCGATCAGCCGAGAACTGAACACGCAGATTAATCAAGTGCGCCCAATTTCTAGCGGAACCATAACTTTCTCTGGCGATGCTGGAAATGTGCCCGTGACCCTTGCCAATGACAGCGACAGCACCGTCAACGTGGGGCTGACACTGATAGGTGAACCCGGTTCACGGCTGGAATCAGCCAGCAAGACTGGCATCGTGATTGAGCCCGGTCAAAAGATCAGCGTGGAGCTACCGGTGCGAATTGTGGGCGGGGACCCGCTGCCCACTCACGTGCAGGTACTCACGCCAAAAGGGGCCGCTTATGGACCCCCCGCCAACATTATTTTGGTCTCAACCGCTTATGCCCGGGCTGCGGGCTGGGTGGTTCTCGTAGCCTTTGCCGCAATTGTCATCTTCGTGGTCGTGGGAATTACGCGGCGCATCGTGCAGGCTAGGGCATCAGATGAGTGATACGACCAAATCCATGGCGCGTTCGAGTGCTGTCATGGCCACCGGCACCATCGTTTCGCGCATCACAGGTATTGGGCGAGACATAACAGCCGCAGCTGCTCTTGGTTTTTATCTTGTTTCCGATGCGTATTCGCTTGGTAACTCACTACCAAACATTGTTTATATTCTCATTATTGGCGGTGCACTCAACGCGGTCTTCATACCGCAACTCGTACGCCATATGAAAGATGATCATGATGGCGGTCGGGCCTACTCGGATCGACTACTGACTCTGGTCGGCATCACCCTTCTGACGTTTTCGGTGATCGCTGTCTTATGCGCGCCATTACTCGTTTCGCTATATACGCCCGCAGATTATCCACAGAACGAATTTGATCTTGCGGTCGCGTTCGCCCGCTTGTGCTTGCCGCAAATATTTTTCTACGGTGTCTACACAATGCTCAGTCAGGTGCTCAACGCTCGTGGGCATTTCGGTTTACCGATGTTTGCTCCCATTGCAAATAATGTCATTGCAATCGCGACTTTCCTCTTGTTTATTTTCGTCTCTGGCACAACTGCTGCTTCGGATGGCGTGCTCACCCAGCAACAAATTCTGATTCTGGGTATTGGCACCACCCTTGGAGTCATCGCGCAGTCCGTCATCTTGATTCCTGTACTCATCCGTCATGGACACACCTATAAACCCCGCTTTGACTGGCGCGGTGCTGGATTAGGAAAAGCCGGATCGTTAGCGATGTGGACGATCGCATTGGTTCTTGTTAATCAAGCCACGAACATCGTCGTCACACGCCTCGCTGCTCAAGCAAACGTCAATGCTGCCGCTGAAGGTGCAACTGCCGCAGGTCTGACGACCTATCAAAAAGCGCACTTAGTTTTTATGCTGCCGCACAGTGTGATCACTATTTCGATCATTACCGCAATGCTTCCTTCGCTAAGTCGACTCGCACATGCTGGCCGCTTTCATGATGTTGGTCGCGAAGTGAGTTCAACAATGCGAATTATCGTGGCGGTCATCGCACCGATTGCGGCCATCTTGTTTGTCCTCGGTGCCGACATGGCCGTCCTGCTTTTTGGTTATGGAGCTGCAACACCAGAGCAGGCTTCGATCATGGGCCAAATTGTTTCGGTTTTCATGATTGGACTTGTTCCCTTCACTTTGTTCTACGTCATCTTGCGCGGTTTCTACGCACTTGAAGATACGAAGACACCCTTCTTCATCACGGTTGGCTTTTCCGTCGCCTGGATGGTGATGGCAATTCCACTTTTCACTGTGGTCAAAGGTGGTGGCCAACAAGTCGCCTCACTCGCGCTCACCTATGGCCTTTCTTACTGGATCGGAATGGGAATTGCTTGGTGGTTCCTGGCTCGACGCCTCGGGGGTATGCGCTCTGGTGCTACAGCCTGGGCGTTAACGCGAATTTTCACTGCTGCTCTCCTAGCCCTTGCTGCAATGATTGTTGCCCGGTGGCTTCTGGGATCACAGGGTTATAACCCAGGCCTTACCAGTCGTGGAAATGTACTCATCGACGTAGCCGTTCTGGCACCAATTGGCGTGGTCGCCTATGTAATCTCTGCATATTTTCTGCGCGTACATGAATTACATGCTGCGATTTCCCTCGTGCGCAAGAAGGTGCTTCGAAAAGCATGAGTAGCCCACTGGATCGTTACCGCCTCATCGAACATCTTTTCGTGCCCGACAGTGCAACGGCCTATTGGCGTGGGTATGACCTCACCTTGGATAGGGAAGTCATTATTCGAACACTTGTAGCCGACGATCCGCGTGCTGCTGCACTTCGCGAGGCCGCGCGTTCATCAGCGATGATCGAAGATCGGCGTCTCATTCGAGTGTTGGATGTGATTGACCTGCCCGCAACCGAAAGTGCTCCGGCGATGATCGCTGTGATCAATGAGTGGGTGCAAGGACAAACTCTGTCTTCAATCATGGAAAGCCGGCACTGGGAACCACTTGATGTCGATCAAGCCATCGGCATCGTCTGGGAAGTTGCACAAGCTCTCGTGCGCGCCCATGCCTTACGAATTCGCCACGGTCGACTGCTTCCAAGCAGCGTCGTGATGACGGACGCAGCAGAAGTACGAATAATTGGCATGTCTATCGATGCTGTACTGCTAGGTGCCCCGCATGAAGATCTCATTCGCTCTGACTTAGATGCCCTGGGCGGGTTGCTCTATTTCTTGTTAACTGGAAAATCGCCCTTATTTGCAACAATGATGCAATCACCTGTCAATCCTTCTGAATTACCTTCGGCTCCACGCCATGGTGCGCATGTTGAACCCGCGTCACATATTCGTGCCGATATTCCACCAGCTATCGATCTACTGATTTCTCGGTCGATGATTGAAGTCAAAAGACCTCGCGGAACATCGAAGCTACGTTCTGTTGAAGATTTCTTGACTGAACTCACCAAAATAAGAGATCACGTAGATCCAGTAGCCATCGCGCGCGAATCAAAGCTACTCGTGTACTGGGGTGTGCGCGCTGTCGTTGCCGTCGCGCTTATTGCAGGTCTAGGTCTCAGCGTTGTCGCCTTTCGCCAACTCTTTATCCGACCAGATGTAAGCACCAAGAGTACGGTCTCATTCACGTTGCCTGCGCCGAGTACGTCAAGCGTTGCTTCAGCTGCTGCCCTGAAGATCCTGCCAATGAGCTCTGTTACTTCCTTTGATCCTTACGGAGATGACAATGGTGACGGTGTGGCCGATGGCATCAAGGGACGAGAGCGCGAGGCATTAGCAAAATTTGCGTTTGATGCCAATCGGAAAAGCTCGTGGAAATCACAGTTGTATGCGACCGCCGATGCTGACGCAAAAGGCGGAGTCGGCTTAGTTCTTGATTTAGGGACTTCCCAATCGATTTCTTCTGTAACAGTGAAGTTTGCAAATAGTGGTACTGCACTTCGGGTGGGTGTTGCAGATTCCATTGTGAGTGATCCTGCTCAATGGCAAGTTCTTGCAACGGCACCTGCCGGAAAACCACGGGTTACTTTGCGTACCCCACGCGCCATCGCGGGCAGATATATCTTGCTCTGGTTTCCCAAACTGCCACCATCAAGCCAGCAGTCAGATCTGCATCAGGTGCGCGTTGCCAATGTGGTTGTTCGCGGCAATCCCACCTGAAATTTCTCCTGAGCAGGCCGTCCTGCGCGGCAGGTGCTTGCCCCCGGCTCAGGTTCACTTGATCCAGAGCTCAGCAGGACTAGGCTCCGCAGTTATGCCGGCCACGCAATCCGATGCGCAATTGCTGGCGGCCCATGTCGCAGGTGACCCACACGCATTTTCCGAACTTGTCTTTCGCCACCGAGACCGGCTGTGGGCCGTGGCGCTGCGCACCATTGGGGATTCCAACGAGGCCGAGGACGCCCTCCAAGACGCGCTGATTTCCGCTTTTCGCCGAGCTGATCAGTTTCGTGGGGACGCCGCCGTCACCACGTGGTTGCACCGAATCGTGGTCAACGCCTGTCTTGATCGGATTCGTCGGCTCAAATCCCGACCGACCGTGCAACTTCCCGATTATGAATCTGCCGATAACGGGCTCCCCGAAGCTCAGGATCTGCTTGCTCAGCGAGAAACCGAGTTAATCGTCGCTGCCGCCCTTGCTGAACTCCCCGATGATCAGCGGGCAGCGATCCTTCTCGTGGACATCGAGGGCTACCCCATTGATGAGGCTGCCAAGCTCCTTGGTTGTCCCCCTGGCACGGTCAAAAGTAGATGCTCACGAGGTCGGTCAAAATTGGCTCAACAGCTTGAATATTTACGGAACCCAAACATTGATGATTCCGTCCAACGACAGGATGGAGGCCATGGTGAGTGAATTTGACGGCGATATCCCGTGGGAAGAAAGTATCCCGTTGGGGCCGCAGGCTGCTTTCCTGAACCCCGAAAATACCCTCGAGTCTCCACCAATGCCTGATGCAGTGTGGACCAACCTTGAGCGCTCACTCTTTAATGAGCAGATTGCTCGTCAGGCCACTTCTAATGTGGTCAGTCTGGATGCACATCGACGCTCAAAGAGTCGGTGGGTAGTTGGCATGGCGGCTGCGGCAATGGCCCTACTGGTCGTAGGTGTGGTGGTGCAAAGCGTTCAAAGTTCAAATCCCGCACCTCTGGCTGCAGGTAGCCAGCTGGGCACGCCGGCCCAAGGAGATTTCCCCGTCAAACAGATCCTTGCCAGCGGCACCGACTATCAGCCCACTACCTTGTCGTCCCAGATTCAGGACCTGGTTCAAGGCGTGCCCGGTGTTCATCATTTGATGAAGTCGGCACCGGATCAAACCTTGCCGGCGTTGCCCAATCTTGGCGAAATGAGCACCAGCACCGGTATGGCCACATGCGTCCATACGCTCACAAAAGATCCCAAGATCAGTGCCCTCGTTATTGATGTGGCGACCTTCCACGGATCGACTGCCGGCATCGTGGTGATTCCCCTGAATCTTGAAAAATCCTCAGGAATGCAGCCGACGATCTTGCATGTTTGGGTCGTTGGATCGCATTGCTCCCCAAATCAGATCGATCTTCTGGGTGAATTCACGATCGCTTTGCCTACTTCAGCCAACAGCGCGGAATAGCGAGCACCCTAGAATCGTTGACGTACCGGGGAGTCTCCCCATCAATTTGCGAGGAAATTCATGAGCGACGTACGTGATCTGATCATTATCGGTTCTGGCCCGGCTGGTTACACGGCCGCTATTTATGCCGCGCGCGCACAGCTCAATCCAATCGTCTTTGAAGGTTCGGTGACCGCTGGTGGCGCGCTCATGAACACCACTGAAGTTGAAAACTTCCCCGGCTTCACTGACGGAATCATGGGCCCGGAGTTGATGGAAAATATCCGCGCTCAGGCTGTTCGCTTTGGCGCCGAAATCATTACTGATGATGTTGTGACTGCAGACCTCACTGGCGACATTAAGACAGTTGTTGATGGCAATGGCACGGTATACAAAGCCAAATCTGTGATTCTCGCGATGGGTTCTGGCTACCGCGAACTAGGTCTCGAAAGTGAAAAACGCCTTTCTGGCCATGGTGTTTCATGGTGCGCGACATGCGATGGCTTCTTTTTCCGCGAACAAGATATCGCCGTTGTTGGTGGCGGCGACTCCGCTCTTGAAGAAGCAACCTTCCTGACCCGATTCGCCAAATCAGTCACACTCATCGTTCGCCGAGATCAACTGGTGGCTAGTAAAATCATGCAAGAACGTGCGATGGCAAACGAAAAAATTACGATTGCTTGGAACTCAATTCCGCAGGAAATTCTTGGCGATACCAAAGTTAGTGGCATCGTGTTAAAGGATCGAAATACGCAAGAGACTCGCGAACTGGCAATCACGGGCTTATTTGTTGCAATCGGCCACGATCCACGCTCTGAACTCATCAAGGGTCAAATCGACCTCGATGAGGAAGGCTATGTTCAGGTTCACGGCCAGACCACGGCAACCAACATCCCGGGTGTCTTTGCTTGTGGTGATCTCGTAGATCACCACTACCGCCAGGCAATCACTGCCGCAGGCTCAGGATGCGCCGCAGCGCTAGACGCGGAGCGTTGGCTCGCAGCAGCGCACTAAACTACAACTACAGCAGTTTCACTTGCCTATTTTCAAGGAGAACCCCATGGGCGCGACCAAGATTGTTACCGAAGCTAGCTTCGCCGATGATGTACTGATGAGTGACAAGCCTGTGCTCGTGGACTTCTGGGCTGAGTGGTGTGGCCCATGCAAAATGGTTGCGCCTATTCTCGAAGAAATCGCTGCAGCAAATGACGGCATCACGATTGTGAAGCTCAACGTTGACGAGCATCCAGCGATTGCAGCGTCGTACGGCATCACTTCTATCCCAACCATGAATGTATTCAAGGGTGGCGAAGTGGTGAAGTCGATCATCGGTGCAAAGCCAAAGGCTGCGTTACTCGCTGATCTGGCTCCTTACCTGTAACGATGCACCGCCGCGGGGATACCGGGGCGGCCGTTGCCGAGGTGTGGGCGCGGCTCGCACATCTCGGGTATGTCAATTCAACGCAGAGCGACGTGTTCGACGATGAACTCGATCGTGCTGTGCGCACTTTCCAACAAGAACGCGGCTTAAGGGTCGATGGAATTGTTGGTCCTAATACGTTTCGACGTCTTGATGAAGCACGTTGGCAATTAGGTGATCGGGTGTTGCGTTTTGTGCCGGGTCACCTGGTGCGAGGCGACGATGTCGCTGACCTGCAAAACCGTTTAAACACCTTGGGTTTTGACGCAGGTCGTGCCGATGGCGCCTTTGGCTCACAGACTGATGCTGCTGTACGCGAATTTCAGCGCAGCGTTGGCGACACCGCGGATGGCACTTGCGGCCCAGACACTTTTCGTGCCTTTGAGCGCCTTGTGCGAACGGTCAGTGGTGGAAATGCGGCCAACCTTCGAGATCGCGTGACTATTTCCGCGTTGCAAACTGGGATTGCTGACAAAGTTGTGGTGATTGATCCCTGGTTTGATGAACATGACTCCGTGGCAAACGACATCACTCGATCAATAGCCATGCGTCTTGAGGGGCGGCTCGCTGCCCTTGGCACACAGGTGTTCTTAACGCGTTCCACAACCAACGCTTTGCCCGACGATATTTCACGCGCTGACTTCGCCAACCGCACAACAGCAGATCTGCTCATCTCTATCCATTGCGATCGCGCTGTTAGCGATCGACCAAATGGAATTTCCACCTACTACTTCGGCGAACCAAACGAGGGCGCGTTTTCATACTCAGGCCGGGCATTGGCCGAGCAGATCCAAGTTGAGCTCTGCTCTCGCACTCAGATGCATAACAATCGATCACATGCCCGTACGTGGGATCTTTTGCGGATGACTCGAATGCCTGCGGTCCGAGTAGATATTGGCTACTTATCCAATCCCCAAGATGCGGCTCTACTCCTTGAACCCAGCCATCAGGATGTACTTGCGGCTGGCCTTGCGTCAGCAATAAACCGCTTCTGCAAGCCCGTTTAGGCGTTAATTCTGGGTTCCCCGTACCCTTGACTCTCATGAGCGGCTCCCGACTAGATCCTTGGGTGAATTCCTATGCCAAACGGACCGCTGGGATGCAAGCTTCAGAAATTCGTGCCCTCTTTGCTGTGGCCTCACGCCCCGAGGTTGTCTCCCTTGCTGGCGGGATGCCCTTCGTTCAAGCATTGAACATGGAAATGATGGCTGACACGGTCAGCAAGCTACTGATGGAGCGAGGCGCAACCGCTTTGCAATATGGCTCTGGCCAGGGCGATGTGATGCTTCGTGAACAAATATTGGATGTGATGGCTGAGGTCAAGGTCACGGCTCATCCCGATGACATCATCGTCACCACAGGTTCCCAAATGGCATTGGATCTTGTCACGCGCGTCTTTTGCGATCCAGGTGATGTTGTACTGGTTGAAGCGCCCTCATATGTCGGTGCACTGGGTGTGTTCCGGGCATATGAGTGCGATGTCATCCATGTAGCCATGGACGATGAGGGTCTAAACCCTGAAGCCCTTTCCGAGGCCATTGCCAAGTTAGGCACCGAAGGTCGCAAGGCCAAAATGATTTACACGATTCCCTCCTTCCATAACCCTGCGGGAATCACCCAATCCCAAGAACGTCGCACGCGCATTTTGCAGATCGCGAAAAGCGCCGGGATTTTGCTGCTTGAAGACGATCCCTATGGACTCCTTGGTTTTGAAGGCGAACCACCAGCAGCGATTCGCTCACAAGACGAAGAGGGCGTCATTTATTTAGGTTCGTTCTCAAAGACGATCGCCTCTGGCTTGCGAGTGGGCTGGGCCGTGGCTCCCCACGGTGTGCGCGAGAAATTAGTGCTCGCCGCTGAATCTGCTGTGTTGTGTCCGTCCAATTACAGCCAACTCACTATTTCAGAATATTTGGCTACGCAACCTTGGCGCGAACAAATCAAGATATTTCGCGAGTTGTACCGCGAGCGCCGCGATGCTCTTCTGGACTCACTCGATCAGTTAATGCCTGCGGGCACAACCTGGACAAAACCGGCGGGTGGTTTCTACAGTTGGGTCACCTTGCCTGATGGCCTTGATGCAACAGCCATGTTGCCTCGCGCTGTTCAGCAACTTGTGGCTTACGTACCAGGCACTGGCTTCTACATCGATGGCCAAGGTCGCCAGAACATGCGCTTGTCATACTGCTATCCCGAGCCTGAACGCATTCGCGAAGGTGTTCGACGTCTCGCAGGAGTGATTGAGGGCGAACTTGAAATTGCAGCAACCTTTGGTACGAGTAGTGCACTTCGCAACAGTTCCGGCACAAATGTTCCCGCTCCAGATCTTGCCTAATACCAACGTTTTTTGCACGAGAAAGGATCGGTTACATGTCCTCTTACCTCGTGCTCGCCGGCGGACTTTCACCTGAGCGTGATGTTTCATTGCGTTCGGGGCGTCGAGTCGCCGAAGCTCTTCGCACTGCATCTGGTGTCGAAGTTATTGAAGCCGATGTTGATGCTTCGCTTATCGAGATTTTGCATAAACATCGCCCGGCCTGTGTCATCCCGGTGTTGCATGGTGCCGCTGGTGAAGATGGCGCCTTGCGAGATGTACTGACCTCGTTGAATCTTCCATTTGTCGGCGCCAAGGGTGCCTCTGCCCGTTTAGCTTTTGATAAACCCGTTGCTAAAAATTTATTGTCGCGAGCAGGGGTGGCAACCCCCGCAGTGTTAGCCCTGCCGCATGCAACTTTTCGTGAACTTGGAGCCGGCGGATTACTCACGGGAATTCGCGAATATCTCGGATTGCCAATCATGGTGAAGCCAGCTTCTGGTGGTTCAGCACTCGGTGCATCGGTTGTTCGAACGGCAGCGGATTTTCCTTCAGCGATGGTTGGGGCCTTTGCATACAGCGAAATTGCCATGATGGAGCAGTACGTCAAAGGCACTGAAGTTGCTATCAGCGTGCTTGAAACACACGAAGGTGTTATTGCCTTGCCTGCCGTGGAGATTGTTCCTGAATCTGGAATTTATGATTACAACTCCCGATACACCGCGGGCTCCACAGAGTTTTTCGTACCAGCTCGTCTCAGCAAAGATCTCGCCGCGGAGTGTGCGCGCATTGCAGTGTTAGCTCACGAGGTTCTGGGTCTTCGCGATTGGTCCCGTACCGACCTGATCATCGACGAAGCGGGAACCCCTTGGTTTCTGGAGACAAATGCCGCACCTGGCATGACCGAGACCTCGCTGTATCCACAGGCACTGCACGCTGCTGGGCTCAATCTTGGTGACATCACCAACGTTCTTGTGCAACAAGCAATCGCGCGTGGATAGCTGCTTCTGCACTGCTGCGTGAATTACTCATGAATCATTGGGGTCGATCGCGTCTGCGATCCTGCGCAGATCATCAAGATCTGCAACCTCGATAGTGATTTTCCCTCGTGAGGTTTTGGACTTTAATCCCGCAATCACAACTCGAGTCTCGAGGCGATCTTCAAGTCGGCCTGCTACAAGTTCAAGCAAATCAGATGTCGCCGTGATAGATGTGCGGGATTTTTTCTTGCCCTTGGACTCACCCTTAGTAACCAAGATGATTTCTTCAACGCTACGAACGCTTAATCCCTCTTTGACAATTCGATCCGCGAGCTTTTGCATTGCCGCAGGATCTTCAAGGCCCAGCAATGCGCGTGCATGACCTGCACTTAAAACTCCAGCTGCCACGCGCTTTTGCACGTCACTTGGCAACTTCAACAACCGAAGCGTGTTGGATATCTGTGGGCGGGATCGACCAATGCGCGTTGCAAGTTCTTCTTGTGTGCAACCAAAGTCTTCGAGCAATTGTTGATACGCCGCAGCCTCTTCTAGCGGATTCAGGTTTGCGCGGTGCAAGTTTTCTAAGAGTGCATCTCGCAAGAGTGCATCGTCATCTGTTTCTCGGATGATCGCTGGGATCACGGTAAGTCCGGCAATCTTGCACGAACGCAAACGGCGTTCGCCAGCTACCAGCTCATAGCCCTTGCCCACTGGGCGCACCACAATCGGCTGCAACAACCCGATTTCCTGAATGGATGCCACCAACTCGGCAAGCGCCTCTTCGTCAAAAACCATCCGCGGCTGTCGCGGATTTGGACTGATCGCAGTGATATCGAGTTCTGCGTAGGTCAGGCCATAGACGCTCTCAACCTGTGATTGAGGTGTCGAATTCGTAGCGGTGTTGCCCGAGGTTTCTCCAGCAGAAGCATCCGTGACCGAGTTTGACTCGGCTGCGGTAGGAATCAAGGCGCCCAAGCCTCGACCAAGTCCCCGCTTTGGTGTGTTGCTCATCTGTCCTCCGGTGTACAAACTGTCCGTCATATTATATTATGTACGCTTATGCCTGTGGATAAACCTGTGGAGAAATGGCTGCGAGCTCCTCCGCCGCCTGTCGATAGGTGAGGGCACCCGGTGAAGAAGGGTCATAGGTCAATACCGTCTGTGCATAACTTGGCGCTTCGGATACCCGAACATTGCGAGGAATCACCGTGCCGAGCACTCGTTCGCCAAAGTGGGTGCGTACTTCTTCTGCAACCTGGGCCGCTAAGCGGGTGCGTCCGTCGTACATCGTCAACAGGATCGCCGATACCTCCAGCTGTGGGTTCAGGTGCGTCTTGACCATTTCAACGGTCCGCAACAACTGTGACAAGCCTTCAAGGGCGTAGTACTCACATTGGATCGGCAGCAATACCTCTCTGGCTGCCACCAGGCCATTGAGTGTCAGTAAGCCAAGTGAGGGTGGGCAGTCCAACAAAAAGTAGTCGACCGGTTCTGCATCGGCATCAGCTTCCGCGATGTAGGTCTCTAGTGCTCGAGCGAGGCGATATTCGCGGGCAACCTGGGATACCAATTCGATTTCAGCGCCAGCGAGATCAATCGTGGCTGGGACGCAGCGCAGGTTTGGGATGTCTGGGCAGTCGGCAATCACATCCGCTATCGCCGCATCACCTATGAGTACCTCATAGATACCCGGTACTCCCTCACGATGGTCAACACCCATTGCCGTAGAGGCGTTACCTTGCGGATCCATATCAATGACCACGACTCGCGAACCTGACATCGCCAATGCCGCCGCAATATTCACGGCGCTTGTGGTCTTGCCGACCCCACCTTTTTGGTTAGCGATGGTGATGATGCGCGTCATTGCGGCCACCCAAGATCGTTCGAAGGTTCGATCAATGTTTCACGTGAAACAGGCCATCCCAAAGCCAAAACTTCCACTTGATCTTCACTTTTTTGGGATTCGGGCGGTGGCATGTGCCTATTGTGTCGCACCCCGGGTGGCACTGACCACAGTGGTAGCTGGATCCACCCAGGGGCTGCCAATCAGGATGATTTCAACATTGCGTAATCCGTACTGTGCGATTTCAGGTGCGGCACCATCAATCTCACCTACCACCGATTGGCCTTTCAGGGCCAGCAACCGCCCGCCCTGCCGCAGCAATGGAACCGTCCAACCCAATAGTTTGCTCAAGGGTGCGACTGCCCGGGCTGTGACAACATCAAAGGTTCCCCACACTGCTGTGGCTTCCTCGCCCCGTCCGCGCAGCACAGTCACGCGATCACTCATCCCAAGGTTTTCAACTGCTTGACTTAAGAAAGTGGCCCGGCGCAAAAGCGGTTCGATCAGGGTTACCTGCAGATCAGGCCGGGCTAACGCCCACACCAGACCAGGTAGACCAGCCCCCGATCCAACATCGGCCACCGTTGCGCCTGCCGGGACCAGATTGACCTCTGGGTCAACCACAACCGCTGAGTTCAACAGGTGCCGCGACCAAAGTCTTGGCACCTCCCGTGGCCCGATGAGGCCGTGATCGACTCCATCACTGGCCAAAATATCAGCGTACTTTTGCAGGAGGTCGCCTTGTGGTTCCAGCCAGGCTGGTAGGTCTGGACGTTTCACGTGAAACGATTAACTGACGCGAATGACCACGCGACGGTTTGGCTCTTCGCCTTCGGACCCACTGACAAGGCCGGCTTCAGCTACCGCGTCGTGCACGATTTTGCGCTCGAATGGCGTCATGGCAGGCATGCTCACCGGTGCCGCAGTGCGCTCAGCTTCAGCGACAGCCACTTTGGTTTGTTCAACCAAATCTGCTCGGCGTTGAGCACGGTACCCAGCCACATCTAACATCAGGCGCGATCGTTCGCCGGTTTCGCGGGCAGCAGCCAAGCGCGTCAACTCTTGGAGTGAGTCAAGGATCTCGCCTTTATCCCCTACCAAATGCGACAAATCACCTGATTTCACCTCAACGATAGATACCATCGCTCGGTTGCCTTCAACATCGATATCGATGTCGCCGTCGAGATCTGCGATATCGAGCACACCTTCAAGGTAATCGGCAGCTGCGTCGCCCTCTTGTTCGAGCAGGGTGCGCTTTTGCGTTGACACTTCAGTCATTGAA
>Ga0114978_10000309_pt1 | contig 40589 bp, 44 predicted proteins | sample S_140212_EF_Meta_FD_87027 | JGI IMG/M metagenome (GOLD analysis project Ga0114978, IMG submission 87027) | Freshwater microbial communities from Lake Simoncouche, Canada to study carbon cycling - S_140212_EF_MetaG | ecosystem: Environmental > Aquatic > Freshwater > Lake | place: Lake...
GAGAAGCGCCGAAGATACAACACAGTCGCGCTCACTCGCTGATTTGAATCAGCGTCTCCAGCTAAACCAAGTGTCAAATAGATCTGACGCAAGTGATACTCAACCGATTTGGCCGCAAGCGTCAACTTGCGACCAATAGCAGCGTTAGACAGTCCTCGAGCAACGAGCGACAGGATCTCGCGTTGCTGATCAGTGAGCGCCGCAACGAGACGTTGGCCTTCAGCGCCGCCCACATTGATATTTTGATCAAAGAACGCATGATGGGCAGCAAAGGCCAGTAACTCACCGAGCTGTTGACGTCCATCAACGCTTGATTTCAAGATGTAGGACCAAAAATGACGCTCGCCAATCGGAATCACATCAAGCAAATTTGGGCGCCGATGGTCCGAAAGAATTGCAACGCGCAGGCGTGGATATTTTCTGCGTAATTCCTGGCCTAGCATCAACCCGACTCCATCAGGCAACTGCAAGTCAATTGTCGCGAACTGCACTTCATCCCAGGGAATCGTGTCGAGCGCATCACGAACGTTTCGTACGCTAGCAACGAGATTCAATCCGGGTTGTTTCGTGACTGCCTCTTCAATGAGTTCGCGCAACATCGCGGAATCTTCGACGATAGCCACCCCGACTGCACTTGGGGCGTCAAAAGAAAGGGAAGACATGCTCAAACCTTTCTTTTCCTTTATCCTGAGGTTACATGGAATAACTACCACGAATCCTAGGCTGGAGCAGCACACATGCCACTTCTTGAGTCAGACACTCGGGATAACCCTAAATTCTCTGAACATATGAGCATGCTGTTCTCGGTAAAACATTCAGGTATTCGTCGAAGTATGTTTCTTACGGTTTCTCTCTACGCTGTGGGACTGGCGATCATTACGCCTTTTCTTGGTGCTTTCGCGAGTTCCATCATCTCCGGCCGTGCTGTCGGACAAATTCTTGTCCTGCGTGAGCTTTCAAACCTCATTGGCGTTATCTTCGGAATCCTTGCCCTGTTCTTTCTGACCGGATCATCGAGAATTGATTTTCGCCGCACCAGCCACGTAATAACAAGTGGCTTAAGCGTGTCGCTCGTAATCGCTACGGTGCGCTTAGTGGTGCAACCAGTCGTTGGGCTTCGCGTGGATGATCTCGGCTCTCGCTGGTTTGTTCTCGAAACGATGACATCAATTGTCTTTACATTGTTTTTGGTTACGCTGATGGTGCTCGTTGCCGAGCGTTACACACTTGTTGCTGCTGAAGTGATTCTGCGCGATGAGGCACGCCGCGCACTTGAAGAAGATCATGAATCACTACGTGTTCGTGTGTTTGATCATCTCCACGGAACCGTGCAGTCAGAACTTCTCGTTGTCCGCATTCGCCTCCTTGATATTGCGCGCGAAATCGATGATGCAGAAGTCGCGGCAAGAATTTCAAAAGAGGCACAAAATATAGGTCGAATTCACGACCTTGAGATTAGGCGTTTAGCCCACGTGATGGTCGCGTCAGGAATCGATGTGAGCCTGAGTGAAGCCTTGCGTCAATTATCGCTTTCAGTGGAGGGATTATGCGATGTTAAAATTGACATCTACGAAGATTTCTCGGAATTCGATCACTCACTTCTCGGAGATTCACGCGCCGCGATTCGTCTAGCGATTTTCCGGATTGTTGAAGAATGCGTGAACAATGCGATTAGACATGGAAATGCTCGCCAAATTGGCATTCTCATTGGCGCAGAAGCTCACGGTAACAACAGTCACACGGTGTTTCTCCAAGTGAGTAACGATGGCATTCTTCCCAATGATGAACCGCGCGACGGCGCTGGTCTTAGGGTGATGCGGGCACGAGCCGCCATTTATAACGGCACAGTGTCAACGACTATTGCCAATGGGACTTTCACCATAAATACGTCGTTAAATATTCGGTCTTAGCACTAGAGGCATGTCGACGGGTCGAGAAAAATAGGACCTGCGGTGCTCAACAACGAGCAGTTAGCCGTTCGCAGCGCGAACAATCGGAATCTCTTCCGTTTGCGCATGATGGCCCACAGGCTCTGGTGCATGAGCCATATTGGTATGGCGACGCATCTTGCTGGCTGCATCAACCATTGCCATTCCATCCCATTCATTTGGGCGGTTGCGGTCAATGGGTCGCGGTATAACAGATGCGCGAGGGGAATTCACGTAGGTCGGAAGAGTTGAAGGCAATGCTTCCCATGAGTCTTCGTCATCCCACGCGTTCCAGTTTTCCCATTCATCTTCGACAGCTGCAGTCACGGGTTCTGCAGGCGCTTCAGGGAGCGCCTGTGGTCGGCGATTTCGAACGGGCTCAGCATGAGTTGAACGAGTGGCTTTCACGGCTGTGCGCTGCGAAGCAGTCATTGCTGTCGCCACAATAAATCCCGCGACGAGTGCCGCCATGAACATTGGTAGCCATTTTGGCGCCATCGAGCCAATCGCCATCAACAAGGTGACGGCAAGTAGCGCAGAAAGTGATCCAAGAACAATGGTTCGGCGCTGCGCGGCGCTGGCTTGAGCAGCGGCTTTGCGTGAGATCTGGGTGTTGCGTTGAGCCGCTAAATCTTCCTCTGTGCTCCGCGTACCCAAGGAACGCATTGCCGTGCTGAATCTGGTGGTTGACCGAACTTCGCTCACTTGATCATGTCGGCGAAGCCACATCGGAATAAGAACGGCAGCCCAAAGACCGATGATCACTAGATAGATCAAGCCGGTCACGATCCGTACGTTAATCCCCTAAGCACGGGACAAGTTGGATGTGACGGTTGTGGCATTTGGCGTGTCGCGAATTTTTAGGTATACGTCATCGAGCTTGCGAAGCTCTCCAACTGGACAAAACCCCTTGCGGGCGTTCGCCTGAAACGATGGCATAGCAAATGTGGTCGCGCCAATCGCCGTCAATATGGAGGTAGGAACGTCGCAAACCTTCTTCTGGAATACCAAGTTTTTCTACTACGCGGCGAGAAGCAGTGTTTTCTGGACGGATGTGAATTTCAACGCGGTGCAGTTCAAGTTCTTCAAAGCAATAGTCCAACGCCATTGCCACGGCTGTCGGCATAATCCCCCGTCCAGCAACCTTTTCATCGATCCAATAGCCGATATACGCCGAGCGCATCGATCCGTAGGAGATCCCGCCAACCGTCACCTGCCCAACGAGCTCACCGTTGTAGGTAACTACCCAAGGCAAGACCTTGCGAAGCCGGGCTTGGCGATGCAGGGTCCGCACCATCACGCTGAAGGTTGCCGGAACGTCCCCTGAGAGCAGCCCCTCTTCTGGCACGGTGGCTTCCCACTGTTGCAGCCAAGCCAGGTTTCGTTGTCGAACTTCACGCCAGACCTTTGCATCGCGCTGACGAATCGGGCGAAGTCCCACTTCACCTTCAAAGAGTTTCGCTTGCCAGGTCACCTGAGGGTTGCGACGTACTTTTGTAGCCAGGCACGCAAATCTGGGCCAAGATCCTCGCGTTCGGCAGCCAGCATGATGTTTGCCTGCAGGTACGAAAGACGATCACCCGTGTCATAGCGGCGGCCGCTAAAGACCACCCCTCGAACACCGCCACCCGCAGATTCAGGCATAGCAGCCAGCACCCGGAGGGCATCGGTGAGTTGGATTTCTCCCCCAGCCCCAGCCGCAGTGTTACGAAGTACCTCGAAAACTGCTGGGTCTAAGAGATAGCGACCGATAACGGCCAGCGAGCTTGGCGCCTTGGAGATCTCTGGTTTTTCAACCAGATCAGTCACACGCACGACATCACTTTCGGACGTCGATTCAATTGCCGCACAGCCATACAGCGAGATCGATTCAGGCGGTACTTCCATTAAGCAGATAACGGAGCCACCATGCTGCTCGCGAACTTGCATCATCTTGGGCAAGATCGGATCACGTGGATCGATGAGGTCATCGCCAAGCAGAACGACAAATGGCTCGTCGCCAACATGGTTTTCGGCAACAAGTACAGCGTGCCCCAAGCCTAGTGGATCGCCTTGACGGACGTAATGAATACGAGCGAGCTCAGTTGGCTCGATTACTTGGCCAAGACGTTCTGAGTCACCTTTACGCTCTAAGGCTTGCTCGAGTTCAAAGTTGCGATCGAAGTGATCTTCTAGCGGACGCTTACTGCGTCCGGTAATGAAAAGCACGTCTTCCAAACCAGCAGCAACCGCTTCTTCCACCACATACTGGATTGCTGGCTTATCAACCACGGGCAACATCTCTTTGGGGGTTGCCTTCGTTGCGGGTAGGAACCGGGTACCAAGACCAGCGGCAGGTATCACTGCTTTACGCACCACGTTGGACATGGGTACGACCTTAGCCGGCATCCATACGGCACCATGGTTCTGTGGGCATAAATTCAAGCCAGGAGTCGGATCGCAAAGCGATCATTCGACGCCGCCTTCGCGATGCCCGAGCCGTCCAGGCTCCATTCGAGCGAATCGAAGTTGGGCATGCCATCTCACGTGGCGTACTGGAGGTCCTTGATGCATCACTGCCGGCCTGCGTAGCGGCCTACTTTTCTACCGCAACAGAGCCCAGCACAGATGAACTCCTGGAGTCGTTATGGGCTCGCGGTATTCGCGTGTTGACTCCTCGAGTACACGATGGCGCGCTGCTATGGATTGACACATCTTGGGACTCAGTTACTGCGATAGGCGCCTTTGGTATTCGTGAAGTCCAAAGCGATCAGGTTGCAGACCTTCAAGATGCCCAAGCCATCGTGATTCCTGCACTTGCAATTGATCCAATGGGATTTCGGCTTGGACAAGGCGGTGGTTTCTATGACCGCGCTCTCGCCGAATTTATAGACCCACCATTGTTGATCGCGGTGGTGCATGATCGAGAAGATCTTCTAGACATTCCAGTAGAAACACATGATGCGCGCATGGATGTCATTGTGACTGAACTTCGTATTCGTTACATCACACCAATGCAGAAGTGACTTTCCACGTCAACCAAAATGCGAGAACACACAGCACGACCATCGCGGTGATAAAGATCCAAAAATCTGCCCGTCGTTGACGCCATAGTTCGTTGCTTTCCCAAGCAAACCCAGAAAATGTTGTGAGTGCTCCACAGAAACCGCTGCCTATAACAACAATCAGCGTTGGGTTGTTTAGGCCTAGAACGATTCCAAGAAGTGCTGAACCAAAAATATTGACGGCGAGCAGTCCCAACGGAACTCGACTCGATGCAGACTTCTCCGTCACCACTCGATCAATAATAAATCTCAGTGGTGCACCGAAACCGGCACCTAATGCGATCCAACCTACCGTCGCAAGGTTCATGGCATACCCACTGTTGCTAGGAAAGCCCGCACCCCAAGCGGCACCGCAAGTAGCCCTGCAATCAATGTGATCGCGACGTAACCCAACGTCATAAATGCACCATCACTGGTGACCACTATTTCGGCAGCAAACGCAGAAAATGTGGTGAATCCGCCCAAAACCCCGGTTATTAAAAATGGCTGAAGCAAAGGTGCGTGATTTCGGCTACGCAGATAAGAAAACAGGAAGCCAATGGCGAAGGCGCCGACCACATTAACGATCAATGTCGCCGCAATAATCGGTAACCGATCTGTTCCAAAAGCCTGTGCAATGGCATAACGGGCGAGAGATCCGAGCACCCCACCAAGGGCAATGACAGCCATCACTCGAGGAGGAAAACGGCTAGTCACGCTTGAAACCCTAGGCCTCTGGCCCCTGATTTGGCCCTTGGCTCCAGCGCCGGGCACAATTGACCTTCTCATCAGTACGTTTAAGCAAGCCCGGAGGATCAGTGCCAACCTACGAATACTCATGCTCTAGCTGCGGTGCGGAGCTCGAGGTTGTGCAGAAAATGTCTGATTCAACCCTCGTGGACTGCCCAGAATGCAAGGAACCGACGCTTCGCAAGTTATTCAATAACGTTGGCGTGATGTTCAAGGGTTCCGGGTTCTATCGCAATGACTCTCGTAGTAACTCAGGCAGTTCAGACTCAAGTTCAACCACTAGTGCCGCCAGTACTCCCAGCGCGAGCACACCGAGTACACCGAGTACAAGCACTTCAACACCATCAACCTCAAGTGGGTCGAGCAGTTCGACAAGTTCATCCAGCAGCAGTTCTTCCTCAGACTGACCTGTGGATAAGGGTTTTCCCAACCCGCTGTCTTTTACATACCCTCCTTGAATGGGCTCACTGCCAAATTTGGCTTCGCAACTTCGCATCACCATCGCTCGATACCGGCGAATTTTAGCCGCCTGTTGCGCGGGCCTAGCTAGCTTGTTAATTCTCACACTTTTTCTTGGATCAACTGATCAGGTCGCATCGATGAGTGCGTCTCGCTCAATCCTTCAAACCCTGAAAACCGATGAAGTGGCCGTACCGATTCTGCTTATCAATGAGCAACTTGCGCAGGCTGTGGAACCGGGTAGTTATGTTCAGTTGATCGAAATTATTGACGGCGAGGCGCCCAATGTGATCGCGAATCGCGCCCGAGTGGTGAGTAAGGGCAATACTGGCGGAACCTTCAGCCAGAGCAGCGCCTCACTCATCGTGGTTGCCGTACCGATCCAAGAATCCGTTCGAGTGGCTGCTGCTGGTGCCCTGGGTTCCCTTACTCTTGTCATGCAGCCTGACATCACTTAAGGGGAACACCATGCTTCAGGGTTTTAAGACGTTTGTACTTCGTGGCAATGTCATCGATCTCGCTGTTGCGTTTGTCGTTGGCGCGGCCTTCTCAACGCTGGTTGGTGCATTCACAAAAGCGCTCATTAACCCGATGGTTGCCGTCGTCCTGGGCGGCGGCCTTGATGCTGGCTCAATTACAGTGCGTGGTCAAGTGATCGACTTTTCGCTATTGCTTAATGCCCTCATCACCTTCTTCATCACCTTGACCGTCATTTACTTTGTTTTCGTGGTTCCAATGAATGCTTATCGAAAGCGAACTGGGCAAGACATTGTGGATGCGACTCCAGCCGACGTAAAAATACTCAAAGAGATCCGTGATCTGCTTGCAGAGCAGCAGAGGCCCTAACCACCGTGGTGTGGGGGAACTTCGCCGCGTAAAAAATCATCGCGTGAATCGAAGCCGCCTTCTTCATCTCCTGTGAGATCTGGAAGGAGATCAACTTCAAGCTTGCGTGGCTGCTCCGCAGGGATCTCTGCTGGCTTAGCCGGGTCGATGTTCACCCACTAAGGATACGGCGTAACGTCGGGTATGTGGACGAGCAGCAATGGCGAGAGCGACAACGTGCCCATGCCGTTCGAGTGCAGCCTTGGGTCGAGCCTCGCCTTGAGCGCAGATATGTAGGAGAAAAGCATCCCGTTGATGATTTTCTTTTTGATTACTACCCCTACTCAATTGGAAAGCTCACCACTTGGAACCCTGGCTATGGGGCGATTCTCGAAGGTGACGCCGAAGAGTTTTTAACGCGCAAGGACTACGTCCGCACCGATGCTGGGGTAACCCTGGGTCAAGAAGGTTTAGTGAAGCGTGCAAAGCGCCTGCCGATTGCAATCGACATCATGCGCAACACTCAAAATCAAAAACCTCAGTTTGGCTGTTTCGGCATGCACGAATGGGCCATGGTTTATCGAATCAAGCCGAACGAAGTGCGCCATGAAAACTACCCACTTCGGCTCTCGCCGCAACACATTGAAAATGTAGTGAATGAAGTCGGCTTGCGCTGCACTCACTTTGACGCATTTAGGTTTTTCACTCATGACGCAATTCCGCTCAACGTTATTGAACCAACGCGCGAATCGCAAGCCGCTGATGAGCAACCAGGGTGCGTACATGCATCTATGGATCTCTATAAATATGCGATGTGGGCGGGGCCATATATCCCTAGTGAATTAGCTGCTGACTGTTTTGAGTTTGCGCGATCAGCCCGCACCCTAGATATGCGAGCTTCGCCATACGACCTTGTAAGTCTTGGCTACGAACCAATTTCGATGGAAACAGTGGATGGTCGAGCTGAATACGTGCGAGCACAACGGGCATTAATGGAAGCGGCGGAGCCACTGCGAGAACGCCTGCTGGAAATATTCACCATAATCTGCGAGGCATCCGGCAATGTAGACATGGCCCGGAAATGACCCCAAATGCGAGTATCCACGGTAACTTTTCATGAACTAAGTGAACTCCGCATTAAATCTCAAAGCCTTTTCTCGATTCCTTAGAGAGAACGCCATTCTCGCGGTTTTTTGTATGTTGAAAAGGTGAGAGACTACTCATGTCAACAAAACAACTCGTAAGTGCGAAGTAGGCCACAAGCCAAACAAGCACTTACACACTCTAAGGAGCACAACTCCATGAAACTGCTCAGTGCACTATTCAGTAAGACTCACGCCAGTAAAACTGAAACGATTTATCGTGATTGGGATCGCCTCCGTGCGAATGCAGTAAGCCCAAGTGAGCTAGCCGAGATTGATGCAATCTTCTCTCGCGCAATATAAAAAAACCCTGCTAGTTCGCCCTTCATGTAGCTGAGGGGACAGCCGCTTCGGCGGTGATACCCCTCAGCTATGTGGAGCACGTCGAACCCACGCTGTGCTTGGGTTAGCAAGTCCGGCAGACTAGGGGCCTTATCGGCTCCGTAGCTCAGGGGATAGAGCAGTGGTTTCCTAAACCATTGGCCGGCAGTTCGATTCTGCCCGGGGCCACCCAGAAAAGTTGGTCGAAGCACTCACTACGACGTCGCGCTCACAGCTCGTGCGATGAGCACTGTCAGCATCAAGATCGAAAGTAGGACTTGCAGGCCCATAATCAGTTTGGTTGGCCTAGACATCACAACCTCTGATGTTGGTCCGTAAGTTGAGTTGACATTCAGCGAGATGAAAATGTAATCCGCGATGTTTGGGGTCGGAGGTATCTCACCCTCGCGTGCCGGCCAGATAAATGCGCCCTTCGGCGTAACGACGTCAAGGTATACATACACAAATGTAAATACCGTGACACTTAACGCATACATCGCCGCCACGTCCCACAAGCTTCCCAACCCGAAACCTTTTCTTGCCGTGACCGAGGAAACCATCGTGATCACGCTGAAGATCACCTGAATGACCGAGAAAGTTAAGTACACAGCGATGATACGAAACATCGCTTCACGAGAGCCACGAAGCACTGCGATGATAAGGACAATTATTGTTACGACAAATATTGCTGTGCCGATGTTCTCCACGAGACGGGCATGATCAGCATCAACTCCGCTGATAGTTCCCCGAATGATAAGGAACCGCGAAAAAACAACGTCCATAATCCAGATAACAAAAGCGCCGGCGATGATCGCGAGCCGACCTCTTGTGCTAAGAATGCGCTCACGCAGTCGCCCAGCCGGCCCAAGTTCAGGGGACGCCTCAGCCAGATTGTTCACCTCATCAGCCACGAGCAGGAGCCTATGGCATCTCTGCAAACTATACGAAGCAAACAGGACCCTGTGTGGGGGTGCCTTCGAGCAAATCCGCCTGCCTCAGGAGATCGACTTGGCTCATGATGTTTTGGTGGAAGTCAGGTATGACGCGGTCAGCCAGGAATTTGAAAAGTAGTGGTGCGCACCAATCCAGCGGCCCTGCCCTTGGATGAAATCACCAGCGCCATCTTCCGTGATGCTTCATCGATCATTTCGTCGCCAAGCATCACCGCACCGCGTGATCCACCAGCAGCAGAGGTGTAGTGGTAGTAGGCATCAAGAATGAGCTCTGCATGGTCGTAATCATCTTGTCGAGGTGCAAACACTTCGTTCGCTTCAGCAATCTGGTCCGGATGAAGCACCCACTTACCATCAAACCCAAGGGCTGCCGATCGTGAGGCCACCCGACGGAAACCTTCAACATCGCGGATGGCTAGATAAGGGCCATCTACTGCCATCTTGTTGTTGGCGCGAGCAGCCATCAAGATACTCATCAATATGTAGTGGTAGGCATCGCCGACGTCGTACCCCTGAGGCTGTTCACCAACAACAAGTGATTTCATATTTATCGATGCCATGAAATCCGCGGGCCCAAATATGACTGTTTCAAGACGAGGCGACGCTGCCGCTATCGCATTAACATTCGTCAGGCCTAAGGCGTTTTCAATTTGTGCTTCGATACCGATGCGACCCAGAGGCAGCCCATGAGCCATTTCAAGCTGAGTTATCAGTAAATCAAGCGCAACGACCTGCTCAGGAGTTTGCACCTTGGGCAACATGATGCAATCAAGGAGCGAGCCAGCACCTTCTACAACTTCGATGACATCGGTGTACGTCCACTGAGTGGTCCAGTCGTTTACTCGAACCGTCAAAATTTTGTCGCCATAGCCGCCTTCAGTAAGAGCGGATACTACGTTTTTTCGAGCATCAGCTTTAGCCAGCGGCGCTACGGAGTCTTCAAGATCCATGAAAATCGCATCTGCATCAAGGCCTTTGGCCTTCTCTAGCATCTTGGGACTTGAGCCTGGCACCGCCAATACAGAGCGGCGCGAACCGGTGCGTCGGGTGGTTTCCATCAATTTCTCCCAAGGATTAAAGCAAGATACCTAAAGTGTGAAAGCCAAAGATATCGATGCGGGCTAGGAACACGCCCTGTTGACTCAACTCCGAGGTCTGAGTCCTTTGAATTGACCCAACAGTTACCCTCAACTACGTTTATGGCCGGTCTCGATTAGCGGAAAAATAAAGATTGAGCCTAGATACTTAATAAACCATTTTCCAGCAATCGTAAATTCTCAGTTACATCCACGTGCGGCTGTCAGGTGATGAACCAGCAACCTTCGCATCGATCTGCTTCAACATGCTGTCCTGAGAGAAGGTTGCAAGCAAAAGTCCATCTTCGCTGAAAGCTGCCCCTCGACCGTGAACACGGCCTTTGCCGGCAAAGCTCGCCTCTTGGGCGATGTGTACCCATGAGCCGGCATCGAATTGACGATGGAAATGCAAGGTATGTCCGATCACACCGGTTGACAAAGTGTGATGCGCATCGCCGATTTGAATCTGCTCCGCGTATGGCTGCATAGCTAATCCGATGAGCCAGCCATTTGTGCTCCAACCAAGAACTGCTTGGCTTGCTGCATATGACCCAACAGTTTCTGGCATCCGCATCCATAAAGACATCGCCGGAACACCGTTGATGGTGTCGGATTCAGTTTCGGCTTCGAGTATTTCAGCACCAGGGAATTCAGTGCCTTTAGTTGGCTTACCGAATTTAGGCCCCTTAACGCCAGCCGGAGGCACTACCTTATGCGAGATGAGATCGGCTTCATCGGCAGTTGAAAGCACCATCGACTTAGAAAGTAAGCGCTCGCCTTGCCAAGCAGTAATGATGGAACTTCCAAAAGTGCGACCGTCATGGAAGGGTTCAACTTGAAGTTCTAGCGGCTGGCTATAAGTTCCGGCCCTGCTGAAAATTGTTTGAATTGACTTAACATATTTATCATCTGACGCGTTCAGCTTGGAAGCCATGATCATTTGTGCGATCAGTTGGCCTCCGAAAATTACATCACGGCCTTCTTGTGAACCCGCAGGCATAGGCGCTGAGTAACGACCTTCACCCATTGAGGTCAATTCAAGCAATCTCAGTTCTTCATTCATTGTTAATCTCCCTCAATCAGGTAAAGGTCGTTACTGCAGGGTTGCTAATACTTGCTCGTTGCGAAGATCAGGTTTGGTCGCGACGAAGCACAGGTGGTGCATTGCGCCAATCATCAAGGCCGTCATCCACTCCACCCACGGGGTACTTATTTTCGTGAATTTCAGCCCAGTGTGAATGGTTCAACTGGTGAATCGTGAAGCATGCTTGGAGCGCATTTTGGAAGCCCATGTTGTCAACTGACTGATTCACGGATTCCTTGATCATCAACGCTGCCATCGTTGGGAGCCGAGCGATGCGGCGTGCCATCTCAAGGGTCTTTTCTGACATTTCGGCTTCTGGGAAGATCTTGCTGACCATCCCGATCTGATGTGCTTCTTCTGCACCGATCGAATCACCAGTCAACATGAGTTCCTTGGCGCGGCGTGGCCCGAATTCCCATGGGTGCGCGAAGAACTCCATGCCACACATTCCAAGACGATGCCCAACAACGTCGGCGAATTCGGTATTTTCGGCTGCCACGATCAGATCGCATGCCCACATCAACATCAAGCCGGCCGAAAAGACGTTGCCGTGAACTTGAGCGATCGTGATCTTGCGCAGGTTCCGCCAGCGCAAGGTGTTCTGGTAGAAGTAATGCCATTCCTGAAGCATGCGGTTTTCTGCACCGGCGCGTGTTCCGCCATTGATGCTCATTGATGGATGCTCGTTCTCTCCACCTGCACGCTCAGCCATCGAATCCTTTGATCCCATGTCATGACCGGAAGAGAACATCGTGCCAGCACCACCCAAAATGACGACCCGAACCTGGTCATCTGCTTCAGCGCGCAGGAACGCTTCGTCAAGTTCAACGAGCAAGCCACGGTTCTGTGCATTTCTCTGATTAGGGCGATTCAGCATAATCCGTACGATGCTTTTATCATCAAGCTCTTCGTAGGTGATGTACTTGTAGTCAGTCATGTCTTGCCTTTCCTAGGTGCGCCGAAGGTGTCTCGACCTTGTAATTTGCATTTAAAGTTGTTGGTCATAGATATAGCAAAAAACGAGCGCCAGCGCTGGCTACTTGAGTAAACAACGCTGGCGGCCGAATCGTGATTGTGTTCAGGACTTACTTGGTTGGCCAAGTGAGCCAGAGGTGCTCGATGCCGCGGATCTGATGAGAGATCCAATCAACCGTGGTGCCTGGCTTGATTTCGTAGAACGGAATGCGCTTGTGCCATTCCTGCAAGACAACCCGCAGTTCCAACCGAGCCAGGTGTGAGCCAAGGCAGCGGTGCGGCCCAGCGCCGAAAGCAAGGTGAGCCTTGTCGCCGCGGGTGAGGTTGACTTCACTAGACCCCGGAACCGCAGGATCAACATCAGCGGCAGCCAGGGAAGGGCTAATTCCGGTGCCCTTAGCGATTGGGCAACCGGCAAGCACCGTGTCTTGTGTTGTGACGCGAGCCACGGACATTACTGGGGTTTCCCAACGAAGAAGTTCTTCGATGACATTGGAAACCTGGCTTGGATCATCATGAATCAATTGCTGGGCTTCAGGGTGCGTGGCCAAGTAGTTGAAGAACAACTGCAATGAGGATGTGACTGTATCGAGGCCGCCGGCCATGACCTGGAACAACAATCGGCAGAGCACGCTGTCAGTGAAAGGCTGGCCATCGTCTCCGACAGCCTTGGTTACGGTCGTGATGAGGTCATTGCCAGGATTCGCGCGCTTGTCATCGATCGCTTGCTGCAAGCGAATGAAGATCTTGGGAACTTCAACCTGCTGAAGTTTCATTCCTTCTTCCCAGCTACCACCACAGAGCATGTCGGGGTGAATCATGACGTCTTTCCAGTAGACCATCTGGTCAAGTTCGTCGAGCGGCCACCCGAACAACGTTAAGAATGTGCTTGATGGAAATGGCACGGCAACCTGGGTGGCGAAATCAACTTCACCCTTATCGATAAATTCATCAATGATTGCATTGATATGTGAGGTCAACTCCGGCTCAAGCGCCTTCATTAACTTTGGTGAAAAGAACGGATCAAGTACCCGACGGAACTGCGTGTGTTCTGGCGCATCAACACCAACGGGAATCGGCGGCTCAGCTGCACCCATCATCAATACTGAACTTGAATAAATCTCAGGACAGCGCAGTACTTCTTCGACATACGCCCGGTCCATAACATCGACAGCGGTTTCCATCTGTTCAAAGTCCAATGGACCTTTTTTGCGCAACTCGTTGTAGTAGGCGCGTGGGTCAACAGTGCGCTCATACTGCCATTGGGCGTACTTCTTGCGAATCTCTGGATCGGATGAAAATGTGGTTTCGTATGCCATGGGAACTCCTTCTAGGTATTGCGATGTCGTTCAATATTTTGTCGTGCTTCCTTGAATCTTTTTTGAGCCAAGAAGAACGAAAAGCCGATATTGCCACCGAAATCTGTTGCCAGATTCCGAGACAATATCGGCTTTCGCTACAACGCTATTCAGTCACTCTTTACAAGGACTAATTACAGGATCTTCGAGGTTGGATCGATACGCATGAGCTTGGCCAAGTTGCCACCCATGATCTTGGCCTGATCCTCAGGGGTCAGGTCGGAGATCTCGTCAATGAAGGTGATCGGATCGAACATGCCTTCAGGATGTGGGTAGTCCGAACCAAAGCAAATGTTGTCGGCCCCGACTGCTTCGATCAAACCAGTGACGTCTTCTTCAACGAATGGGTGCACGTAAATTGAACGCTTCCACGTGACCATTGGATCTTCGATGAAGCGCTCTGGCTCACGTGCATAGAGCTTCTTCAATGTTGTCATCAATGGCTTCACAAAAGCTGTGCCGTTTTCCACTGGCAAGAAACGAATATTGGGAAAACGATTAGCCAAACCATGTCCGATGATTGATGCAACCGTGTCTTTGATACCTCGGTACTCGGCGCCAACAATTGAGCTGAAGAGCGAGCGGCCAGCGAACGGCTGGAATTCTCCGTTGAGGCCGTTCCAATCGTTCGTGTATCGGGTGTAGCCGTCATCTGACGAGTGCATACCGACGAGAATGCCTGCTTCTTCAACACGCTTCCAGAACGGATCGAATTCAGGAAGTGCAAATGAACGACGGCGACCGTTGTAATCAGGAACGGTGGCTGGGCGAATCAAAATAACGCGGGCACCGCGCTCAATGAGGAAATCGAGTTCCTTGATGGCTTCGTCGACAATTGCCAACGTGATCACGGGAGTGGCGAAAATGCGATCTTCGTAGCAAAAACTCCAGTGCTCATACATCCACTCGTTGAGTGCGTGAATGACAACGTGGGTCGCTACTGGATCGTCTACCAGACGCTCTTCGAGAACACTCGCAAGCGTTGGCCACATCATCGCGCGATCGATGCCTTGCTCGTTCATCAATTCAAGGCGGTCAGCTGGATTGAAGAAAGCTGGCGGCGACGTAATGTACTTAGGAGGCTCGATGAGCGCCAAGTCACCTGGCTTGCTTGCAGTCTTTGAAGATGGATTCTTGAGCTTGAATTCAAGTTCCTGAGCACCAGGCTGGGCAACCTTGTTGAAGGTTGGGTTTGGGATGTAGTCGCTAATGACGTTCTTAATAGCGAGCTTGGTACGGCCGTTTACCTCGACATATTTAACGACTTGGTTGTATTCAGCAGGCAAGTACTTAGTGAATGCATCCGTGGTCTCATACATGTGGTTATCGGCATCAAAAATGGGCATATCTAGATTACGTGACAAAACAGCCTCCTCGAGAGGGCAAGACAATCGCCTGCCAAATTTCACTAATGAGACAACTATGAACTTTCAATGGGAAGAGCACAAGGTTTTTCCAGAAGTTTTATCTAACATTTCTAGCAAAAGGGTACATACCACCCATATCGTACTAAAAATGCCGAGTTGCACGTGACAGCTTTGGGCTGCCGCACCACCTTCATCAGGCCGGAAATTTCACCTACGAATTCCGTGATTTTTGTACGCACTATTCATTGCAAATCCGACCTCTTTATAACGAATTTGAAACGATTTAACATCAATTGTAGCCATCTTGAGAATTTTCGCTTAGTTTGTCTCTACTTGGTTTCACATTCAATGCGATTCTGAGCCGGTCCAACACACTGTTCGGCCGTGTATCTAGGAGGAATTCTCATGGCAGGATCACAGATGCGCAAGCGTCGTTCTGCATACCTCGTTGTCGGAGGCCTCAGTGTTGCAGTCACCATGACTGCATTGGCGAGTGCACAAGCTGCACCAACGCCAGCACCAAAGGTTGTCACGCCAGCGTCGTGTGCCCCAACACCTGGTGTCGATGCTAAGACCCTCAAGGTCGGCATGATCACATCACTGACTGGCCCAAGCGCACCAGGTTTTGCTGGCGCTTACGAAGCTGTCGCACTTCGCGTTGCTCAAGAAAATGCCAAGGGTGGCATCTTCGGTCGCAAGCTCGTGCTTTCAAAGTATGACGATGCATCAAACGGTGCGGGTCAAATCACTGCAGAAAGTCAAGCGGTCGATCGCGACCAGGTTCTCGCGATTAACTATGCGGCAGCAGTTGACACCATGTTCCCAGCTTTGAAGGCTATAAACCTTCCTGCATTCGGCACCGGATTGCCACCTGCAGCAACAGACTTCAACGTCTTCGGTTCTGGCGGCCCAGGCTCAAACACCTTGGCTAGCACATCGATCGTGAAGCGGCTTGCTGTCACAGGTGCCAAGAATCTTGCAGGAATCACCTTCCCAGTTCCCGCTGCAGTGCAAAATCTCAAGAACACCTTGGCGCTTGCCCCACTAGCGGGTATGAGCACGGTGCTCACAAAGAACGATGCCCCATTTGGTGCCTTTGATGCGACGTCAGTAGCGTTGGCGATTCGTGCATCCGGTGCGGATGGCGTGATCGCTGTTCTTCAGCCAGATGGCGGCGTATCGGTGTTCCAAGCACTCAAGCAGCAGGGCATCACCTTGAAGGCACTGAACATGCCAGGTCTTTCCGACCCAGCATTGGTCACCAAGGCTGGCCCAGGCGTGAACGGTGTTATCAGTTCCACCTACGGGTCAATCCCACCAGGTGTCACCGGTCGCCCAGGCTTCCGTACCTACAACAATGCGATGTTGGCAGCGGGCTTCAACCCATATGGTGCAAATCCACCAATGTCATACATCTCAGCTGACACCATGATCAAGAGCATCAAGGCTGCCGGCGTCTGCCCAACTCGTGCAGGCATTGTTACTGCTGCCCACAAGGTGAAGTCATTCGATGGCGCTGGCGTATTGCCAAAGCCAATCAACTACATCCCAAGCGCGCTTGGACCAAACGGAACCCCAGGCAACTGCTCATGGTTCGTCACGATCGTTGATCAGAAGATCGTTCCTGATAAGGAACCAACCTGTGGTGACCTCGTTGAAGTAGCAACTGGCAAGGTTGTTTTAAAGGCTAGCTAGTAACAACAGCACTACGTTCACACGTGAGTGTGGGTGGCGATTTCTCGCCACCCACACTCATTTTTTATTGCTTCGTAACTAATAGGTTCTGTTTACACGCACAATGTGTATTAGTACGGCCTTGGAAGACCAAGACGCCGAGCCAAGTTATTTCGATAGATCTCCGTAGTTCCGCCATACACAGCAGTGCCAGGCGCATGCTGGCGCTCACTTGCAATAATCCCGGCCGCGATACTGCCATCGACACCAAAATCAAGAAGGCCTTCAGGCGCAGCCATATCCGCAAGCTTGTCTGCCTGCTTGGCTAGTGCCTCAGCTGACATCGGCTTGCCAAGCTCGCCTTCTGCGTTCCAACACATTTCCAGATCAAGCATTGCTTCCGCGAGTGCTGCTCGCACTAACGGATCTTCAAGACGTGAGCGTCCGTCAGGCATCGTGCGTGAGGCTGCCCATTGGATTGCACCATCAACAAGTTTTTGGAACACACGAGAAAAACCAGCACCCATCGAACCATTGACTGGCGCTACGCCCTCAGTAACAACTCCCGCTCCATGTTCGGTGGCAAGGGGTTCTGACATGACACTCCAGCCGTCATTCACAGGACCGATGCGGAAGTTGTCAGAGATGATGACATCGGTGTAGAAGGTGACGTTCGTGCGACCCCCACCCAAAATCCAAACGGGAGTTGCTTCAACACCTGGGGTGTTCATTGGTACTAAGAACATAGTTAACGTGCGATGTTTTTCTTCAACCGCGCCCGTACGTGTCAGCAGGAATACATAATCGGATTCGTTGCCCCATGTGGTCCACATCTTTTGGCCATTGATAACCCAAGTGTCACCATCTTGAACGGCACGAGTCGTTGCTGCAGCCATATCAGAGCCATTGTCTGGCTCCGAGTATCCAAGGCAGGTGGTCAATTCACCCGAGCGGATACCTGGGAGCACATTGTCTTTCAGCCATTGCGATCCGAACTTTTCTAAAGTAGGAATAAGTAAAGATGAACTGACGTTTGCCGGGATGTAGTACTCATCAAAAAGATTTGTAATCATTTCAAGTTCGATTTCGCCGAGCCCGGCACCGCCTGCCTCGACTGCAAGTTCAGGATGGATCCATCCTCGCTTAGACATTTCCATCCGCACCGATTGAGGCATGCGGTCGTGATCGACCGCGATGTGTGCAAGGTTTGGCGTCCAATTTTGCGAGATCAACTCTCGAATTTCTTTCTCAAAAACTAACTGATCAGACGTTAGCTCAACTTGACTGAAATCCATGTCAGTTCCTTCCTATCGATTCGATGAAGTAAGTGCGGCGATTGCGAGTTCTTGCGCTCGATGATCAATTGCAGTGCTGATGTCATCTAGATCCCGCCGGATTCCTCCGCCAACGAGTGACCATGAAGACACTTTGCGATAAAAGAGGCTGATGTCAGCTTCATTGGTGATACCCATGCCGCCATGCACGTGAACGGCTTTTGCAGTGCTGCGCAGGGCTGCGCGAGTGGCATGAGCCATTGCCATAGCAGCAAGTTCTGGACGGAATTCCGGCTCATTTTCAGTGAGCCATGCAGCTTTCATGGTCATATTCCGAGCTGTTACGACATCCATGTGTATGTCAGCCAGTTGATGAGAAATTGCCTGGAACTTTGCGATTGTGACGCCAAAGGCTTTGCGATCAAGTGCATAGCCGCGAGCGATCTCGCTTGAAATCGCTATGAGTCCCACTAGAGATGAGGCAGTTGCAATGCGCCATTCGCGATGAGCTAACTCCCAGATGCCTTTTGCTTCAGCGCCCGCAAGCAGTGTTGTGATGCGAACATCTGCATCGGTGGAACTCCACCAAGCCACAGGCGCACAGCCTTCATTTTGAGCCTGGGCCGCATAGGTCTCGCGAGTCATCAAGATGATTTCGCCATCCTTGAATGCCACGACAGCCTTGGCAACGGCACCACTGGGAACCAACTGTGCGCCTAGCTCCCAAGTCGAAATTGGCGCCAGGCTCACAATGAGATCTCCGGCAAGAGCAGCATCCCAATCCAAAGCATCCAGTGTGGCGCCGGCAGCTTTCAACACAGCCAAGAGTCGCATCGTGACCACATGATCAATAAGCGGCACTGGCGCAGCGGTGCGCCCAATCTCGATACCGGCAAGGACCAGTTCAACAAGTCCACCTCCATCGCCCCCTACTGATTCAGGGATCGAAATGGTGAGCAGACCGTTATCTTGCACCGTCGACCACAGGTTCTGGTCAAAGCCAAGTGGCTCAGCTGCACGAACGACATCAATCGCTGACTGTTCGGTAAACAACGAACGCAGCATGTCAACCAGCTGGACTTGCTCATCGCTCAGCGTGTAGTCGTTGCGTCGCAAGACAAGCGTCACGGTTCCTCCAAAGTTCACGATCAAGGGCGCTTACTCCCGATATCGGGTAGCACTATTTAACCACCTTTTCCTCTTAGCGTCGGCGCTGATCCTGATTTTCAAGGCGCTCTGAATCAGCATGTCGATACGATCAGCAGGTCAATACCTTCGAGTAACTCCGGGAGAATCCATGCCTGACGTAGATGTCATCGTTCTCGGTAGCGGTTTCGCCGGTCTCCGAGCGGCAGTAGCTGCCAGCGCTGCTGGTGCTTCCGTTCTTGTGGTGGAAGCTCTGGGCGAAATTGGCGGACGAAGCCGCTTTTCCTGGGCAAATATCATGGGCGCGGGCACCCGCTTTCAAAAAGAGTTGGGCATCCAAGACTCCGCCGAGGCTATGTATGAGCAATACATGCGCCTCAATGCTTTCCAACTTGACGCATCAGTTGCGTGGGCACTGTGTTCAGGAACCGGCCCCGAAATTGAATGGCTTGCCGACAATGGGGCTGAAATTCGTGGTGTCGTGCCAAATGAGAGTTTTGAAGTGCCTCGCATTCACCGAACCGGTGGCGGACAGCAACTCATCGAACTGCTTCTCAAACTGGCTCGCGCGCAAGGTGTTGATTTCGCCTTGAACCATCGAGTTGACCATCTTCTTGTCGAAGACGGACGAGTCACCGGTATCCAAGCCGCCGGCCAAACTCTGACAGCGAAAGGTGTAGTGCTCGCCACCGGAGGTATGGGTGGCAATACCGAACTTATTCAGGAGTGGATGCCCGAGTTGGCGGCCCTTGCCGGAGATTGGGTGCTACCTGTGGGAGGAGATGAACTCGCGCCATACGCCCAAGGTGATGCGGTGCCGCTCTCAGCAGCCGTTGGTGCGCACATCACCGGACGCAACTACTACGAAGCAACGATCCGGCCCGGTTACGTGCAGGTATCGAACCCTGCGCTTCCGGGTCACTTACTTATGGTTGATGCAACTGGGCGCCGCTTTGTTGATGAAACCGCCGGGATCGCTGCAATGCACGGAGCTTTCAATGCAGCAGTCGCCCCCGTCTATGCAATCTTTGACGAGGGAGCAAAAACTGCATACAAGCCGACGGGCGAAAAGACACCTGAAGGCAAACCAAAACGTCGCCTGCATCCCGATTGGGTTGAAGATGTTGTCGACTCGATGGTTGAAAAACAGCACTTTACAAAAACTCAATCACTTGAAAAACTTGCAACACTGCTTGAAATTCCAGCAGATCACTTGATAGCAACGATTGATCAATACAACGCAGACGCTGCCCTTGGTTTTGATTCGGTGCAGCTGAAAGATCCCGGCGTGATGCGCGTTCTTTCATCCGGCCCGTTTTACGCAACTGAAATTCGGTTGTCGTCGATCGGTTTCACTGGGGCTGGGCCACGGGTTAATGCTCAGGGTGCTGTTTTGGATACCAAACATCAGGTCATTCCTGGACTCTTCGCGGGCGGTGAATGTGCTGGCGGTCTGGCCGGGCCAATGTCCATCGGCGGCAACCCGACAGCTACCTGTTTTGTTTTTGGGCGAATTGCGGGCCAGAGCGCGGCAGCCTTCGCAAAGCAATAATCCCGAACTTGTTAATGACTTTCTACGCCTCGTCAGCTGGTGGCTGTGGAACATGTGGGAAGAGTTCCTGGAATGCGCCGATGCGAATGCGCCGACTTGCTTCGGGCGAAACATCGTCGAAGAGTTCATGCAATGTCTTCTGCGTATGACCAAAGGTGCCTTCCCAATGTGGGTAATCGCTACCAAACATTGAGTTCTGGTAACCACCAGCGGTTAGCGCCATCACTGAAGAGCGATAGTCATGCTGGAAGGACGCATAGACTTGGTCATACATGATTTCCCCAGGAAGTCTGGAAAGTTTTGGACTTACTGCACCTGAATGTTGACGGAATGCTTCATCAAGGCGATCCGCTACGAATGGCACCCAACCTGAACCACCTTCAGAAATGACGACCTTCAACTTAGGGCGAATATCTAAAGCCCCCGATGCCACCATCTGAGCAGCCGCACGCTGACCGCCAAAGGTTGTTTCCGTGTAGTTCAAGATCGCGCCACCGCGACCGCGATGCACCACACCGGTGCGCTCATCGGGAGTGTGCGGCTCTGTTCCAATATGGAAACACAGACGCATTTCCATGTCATTAAGAATGTCCCAAAGTGGATCGAAAAATGGGTCAACGTAATTGTGTTGCACTTTGCCCGAGAGTCCAGGTCGCGTTGGTAATGAAACTGCGGCAAAACCCATCTCGCGGCAACGCTTGGCTTCGTTGACTGCATCATCAATATCAATCAAAGGAATAGCTGCAGTACAGACAAGGCGAGGGGAAGCATTTTGCATTTCCATCGCCCAGTCATTGAGTGCCATCGAGCCAGCAAGCGCCAATTTTGGATCCCGGATATTAAACGACCAAATCCCAAGAGAAGGGTAGGTGAGTTCTCCCCACACTCCCTCATCATCAAGATCTTTTAGTCGGCTCACAACATCTCGCCCACCGATCATTCGACGCTCAGTTAAACCATCATCGTCGCTGAAAGAACGGGCTGCAGTGCCTGGCTTGGGCATCCGCCGGCGAAATTCTTGTCCATCGACATACACGGTTTCCCATGCACCATCTTCATCTTTGACACTGCGTGGCATGCGATCAGCAAGATCCTGCGGGAGGCGGGTTTCAAATAAATCATCAGGCTCAACCAGATGTGAGTCGCCGGAGTTTGCCCATAATTTGCCCATGTTTGCCTCCATGTTCTCGGCCGGTGGCGCTCACCAGCATTTGCCTGGGATAAGAACTTTTATCCCTGACTGTACGCCGTACAAGCCAGTATAAGCAGCACTTTCGGCGTCACAAAAACCACCGAACCCCAAAAGAAGACCGGCAGATATCACCCCTGCGGGGCTTTCGACCCGACACGAGCCAGCCGAAGGTCACCGACTTATCCTCATGACGTGAAACGTCGTGTGGCGAAATTCCTCGCGCTGCTGGTCTGCGCTGCCAGCATGTCGGGAACTGCCTATGCCGCACCACGACTGATGCAGGGAGCTCCTGCTCTTGGTGAGCAATACACCACACAAATAATCGTGTTAGGCACCACGAGCTACGAAATGTGTAGCGCTGCTGTTTGGAAACCTCGGGTACTTCTCACAGCAGCTCATTGCCTTACCGATCTAGGCGGCAGTACCCCCGCTGCAGCCTCTCGAATCTTCGTGATGCCACCTGGAGTGAACAGTCCACTTGTCTACGCGACTGGGCCCGTGGGTGCTGCGCGTGTTCGAGTCATCGGCGCCTACCTCGGTCAGCAATATGTTGAAGCATCAAAACTGGTCGTAGGAAATGACATCGCAGCAGTCGTTTTGGATTCTGACTTATCACCATCCGTATTCACTCGGCTCGCTGATCGAACAGAGCTAGATTCATGGGTCAAGTCTGCGCGTGACACCAGCATCGTTGGGTACGGAATAACAAGCCTGACCGACACGAGTCCATCGATCCCGCGCACAGGCACCTTTATCTTGAGCGAACTTCAGGTTGATCGCCGAAACACCAACGGATGGGTCACGTGGTCAAATCCAGTCAATGGTGTCGACACCTGCCCCGGAGATAGCGGAGCTCCACAGTTTGTCACCTCGGCAACAAGCACACTATTAATCGGCGACATTGCCGGCGGTAACTGCACGGGGCAACAACGAACAGCCGAGGGCTTCGCAGCAATCACCTATCTGGAAGTGCTTAATCCCGCACTCCTTGCAGCTGGCTATCCCGCCATTCCAAGCGCTCCACAGGAAGTTACGGCTACGTCAATGAATGGCAGCACCACAGTGTGGTGGGCCAGCCCCCGCATTGCACCTGAATCTGCGGTGAACTTCGAAGTGCGTGATGAGCGTGGAGCCGCTGTGTGTACGTCTACGCAGCCGTATTGCACTTTCACCGACGTAAGTAATCTGACCTTGCGCAGCAAAAACGCACAAGGTGAGGGTGACGCCGTCTTGGTGCCGACTGCACTACACGTGCGTCCGGAACCTCCAAGGATCATTCAAAAAAATGGTCTTGTGAAGTTCATCGTCACGCCGCTGGACTATCCAGTCATAACCGGTTACCGGATTATCGACAAATCCAAAAGAACCATCTGTCGAATCACGAATATCTCTGCAGAATTGAAATGCAACGCGAACCTAGGAATAGGGCGCTATCGATTCACTGTGAGTGCGACAACACCGCAAGGGCGCACACCCGAATCACCAGCGTCAGCGCCCATCAAAATTCGTTTTTAGATTATTCGCAAAAGGCCCAGACATCGAATACAGCAGAATACAAACGTGGTCTAGCGAGTCACACTCGTGGCGAAATAATTCACTTCCGCAGTCGGCCCCGTTGGTGCAGATTGGGTCGGCGGAGCAAAAATTAATTCCACGCGATCTTTCAATTCGAATAATGCCGGTACCGGAACAGCTTGCTTCATGAGCGGTCCAGCTGCTTCAAAGGTGCTATTCACGTCTGGTTGCGTTTTAAACAACACCACTGGATCTTTCGTGGCAACCTTCATGTAGTCCTGCCATGCCAGATTATGGGCAACATAAGCGGCTTGCGCTCGCAAAATATCTTTATGCCAGGGGAGCACCGTAACGGCTGCCACTCCGTCCCCCGCCGCACCAATAGCGAACTGGCCCGCATAGGCGGCTTCCGAAAGTGCATCCCAAGCCTTGGTTTTTTGCGCTGCAGTCAATTTCCCGGTTTCGCCATATTGCTTGATGATGCTTTGGATCTGATCATTCGTCCATGTCATCGCTGATTCAGAATCCTCGACCGCACCGACTAAGGCACGCATTTCAAGATTACGTGAAGTCCAGTCTCCAACGACGAGCCCGAGTCCTAGGACCGTGACAAGAAAGACCACGAGACCTACGACTGGAGGAAGCCACCGCGACAGTTTCACTTCACCATCATCCCTCACGACAAAATATGGGTCAGCAGCACCTAAAAAACCGGCCTTATTCGGGCGCTTGCACCAAAAGGTGTTGAGCTAGTTCATCACTGAGTTCGGTGTATTCCCCGGCGATTCCAATGTGAATGCCATCTGGAGTGCGACTGACGAGAACTGCGGCGCCTGGGGTTGCCCCGACTCGGCGCAACGCAATCATGGTCAGAGCGATTTCTTGAATCGGTTCAGCAATGCGCCGCACAATTACTCGTGAAACATCGTCAGTTGCAACTTCCGATAGCGCACGGACACCCTTGAGCGAATTCTTCAGCGAATCTGATTCGGGGTTCAACGAATCTAAACCAGGGATCGGATTGCCGTAAGGAGATTCAGTTGGGTGACCCAAAATTTCAAAGAGTCGAAGTTCGACTGTTTCGCTGATCACGTGTTCCCAGCGACAGGCTTCCGCATGCGCGTCTTCCCACGGTAGACCAAGAACTGACACTAATAAACATTCAGCTAAGCGATGCTTGCGCATCACACTCACCGCTGCTTCACGCCCGGCTGGGGTGAATTGCAGTTGACGATCAAGTGTGACGACTACTAAACCATCTCGCTCCATCCGGGCCACAGTTTGCGAAACAGTTGGACCACTTTGGTGCAACCGCTCTGTGATTCGAGCTCGCATTGGGGCGATGCCCTCTTCTTCAAGTTCGAAGATCGTGCGCAAATACATTTCGGTGGTATCGATTAATGCACTCACGCCGACTCCTCTCATAACAGGCTTAGGTAATGCTCACCTTATGGCAAGGGTCCCTCTCCGCGCCGCGTACAACTCCTGACCTACGATTTACCTGTGGCAACAGTGATGTGGTTTCGTCGAGATCTTCGTCTCCTAGACAATCCGGCTTTGCTCGCAGCTATTGCTCGTGCCCAAGCAGACGGGGATGGACAAGTCGTACCCCTGTTTGTGCTGGATCCAACCCTTTGGGATGGGGCCGGGCCCGTGCGTCAGGCTTATTTGGTCGCCTCTTTGGATGCCTTAGGTGCCAGCCTTGGCCGTTCCTTGCTGATCCGCCATGGCAACCCAGCGGCAGTCGTCGCCGAAGTTGTCGCTGCTATTGGTGCCACGAGCGTGCATATCGCGGAAGATTTCGCGCCCTACGGCATGCGGCGCGATGCGGCCGTTGCTCAAGCTCTCGGCAAGGTGCCACTGGTTCGCACTGGCTCGGCCTATGCCGTCAGCCCAGGCAGGGTGCTGAAAGGCGATGGGACCCCTTATCGAGTCTTCACCCCGTTTTACCGCGGTTGGATGGCTCACGGCTGGCGAGCGCCTGCTGGTGATATTCCTGTCTCAGTTGATTGGGCGATGCCCCTTGAATGCCAAGGCCGCCCATCAGTTCCAGACCTCGGCGACCTCACATTGCCGCAAGCCGGCGAGCAAGCCGCTTGGCAACGGTGGATGGAATATCAAGAACAATCCTTGGGCGCCTATAAGGACGAACGTAACCGGCCTGACTTGAACACCACGAGCCAACTGAGTCACCACTTGCGGTGGGGCGAAATCCATCCACGCTCCATGCTCGCTGAACTTACGGATGAGCATGAGGTTTTTCGCAAGGAATTGTGTTGGCGCGAGTTTTACGCGGATGTGCTCTTCCAAACACCAAAGTCCACAACACAATCACTCAATTCAAAATACGACAGCATGCAATGGTCGACAGGATCTGCCTCTGATGCAGCTTTCGCAGCGTGGGCGCAAGGACGCACGGGATTCCCGCTGGTGGATGCCGGCATGCGTCAGCTTCGTGCCGAAGGCTGGATCCATAACCGAGTACGAATGGTGGTCGCGAGTTTCTTAATCAAAGACCTTCACATCACCTGGCAGCGAGGCGCCGCTGAATTCATGTATTACCTACGTGATGCAGATCTAGCAAGCAACGTGCACGGCTGGCAATGGACTGCCGGATGCGGTACTGACGCTGCACCGTTTTATCGAGTCTTCAATCCAATCGCCCAAAGCTTGCGATTCGATCCCAACGGTGACTACGTACGGCGCTACATTCCCGAACTTCGCCATCTCGCGGGTCCCGATGCCCTAGAACCTTGGAACCAACCAACTGGATATGACCATGGTTACCCTGCGCAGATTGTGGACCACGCTGTAGAGCGCCAAGTTGCACTTGATGCCCATCAAGCCATTCGCTAGACCCTTCGCACCGTACGATGTGACGTTATGCCGTCCTTTTCAGTCGTTTCCATGAAAGGTGGCGTCGGAAAGACCTCAGTAACCTTGGGGCTAGCCAGTGCGGCTTGGAGCCGCGGTCATCGTGTGCTTGTTATTGACTTAGATCCGCAAGCAAACGCCACTATGGGTTTACGTATTGATGCGCCTACCTTCACGGTCAACGATGTGCTTGCCGACGCTCGACCTGGCATTGCTGCAGATGCGCTGCAGGTTTCCCCTTGGGGTGAGAACGTGCACGCACTGGCGTCTGAACGAGCGCTTGAACATCGCAACACCGTTGAAGGTCGCCACTCTTCTCTTCGTTTGCGAGCTGCGCTTGCTAGCTTGCCGCGAACATACGATCTGGTGATCATTGATTGTCCGCCGTCTCTTGGTGAGCTCACGCGTAACGCCTTAAGTGCTAGTGAATCTGCACTTATCGTCACTGAACCTGGCTTCTTCGCCCTGCGCGGGGCTGAACAAGCACTTGAAGCGGTAGAAGTTATTCGAAGTTCAACAAATCCGTTGATGAAAACTGAAGCTATCATCATTAATAAAGCTCGACCATCAGTTGCTGAGCAACGCCAACGCATCGAAGAACTCAAATCAAGCTACGGATCACTTGTCAGCAAGACACTGGTGCCCGAGCGCAATGCCATCCAACAGGCCGAGGCTGCAGGCATGCCTATCCATGCCTGGGAATCACCTGCTGGAGTTGAACTCGCAAAAATTTTTGATGCACTGTACGACGAAATCATGCCGATTCGTTTTTCAACGGAGGTCTCGCGATGAGTAACGCCAAGCAAACATTCGATCCAGCACCACGGCCTGCGCTTACCCGTGCAACTGATGCCGTATGGCATCCAACCGTGCCTAGAGAACATGAAGAACGAGCGCCTTTGAGTTCTGGCTCGACATCAGATGCAATTCTTGGCCCTAAACATGACAAACTTGTTGAGCTCACGGTTGAAGTGCCTAAATCAATTCGCAAAGCCCTGCGAAACGATGCGATAGAACGTGGCTTAACCGTGGATCAACTTGTTGCTTCGCTTGCCCGCGATTATTTGAAGCGGTAAAACACTACGGCGATAGTCGCTCAATTGCCCACGCAGCTGAATCATTGAGTTTGCCCCCATCAACCGTGCGATGGAATCGCAACCGGTCATGCAGTCGTGATGGCCTTCCTTGCCAAAACTCAACGGTGCTCGGCACAATCAACCATCCACCCCAAAAGTCTGGCATCTCAATGTCATCTGGGTACCGAAGAGAAAGTTCGTCAAAGCGATTATCTAGAATCGACCGATCACCAATAACTGTTGACTGTTCACTTACCCAGGCACCGAGCTTTGAATCACGCGGGCGTGTACGAAAATATTCTGCAGCCTCATCGCGGCTGATCGGCGCGACCTCTCCGACAATGCAAATCTGGCGATGCATCGCAATCCAAGGGAACACGACAGAGGCGTGGGGGTTCTCCCAGATTTCTCGGCTCTTACGTGATTGCAAATTCGTGTAGAAAATAAAGCCTCGCTCATCGGCATTCTTGAGCAGCACCGTGCGGCTACTTGGCTGGCCGGACTGATCGGCTGTGGCAAGCACCATGGCGTTTGGCTCTGCTATCCCCGCTGCGATTGCGTCTTCTAACCAGCCTGTAAAGGCTGCAAGGGGGTCAGTTGGCAGGTCGCTTTCCTCGAGGTGACCCTGGTCATAGTGGACTCGAAGATCCGCTAGCCGAGTTGGCGTTGGCTCAAGGTTCTCTAGACTCATACCTGCATCCCATCACGGGAGCGCCTCGCCACAAGCAACTGGAGCGTTCTGTGTCTGACAACATCAAGATTCCTGCCGATCTTTTACCTATCGATGGCCGCTTCGGTGCTGGTCCATCAAAGGTTCGAAAAGAGCAGGTTGACGCCCTCTCAGCGGTGTGGCAGACCTATTTAGGCACCAGTCATCGCCAAACAACGGTGAAGTCTCAGGTCGGTCGCCTGCGTTCAGGCTTGTCTGATTTATTTGCCCTGCCAGAAGGCTACGAAGTGGTCCTCGGCAACGGTGGATCCACTGCATTTTGGGATGCAGCGACCTTTGGCTTGATTCGCGATCGCGCACAGTTCCTGTCCTTTGGTGAATTTGGTGCCAAGTTCGCTAGCGGTGTCAAAGATGCCCCTTTCCTTGGTGAGCCAACAATCCGAAAATCAGATGCTGGTGACGCACCAAGTTTCGAAGCTGAAGCCGGCGTTGATGCTTATTGCTCACCACATAACGAAACTTCAACTGGTGTAGCAGTTACCCCTAAACGCGTTACCGGCGCGGATGCCGACTCGCTGATGATCATCGATGCAACTTCTGCAGCTGGCGGACTGATGGTTGATGCAAAGGAATTTGATACCTATTACTTTGCACCTCAAAAAAGTTTTGGATCCGATGGCGGTATTTGGTTCGCGCTCATGTCCCCTGCTGCAATTGCTCGTGTTGCTGAGATTAAAGCCACGGATCGTTGGATTGCACCGTTTCTCGATCTTCAAACGGCAGTTGATAACTCTCGCCTCGACCAGACCTACAACACCCCGGCGCTTGCAACTATCTTGATGATGGCTGAGCAGGTCGACTGGTTTAACTCACATGGTGGATTGAAGTGGTCTGCAGGGCGCAGCGCTGAATCTTCTGGCGTGCTCTATGACTGGGCCGAAGCAAACCCACTTGCTACTCCATTTGTTTCCGATCCTGCAAAACGTTCTGGCGTCGTTGCGACAATTGATATTAATGATTCAGTAGATGCCACATTGATCTGTAAAGCACTGCGATCCAATGGCATTGTTGACACTGATCCTTACCGCAAGCTCGGTCGCAATCAGCTGCGCATTGCAGTATTCCCGTCTGTGGAACCAGATGATGTTCGCGCCCTTACTCGTTGTATCGATTACGTGATAACCCAACTTTCGTGACAACGACGCCGGCTAGGCCAAATCGCGATCGACCAACGTGGATCTGTTATTTACAGAATGGGTTCTTCTCTTGGTTTATCTACGCGTTAGGTGCTACGCAGGCGTTACTTCGCGATGAGCAAGGCACGACGCGTTCAATAGCTGCCCTACACGGAACCTTCTTGGCTCTGGGTAGCTTGCTCGGATCGCTGCTTGCCGGACGTGCCATCTTGCGCTGGGGACGCGGGCTTGTTATGCGAATAGGTGGCATCGGGGCAATCATCGGCATCCTTGTCTACACGACGCCGCATGGTGCCTTTCCTGTCACGTTGGCAGGCGCATTTATTGCCGCGATGAGCGGTTCTTTTTTCATCTCTGCACTGAATGCATTTGTTATGGATCATCAGGGTGCCGCTGGGCCTAGCTCGCTCCTTGAAGCCAGTGCTTTCGCGGCTTTCCTTTGCATCTTGGCCCCACTTGCTGTTGGAGTTATGACTGGCACAGTTTTGGGCTGGCGTGCCGGAATATGGGTCGCGGTTGTCGCATTGGTGATCATCGAAGTACTTCGTGGACGCAATCTCTCTGTCTACCGAACCGACGCCAGTGAACTCGTGCATGAGCTTCGCGACAAGATGCCAAAAGAGGTCTACTGGAGTCTTGGCTTGTTCATGTGTTTTGTGGCAACTGAATTTTCAATGATGTTTTGGAGCGCCGATCTTCTGCGCGAACGCTGCGGGTTTTCAGCTGGCGCTGCAGCATCATCGCTTGGTGCAATCACCGGTGGAATGCTCTTAGGGCGACTCGTTGGCGCCCGACTTGCTGAGCGGATGTCTGCGGACCGCCTGCTTCGGGCAGCTGTTGTGCTTTCACTGTTCGCCTTTGCCCTAGCTTGGGTATTTACTTGGTGGCCTGCGGTTCTTTTGGGACTCGCTCTGGGCGGTATTGGTCTTAGCGTTCAAGGACCGCTCGGTATTGCCAGAGTTATGCAGGTCTCAAACGGACTGACCGACCGCGCCTCTGCACTTGCACTCGTTGCTGCCAGTGTCGCCGTTGCCACGGCACCTATCGCTCTCGGTGTCGTTGCAGACCACATTGGTGTTCATCTGGCTTTCTTAATGCTGCCAATGTTGCTTGGTATCGCCTTGATCATCTTGCTCGTGAAACCAGTGGCTGCCCAAGAACGCAGTGAACTTCATCCTGCCTGAGGAATTTCAACTCTCAACAAGCGATGATCGCGCTCACTAGCAATAAGCAACGCTTTGCCGTCACCGGTCCAGGTCACTGCTTCTCCTTGCAACTGCCCAGGCAAGTCAAACGTGACTCCAGCTTTGCCTGGAGGCAGACCAGAATAGATCGTTGCGTCGAAGTAGGTTCGTAACACGTAGCGGTCACCTTGAGGTGAAACCGCACCGTCAGTGATAAGCCCGCCTTCAATGCGCAAAGGCTTTGCTATATCTGTGGATCTCAAAGGATAAGGCAGTGCATACAAACTTCCGTGAGCAAGTTGCTTCGTGACGAGCCACAATTGTGGAGATGATTGGCTAGCAAGCAGCGTTTCTGCGTTGTGCGAATTATCTGGATACGTCACTCGATAGGTGCTTGCCGTCACTGTTTGAGATTTCAAAACTGAGGGTTCACGAATTTTTAGAATTTCAACATATGGCCACGTGTCCCGGTTATCGCCTATATCTCCTAGCCAAATGACGTTGCGGCCTTTTGCGTCTTTGCCCGTGGCAATAGCTTCATAGTCACGTGCGCGAGCGCCAGCGATTATGAACGTTGCTTGAGTCTTGCAAGTTTTCTCATCTATCGCGTAGATACGCGGCCCACCAGATGAGTCATTGTGTAGATAGAGAACGCCGGGAAACTGCGCTGATCTCGTGATCCCGCTGATCTCATCAAAGCGTGAATCTTGAAATGTGCATTGCACTTTCCATGGTGGAACAGCAGCGTTTGCTGGGATTTGACCCAGCAGGATGAGTGCCGGGAGTAAAAGAAATGAAAAAAGTCGGGTCATGAGCCAACCAGCGCCGCCACCACCACCACTGCGACCAGTGATGCGAGCACCACAAGGGTGATGATGCGGCGGGCTTTAGGGCTCATGACCCGACTTTAGAGGTGACTAGCTACCAATCCCAAACAGCTGCTCGATTGGGTTGATCGCGAAGTAGACCACAAAGGCCAGCGACACCACCCACATCAACCAATTGATCTCTTTAGCCTTGCCAAGAGCGAGCTTGATAACGATCCAGGAAACAAACCCTGCACCAATACCGTTGGAGATGGAGTAGGTGAATGGCATCAAAGCGATCGTCAAGAAAGCCGGGATACCAATCGAGTAGTCAGTGAAATCGATATGACGAATCTGCGTCATCATCAAGAACCCGACGATCACCAAAGCAGGGGTGGCGGCTTCGTAAGGAATGACCGTCACCAAAGGTGAGAAGAACATCGCGATCAGGAACAGCAAACCGGTAACAAGTGAGGCAATACCTGTTCGCGCACCTTCACCAATACCTGATGCTGATTCGATATATGCAGTATTACTGGAAACTGAACCGACACCACCCGCAACAGCTGCCAGTGAGTCAACAACCAAGATGCTCTCGAAATGTGGAATTTGACCCTTGTCGTCAAGAAGTTCAGCTTCGGTAGCAAGACCAAAGGCTGTTCCCATGGTGTCGAAGAAGTCACTAAGCATCAGCGAGAAGATCGCCAAAATCGCTGCAACTACACCAATGGATTCAAAACTTCCAAAGAGGTTGAATTGACCGAGTAATCCAAAATCAGGTGCTGCCGCGACACTGTCGGGAATCTTTGGAACGTTCAAGCCCCAGCCCAATGGATTGTCTGCGGACCTTGCGCCAACACCAGCGATTTTTTCGATGATGATTGCGATGACCGTTGTTGCCAAGATGGAAATCAGGATCGCGCCCTTGACTTTCCTAACCAACAAAATGATCGTGAGCAAAAGACCAATGACGAAAGTGAGAATTGGCCAACCTTGTAGTTCACCAAAGAATCCGAAACTTATAAGTGGAACACCGGAACGCACGATGCCTGAGTCAACAAGCCCGATGATGGTGATGAACAATCCAATACCAACACCGATGGCGTATTTGAGTTGTTCAGGAACTGCAGTAAATACCGCCGATCTGAAACCTGTGAGTACCAGGAGCAAGATCAACAAGCCTTCCAGAACTACAAGGCCCATGGCATCTGCCCAAGTCATTTGCGGGGCAAGGGTGAACGCAACGAAGCCATTCAATCCAAGCCCAGCAGCGATTGCGACTGGGAAGCGGCCAATGGCACCCATCAAAATAGTCATCACACCCGCGACAAGGGCTGTCGCTGCAGTCACCATCGTGATGGCTTGAACAACATCGGTGGTTTCACCGATGAAGTTGCCATTGATGTCTTTGGCTGTACCAATGATGAGTGGGTTCAATACAACGATGTATGCCATGGTGAAGAAGGTGACAAATCCACCTCGGATTTCACGGCTGTAATTGGAGCCGCGAGCTGACATTTCAAACCAGCGGTCAAAGCTAGATTTCGGTTCGGTTGCGAGTGACATGCACCCTCCAAGATGGGTTGATGGTGCTTGGACACTAGCGCGAGATGGCATGATTACGGCGAACATTCAAAGGGGGTCACTAGATGAGTCGAACGAGTGCTTACCGCGCCGAGCCTGGCTCTGTGGCCTCTGCTCAGGTGGCTTTGCGGGTAGGAATCCTTGCGTGGATAGGCGCAGCAGTCATTGGCGCGCTCATAGTTCACTCACAAAACGGAAATACTGCCCGCTGGCTCGTGATGTGTGGCATCGGTCTGGTCAGCGGAATCCTGGGATTGGTTTTTTTGAAACGTAAAGCCCGGGGTCGCTAAAAGTCAGGAATGACCGAGATCGCCGGCTTCATCTGGAAGTACAGCAGCTTCAAGTTCAACTGGTGGTTCAACCAGGATCTCTGAGTGCGCGCCGCAACCGAAGTCCAAACTCACCACTCGCCCATCGGCAGCACCAAGTTCGTTCGCACAGATTCCGAATGCCTGCCCAACGGGGCCACCGAGTGTCACTAAGAATCCGCAGGTTGAGCACTCATGGGCCGCATTGCGTGCCATGGCTGTTTGTGGTCCAGTCTCACCAGCGTGCCAACGCAGGGCTGCTTCATCGCGGCCAACAGGTGACAGCACTCGAGCACGTCCTAGACCCAATTCCCATTGACCTGGTGTGAGGGGCGCAAGCGAAGCAACACCTTCAAGTTCATCTTCGCCCGTGAGTCCGGCAACCAAGCGCTTATCGTCTGCCGGAGTTGGCAAAATATCGCCCACACCAAGATCACCCGGTTGGATACGTTCAGCCCATGGCACCCAAGCCGGCGCTGTTAAGGCCTGCTCTCCTGGCATCAGCACGACATCGTTCACTGTTGCGACCTTGGCTCGTGAAGCACGAACCAGTACGACCGCCCAGTTCCAACCCAGGTAGGCCGGATTTAGGCAAACAAAAAGGTGAGTGGCGATGCGATCTGCATCCATCGCCGATCCCTGGTACTCGCCCACGAATTCTGAACCGACTTCGTCAACCAAAGCTTCACGAGCCAAAGCTTGCGCATCAAGAAGTAAGGGATCAGGTTTGATCTCAACGGGGGTGCGAGAGGTGGTCACACGCCGATTCTCGCGTACTCGGGGCATCCAATGAACCCCCGGGGCTAAGAAGGGCACAAACCCATAGGCTCAAGACGTGCTGAACAACTCGCAAGGTGAAGTTTCTTATGAACATTAGTTTTGATCTTGCGATCGCAGCAACAACGTTCGTTGTCATTTTCTTGGCCGAACTTCCCGATAAAAGCTTCATTGCCTCGTTGGTCTTGGCCACTCGTTTTCGTCACTTGTATGTCTGGATCGGCGTCAGTGCAGCCTTCTTTATTCAATGCTTAATCGCGGTAACAGCCGGCGGTTTTATCGCACTGCTACCTCAAGCTCCAGTACTTGCCGTCACAGGTGCATTCTTTGCGATTGGGGCCCTCGTGCTGATCCGAGGCGGTGTGAAATCACGGGCAGAAGAAGCTGCGCAGGAAGCGGCTGAAGAGTCCGACGTACTTTCTAAAGTGGGCGACCAACCCGTTGAATCTGCAAGAAAAATTATTTTCACCAGTTTTGTCGTAATCTTCGCTGCCGAGTGGGGCGATCTCACTCAGATATTTGCTGCGGCACAAGCTGCAAAAACAGGTCAGCCTTTCACTGTGTTCATCGGTGCGTGGCTGGGACTCATCACCGTTGCCGGCTTAGCAGTGGTGCTTGGGCGCTGGCTGCAAAAACGCATTCCGCTTTCACGGGTGCGAATTGCGTCGGGAATCGTATTGTTAATTTTGGCAGTGTGGACTGCGATCGAATTTATTCAGGTTCTTTAAGTCTGACGGTCACACTTGCGGGCAAAACGAAATTCACGACCCGGACTAAATATCTAGATCGTTTGCGACTGCGCGCAGTACCGCAGCAGTCTTTTGCGCCATCGCATCAGGTGGGTATTTACCGCGCTGCAATTGCGTCGCTACCCCATCAAGCAATTTGATGAGATCTTCCATAATTCCAGCAAGATCCCCCGCTGGTTTACGGCTGCTCTTGACGACCGATGGAGTGGGTCCAATGATCTTGACTGACAGAGCCTGCTTGCCACGCTTACCGTCAACGATGCCGAATTCAATCTTGGTGCCTTGTTTAAGAGCAGCCACGCCTTCGGGCAGCGTTGACACATGCACGAACACGTCTTCACCATCATCGGATGCAACAAACCCGAATCCTTTTTCCGCGTCGTACCACTTCACAGTTCCCGTAGGCATGCCACAAGGGTACTCAGCGCCCTATAAGCAGGCATCTCGTGGGTTACTTACGTCACTAGCCCCAGTGCGATGACAGACCAAACCTGCAAGGTCAGATCAGACAATCTGCCGATCCCAGGAATGGGCACATCAACATCCTGGAATACCGCTGTTCCGCCCACTGCTAAGACCAGTTCGGTACCTGCGAACTCCTGTGGGACCAGCGCTAATTCCAAGTCCACAGCCGCTCGGCCTGACGTGGCCACACCGCCCACCAAGAGTGGGTCAACTCCGGAGGGGCCAGAGCCAACAAACAGCAGTTCCTTGGCCCCATAGCTCGACAGGAAGGCGCCTACGGCCAGATCAAGCAGGAAGTTGGTCGACTTCACCCGATCAAGGCCAACGGTCATCGTGAGCACGGCGCCAGCCGCATCAATAGTCAGATCAGCGGAATCAATTGGTGCGCTCAACTTCAACGCCTTGCCCTTCACAACAGATGTCAATTCCAGGATCACCACCGTTTCGGTTTTGGTCCAAGCTCCTGCTGTGATCACCTGCTGACCCTACGCATCGTGGTGATGGCACATACACACAAACCATCGAGTTCGTTCGTTACTCATTCAGCGTAGATTTTTCATCCATCAGGAAATAGCGAAGGGCGGCCTCCCCAATGGGGAAGCCGCCCTTCGTAATAGTTGGTTGGACTAGAAGTCCATGCCGCCCATGTCGCCGCCACCTTGCATCGCAGGAGCAGCCTTTTCTGGCTTCTCTGCAACAACAACTTCGGTCGTGAGGAACAGTGCTGCGATTGATGCTGCGTTCTGAAGTGCGGAGCGCGTCACCTTTGCTGGATCGATGATGCCAGCAGCGATCATGTCGACGTACTCGCCGGTAGCAGCGTTGAGGCCCCAACCTGCCTGAAGTTCGCGAACCTTTTCAGCGACAACTCCGCCTTCAAGACCGGCGTTTTCAGCGATCTGCTTCAACGGTGCGCTTACGGCAACGCGAACGATGTTCGAGCCAACGAGTTCTTCGTTAACAAGACCAAGCGCATCAATCTTTGCTGATGCAGAAGCCATCGCCTGAATCAAAGCGACGCCGCCGCCAGGGACGATGCCCTCTTCGACTGCTGCTTTTGCGTTGCGCACTGCGTCTTCGATGCGGTGCTTACGCTCTTTGAGTTCAACTTCAGTTGCTGCACCTACCTTGATGACTGCAACGCCGCCGGCCAACTTCGCCAAACGTTCTTGCAGCTTCTCGCGGTCGTAATCTGAGTCTGAATTTTCGATCTCTGCACGGATCTGGTTCACGCGACCATTGATCTGGTCAACATCTCCGGAACCTTCAACGATGGTGGTCTCGTCCTTGCTGACCTGCACCTTGCGAGCGCGGCCAAGAAGTTCTAGCCCTGCAGTTTCGAGCTTCAAACCAACTTCTTCACTGATGACCTGGCCACCAGTAAGGATTGCGATGTCTTGAAGCATTGCCTTGCGGCGATCACCAAAGCCAGGAGCTTTCACTGCCACCGAGCGGAAGGTGCCACGGATCTTGTTCACCACGAGAGTTGAAAGCGCTTCGCCATCAATGTCTTCAGCGATGATCACAAGTGGCTTGCCAGACTGCATGACCTTTTCCAGCAGTGGCAACAGATCCTTGACCTGAGAAATCTTTTGGTTCGTGAGCAAGATGTATGGATCTTCAAGCTCAGCTTCCATGCGCTCTGGGTCAGTCATGAAGTATGCAGAGATGTAGCCCTTGTCGAAGCGCATACCTTCAGTGAGCTCAAGCTCAAGACCGAAAGTGTTGCTCTCTTCAACCGTGATGACGCCTTCCTTGCCAACCTTGTCCATTGCTTCTGCAATCAGGTTGCCAACTTCTGAATCGCCACCAGCAGAGATCGCGGCCGTAGAAGCAATCTGCTCCTTGGTCTCAACATCTTTGGCCATGTCAAGAAGTTCGTCGCAGATAACGCTGACGGTCTTCTCAATACCGCGCTTCAAGCCCATTGGGTTTGAGCCAGCAGCAACGTTGCGAAGGCCCTCGCGCACGAGTGCCTGTGCCAACACGGTTGCTGTTGTGGTGCCGTCGCCTGCTACGTCGTCAGTCTTCTTGGCGACTTCCTTGACGAGCTCAGCGCCGATCTTCTCGTATGGATCCTCGAGATCGATTTCCTTAGCGATAGAAACGCCGTCGTTGGTGATGGTGGGTGCACCCCACTTCTTCTCCAACACAACGTTACGGCCTTTGGGGCCGAGGGTTACTTTGACTGCGTCTGCGAGCACATTCATGCCGCGCTCAAGCGAACGACGAGCCTCTTCATCAAATGCGATGATTTTTGCCATTGGGCTGTTCCTCCAGGAACGTTCGAACGGAAGTTGTCACTCTCAGGTGTCGAGTGCTAACCCATTTTTAGCACTCGCACCAAGAGAGTGCAAATGGAAATTTCGGGTTTCGCCAGAGGCGAAGAGGCATAAAGCCTGCTTTAGCCCCGAGCGGATATCGCTGAAATGACCTTGGTTTGAGCATCAGTGAAGGCTGAAACGGGAGCCGTGGCACCTGATCCTTTGGTGCTGAGTGCCCATGCCGTACCCAACGGCCCCCATACATTTTGCATTGCTGGCACGTTTGGAATTGCTATTCCGGCAGCCCCAGCAGCCCCGAAAGCCTTGAGGCGAGCATCATCGATTCCTGACCCGGCCTTGATATTTGCCGGCATCCGGCGGGCAGCATTTGCGAAGGCCGCCTGAACTCCGGCTCGGCTGAGCCCTTCGACGACAAAAGTGTCAGCAGCCTTTTTCATCTGATGGGCCTGGGCATAGATCGTGACCATGAACCCCTTCATTCCAAGAAGAGGTGAAGTTGATTTTCCGTTGACGATACTTGGCACCGACGTGATCCGGTAGCCAAATGGCAAGGCAACAATCGCATTGAGGTCCCACGGCCCGGTAATCCAAAATGGAGCTTTACCGGCAATGAACGCGTCCTTGGCAGCTTGAGTGGTCAACGAAGAATCAATGACTTTGGTGTCATTCCAATTCTTAATCTGCGCAGCATTGGCAACAAGGGCTGGGCTTGCGATACCCACATCGCTGGTGTTGATGTTGCCCTTTGCATCAAGCCCAAAGGCATAGCCACCAAGGCCGCTAAAGAATGGATACATGTTGTAGGCATTGCCGCTGTCGCTTTGCCCCACAGCGATTCCTGCTGAAGCCTTTCCGCTTTTCACCAACTTCGAAGCAACGGTTGCGACACGCTTAAAGTTCGCCGGTTGCTTGGCAACCAAACTCACATTTGTGACCATTGCAAGATTTTCAAATTGCACTGGAACGCCATAAATCCTTGAGTTATAACGGAATCCGTCGAGTACATTTTTTGGAAACAGCGGAACCCGCTCTTTACCCAGCGTGATACTTCGGACAAGTTTGGCATCGACTAATTCGCCAGTTGAATCATGTTCCGCTGCGATCACATCAGGAGCATCAGCTGGTTTTACGGTTGCTAAGTCTTCTTTGATTGCGGCCAAACTATCTTTCACCACGATTTTCAGTTTGACATTGCGAAAACCCTGCGGGAATTGAGAGTTGAGCACATCAGCTCGAATTTGATCAGCCCAGACAACAATTGGTTGGCTGGCAGCCTGAGAAGTGGGTGCGAAAACTAGTAATCCTGCTAAAACTCCAACGGCGACTGAACCCGCCGTCACTGCTGGCAATGCTCGCGTTGCACTCATCGCACTAGCGAGACTCGAGCTCAACGCCCAAACGACGAGCTGAACGAGCCTTTTGACGTGAAGATCGCATTCGTCGCAAACGCTTGACGAGCATCGGATCAAGTTGCATGGCTGCTGGCTGATCAATCAAGCCATTGAGAATCTGGTAATACCGCGTTGCACTCATGTCAAAGAGATCGCGAATGGCTTGTTCCTTGGCACCTGCGTATTTCCACCACTGACGCTCGAATTCCAGGATCTGGCAATCGCGATCAGACAGTGCGGTGACCTCAAGGTCAAAGTTCGCACGTGCAGCGTCCATGCCTAAATCCTCTCATGCAAACAACAGTGTCCCCATCGTAAAGGCAAATACCACCGTTGTCATTTAGGCACTGATTTTTGCCCTCTATCCCGGATTCTTATGAGGACCCAGCTGAAGGCATAGCCCAAACCGTTCGTCCCCCAGTGAAAGCCCATCGGGGCTAGAACACTGCCTGAGACCAGGCGCAAACCGATGAACAAAGCCCCCGAGAGCCCCGTGGTGATCACGCTGAGGAGTACAGCAAGGATATTTCCTCGGCGTCCTTGCCCTACGACAGCGCCCAAAGCCGGATTTTGTTCATGGGTACCGATCGAAGGTAAAACATGCCAAAGCCCGAAAATCAGGCATGAGATGACGATCGCCCAGGTGAGACCAAAACGTCTGGCCAGCATTGCAAAGAGAACAGAGCGGAAGGCGATCTCTTCTAGGAGCACGGTTCCAAGGGGAACTTCAATCAACGACTGAAATAACACACCGCGGGCGCTGAGTTCGCCCATCCGCTCATCATGAAAAGCCGCTCGCGTGTGCCTGATGAGCGATCCTGCGAAATACACCAACGCGATAGCGCCAATGCACATTGCGCCCCAGATCAGACCAGGGACGTAATAACCCCGGCCCAGTCCCATGTCTGTCCAACTGCAGCCATCTAATAATCCGATAGCAAGAAAAACGACAGCAAAACTAAAGGCCCACAACAAATAATGCGTCTGTGGAGCAACCCGATTGTTGATGATGTTCAGCGCAACGAGAACCAAGATGACGACCGCAAGCGGCCACAGTGCCAGACCTGATACTTGATCAGGTACAACCCAGTTGATCATCAAGGCTCCCGAGCTTCAGCGAGCTGTAAGCACGCAGATCTGAGCCTAGTTTGAGTAACGGCTTCCTGCGCCACTCGGAGCAGAACTGCGCTTGCCTGCTGCCGACTTAGCCGAACGACCGCCTGCAGCTGCGCCGCGACCGGTTGAACCGTGACGTGGCTTGTCTGCCCGCTTAGGTCGATCGGTTGCGTTACGAGAAACACTTGGGCGTCCTGAAGTTGCAGCGGTGCGCTGAGTGCCGTCATACGTGCGTGCTGGACGGTCGGTGCTGCGAGCCGGACGATCATCACGACGAGGCGCACGATCGTCGTACGTGCGAGCTGGACGGTCATCACGACGCGGGGCACGATCATCAAAACTACGCGGCGCACTCGAACGCGGCGCACGATCGTCATACGTGCGAGCTGGACGGTCATCACGACGCGGCGCACGATCGTCATACGTGCGAGCCGGACGATCATCACGACGCGGCGCACGATCGTCATACGTGCGAGCCGGACGATCATCACGAC
>Ga0114978_10000310_pt1 | contig 40561 bp, 38 predicted proteins | sample S_140212_EF_Meta_FD_87027 | JGI IMG/M metagenome (GOLD analysis project Ga0114978, IMG submission 87027) | Freshwater microbial communities from Lake Simoncouche, Canada to study carbon cycling - S_140212_EF_MetaG | ecosystem: Environmental > Aquatic > Freshwater > Lake | place: Lake...
AATTTTGCCGCGTAGGCGGCGGATTCCGTCCGGCGGCAAGGTCCAGACGTCGAGGCATTATAGCCAGTCTAGGGTCTAATAGTAGGTGCATAGTCGGTCGCCGACATCAAGTTTGAACAGGCACCTGGAGGCTAAACCACGCCTCACTGATCCAAACTTGGGCGTTCTTGCCAAATTGGCTATCCGCGGCGTGTGGCGGAATCGCGACCCTGCTGACGGGCATCGTCGGCGACCAGCCCTATGCCATACGATGACGCTTCAGGCGCGTTTTCGGGGCGCGCGTTTCCACCAAGCCTTTAGAAAGTGTACTTCGCACCGATGCGCAATGTTCGGGGCTCGACCACACGGGCGACCCTGCCCTCCGTCGGTGCAGAGTCGAATCCCGGGATATAGGACTCGTAGAAATAGGTGATGTCCTTGTCCTTGCTGTCGAGCAGGTTCAGGAGTTCGCCATACAGCTGAACATGGGGCATTTTATAAGCACTTCGGGCATTCCAGATCATGCTGCCGGGGCCGCGTTGGGAATTGTCCTCGATCAGGGGCGAGGGTCCGAGACGCCGTAACCGAACGCTGGCTTCCCATTTTTCGAGCACCGCTGAAACGCCAGCCGAGGCTGCGCTTTCAAATGCATTGGGAATATAGTCGCCATTGTCATATCGGGAATTGCTGGCGGTGTAGCTGGCGTCGAGCGCCAGCCACTCGCGAGGGCGCCAGAAGCCGACCAGCTCATAACCATGGCGCGTGCTGGCACCGGTCGGCTCGACAGCGTTGGAGTCTCCGACAAACTTCAGCTCGCTGCCGACATCGAGTTTCCAGTAGGTCGCCGTCACGTTAAAGCCGCTGATCTGGTAGCGCATGCCCGCTTCCGAACCCGCTCCCGCGACGAGCAGCGGGATTGGGCTGGTGTTGTAGACCGTGCCACGCACATCGTTAGAGTGGAAACCCCGGCCCCAATTGGCATAGACCTCCAGGCTGTTGGAAATCTTGTAGGCCGCACCCAGCTTCGGAGAGACGATTGAGGCGCTGGAGCTTCCCGCACCCAAGGCATCGGCCTCGGGGTTCAAGGCCCCGATATCAGCCGTATAGTAGTCAGCTCGGATCCCGCCGTTGAGGCGAAGTCCATCGAAAGGCCGCCACGTCGCCTCGCTGTAGACTGAGGCAGAGCCCTCTTTCACCGTGTAGAGCCCAAACGAACTGACGAACTGCCGCTTGATCGTGTGATCAACGCCAACCTTGGTTATGTCATCGAAGCGGTTTTCGGTGCCGACCGTCAGTTCTAGGGCCGGCGAAATCTCCCAGAACTTCTCAGCCTTTAATCCATAGATAAATCGCGAGTCGAACTGATGGATTTGGGCGCTGGCACCGCTGTCGTCAGCGTATGTGGGGTTCGAATACATGTTCCAGCGATAGTACTGGGCGTTGGAACTAACATGCCAACCCTGCCCGCTAAGCTTGGCGCTGGTGATTAGCCGCTTGGTTTCGCCGGTGGCGCTGGGATCGGGCGAACAATAAACATTGGGGCAAATTTTCGAGCCGATAATTCGTTCGGGTATCTGCTCCGTCGGCTTCCAGTCTCCAGAATAGACATGGCTGGTCAGCTCAAGTTTACCGATCGCGAGCTCCCTGGTATACTTGGCGAACCCCGCATAGTGCCGCAGATTTTCCGGCTGTTTCCACGGACCATTGTACACCTTGATCTCACCGACCAGGGTCAGCTCGCCTGCCCCCAGGTCGCCGACCGTGCCGCCCACCGCAACGCGGCCAGCATCGAACGAGCCCGTTTCAACCGCACCCCAAGCGGATTCGTAGGAGTCGATCGTAGTCATGTAGGCTGCGCCCGCCAGGGCGAAGTCGCCGCCATCGGCGCGATAGGGACCTTTGCGGAAATCCTCCCGGGTGATCACTTCGGGGATCAGGCCGTTCAGGTCGAGATAGCCCTGACCATGGCCATGGGTGCGGAAGTTCATCTGTACGTCGTCGATATAGGTCGTGAAATCCGACCCGTGATCGAGGTTGAAACCGCGCAGAAAGTACTGGTTGGCCTTCCCACTGCCCGAGTGCTGGGCGGCCACCATTCCAGGCACCGCTTCAAGCAGTTCGGCCACCCGCAACAGGGGCCGAACCAGAAGGTCAGATCCGGTAATCGTGCCTTCACTGGCCGCCTGGGCGACGCCGATCTTGGCCAGACCACGGCCGAAGACCACAACTTCACTAACCTGGTTTGCGGCGGCAGGCGCGGTGGCAACCGGCTTATCAGCCTCAGCGGCCTGTGCAGTAGTAGCCACCATTGCGGCAAGGCCAGTCGCCGCCAGCAGCGCCAACCGATGTGAGACAAAATTCATGATTTCTCCTAGAAAACGCACGCTGGGTGACGAGAATGCGTCTCAGGAGGAAATACGGTGGCGCTTTGCCATCCCCTCACGCTCGTCAGGTTTTTTTAGGTCTAACGTCGCGGGGGCGGATGCAAGTGCCGCGCCGTGGATCTGCCGGTGTACGGGCCGCTAAGCGGCCTGTAGCTGCTGCTTGACCCTTTCGGCCAGGGTCTTGATATCGATTGGCTTGGGCAGGAAAGTCACGCCTTCCTCGCCTTCCAGCAGGTCACTGAACTCTGCCTCGGCATAGCCAGAGATAAACATCACCGGCGCAGACCCCAAAAACTTGCGGGCCTTCTTAAGAAGGGTCGGGCCATCGATGCCGGGCATGATCACATCACTGATCAGTAGGTCGATCTTACCGGCGTGGTCTTCGGCCAGCAGAAGGGCCTCCTCGCCATCGGCAGCCTCAATCACCTCGTAGCCCCGGGCGCGCAACAGGCGGGCTGCGACGCCGCGGACGGCGTCCTCATCCTCGACGAACAGGATGCGGCCTGCGCCAGAAAGGTCGCGGGCCACGCGCGGCTTGATCGTCTCAGGGGCGGGTGCCGCGACCGGTGCATGGGTAGGCAGAAAGATGCGGAACGCCGTGCCTTCACCGATCCTGGAATCCACCGCGATCCAGCCGTCCGACTGTTTGACGATGCCATAGACCGTTGCCAGACCCAGGCCCGTGCCCTCGCCGACAGGCTTGGTGGTAAAGAATGGGTCGAAGATTTTGCCGATGACCTCGGGCGGAATACCGGGGCCGTCGTCACTGACATCGATCAGCGCCATTTCACCGGGGGCAGCAGTGTAGCCCATGGCCTGGGCTTCCGCCTGACTGAGCCGCGCCGTGCGCAGACGAATTGAGCCTGTACCCCGCGAACTCAGCAGGGCGTCGCGGGCATTCACCACCAGATTCATCACCGCCGTTTCCAGCTGGCTCTTATCGGCGCGAACGCTGGGAGGGTCGCGACCGTAGTCGGTGACGAGCTTGACGTCCTCGCGCAGCACGCGGCGCAGCAACACCTCGAACTCGCTGACCAGTTCGCCCAGGTCTAGCACCACGCGCTGCACCGTCTGTTTGCGCGAGAAGGCGAGCAGCTTGCGTACCAGGTCGGCCGCCCGCACGCCGGTCTGCCGGATCTCGACGAGGCCTTCATAGGAAGGGTCGCCCACCGGATGCCGCTGCAGCAATTCGTCGAGCCGCAGTTGGATCGCGGTCAGAAGGTTGTTGAAGTCGTGCGCAACACCGCCGGCCAGTTGACCGATGGCCTGCATCTTCTGAGCCTGGGCCAGTTGCAGCTCGACCTGCTTCTGCTCAGACACGTCGACCAGATAGGCCACGAGCACCTCGCCGCTGCGCGACAGGTATAGGTGCGCAATACGGGCCGGATCGTGCGCCAGCCGCACCTCGAAGGGACCGGCCCGGCCCTCAGACAGACCCAGGCCAGCGTCGAGTCGGCTGGCCGGATCGATCAGATCGCCGAACGTTGCGCCGGGGATAGCCGCGGCCGCGGTCATCGCGGTCAGGGCGGCATTGACCTCCACGATCCTGGCGGAAAAAATCTCTCCGGCTTCCAGCAAGGCGGCACCGAAGGGTGAAGCGGTGGCAAAGCGATCCAGGGCAGGGGCGCGGCGGTCGCTAGGGTTGGTGAAGATGGCCGGTGCCGCCAAGACTGCGCTCGGCGAAGCCTCCAGCAGCGCCATCGGGGGTGGCGACTTGGCCAGCCTGACCAATAGCCGCCCATGGCCGAGCGGTCCGATGGTCGCTGCATGTTCCGATCCCGCAGCCGTGAAGGTGGCCTGGGAGATTTCCCCACGGCGCGCGCTGCTCAGAGCCGCGAACAATCCCTGGCCGCCCTTTGGCAGACGCTTGGCGGTTCCGACAGACTCGCGCCAGGCGGGGTTGGAGGCGGTCAGTCGTCCATCCAGCGCTGCGATCGATGCGGCCTCATCCAGGGCACCAAGCAGGGTCTCGTCCTCGATACCGTTAGCGCTCGGCTGGGACGCGCTGCGAAAGGCCCATAGCCCGATGCAAGACACGAACGCCAAGCCGATCAGCAGCATGATGCCGGCTATGGTAGCGGGGCCTGAACGCCATACCGGCGCAGTGGCAAGGCACACCACAAGCACGAAGGCCGCCCCCGCCCCCCACACCAGCGGATCGAACCGGCGCACGCGGTTAGCCGCGACTGCGGTGTTACTATGGTCGATGGTGATCGGTTTTCGCGGCATGAATCCGTTCCGAATCAAAGGTCACCATAGCGCGAATCGCACTTAACGCGCGGTTGCCGGGAGGAATGGACTGCGGGCAGCTTTTTTCCGGCGGTTGAGGATAAGCCGATCACCTTGGCCACGCCAACCACCAGCCCGACTATCAACACCGGCGCGCACAGTTGCAGCGTCAACCAAATGGCGCTGCGCCCAATGTCCAAAACCTCGGCACAGTCCATGGATTAAACCCGCTGAAAACCGGAGAGTATCACTCTGGCTCGTCGCGGTTAACGCAGCGCCAAACATGCGCAAATCCGCGCGCTCAGACGGTCTAAAAAGCACCCTGGCAGGTCTGGTTAACAATTCCTCGGCTTTGCTATTTTTTAGGTAGGGCGACTGACTGACGGTGGCGTCACATGTTTCAGTACAGAAACGTAAGCAGGCATCAGAATGGCATATTTTCGCTGGCGACGGGCGATTGAATTCGCGTCCCTCGATCATCCCATTGTGGGCGAGCTGTTCCTGCGCCGCCGTTTCTCGGAACCCAAGCTGATCCCCCCATCCGGCTGGGACGAACAGTATCAGCAAGGGGTCTATGATCGCCTGCTGCGCGATGATCAGAAGCACCACCTGCGTCTGCTAGGCAGCCTGATCGGCGACGGACGCGCCGACCTATCGGTCCTGGAAATTGGTTGCGGCGAAGGGGCCTTCGTCGAGGTGCTGCGCGGCCAAAAAGTCCGCGCTTACGTTGGGGTCGATTTCTCGCCGGTCGTGATTGAAAAAGCCCGCGCCAGATTCAGCCGCGAAATCGCCGAAGGATGGGTTCGCTTCGAGGTCGGCGATGGCCGCGCCTACAGCGAGCCTGCCCGGTTCGACGCTATCGTCTTCCCCGAATGCATCGAATACCTCGGCGACGTCGAGGCCCTGCTGAACCACTACGAACCCATGCTCACGCCAGGCGGCGTTATTGGTGTGACGCAGTGGCTGAGCATCCGCCCGCTACGCCTTTGGCGCAAGCTCAAGCGGGTTCGCACCGTGCTCAACGAGGCGGTCGTCAGCGCATCCTGGGGCGGAGCATGGGTCGTGACCATCCTGGCCCCCGAAGCGAAGGCCAATTAATGCGCGATCTTGCCAACTGGGTCCAGGTGCCCAGGCGGTACCGGTGCGTGTTGGGCCCTAGCGGGGCAAGCCTATGCTGTCACCCAGGCTGCGCGCCGCCTCGGCCGGGGAAACCTTGTTCGTGTCGCGGTCAACGCTGAGATTAGCGCGCCGCATGGTTTCGGCGTCGATCTTGCCGATCAGGGGCCCCAGCGCGCCGATCAGTCGCGCATCGCCGGCGCGCTTGGGCGAGATCAGCACCACCGCGTCATAGGGCGGCAGCGCCCCACGCGGATCTGGCAGTACCAGCAGGTTGTCGGCCGCAATACGCCCATCGCTGGAGAAGGCGGTGATCACATCGGCCTCGCCGCCCTCCAGCGCGCGATACATGAACGTCGGCTCGAACTGTTTGATCTGGCCAAATTTCAGCCCATAGGCCGTTTGCAGCGAGGCCCATTCCGGCCTGGAGGTGAATTCCAGGTCCGAGCCAAACCGCAGGCTGGGGGCCACCAGGGTCAGGTCGATAAGCGAGCGGATGCCCAGTCGCATGGCCGTATTGCGCTGCATGGCCAGGGCGTAGGCGTTCTCGAACCCCAGCGGTCCCAACACGGTCACGCCATCACGCGCCTTCAGTTCCGCGGTCAATTGCTTGAGCACCGCTTCGCGACCGGGATTATCTGTGCGGCCCAGCACATTGGTCCAAAGCGTGCCCGAATAGTCGACGTAGACATCGAGGTCGCCCGCCGCCAAGGCGCGGTAGGCCACGGCGGAGCCGAGGTTGAGCTTGCGGGCCACATGCGCCCGGGCACGCTCCAGCCGCTGCGCCGTCAATTCAGCCAGGATGTACTGCTCGGAAAAGGTCTTCGCCCCAATCACATAGCCCCCGCCGGCAGCCGGGATCAGCAGTGGCGATAAAGCCAGGGCCAGCACCACCGCCAGCGCGCCAAGGCCAAGCCGCGTCCCTGCCCGCCCCGCTCGGCCCGATGCACCCAACCCCCGTTCAACCCTGGCAAGCAGTTGATCGACCACCAGGGCGAGGACGGCGCTGGCCGCCACGCCCACCAACACATCGATCCAGTTCTCGGTCTGGAGGCCGGAGAAGATGTAGTCGCCCAGCGAGGTCTGGCCGATCGGGGTGGACAGGGTGGCGGCACCAATGGTCCAGACACTGGCGGTCCGCACACCCGCCATGATCACGGGCGCGGCCAGCGGCAGTTCGACCAGACGCAGGCGTTGTTTTGCGGTCATGCCCACGCCCCGGGCCGCCTCGATGACAGCCGGATCGATGCCGTCGAGCGCCGCCATCGTATTCCGGAGCAGCGGCAGCATGGCATAGAGCGACAAGGCCAGCAGCGAAGGCAGATAACCCAGGGCCGAGAAGCCGTGGTGCAATACCGTCTTGGTCAGGGCCGACAGCCCCAGCAGCAGCGGGTAGAACAGCGCCAGAAGGGCCAAACTCGGAATGGTCTGCACCAGGCTGGAAAATCCCAGCAGCGGCCAGCGCAAGCCACGGTGGCGATAGGCCAGAACCGCCAGAGGCAGGCTAAGCGCGCAGGCGAGCGCCAAGGCGCTGGCGCTCAGGATCACATGCCACGCCAGCCGGTCCGGCAGCAGCCGCAGCGCCTGGATCAATTGATCATGCACCCGCGACCTCCCGAATCCGGCGCTCTTGGCGCCGCGGGGCATCGAACAAGGCGTTCACGCGCGGGTCTTCGTGCCCCTGCAACAGGGCACCGGGAACGCCATCGGCAACGATCTCGCCATCGGCCAGCACCACAATCCGGTCAGCCAGCAAGACCGCCTCCGTCACATCGTGGGTGACCAGCACGCTCGTCAGGCCGAGGTGCCGGTGCAGGGTACGATAGTCATCCGCCAGTTTGCCGCGCGAGACAGGGTCCAGCGCCCCGAACGGTTCGTCCATCAAAACAATGCGCGGGGCCGCCGCCAGGGCGCGAGCCACCCCCACCCTCTGCCGCTGACCACCGGAAAGCTGACTAGGCAGGCGCAACGCCAGCCCCGCAGGCAGGGCAACCAGTTTCAGCAGCCCCTCGACGCGCTCAGCAATCTCGGCGTCATCGATACCCAGCAACTGCGGCGTGATGCCGATGTTCTGAGCCACCGTCATGTGCGGAAACAGCCCGACATCTTGGAAGACATAGCCAATCGAGCGGCGCAAGGCGTGCGGCTCAATGGCGTGTGTTGCCACGCCATCAATGCTCACGGTCCCACGATCGGGCTGGATCAGGGCATTGATTGTCTTAAGCAGGGTGGTCTTACCCGCGCCCGAACCCCCGACCAGAACCACAAACCGGCCGGTAGGAATCGTCAGGTTGATATCGCGCAACACGCTATGGCCATCATAGGCCTTGCTGACGCTTTTCAGCTCTATCATACGAGCAGCGTAGCACGACTCGCTAGGGTCGTCCGCGTCGTCAGATCGGCATACGCATGATTTTCTGATAGGCCGCGATCACCTAATCGCGCGCCGCCATCACGGTTTCCAGGCTGGTCTGAGCCGAAGACATCTCCAGCACTAACACCGTCTGCCACACTCAGATCGCCGAAGCGCGCATCTCTTACGGCTGGCGTGGCGACATCAGCGCGGTACAGAAGACCACGACAAGCCAGAGCCTGCTCGAACACTTCGGGCCGTTTTAATAGGCTGCGCGGCCTAGGCCCTTACGGCCCCTGCCGCTGCGCCCTGAATTCCTAGCGCGTTTAAGGCCGAGCGGACGATACCCTCTGCATCAAGTCCCGCCTGGGCATACATGATGTCCGGCTTGTCCTGGTCCTGGAAGGTATCCGGCAGGGTCAGGGTGCGCACTTTCAGGCCACGGTCCAGTGCACCGTGCTCGGCCAGGGCCTGCAGCACAAAACCGCCAAAACCGCCGATGGCCCCTTCTTCCACCGTAATCAAAGCCTCATGTTCGCGCGCCAGACGCAGCAGCATGTGGATATCCAGCGGCTTAGCGAAGCGGGCGTCGGCCACCGTGGCGCTCAGGCCACGCGCGGCGAGTAGATCGGCGGCACGTAAGGAGTCTGCGAGGCGCGTGCCGAACGACAGGATCGCAACGCTGGTTCCCTCGCGCATGATCCGGCCCTTGCCGATCTCTAGTGGTGGCGGATTGACCGGGATCTCTAACCCAACCCCCTCGCCACGGGGATAGCGGAAGGCGCTGGGTCGATCATCGATCGCGGCGGCGGTGGCCACCATCCGCGTCAGTTCGGCTTCGTCAGCGGCGGCCATAACCACGAAACGTGGCAAGGCACCCAGGTAGCCGATGTCGAAACTGCCCGCATGCGTCGGGCCATCGGCTCCCACCAGACCCGCGCGGTCCAGCGCGAAGCGCACCGGCAGGCTCTGGATCGCCACATCGTGCACCACCTGATCGTAGCCACGCTGCAGAAAGGTGGAATAAATCGCCGCGAAAGGCTTCATTCCGTCGGCAGCCATGCCGGCAGCGAAGGTCACCGCATGCTGCTCGGCGATGCCGACATCGAAGGTGCGGTCGGGGAAGCGCTTGCCGAAAACATCCAGGCCAGTGCCGGAGGGCATAGCGGCGGTGATGGCAACGATGCGGGGATCACGCTCGGCCTCATTGACCAGGGCGTCGGCAAAGACACGGGTGTAGCTTGGCGGGCCGTTCGCGCCTGGCTTGGCCTGCTGGCCAGTGATCACGTCGAACTTGGCCACGCCGTGATATTTGTCGGCGGCATTCTCCGCCGGAGCGTAGCCCTTGCCTTTCTGCGTCACCACATGCACCAGCACCGGCCGGTCCTTGATCTCGCGGGCGTTCTTCAGCACCCCAACCAGGGTGTCCATATCGTGGCCGTCGATGGGACCGACGTAGTAGAAGCCCAACTCCTCAAAGAACGTGCCGCCGGTGACCATGCCGCGAGCGTATTCCTCGGCCTTCTTGGCGGCTTCCTGCATAGGGCGCGGCAGGATGCCGGCCATGGACTTGCCAAGCTTACGTAGGGACTGATAGCCGCCACCGCTGACCAGTCGTGCCATATAGGCGCTCATCCCGCCCACGGGCGGGGCAATCGACATATCGTTGTCGTTCAGCACCACGGTCAGTTGCTTGGTGGTCTCGTGGGCGGTGTTCATCGCCTCATAGGCCATGCCGGCACTCATTGAGCCGTCGCCAATCACCGCCACCACGCGATTGTCCTCGCCCTTCTGGTCTCGCGCGACGGCGAAGCCCAGGGCAGCGCTAATGGATGTGGCCGCGTGGGCAGCGCCAAACGGGTCGTATTCGCTTTCGGCCCGTTTGGTGAAGCCGCTGAGCCCGCCCCCTTGGCGCAGGGTACGCATACGGTCGCGGCGACCCGTAAGGATCTTATGCGGATAGGCCTGATGGCCCACGTCCCAGATCAGAATATCGCGCGGGGTGTTGAACACATGGTGGAGGGCGACGGTGAGCTCGACCACCCCCAGCCCAGCGCCCAAATGGCCGCCGGTCACGGACACCGCGTCAATCATCTCGGCGCGCACCTCGCCCGCCAGTTGCTTAAGCTGCGGAAGGTTGAAGTAGCGCGTGTCGGCGGGACTCTTTACCTTATCGAGCAGGGGGGTTTGGAGCATGGGTTCGGATACGCCTAAATCAACGGCGGCGGTCTAGCACAAAATCGACGCTGTCGCTCAGCACCTGCGACCGCGCACCAAATGGCTTCAAATGATGCTTGAGTTGCTGCTTCAGCAGGTCTGCTCGCGCCCGCGCGGCATCTGCTCCAAGCAAGGTTACAAAGTTGGCCTTGCCACGTGCCGCATCTTTACTCGCTGCCTTGCCGAGATCAGCGGCGTCGCCCTGGGCGTCCAGCAGGTCGTCGGCAATCTGATATGCAAGGCCCAAGTCATGGGCGAAAGCCATCAGGGCGGCGCGCTCGCCCTCCCCGACCCGGCCGACGATCAACGGAATCTCGAAGGCATAAGCGATCAGGGCACCGGTTTTCATCCGCTGCATGCGCGCTACCTCTCCCAGGTCATCGCGCACGCCCAGCAGGTCGATCATCTGGCCACCGCACATGCCAGCGGCTCCGCTAGCCCTGGCGAGGCGCGCCACCAGCTCAATCCGCACGGTGGCGTCGGGATGCGTTCTGGCATCGGCCAGGATTTCGAAGGCCGCCGCCTGCAAGGCGTCACCGGCGAGGACGGCTGTGGCTTCGTCGTAGGCGATATGCACCGTTGGCCGTCCGCGGCGCAGATCGTCGTCATCCATACTGGGCAAGTCATCATGGATCAGGCTGTAGGCATGCATGCATTCCAAGGCGCAGGCGGCGCGCATCACCGAAGCTTCGTCCAGATCGAAAATCCTGGCCGTTTCCAGGGCAAAGAAGGGCCGCAAACGCTTGCCGGGACCCAGCGCCGCATAGCGCATCGCCTCAGTCAGTCGCGCCTCGGGGCCGTCGCCGGCCGGTAACAGGCTCGCGAGCGCCTCGCTGGTCCGCTGGGCCGCCTGAGCCATACTTTGCTCAAGCGTCAAGGTGAACACTGCGGGTTCCACCTTAGCTAGTTAAAGTCGGCTGGCTCAGCGCGCGGTTCGCCGCCCTGACCGACCACGATTTTCTCGACCTGCAGCCGGGCCGCCTCAAGCCTAGCCTCACAATGAGCCTTAAGGGCCGCTCCGCGCTTATAGATATCGACCGACCGCTCCAAAGGGGCCTGGCCCGATTCGAGCTCCGACACGATCTTCTCAAGCTCGGCCAGAGCCTGCTCGAAACTCAAGGCGGCGACGTCAGGGAAATCTGTCATTCTGGTAATTTAGGCACCTGGGCCGCAGGCGGCAATCAAAGCTTCTCAAAATGCCGCATTGACCAGTAGCGGAACCCACCTTCGTGCAAGGTGCGGTGCCAACCCATGCTGATCAGGGACTTCTCGATCATCACGTTGAAGAATCCGTGCGCGACCAGCACCACAGACTTTCCCCCGTTTGCACGGTCGATCAAAATTCTGGCCGCATCGTCAGAGCGCAGGTGCGCCTGGGCCCGGCTCTCGCCATCTTTGTAATGGTTGAAGAACCACCACCAGAAACGCGTCAAGAAACCCCAAATCCTCGGCGAGAAGTGAATCCAACCCGGGAAAGGCGGCGGCGGCAACGGTGCCTCTATAAACACCTCGTGCTCGGCATATTCGCGACCAGCCGCCAGCAGTTGCATGGATTCGTGCGCCCGCCGGCGAGTCGAAACGAGCAGGATATCGGCGGACTGAACGCGCGCGGCGACGGCCGGCGGCGGGGATTGCGGATCTTTGATCCCGCCGACCTCATAGATCGCCCACCAGTCGCCATAACCTTTGGCGTTGAACAGAATCTTGCGCGACAGAGCCGGCTCGCCATGGCGCACCAGGGTGATCGATCCATGCGCAGTGTTATTGTGCGCCGAGATGGGCGGCACAGCGGATTCTTTGCTTGCAGCCGGCTTGTCCATCACCATCGAAGACCCCTCAACGCCGAGCAAGCCGTGGCGCGACCAACGTCTGCATCCTCCGAACACCCCATGGCCACCGCGTGGCCGACGCCAGAAAGGGTAGCCCTTGCGGCCCGGCGAGACAACCGCCGCCGTTGTTTAGCAAGCGCTGACCTGACGCGCATGAGTACGGCTTAAGGTGCCAGAATTCTCGACGGTGCCGATGGCAAGGGCGCGCTGGGGTTCTTCAGAAAGCCGGCGACATCGCCCCAGACACGGGCGGCCGCATTATCAACTAACAAAAGATGATATCCATCAGGATAATAAGCGGAAATATCACTTAACTTAAGGTTTTTTGTAGCCGGAAAAGCGGCGCTCTGGGGAATAATCTGGTCGTGCGCGCCGTAAAGGTAGGCGGTGGGCACCGAAGCCTTGCCCACGCTGCGGTAGCCCTCCTCCATCAGGCTGACGATCCCATAGGTGGTATCGACCCGTGCGCCCCAGATCATCTGCGGATCGCGGCCCATTCGCATCAGCTCCTCGCGGTTATCGGTTGGCGTGATGTGCTTGGTCAGCCACTCCGGCGGGGTCAAAACATGCGCCCCATCGACATGCGCCAAGAGCCAGAGACTGGTCTTGTTCGGCAAAGACTGATGCGACCAGCCCCACACCGCAGGCGAGGCCAGCACCATGCGGTCGAACGCTGGTGGTCGGTCCGAAGCCGTGGCGGCCAGGGCCACGGCACCGCCCATACTAATCCCCACCACCGCTAGGACGGCATTGGGATGGCGCGCCCTCGCCAGGGCGGCAAAGACCCGCAGGTCCTCCAGCAGCAGCGGCCCGCCCCAAACCCCGCGCTGTGGCGAGCGACCAAAACCACGCTGATCATAGGCATAGGTCGCAATACCCTGGGCGGCCCACGCCGGGCCGGCCAGGTGAAACGCCTGGGAATAGTCGTTCATGCCATGCAGACCGACCACCACGGCCCAGGGCTCCTCACCACGGGCATATCCGAGCGGCATCCATCGCTGCATCCCCAACCTTGTACCGTCGAAACTTAAGAAAGCATCGTCTTCCAGCCGTGGGCCACCAAAGCTTGCGCCCGGCATCCCGGCCTGCTGGATCATCGGTGCGCAGGCGCTCAGGCCCATAAGGCTGGCGGATAGACTGAGCAGGCGGCGGCGGTTCATGTCACCATCCATGCTGCCAAGCGCACGGCCTCACGGCAGGCGCATCCGCCAAACCCCCTTGAATCGGTCCGGGTCGGCCGCCTTGTTATGCCGCAGGATCACCAGGGTTCCGGCACGCGCCATACCCTTCGCCGCCTCCTTCACGCGCGGTAGGGCGCGATGCCAGTTCTCGGCATCCATCGCCCGGGCTGCCTGTTCAGGACCTATGGACTTGCCGGACCCGGCCTTGGAGAGCAGATCGAGGATGGCGACTTCGGCGGGCTGTGTCATGCCGATCAGGGTAGTCGCGGCAGGCTTTCAAGGGCAAGCTTGGCTTAGCGATAAGAGAGTCACAGGTTTGGGAGGCGAGACCGATGAACTGGAAGATGAGCGTGGTCACGGTAGCGCTGCTGGCCGCAGGATGCGCACGCAACACCATTGCCAATACCTTCCCCGTCGTTGAAGGCGCTAAGCTCATCGGTGGTGACTGCATCGGCGCGGCTAACCTGCCCAAGGGCTGGAAGATCTACGCCCAGAAGCTCGACATCGACGATGAACTTGTCTCGCCCGCCGAGGTGCTGCTCAGGGCCCCCGAGCCGGAATACAAGGGCTTTTTCTCGAAGTACGTGACACACAAGGGGCTAATCGAGGCCCAGGTCCGCGATATGTCGAATGTGCCAGACTTCGCGGGGCGCCCCACCTATGAGGACCGAATTCGCCAGGGTCTGCCCGGCGGCGGCGGCGTACGCAGCACCTTGCGGAACGGCGCCCTGACGCTCGAAGGCTACGCGGGCGGTGCCACGCAATATTTCTTGGCCAACGACACCAAACATACTCTGCTCACCTGCACCCCGCCCGGCCATAACGAGGAGCCCTGGTGCAAGGTGACCACCGAGTTCAAAGACGGGAAATACAGGATCACCACCGGCTTCACCTACGACCAAACCTTGAACTTCAAAGACATGGTGGCCCAGGCCACAGCTGTCGTCCCAAAGGTCTTTGTGCCCTGTGGCCGCTAGGTAGCAGTTTGCGGTGGCGATAGAGTTTCCCCCTATCGACGCTCGCTATGCACACCGAGCCGGCGAGCGTGTCGCCTATCCCCCGAACAGGGCGCTCGGCATGGCCCCCACCACTGCCGCTGTCATGCAGGTGGCGAAGAAGCCGGCCAACATAGCCTTGCCGCACAGTGCAATGATCTCGGCCCGACGATCAGGGGCCAGCACCGAATAGCCCGCCACATTGATGCCCACCGAGGCGATATTGGCGAACCCGCACAGCGCGTAGGTCATGATGATCCGGGTGCGTTCGGAAATCTCGCTCACGGGCACGGCGGCCAGGCGGATGAAGGCGGTGAACTCCGTCAGCACCAGTTTGGTCCCGAGCAATTGCCCGGCCTTTAAGGCGTCATGCATATCGATGCCAATGCACCAGGCGACGGGGGCGAAGATGATGCCCAGGATGCGCTCGACGCTGATCGGCGCGCCGGCCACCTGCGGGAAAATGCCTAGAATACCATTGGCGATAGCCACCAGGGCCACGAACACGATCAGGGTTGCGCCGACGTTGAGCACGATATTCAGGCCATCACCCGTGCCCTTGATCACCGCATCAATCGAGCTGTCGTAGGTCTTTTCCTTACCGCCCGAGACATCCTCGGCCTGCTCCATAAGCGGGTTGCGCGGCACCAGGATGCGGGCCAGCAGCACACCAGCCGGGGCCGAGATCAATGAGGCCGTCAATAAGTGGGCGGCGGCATTGGGCAGCACATCCTTCAAGATCGTCACATAGGCCACCATGGTTGAGCCGGAAACACAGGCCATACCGACGGTGATGAGCATGAACAGTTCGGAACGGCTCAGCTTTTCGAGATAGGCCCGAATGACGATGGCACCCTCCACCTGGCCCATGAACACCGTCGAGGCCACCGCCAGGGCAGCAGGCCCGCGCAGGCCCATGGTACGCTGGAACAGAAATCCAAAGCCCTGCGTGATCCACTTCAGCACCCGCCAGTGCCACAGCAGGGCCGCCAGGGCGCAGACCACAAGGATGACCGGCAGCACCCGGAAGCCGAACACAAAGAGCGCGCCAGGATTGGTCAGGCTATAGGGCTGGGGATCGACGCCGGCGAGGAAGCCGAACACGAAGGCCACACCGCTCTGGGTGGCATTGGCAAGGCCATCGATGGCAACGCCCACCTTGGCCACGGCGTCGCGCAGCAAGGGCACGCCAAACAGCGCTAGTACCATGATGATCTGCACCGCCACAGCCCCAAGCGCCATCTTCCACGGGAACGCCTTACGGTCTTCCGAGAACGCCCAGCAGGCACCCGGGATCAGCAGTATGCCGACGATGCTCTGGATGTTTTCCAGCGTGTACATGTGCGAGATGCCCCCAGATTCTGAGGGGTAAATGACACCGGTTTAAGCGAGGATGGCAAGCCACGATGCGCCCGCGGTTGCCCTCGGCCCCTCTTGCGCATGCCAAGCGCGCGGAGCCTAAAGCCCGAGCAGGGTCCGCACCGCCGCCGCAGCTTGTGCCAGAGCTAAGCCCGCAACCGAGTCGGCCCCGGCGGGCTGGCCATTGTCCGCACCCTCGCGCATCGCGATGTCGATGGGGATTTCCGCGAGCAGGGGCAGCCCCTGTGCCGCAGCCTCGGCCTTGCCTCCCCCGCGCCCGAAAATCTCGATGGCTTCACCTGTCGCGGGGTTGGTGAAATAGGCCATGTTCTCGATCAGCCCCAGGATCGGAGCATGGGTGCGCTTGAACATCGCCACCGCCCGCCTCGCGTCGATCAAGGCCATCTCCTGGGGGGTGGAGACCACCACAATCCCGTCCAACTTGATCTTCTGCACGATGGTCAGCTGGATATCGCCAGTGCCCGGCGGCAGGTCGAGCACCAGCACGTCGAGCGGCGCGGATTCGGCACCCCACGCCACATCCTGCGCCAGCTGGCGTACGGCAGACGAGGCCATGGGCCCGCGCCAGATCGCGGCCTGATCGCCCTCGATCATCAGTCCGATCGACATGGCCTTCACCCCGTGGCCAATCAAAGGCTGCAATTTTCCGCCCGCGAAGCTTGGCTTGCCAGTCAGCCCCAGCATGCGCGGCACCGAGGGGCCGTAGACGTCGGCGTCTAGCAGTCCGACCGAAAGCCCCAGCCGCTGCAGCGCCACAGCCAGGTTTACCGCCACGGTGGACTTGCCCACCCCACCCTTGCCACTGGCCACGGCGATAACCCGGCGCACATTCGCGGGGCGTTCGGCCTCAGCCTGAGGGTGAAGCTGGGCGCGCGGATCGACGGCAACCCGCGCCGATGTCTGATGCGACGGTGCCGGCGCATGGCTGTGAGCTTGGGTCTGAAGCTTGGGACGAGCGGCCGCGGTCATCACAACCTGGGCCGTTTCCACGCCATCCAGCGCGGCCAGTGCCTTTTCCGCAGCGTCACGCACTGGCGCATAGAGCGCCGCATCGCCGGGGACGACTTCCAGCATGAACCCGGCCTTGCCGCCGGCCACCACCAGCCCCTGCACCAGCCCGGCCTCGCGAAGGCCCAGCCCAGACTTGGGATCACGCACCCCATCCAGAGCCTTCAGCGCCGTTTCACGGTCAACAACCATGGCCTTAGTCTCGCCCCTGTCCTGCGGTAGCTTGCGTTGAGCTGCTGCTAGCCTCATATCCGCGTGACGGTGCCGGTTTACAAGCCACACCCTTTTTCTTCCCGTTGCCTTCCTGAAAGACGCCGCGCCCCACATGCCCTGGAACGACAACAATTCTTCCGGTCCCTGGGGCGAGCCCCAAAAGGACAGCGGCTCCGGCGGCTCCGGCGCACGCAAGCCTCAACGACCCAAGGGCCCCAAGGGTGGCGGATCTGGCGGCTCGGGCGGTTTCGACATCGATCAGTACCTAGACCGCGGCCTCAACTGGCTGCGCCAGATGTTCGGCGGCCCTGGCGGGGTGAAGCCCGGAGCCATTGCCGTGGCAGCGGCGGTGGGCGTGCTGCTCTGGTCCCTGTCCGGCGTCTATATCGTCCAGCCAGACGAAGAAGGTGTCGTCACTACGTTTGGAGCCTTCTCGCGCCGGGCCACCCCTGGCCTGCGCTATCATCTGCCTTCCCCGATCGAGACGGTGGAGAAGGTCTCGGTCACCAACCTCAATCAACTGGTAATCGGCGGAGACACAAGCAATCCTGTGCCGGAAGAGAGCCTGATGCTCACCGGCGACGAGAACATCGTCGATCTGAATTTCTCGGTGCAGTGGCGCGTGTCCGACGCGGCCAAGTACCTGTTCAACATCCGCGACAACACCCAGGTGGTCAAATCCGTGGCCGAGAGCGCCATGCGTGAAGTGGTGGGCAAGAACCAGCTCGACCCCATCCTCTCGACCGGTCGCGGCCAGGTGCAGACCGCAGCGCGCGAGCGGATGCAGCGCATCCTCGACAACTACCAGTCCGGCATCGACATTGTTGACGTGCAGATCCGCAACAGCCAGCCCCCGGCACAGGTGATCTCAGCCTATCAAGACCTGGCCAAGGCCGGCCAGGACGCCCAGAGCGCCATCAACGAGGCCCAGACCTACCGCAACCGCGTAATCAACGAAGCCAAGGGCGACGCCAGCCGCATCACTCAGTCGGCCGAGGGCTATAGCGAACAGGTAACGCGCGAAGCCCAGGGCGAGGCCGCCCGGTTTAACTCGGTCTATGGCGAATACCGCAAGGCACCGGGCGTCACGCGCCAGCGGCTCTATCTGGAAACCATGCAGCGCGTGCTGACCAACAGCAATAAGGTGGTGGTGGACTCCCGCGCTGCCTCCACGCCGATCATCCTGCCGCCCGAGGTGTTCCGCGGCCGCAGCGGGGCCGAACGCGCACCCAGTGCCTACGCCGCGCCGGCTGCAACGCCCCAGGCGGCCCGGCCCTCTGTCGCTGCCCAGGGAGGCGCACAATGAAGCCATCCCGTAACACCTGGCTGACCTATGGCGTGATCGCCGTCGTGGCCTTGGTTGTTCTCGGCAACAGCCTCTATCTGGTCGATCAGCGAAAACAGGCAATCATCCTGCGGTTTGGCGAGCCGGTCGGCGTGGTCGCCACCCCGGGGCTCAAGCTCAAGACGCCGTTCGTCGAGAACGTGGTCCTGCTCGACAACCGGAATCAGGCCCTGGAAGCCAGCCAGGAAGAGATCATCGGTGCCGACCAGCAGCGCCTCGTGGTCGACGCCTTCCTGCGTTACCGCATCAACGACCCGCTGCAGTTTTACCGCACCCTGCGCAACGAGCAGAACGCCGCTAGCCGGCTGGAACCCCTGACCAACTCGTCGTTGCGTCAGGTCCTGGGCGGGGCAAAATCAGCCGATATCATCTCCGGCGAACGCGACGCCCTAATGAAGCGCACGCGCGACGATGTGGCCCGCCGCGCCGCCGAATCCCGCCTCGGCGTGCAGATCATCGACTTGCGAATCAAACGCGCCGACCTGCCGACTGCCAACCAGGAGGCCGTATACCGCCGCATGCAGACCGCCCGCCAGCAACAGGCGGCCCAAACCCGCGCCGTCGGCGAACAGAACAAGCGCTCGATCACGGCGGGTGCCGACAAGGAAGTGGCCATCACCCTGGCTGCCGCCACAGAAACCGCAGAGACCACGCGCGGCAAGGGCGAGGCCAAACGGGCACAGATCTTCGCCTCGGCCTACGGCAAGGACGCCAGTTTCGCGGCATTCTACCGATCGATGCAGGCCTATGAGGCGTCGATCGGAACCGGCACGACGATGGTACTGTCGCCAGATAGCGACTTCTTCAAATATTTCTCGAAAGGGCCCAACGCGCGCTAACGGTCGTCATCGCGCGCCGCGCGGCGGTCTAGCGACGACCGAGCGGGGCCCAGGGATTCACGCCCGGACCCCAGGGATCGATAATCCAGCCTCCGGACTTCAGGCTGAGCTGCTTGCCGCCTGATCGGTCCTGAAAGCTGGACGCGACGAACACCGGCCTGTCGCCCTGGCGATAGATCGCGCCTGCCAGATAGACCTGCTTGTCGAAGCCAGCCGCGCGCCGACCGAACGCCGTCGGGGTGCAGGTATTGACCACCGCATAAACCGGCAGGTCCTTCACCACGCCAAAGCCCGTGACCTTCGCGTCGATGGCCCCGATCAGGGTCAGCCACGCGCCGGGATAGAGCCATGCCTTCTGGCTGGCCACAGCGCGGGTGAACGCCGGGCCACTGTTGACCAGCCGGCCCCGGATCAGTTCCTGGCCAGCAGGCCGCGCCGGCGGCGGGGTGTCAAAAGCGAACCACTGGCGCCCGCCCGTGCAGGCCGCCGCGGCCCAGTGCGGTGTCAGGGCCGCAACCAGCAGCAGCGGAAGCAGAATCCGCATCATGCAGAGGGTAAGAGGGCGGCGGCGATCAAATCGCGCACCTCGTGCAGGTCGGTCGCGATGCGCACGCACAGGCCCTGCATCTCGTCGGTCGCCTCTAGCATGTCCGGCACCATGATGGTCATCATCCCGGCCGAAGAGGCGGCACGGATGCCGTTATGGCTATCTTCCAGCGCTAGGCAGTCGGCCGGGGCCACGCCCAGCCGCTCGGCCGCCAGCAGGAAGGGATCGGGGTTGGGCTTGGGCCGCGCCGCATCGCCGCGTGCCACGACCGTATCAAACCGGTCCAGCAGGCCATGATGGCCGATGTGGCGTTCCGTCGTCTCGCGGTTAGATGAGGTGCAGATCGCACGCTTGAGCCCCAGACTATCAAGCGTTTCGAGAATTTCCAGTACCCCAGCCTTGAGCCGGACCTCGGCGTCGGTCAGCACATGAAAGCGACGGGTCGCGTCCTCGCGGAACCCTTCGGTATCGAAATCCTGGCCGTAATGCCCCCGCAGAATTCCGACACTGCTGAACCAGGGCAGGCCCACCATGCTATGGATCACCTCAAGCGGCAGGTGGAACCCCTGGGCCTGGGCGGTTTCCAGCATTGCGTCGCGATAAACCGACTCTGAATCGATCAGCAGGCCGTCCATGTCGAAGACCACGGCGCGCGGCGGACGAGGCAGGCTCACGCGGGCACGAACTCATCAGCGCGATAGCCTTGGAAATACAGCAGGGCCGTCAGGTCTGCATGGTCCACTCGGGCATGGGCTTGGGCCGCCACCACCGGCTTGGCGCGATAGGCCACGCCCAGCCCACAGGCCTTGATCATGTCGAGATCGTTGGCACCGTCGCCGACCGTCAGGGCCTGTTCGGGCGAGATGCCCAGCGCGAGGGCCTCCTCGTTCAGCGCCGCCAGCTTGGCCTCGCGGCCCAGGATCGGCATGCCGACCTCGCCGGTCAGGGCACCGCCCGAAATAATAAAGCTATTGGCACGATTGGCATGGAAGCCGGCAAGGTCCGCCACCCGGCGGGTGAAAAACGTAAAGCCGCCGCTGACCAGCACACAGCGCACGCCATGGGCCGCCATGGTCCTTACCAAGGTCGCCGCGCCAGGATTGAGCCGCACGCGCTCATCGTAGCAGCGCTGCAGGGCGCTGTCGGCCAGGCCCTTGAGCATGCGCACGCGCTCGCGCAGGGCCCCCTCGAACGCCAGTTCCCCGCGCATGGCCCGCTCAGTGATGGCGGCGATCTCCGCCTTCAGCCCGGCGAAATCGGCCAATTCGTCGAGGCATTCGACATTGATGATCGTGCTGTCCATATCGGCCAGGAACAGGCGCTTGCGGCGGCCCTGCACCGGCTGGGCACAGACATCGACCGGCAGGTCCGCGACGGCCGCCAGGGCATCAGCGCGCAGGGTGGTCAGTTCGGCGCGCTCGATCTTAAGGTCGAGCGCGTGCGGTCCAAGCGAGACGCAGCTCTTGACGGCGAGCCCAGCTGCGGCCAGGGCGGTGTCTGCGGCGCGCAGGGCGTCCGCGTTCGGGCTGACGAGGGTAAGGGCGAATTCCATGACGCCCCGCATCTGGCTGATCGGCGGGCCGACCGCAAGCGCCAAGTCGGCCCTGGCCTTGCGTCTGGCTCAGGCGATCGGCGGCGAGATCGTCGGTGCCGACTCTATGCAGATCTATGCAGGCCTGGCGGTCCTGACCGCCGCGCCGACCCTGGACGAGCGGGCGCAGGTTCCGCACCACCTGGTCGGAATCGCCGACCCGACCGAGGCCTGGTCGGTTGGTCGCTGGACGCAGGCGGCTCAAGAGGCCTTGGCCAAAATCGCTCAGCGTGGCCGCCACGCCATCGTGGTCGGCGGCACGGGCCTCTATTTCAACGCCCTGACCAAGGGCCTGGCCCCCTCGCCCGCCGTGCCGCCTGCGGTGCGAGACGCTTCCGCGGACCAGCTTGCCGCCCAGGGTGAAACGCTGTTCCGTGACGAACTGCGCGGCCTCGACCCCGCCGCCGAAAAGCGTATCGAGATCGGCGACCGCCAGCGCCTGATCCGAGCCCATTCCGTCGCCGTCGCCACTGGCCGTTCCCTGACCCGCTGGCAGGATAAAACTACGCCCCTGCTGGCAACCGGGTCCTATGCCGCCGTTACCCTGCTTCCGCCGCGCAAGACGCTTTATCCGCGATGCGATGCGCGCCTGCTAGCCATGATCGACACCGGGGCCTTGGCCGAGGTGGCGAGCTTGGCCGCCCAAAACCTTGATCCTGCCCTGCCGGCGCTGAAGGCTGTTGGCTTTCGCGAACTGGCCGCGCACCTGGACGGCAACATGGCGCGAGAGGCCGCCATCGCGCAGGCACAGATGCAGACCCGCCGCTATGCCAAGCGGCAATCGACCTGGTTCCGCAACCAGGCCCCGGACTGGCCCGTGATCGCCGATGCGACCCATGACGCCCAATGGGGGTCATTTCTTGCGCTGAACCCCAACTTGACGCCGAGGGCTTAGCATGGCATTGGCTCATGTCTTGATTTTAGGAGCAATTCTTTGCGTCACCAACCCGTAGTATCGCGGAGCGGCCTGTAACGGTGTGATCGTCTAATCACGCTGCGTACGGTCGCTCGACACCAGGCCCCTAGAGGGCCTTTTTTATTGCCGTTTTTCCGCCTATTTTCCCTCCCTCCCCGATCCCGGAACGCCGCCATGCCGTCCAAGACCCTGAACGCCGCCGCCGCGCAGGCCGCCACCGCTGCCCCGCGCCGCATGACCGGTGCGGAAATCGTCATCCAAGCCTTGGTCGATCAGGGGGTCGAGGTGATCTTCGGCTATCCTGGCGGCGCGGTCCTGCCGATCTATGATGCCATGTATAAGGACAGTGACGACAACCACGGCGAACGCGTGCGCCATATCCTGGTCCGCCACGAGCAGGGCGCGGCCCATGCGGCCGAAGGCTATGCTCGCTCCAGCGGCAAGTGCGGCGTGGCCCTGGTCACCTCCGGCCCCGGTGCTACCAACGCCATCACCGGCATCGTCGACGCCCTGATGGACTCCATCCCGATGGTTGTCTTCACCGGCCAGGTCCCCAGCCATCTGATCGGCACCGACGCCTTCCAAGAGGCCGACACCACCGGCATCACCCGCGCGGCGACCAAGCACAATTACCTGGTGCGCGATGTCGACCAACTAGCGGGGATCATTCACGAAGCCTTCCATATCGCCACCAGCGGCCGCCCCGGTCCGGTGGTCATCGATATTCCCAAGGACATCCAGTTCGCCCAGGGAACCTACCTCACCCCGGTCCAGGCCAATCCCGACCACCGCTATAAGCCGCAGACCCAAGGCGACCAGGCCAAGATCAAACAGGCTGCGGCCATGATCGCGGCGGCGCGCAAGCCGATCCTCTACACCGGCGGCGGCGTCATCAATTCCGGCCCGCAGGCCAGCGAACTTCTGCGCGAATTAGCCCATCTGACCGGCTCGCCCGTCACCTCAACCCTGATGGGCCTGGGGGCCTTCCCGGCGTCTGATCCGGCATGGCTGGGCATGTTGGGCATGCACGGCACCTATGAAGCGAACAACGCCATGCATGATTGCGATGTCATGGTCTGTATCGGCGCGCGCTTTGACGACCGCGTCACCGGCCTGCTCAGCAAGTTTGCGCCCAACTCCAAGAAAATCCACATCGATATCGACCCCTCGTCGATCAATAAGAACGTGCGCGTGGCGGTGGGGATCGTTGGCGATTGCGGCAGCGTGCTCGGCGACCTGATCGCCGCCTGGAAGGACGCCGGCCACAAGCCTAACCGCGAGGCCCTGAACGACTGGTGGCAAGAAATCGACGCCTGGCGCGCCCGGCAGTCGTTGGCATATGTCAACTCCGACACGGTCATCAAGCCGCAGTACGCCATCGAGCGGCTGTACAAACTCACCCAGGATCGCGAGGTGTTCATCACCACCGAGGTCGGCCAGCATCAGATGTGGGCCGCCCAGCATTTCCGCTTCCAGCAGCCCAACCACTGGATGACCTCTGGGGGCCTGGGAACCATGGGCTATGGCCTTCCCGCTGCGGTTGGCGTGCAACTGGCGCATCCGAACGCCCTTGTGGTCGACATCGCTGGCGAGGCGTCGATCCAGATGACAATGCAGGAAATCAGTACGGCGGTGCAGTTCAACCTGCCGGTCAAGGTGTTCATCCTCAACAACGAGTGGATGGGCATGGTGCGCCAGTGGCAACAACTGCTGCACGGCGAGCGCTACAGCCATTCCTACAGCGAAAGCCTGCCCGACTTCGTCAAGCTGGCCGAGGCCTATGGTGCGGTGGGAATCCGCTGCGAAAGCCCCGTCGACCTGGACGAAAAGATCCTCCAGATGATCAACACGGATCGTCCGGTGATCTTCGACTGCCGGATCGAGAAGGCCGAGAACTGCCTGCCGATGATCCCGTCGGGCAAGGCGCACAACGACATGATCCTGCCCGACGATATTCGCGATATCGGTTCGGTCATCGACGCCGCCGGCCGTCAGCTGGTCTAGGAAAAAAAGCCCATGACCAATTCTGCTTCCGCCTACGACCTGACGCCCGAAACGGCGACCGACCGTCTGGCCACCTTCACCCTGCTGGTCGACAACGAGGCCGGGGTGCTGCACCGCGTGGTCGGGCTGTTCTCGGGCCGCGGCTACAATATCGAGAGCCTCACGGTGGCCGAGACCGACCGCAAGAGCCACACCAGCCGTATCACCGTGGTCACGCGTGGTGCGCCGCATACCCTGGAGCAGATCGAGGCCCAGCTGGCCAAGGTGATCAGTGTACGCAAGGTGCGCGACGTCTCCGGCGATACGTCGGCGGTGCAACGCGAATTGGCACTGATCAAGGTCAAAGGGTCGGGCCAGCAGCGCGTCGAGGCCCTGAGTGTAGCCGACATCTTCCGCGCCAAGGTGATCGATACCACCCTGGAAAGCTTCGTGTTCGAACTGACCGGTGCCACAGAGAAGATCGACAGCTTCGTAGAGCTGATGCGGCCGCTTGGCCTGGTTGAGCTATCGCGTACCGGCGTGCTGTCCATCGAACGCGGCCCCAGCGCCGGCATCTAGCGCAACGGCGCGGGTCCTCGTCACTACGGCTGGCGCCTCTGCCGCTTAGCGCCTATATTCCCAGCGTTCGGTTCGCCGAACTATGGAGATAAACGCGCACGTAATAAGCAGACTGGACCCGGGTGCGATTCCCGGCGGCTCCACCAAATCTTCTCCGGGTTTTCGCCGGGATGTGCGGGGCCGATCAGCATCGACAGATGTGTAAAGGTGATTGCTTTCTCTCGGCATGGCTCCACCGACATCGGGCCATTTTCTAAATGCGAACGATAACTTCGCTGAAGAGTATGCGATCGCCGCGTAATGCGGTGCTAGCGAACTCGACCTAAAGTCCTAGGGGTTCAGATCCCTAGGCGGGGCCCGGGAGGCGCCTGGCAACAGAAGCCTCCCACTTTCACACAAACAGCGGTGGCGCTTCAAAAAGTGCGCTGAGATTTCAGACCGTCAGACCGGGAGATTTGGTCTTATCGTCAGAAATAAAAGAGATGGCTCATGTTCGGGTCGAGTCGACCCATACCGATTTGCGGACAGCCGCTTTCATACGCTCCCTTGGCCATAGCCCTGGCGGCCTCCTCGCCCCTCAGAACATAGACAGCCGGAACGAAGCAACTGCTATAGTTTGAGAAGACCTCTCCAGTCCCGACGATGTCGTCGAGGACGTTAGGGTTCAAAACCTCGTCGGCGTTGAAATGATAAAATATCTCTATCGCCTTATATATAGCACTCTCGCCATCGTAGCTTTTAGCGGCCTTTTCCATACTCTTTACAGCCCCAGCCCAGTCAGCAAGGGTTGACTTCAGGAGCGCATCGAAAAACCACGTTGTGTCGTCCCAAGGCGCTGCAGCGATGGCCTTTTTAACAGCGGGAATTTGGGCAAATTTTTTCTCATCATCCCAGCACCACGCCCCTTGCCGACTCCGGTACAGTCGCTAGGGTCAGACCATGCCAACAGACGCGCGCCCCGAAGACCTGATGCAATACGAGGCCATGGCGCAGGATGCCCTGCGCGGTGTGGTTAAGGCCGCCGTGAAGCGCGCCGCGGGGCCAGGCGGGCTGCCGGGTGCCCACCATCTTTACGTGACCTTCAAAACCCATGCGCCGGGCGTGTCGCTGCCGCCAGCCCTGCTAGCGAAATACCCAGACGAGATGACCATCGTGCTACAGCACCAGTACCGTGATCTGGCGCCGGGCGAGACGTTCTTTTCCGTCACCCTAAAGTTCGGTGGCCAGCCCATGCGTCTTTCGGTGCCCTATACAGCGGTCAGCCGGTTCTTTGACCCGTCGGTCAATTTTGTATTGCAGTTCCATCCTCCCGAGGCCGAGATCACGGCCATGCCCGAGCCACCCGAACAGCCCGAACACCCGCAGACTGCGCCACCGAGCGAAGGCAGCGCCGACGCTCCCAAGGTTGTTTCGCTCGACCAGTTCCGGAAGAAATAGATGGGCCAGGGGCGCGGGATCTTTCCTGGCCTGTTGCTCGCCGCCCTGATCCTTGGCCTGTGGCTAGGGTCGCCCCATCCGGTCCGCGCCGCGTCCATCTTTGCCGACTGGACCGCCGTGGTCATCGCCGGCGACTATCACGCCCATTCCGGTGCCGAGAGCGAAGCCTTCGACAACGCCCGCCGCGATGTGGCCGCCCAACTGGGCAAGATGGGCTTTACCCCCGCCAATGTGGTGCAGTTCTCCACCCGGCCAGACCGCTATCCGCAACAGGCCCCGCGTATGGCGGCCATACCGATGATCCGCGCTGGCCTGCTGGAAACCGCCAGCAAGGCCAAGGGCGGCTGCCTAGTTTATTACAGTTCGCACGGCATACCGGGCGGACTGATCCTGACCACAGAACAGCAGGGCTATATTACGCCCGGTACCCTGAGGCAGATGATCGACACGGCCTGTCCGGGTCGGCCCAGTATCGTGGTGCTGTCGGCCTGTTTCTCCGGCGGCTTTATTCCGGGGCTTGAGCGCAACGACCGCATGATCTTCACCGCCGCGCGGCCCGATCGCACATCATTCGGCTGTGGTGAGAGCGACAAATACCCCTATTTCGACACGTGTTTCCTGGAGCAGGCCCCCGGTGCGCATGATTTCGTAAACCTGGCCCAGCGCACCACCGCCTGTATCGCCGCGAAGGAAATGGCGACCGGCGCAACCCCGCCATCAGAGCCTCAGCTGTGGATTGGTCCGGCGATCAAACCGCTTCTACCGCTCTATGCCTTCCCGTCGGGCTGACCAGGCTCTATTACGGGTGGCATTCTCGGTGTTCGAAGGAAGCGTTAATTGCCACCCCGACCTGCCCTTCGCCTGACCCTTAGCGCAGGCTTGGCCGCCTTAAGCCTGCTGGGCCTCAGCGCATCGGCCCAAACGCCGGAGATCGGTGCCACACCGGCCCGGCCGCCCTTGACCGCCGCGGCGCCACGCACAGCCAATCCCTACAGTCGGTTCTATACTCAGGCCCGCCGCACCGCCGGCGTCAACGTCACCTCAGCGGCGGGGCTGAAAGCCACTGTTCTCTCGCCACCCGCTGGGCCCACCGTCGATACGGTGAAGCTGCAAGCCTATGTCGACGGCGTGGTCGACGCCACTATGACAGACGATCACCTAGCTGGGGCCGCGGTAGTAGTGGTCCAAAACGGGCAAATTGTGCTCAGCAAGGGCTATGGCATCGACCGCATCAGCCCGCGCCGCGCCGTCGATCCGGACCGCACCCTGTTCCGGATCGGCTCGATCTCCGAGACCTTCACCTGGATTGCCCTGCAGAGAGAAATTGGCTCTGGCCGGATGCGGCTGGACGCACCGGTCAACCTCTACCTGCCAGAACGGCTGCAGTTGAAGGATCAAGGGTTCAAGACCCCAGTCCGCCTGCGCGATCTGATGACCCACACCGACGGTTTCGAGGACCGAGCGCTGGGCCAACTGTACGAACGGGACTGGCAGCGTGTGCGGCCCTTGACCCTCTACCTGCGCCAAGAACAGCCCCGCCGGGTGCGTGAGCCAGGCCAGCAGGTGTCCTATGCCAACTATGGCGCGGGTCTGGCGGGGGCGGCGGTAGCCAATGTGCAGGGCAAGAGCTTTGAGCGGCTGATCGAGGAGGAAATCCTGATCCCAACGGGCATGGCTAATACCACCTTCCGCGAACCCCATCCTAACCGGTCGGATCTCCCCCAGGCTATGACGCCGGGGATGGCCGCAAACGTCTCGCAGGGCTTTGGCTGGCAAAACGGCCAGTTCGCCCCACGCGCATTTGAATACATCGGCCAGATCGCGCCCGCAGGCTCTGCAAGCGCGACCCCTGCCGACATGGGCCGCTACATGAGCCTATTGCTGGCCGGCGGAACCCTCGACGGTCGTACGGTCTATTCGCCGGCTGTGGACCGTGCGATCCGCACCCCGCTTTACCGTCCAGCTCAAGAGGCCGCAGGCTGGACCGCCGGCTTTGAAGACCTGCCCCTGCCCGGCGGGCGGCGCGGCCTGGGCCACGACGGCCAGACCCTGTCATTCCGCTCGAATATGGTGCTGATCCCGTCGCTGAACCTTGGCGTATTCGTTGTGGCCAACAGCGAAGGGGGTGCGCATTTGACCCAGACCTTGGCACCCGCCCTGGTCCGCCAGATGTTTGGGCCGCCGGTCGGCCCGCCGCCCTCCGCCCAGGCACCGCCCGGAGCGCCCCAGGTCTATCCCGGCAAATACCTCACCAACCGCCGTGCCTATGCTGGCCTGGAAGCCTTTGTTGACCGCCTGTTTGGCCGCGCCACGGTATCGGCCCAGCCCGATGGCACCCTGGTGGTGGATATGGATGGCCAAAAACATGCCTATCTGCCTGCCCCCCGCTCTGGACTGTTCCGCGACGCCGAAGGCGGTGCCGCGCCGGTGGTGTTTGGTTTCGATGTCCGCGGCCAGGCCAAGACCCTATTAGCCCCGACGGGGGGTGACACATTCCAGCGTCAAGGCCTGCTCGACAGCCTGGGCCTGATGACGACGCTCGCCATCGCCACGGGAATATGCGCCTTGGCTGTTATCGGCGGCCTCTTAGCGCCTCTTAGCCAGCCCATGCGCCAGACCATGGTGCAGAGCCGCACAGCCTTAAGCCAGGCCCTGCAATCGGTGCTGTGGCTGATCGCCCTGATCTGTTTCGCGATCTGGGTGCTGCGCTCTGGCGACCGGCTACGCCTGTCCTACGACTGGCCCGGAGCCCTGATCATCACCGCCTCGGCCTGTGCCCTTGTGGCGGGTGTCCTGGGCGTGCTGAACCTGCTGCTGGCACCGCTGGTGTGGAAGGGTGGACGGCGCCTGGACAGTTGGACCCTGGGGCGCAAGTTGCGCTTCACCTGCACGGCTCTGATCTTTACCGCGTTCACGGGCTTGATCGGGTTGTGGGGTGGTCTGACGCCCTGGGTGTCCTAAAAGCCTTAAACCCCGGCGAGATCACCGTTTAGGACGTCAGTCAGGCGCGGCCGAGACCTTCTCTATACGGATCAGGATGCGCTCGCGCTCGCCGGCGCGGCGCTCGACCAGCAGGCGGCTAACCTGCGCGTCGTCGTGGAAGGCGTAGCCCTTGATGGCATCGAGAATGGCCTTGGCCAGGTTATCCAGATCGAGCCAGGGCGGATCACCGGTGTATTCCATGCCGATGGAAACGCTGAAGTCGCCAAACGCTGGCCGACTGCCGCGCCAGGTGGTGCGGAAGAATTCGCGGATCAGCGGCTTGTAAAAACGGCCTTGGGTGGTCAAGCCATCGACGGTGATTTCCAGCCCGCCGGGGATTTCCCGCGCGCGGACCTTGCCGTGGGCAATCCATTCATCGGTTCGCAGGGCCAAGCGCCAATCTTTCAACAGCGACAAACTCTAGCCGCTTATGCATCATAGTGTGGCGCGATAGGGAGTCTCTCCGATGCTAATCCGTCATGCTGCTGACCTGAGCGAGAACGACGTCACCGACCAGGGGCTGTATCGTCGCCGCCGCGAGTTCATGACCGGTGCCATCGCCATGGGCTCGGCCGGACTACTGGGGCTGCCGGAACTGGCCAGGGCCGCACCGCTGACTACGGTGAAAAGCGCTTATACCGTCGACGAGCCCTTGACCCCCAAGGATGCCGTAAGCGGCTACAACAACTTCTATGAGTTTGGCACGGACAAGGATGAACCTGCCAAGAACGCCGGCTCGCTAAAGCCCCGCCCCTGGACCGTCGTCGTCGATGGGCTCTGCGCCAAGCCGCAGCGGTTCGATATCGACGCCCTAATCAAGCGCTTCCCGATCGAGGAGCGGATCTATCGCCACCGCTGCGTCGAAGCCTGGTCCATGATCATACCGTGGAACGGATTCTCCCTGGCCGCGCTTCTCAACGCCGTGCAACCCACCGCCAAGGCCAAGTTCGTTAGCTTTACCACCCTGCTAGATCCCAAGCAGATGCCCGGGCAAAACGAGAACTACGTGCCCTGGCCCTACCGCGAGGGCCTGCGGCTGGACGAAGCCATGAATCCGCTGACCCTTCTGGCGGTTGGCCTCTATGGCGAGACGTTGCCCAACCAGAACGGCGCGCCGATCCGGCTGGTGGTGCCCTGGAAATACGGCTTCAAGGGTGCCAAATCGATCGTCAAAATAAGCTTGGTCGAAAACCAGCCCCAGACCAGCTGGAACATGATCAACGCGCGCGAATATGGCTTCTATTCAAATGTAAATCCGGCCGTCGACCATCCGCGCTGGAGCCAGGCGAGCGAACGCCGCATCGGCGACTTCTTCCGCCACAAGACCCTGCCCTTCAACGGCTACGCCGATCAGGTCGTCAAGCTCTATACCGGCATGGACCTGAAGCGGTTCTATTGATCGCATGAACAAGCGGCTGATCTACATCGCCGTTTGGTTGGCTTTGCTCGCGCCCCTGCCGGCAGTGATCGTCTTTGGCGTCACCGCCTTTAACCCGATCGAATATATCGAGCGCAATCTAGGCCTATGGGGCCTGCGCTTTCTGATCCTTGGCATGGTCATCACACCAATAGCGCGGATTTTCCGTCGGCCGACGCTGATCTGCTACCGGCGCACCGTGGGCCTGTTCGCCTTCACCTACGTGCTGCTGCATTGGCTGAGCTACATCGTGCTCGACCTGTACTTCGACTGGCCGGTGATCCTGAAGGACATCTATAAGCGGCCGTTCATCACCATCGGCATGGCCGCATTCGTGGCCCTCATTCCCCTAGCCGTGACCTCCACCGATGCCCTGCGCCGCAGGCTGGGGCCAGTTATATGGGAGCGGTTGCACCAGCTGATCTATCTGATCGTGCCGGCGGGGCTCGTGCACTATTGGCTTATGGTCAAGGCGGATCACCGCTCGCAGTTGGTCTATGGCGCAATCATCATCGCCCTAATGGCGTGGCGCATCGTCGACAAGACGCAAGCCGCAGCGCGCCGCCGGGTACGAGCGGCGGAAAAGGCCGCGCGAACGGCCGCCTAGACCGGCCCGGGCCTGTGCGCCTTAACCCCGCATATAGAGGTCGATGATCGACCCAAGGTCATTTTCGGTACATTCATCCGACTTTTCCGGCACCGCCAGGGGATCGGGATTGAGCCGACGAACGAAGGTTTCGGTCGTCCACGGCTCGGCCAGGACTTCCGGATCATCGACCGTGAATTGATAGAACAGCAGATCGCCCTGCCGACGCAGGCGCTCCGTCACCTTCATCGCGGCGGTATGGAAATATCCAGCCCAGTTCAGCCAGGTGGCGTCGTTGAAGCCCACCGACTCTATAAGCATGGTGTCGCCATCCCAATGGCCCAGTGGCATGCCCAGGGCGAAGGAATAGTCGCTATCGCTCTCCGGCCTTGCGCGGCCATCGGTTGGCACCACCCGCACCAAGGCACCGGCATAGGCGACGTTCATCGTCCAAAGCTCCTTGGGCGTCTGGATAATGCGCAGCGGCGCGCCCTGACGCGGAACGCCGGCGGCGAAACAGCGGAACACCGGGTCGACATCGACCTTGCTGAAATCAAGATCGCGGACCTTTTGCCAGTATTCAGGCTTGTAGATCGGCTTGTTGCGATAGGAGCCCTTCTGCAAAACGAACTGATCGGGCTCGAAGGTTCCGCGCCGACGCAGGGCATAGGGCTCTGCGGGCGAAGGGAAGCCGCCGTTCCATTGACCGTTCAGGTCAGGATGCCCGTCGGCCAAACGCGGCGTGGGGAGACTGGATTTGGCCTGCTGGAAGAAAGCATCGGCCGGATCGATCCGGCGGGCCGGCGGTGCCCAACCATCGGCTGGTGCTGGCGGGGGGCTCGCCGCAGCGACCGTCGCAGGGTGCGGCAATTCAGCCGGAACCGGAAACACCACATAGGGGTTCGACTTGAAATCGGTCGAGGTCAGGTCGGCATAGGGCTTGCCATCCATGGTCACGACCATCTTGGACGGGAAAACCACCAGCTGTTTTGACTCAAGCGTATCGATGAACGGTCCGTAGGACGCGACATAGGTATGTTTGTTGATCTTCGCCGTCACGGAGACCGGAAGGTTGGCCGCATCGAGCGTTACCGTGACTGGTATGCCGTCATAGGGGGACGCACCGCTGATAACGGTCTTGCCACCGACTGTTGAGACCTTGGCGTTACCCTCGGCCTCGACCAGTGCCATCAAGGCGCCGAAGGGCGACAGTTTGTAAAGCGGGGCTAGGTCGGCCAACGCCTTGGGAGCGGCAGCCAGGAAGACGCCTTCCTGCTTCTCGGTCCAGCCAAGCGTGTCGTTGAACACCGTGATCGCCGTCGTCGGCTTGTCACCGCCGGTCGTTACCGCAACCCGTGCTGCGGGCAGCATGTAATTGAGCTGAACGTTGAGTTTATCGATCTTCACCGGTGCTTTACCGCCGATCGAAAGCGTCCCAGTCGCCGAATAGAGGATAGTGGTGATGCTCTTGAGGCCAAGCGGTCGGGTTCGCCCCATGCCGACCGCCTCGGCCGCGTCCTTGACCGCCTGGGGCGTGCAGGCGCCGGCAACCTCGTAGGCGTGAGCCACGCCGTCGTTATCGCCGAAAACGCCGTAGGCGGGTCTGGCATAACCGTTAACACCACAGGTCGGGAGGCTGGCTGCCGAGGCAGAGGGGCCTTGAGCGACAGCAGCGGAACCAATCAGAGCCGTCAGCCCTGCAAGCGCAAAGTATTTCAGCAAGTTCGTGCCTCCCCCGGCACCGTCGCTCAGGCCATAGCCCGATGCTGGTGCACCATCAATTTTCACTATAACGGAGCATTGAATGCCCTCGGAGACAAGCGCCGTGGCAGCAGTGTGACGACAGAAGCGCGCCAAAGCCGGTCATCGATTGCATACGGCCCGGTGTGAGCGTATTTTTTCATGCTGGACCAAGACAGATACTCAGAACAATTTAGGGGACATGACCATGAAGAAGCTGCTTGCGGGCCTAGCCTTGACGACTGTGCTAGCGACAGCCGCCTCCCCGACCCTTGCACATCATTCGGCGAACGCCCAATTTGACACCAGCAAGGAAGTCACCCTCAAGGGCACCCTTGTCGAGTTGCGCGACATAAATCCTCACTCCCGTTGGGTGGTCGAAATCCAGAACCCCGCCGGTAAGGTCGAGAAGTGGGAATTCGAGGGTGTCAGCCCGACGGCACTGCGCCGCCAAGGCATCAAGGTCAAGGAAGAGATCAAGCCAGGCGAAACCTATACCTTCACCTTCGCGCCGACCTGGGATGGTTCAAAAGGTGGATTGCTTGTGGCCATGGACATCCGCGGTCGCCACGTCATCTACGTCAAGATCTAGGGCAGCAAAGGGTTAGGTGCCGGCAGGCCTGCTAGGTCTGATCCTGGCACGCGACGAAAGCGACGGATCGATCTATTGAGGGCGAGATGAATATCCTAGAATGGCTTGTGACAACCCCGATTGCCACGTGGGTTACGACGTCGGCATACGGTTACTACATCTCCCTCTCCGGGCACGCGATCGGTATGGCGGTCGTGGCCGGAACAATGTTGATGGCCGCCCTGCGCGTGCTCGGATTTTCTCGCCACACCCCACTGAGCATGTTCGATCGGCTGTTTAAGATCGCCTGGGCCGGATTCGCGCTGAACCTAATCACCGGCGTGATGCTGTTTGCGGCCAACGCCAAGAACCTGAGCGCGAACCTCGCATTCCTTTTAAAGCTGGGCTTCATCGCCTTTGGGGGGCTGGCGGTCTACTTCTTGTGGCGCGCGGTTAAATCGGACGACAAGCTGCAAGATGGCGAACAGTCCGCTACGCTCTCGACCAAGCTGCTGGCCATCATGACACTGGGCTGCTGGGTGGCCGCAATCGTCGCCGGACGCATCATCGGCTACACGATCTCCTATTGATGTTAACCTCAAAAACGCGCGAAACGACAAGGTTCGGCCCGTGAACGAAGTTCAAATCCTCGCCCTGATCCACGATTCCTGGCTCGGGGAAGTGTGCCGCAGCATCACATGGCTATTTCCCACGTTCGAGACCCTGCATTTCATCGGTCTAACCACCCTGATTGGGGCGATGATGATCGTGGATCTCAGACTCATCGGCATGGTGAAGATTCCGATGAAGTCCGCCCTGCGGTTTACGCACGTCGCCTTCGTGGGCTTTGCCCTCAACGTCATAAGCGGCGTGGGTTGCTTCGCTTCAAACCCGTCGAATTATTATCATAATCCGTCGTTTCGGCTGAAAATGCTGCTCATCCTGCTGGCAGGGCTCAATCTAGTCTATTTCGAAGTGTTCGAGCGTCGAAAGGTGCTTGCCCTGGGCGATGGCGTTGCCACCGGGCTCGACACCAAGATCGTAGCCGGGTTGTCGCTGACGCTATGGACCCTGGTGATCATACTGGGGCGCTTCCTTCCCGTGACCGCACTGGGCGGCGGCTAGGACGGCAACGCTAACCGGTCGCACACGCCTTAGCTTAACCGGTAAGCCCCGACCGACCCCGAACGTGGAACGGCGAGAAGGCCGTCCACGCCTTTGAGTTAAGATCAAAGTGCCCTTCGGTCACCCGTCAGAAACGATAGGCAGTCTAGCCGTTGCCAAGCAGCGTTCCGTCGGCCTTCAAGAGTTTGGCGAAGGAACCGCCGCGCGTGCCGTCCTTCAGCGGGTGGATCGTAACCGTGACCAAATCGCCGGCCTTCAGCGAATTGCGGTTCCAGCCGCGCCGGGCCAGCCCGTTGGGACTGCCGCCTTCGATGGAATATTCGACAGTCTGACCGCCTTCAATCACCGTCAGCTGAATCCAGCTGTGCGGGTTGGTCCACTGAAAATCACGTACGGTGCCTTTCAGGTCTACCGACTTCGAATTGTCGAACATCGCGAACGAATGGTGGGCAAATCCGGGAGGTGCGATCGCTAGCGCGGTAGCGGCGGCTGTAAGACAGAACATCAGTTTGAGGCGTTTCATAGTCAGTTCCCTCCTTCGTTTTTCTAGTTTTTCGCCTGCGGCGCGGGCGGGCTGTCACTGCCTTGGTGGACGAAGCCGATGTGGCCGTTGTCGTCCACGGGGTTGCGATTGTTCTCCAGGCAGACGTAGGGCAACAGGGTGAAGCCTGCGGCCGCCCGCTTAAAGATCTTGGTCACGGTCCACGGATGCAAATAGGCCTTGGGATCAACCAAGGTGATCTCGTCGCGCAATTCGTTATCGTTGGCCAGCCAGATGCGCTCGTTTGCCACCGTCACGTCAGAGTGCGGCAGGCCCGAGGCCTCCAAATCGGTCTCTGGACGCATGGCCACGGTCTCAGCCACCAGAACATTGCCCTCCCAGTGGCCAATCGAGTGGCCGTAATAGGTTGGCTCAATCTCGTCGGCGGATGGGTGCGGCCGGCCATCCACGAAGATTCGCCGCGTCTGCTCCATCCACTCAGCGAAGATATTCACTTGGATATCATTCTGAATGATCTCCATGGGATAGGTCATGGTCATGATCCTGGGCATGCCTTGCGGCAAGCAGGCGGCTGTCATGTCGCCGGAGGGTTTCCCCTCCTTCGCGTCCTGGATTCGCTCGTTGAAAATCTTTTGGTACTCAGGGGTGAGCGGCGGCGGAGGCGCGGGCTTGCCGTCGATACGCGGCTGCCAGGCAATGCCCTGTGTATTCTGCCAAAGGCCCGTGAAATCACGCTTGCTCTTCGGCTTATATTGGGTTGCAAAATAGGGCTTGGCCGAAGCCGCTTGGGCCACTCCACCAACGCCAGCGCAGGCCATTGCGGCAGCCAACACGAACACGCGAAGGGTAAGCTTTTGCAACCGAGTCTCCTCCTGGAGAAGTCTTCTTTTGAGAATATTTCCTTGTGACTAGAGCAGAAATTCAAAACCAAATGAAGCGTTTTGGACCGCTATTTCGGCCCTAAATGCCCGCACCTTCGGAACAGATGTCCCAAACCAGACGGATTGAATCACCAAAGCCATTTCACACTTGAAGCGGTTAGACCGCTCACAGAGATCTGCAACGTCTTAAGCGTCGAAATCAGCCATTTCGCAATCGGTCATCACAAGACGAGTTGATACTTCTGCTTGGTCATGCTGATTCAGGCCATCCAAAAGCGGCGATGCAAACGCCTGTGCGGAGGGGACTAATTCATGGACGTCAAAGCCGACTTACCAACTGATCGCTCCAGAACATTGATGACCGTCACCCTGTGTTCGGTAGTCGCGATGTTCGAAGGCTTCGATCTTCAGGCCGCTGGCGTCGCCGCGCCGCGCCTGGCGCCGGCACTCGGCATGACACCCGCGCAGATGGGATTTTTCTTCAGCGCCAGTACGTTCGGGTTGATCTTAGGCGCGGCATTAGGCGGTCGAATTTCTGATCGTATCGGTCGAAAGGCCGCTCTGATTGTCTCTGTGATAATTTTCGGCCTGCTCTCCGTCGCCACCGCGGCCATGCACTCAGCAGAAGGCCTTTATATCTGCCGTTTTCTAACGGGATTCGGCCTGGGCGGCGCTCTGCCGAACCTTGTGGCCTTGGTCACGGAAGCTACCCCCAAGGCGCGCGCCAATACCTCGGTAGGCCTGCTTTATGCGGGGTTCCCCGCTGGCGGGGCCCTCGCGAGCCTGATCACCGTTTTTGTGCGTGGCGCGGATTGGCAGACCGTCTTTCTTGTCGGCGGCATCGGTCCATTGCTGGTTGTTCCAGCCCTGATCTTTTTACTGAAGACGGCCGCGCCGACCGCGAGTGAACAGGCGACACCGAAGGTTGGCTTGCTTTCCGCCCTGTTCGGCGAAAACCGCGCCAAGCTGACCGTCATTCTCTGGATCAGCTTCTTCCTGGCGCTTTTGACGATGTACCTCTTGCTGAACTGGCTGCCTACCCTGCTGGTCAGTCGCGGGCTGAGCCGACCCCAAGCGTCTATCGTTCAAGTGGCCTTTAACATTGTAGGCGCGCTTGGCAGCGCACTGACGGGCTTGTTGATGGATCGGACCAAACGGCCGCTCGTTATCGTGGGGGCCTTTGGTGCGACAATGTTGGCGGTGGTGCTGATGGCCAATGTTCAACCGACCCTCGCCCTGTGCATTTTGGCGGGCGCGCTCGTTGGCGGCACGGTTTCGGGTACCCAAGCGATCATGTATGCGCTTGCACCCTCGCTCTACCCCAAGGCAATCCGGGGTACGGGCCTGGGCGTTGCCGTCGCGATCGGACGAGGCGGTTCTGCCGTAGGGCCGCTCCTGGGTGCCGCACTGGTGGGCGCGGGTCGATCGCCTTCGCAGGTTCTGATGGTCCTACTGCCCATCATCGGATTGTCAGGCCTGGGCGCACTGATCTTCGTCGCGCTGCAAAAGGCACAAAATCGCGCTCAAGACTAAGGCAGTACGACGGCGACCGTGCCCGCGACGCCGCGTGGCACACCAAAGCGCTTTGCTCATGCGTCATCGACAAAATCCCTTCGCCGATGACCGGAACAGTGGTGGCTATTTCACCCCACGAAAGGACTTCGCGACGGCGTCGGCGATCCTTTGGGCATTTGCGGCAGCGGCCCTTCGGCCCGCCTCAGGGTTGAATTCCGCCGGTTGCCCGAAATAGCCAAGCGGCGTGACCTTCTTGGCGGCGTCATAGCCCTTGCGCCATTCTGCGAGGTCCGCCGGGCCCAGGTTGGTGCCCTTCAACGTCGGTATCATGCCAAGCTTCACCACATCTGGGTACAGGCCGGCCATAGAGGAATGTTCACCCGCGCCGGAATGACCGTCGATATATTTGGGCGGCGACGATGCCGGTGCCGTTGGCTGGGTCAGCACGAAAACGGTGTCTTCAGGGGATAGGCCAAGCCTCTGCACAAGAGCGAGGTTCGTGACCATATAGGCCTTGATGCCCAAGGCCTGGCTTCGCTTTGCGGCGTTGTAAACGGATAGATTATGCTTGGCGTCGCCATGGCCCGCAACACAGTAGACAGCCGCAAATCCGGTTTTCTGCAGGCTCTTAATCACGTCGATCATCAGTTCGGTGACGATCTCCGGGCGGACATCGATGGAACCCGGAAAGCCACCCGTGGCCTCATTCACACCCCACTCGAATGTTGGGACAACCAAGCTCTTCACACCCTGGCCCGAGAGCGCCGTCTTCACGCCCTGCATCGACGCTGCAACACCATAGGTGTCAGTGCCCAAGGGCAAGGCTGGGCCATGTTCTTCAATAACGGCTATGCCCCAGAGGGCGGCGGCACCGTTCGACGCCTCCGCGATATCCGGCCAAGTCATCTCGGCAATGGTGCCTTTAAAGGTCGAATAGCCCACCGGCGCCGTAACCGTCAGAGCCTGATCCGCCGCGAAAGACGATAGCGGCAAGCCGACAAGACTGATCGTCAGAGCGACGCTAGCAAGACGTTTGGAGAGCGGTCGGGCCAAGGTGCGAACCTCCGATTGGAATTGACTTGGACACACGAGTGGCTGCCCTGGAATCTCGGCGGGTCAAGGCCCCTAATCGATGGGCGGGCGCTGATACGGCAATACTTTTACAGTTTTCAACTGGGCGCGCTTATCGACCATCACTTGGCCGCCCTTCACCACCACAACGGCGGTGTTGAAATTCCACCAGCCGTCGAGGGGATTCCCCGTGAGCACCAGGAGGTCACCCATTTTTCCGACCTCAAGCGTTCCGATATCCTTCTGTTTGTCGAGGAAATCAGCCGAATTTGGCCCCAAAATCTTGATCATATCGTAGGGCGAAAAGACCAGGCTCAGGACCCTGAGCTCATGCGCTAAGGCTGCGGGAGCATAGTAGGTCGTATCGGTGCAGAAGCCGAAATCAACGCCATTGTCGAACAAGGTCCGACCATTGACCGGCTTGTAGCCCGCTTCCCGGCCCCGACCTTCACCCTCAAGCACCTGCTCGGGCCACGGCTTACCATCGCGGAAGTTCGGCTTATTGTCCCGGTTGAAGACATCGAAGACAGGCGCGCCGAAACCGGTGCAGGATGAAACCTGCGCACCAGAGGCGGAAACCGTCTTTGCCTCGGCATCGGTCATCCAACCAAAGTGCGGCGTGTGGACAAACTTCCTCGCGCCCAGCTTGACCGCTGCGAGCATGGGAGGGACTGCCGAGGCATGGACCTGGAACGCGATCCCCGCCTTCCTGGCCTCATCGATCCCTGCGGCCAGATTGCGGCTTTCCTTTTCGGTGGGAACATTCTTCTGCGGTGGCTCGGTGATCGGATAGTGAACCTCGGCGATGGAGTCGGCGCCGGCGGCGATCACGCGACGGATCGCGGCGCGAACCTCTTCCTCGTCCTTCATTTCAGCGGTCGCGACACGGGCCGACGTCACGATCCGTGGGCCTTTGATGGCACCGCTTTCGACCCGCCGTTTCAGTTCGAGTACAGCGGCATCGTTGTCGCCTCCCGACTGCACCGTCGTGATCCCGGCCTCCAAAAGCTCACGCATGCGGCGGGGGGCCGTTTCGGCCAGAAACTTGTCCGGCGGACCCTGGATCAAGTGGCGGTGATCGTCGATGTAGCCCGCGATGACGGTCATTCCCGCCCCGTCGATGCGCACGGCGCCCGCAGGGGCCGCCTTGGCTGGGCCAGCTTCCACAGTCGCGATTCGCCCATCCCGCAGAACGATGTTGCCGTTTTCGATCACTCGGCCGGGGCCAACGATGATCCGAGCATTCGACACAATTAGATTTTGCGCCATGGCCCCGACTGGAGCGGCAAAGCACGTCAAAACAGCCGCAGTTGTGACAAATAGATTGGTCGTTTTGGACATATTGAGCGCCCCCCAGGCTGATCTTATTACTGGCGCACGTGGATCACGGACGCCACCTTTAAAGCCAGTATGCAGGCAAGATATCCCTGAGGAAAGGTCTGCTTTCTCAGCCTGCCGGAATGGATTATCGGAAGCCATCGCGCGCCTTTCCTACCTCTGGAAAAAGCCTATAAGCCGCAACATAAAGTCGATTAATATCGGCTGAGCGAGAGATTTCCGCCTGAATAGGCTGCGATTTGTGACCTTGGTGTTGATCCCCGTTTCACCCGCACCCTCTCTTAAATTGGTTGCCCTTTCATGGTCATAGAGGCATTGGTCCGCAGGGGGAGAGCAGGCGCGTTTCGCCGTGCAGGCGGCCTGTCAGCATGCGATTCAGCGCTGTGGATCACCACCCTATGAAGCCACCCTCCACAGCCCAGCCCAGCCCTGAAGGCCAGAGGGATTTCACCACGGCGCGGCAAGCCTATGAAGCCGACAAGGCTTTAGAGGCCTATCGCCTCATAGAGCCTGTGCTGAAGTCCGAGCGCCGTTTCGCCGAGGCTCATCATCTGGCTGGTCTATGCCAAATCAATCTTGGCGACTTCGACGCCGCAGAACGTCATCTGAAAGCCGCCCTGACGCTGGACCGACGGAATCTGCCGCTACATCTGCACCTAGGCGATCTCCTGGCGCGGCCGACGCGGTTTGAGGAGGCAGAGCGGCTATACCG
>Ga0114978_10000315_pt1 | contig 40264 bp, 50 predicted proteins | sample S_140212_EF_Meta_FD_87027 | JGI IMG/M metagenome (GOLD analysis project Ga0114978, IMG submission 87027) | Freshwater microbial communities from Lake Simoncouche, Canada to study carbon cycling - S_140212_EF_MetaG | ecosystem: Environmental > Aquatic > Freshwater > Lake | place: Lake...
AATGAATGCCGTTGCTGGGACTGACGAAACTCACCCTCCTGTTGCGATGACAGGTCGCGTTCCGGTCAACACCATCGGTGTTGTGCGCAAAGGAGATAGGCTTGTATCTGCCGGAAACGGACTTGCTCGAGCTGCCCAACCTGGCGAAGCCACAGCATTTAATGTTATTGGCAGATCTTTGGACAACAAGGCATCTACTGAGCAAGGCACAGTAGAAGCAATTGTAAAAATTAATTAATAGGACAATAAAATGACATATACCGCAGGAAGCCTGATAGTAGCAACAGACTATAATGGATTTGTTAGCACCAATGGCTCAAACGTAAACGGGATCTGGTCCACAGGTGCTACCACATTTGGCTACGGCGAAGCTGCACTTAGCACAGTAAGCGCAGCCGCAACAATTACCGCTTCACAGTGGTCAACATTAAACAGTAAAGTTTCAGCAATGGGCAGTCACCAAGGTACCACCATTACCAGCAGAGCAAATCCTGTTGTTGGCGATACCATTACAATTTTAGCCAACATGAACACTGACATAACAAGTCTTACTACCAACCGTGGCAATGCTGCTGCCAGTGGCGCACAAACAACTACATTCTCGGGCACAACCAGTAAAACCACTGATACAGGTAGTGGATCAGCTGCCTGGACAATTACGTTTACTCACACCATAACCTGGGCCAGTGCCAATGCTGCTCGTTATTTCTTCAACGCTGGCGGACGTATTAAATGGGAAACCAGCAAGACTTCAACTGGCAATTTAGCAGATGCAGAATGGAATGACTTGGCCAACACACTGGTTGGTGACATATTCATCACCGGCGGCAGTGCATTTGGAACACAAACTATTGCTGCCTCTAATTATACCGGTACTACCAAATCAGGCGGTACAGGCACACCAAACACATTGGCCACCACAACTGGCTGGTACAACTTGCTCACAACCGACACATTAATTTATAAACAATTTGCAGATACTGCTCCGTACACAGGACAGTTTATTGCACTAAATGCCAAAACAGCAGGCACAGGAACACAATTAGTATTGTTCACTACCTGGGTCGATCCAGGTGGGTCTGGCACAGGTTCCAGTGACGTTATCACTGGTGGTACTGCTACAGCATCACCATTTACATCTTTTGGAACAGCGCCTACCACATTGGTCACGCTGTTTGTTCCAAGTTCCACTTACCTAACCAGCGCCGCCTGGGGTACACCAACTATTGCAGCCGCAGTTGCATAATTGAACTGTAGCGGTTTACCAAAAGGGCCTCCGGGCCCTTTACTTTTATCTGCATTTCCTGTATAATAATCAATATGAATACTGAACAACTAATTGCACATGGGCGTGCTCGTTTTGATCATGTGGCTGCCCGGCGAATGCTTAAAGAAAAATATCAAGCCCGAATGATATTTGCCTACTCTGGTGGTATGTGGTGTGCTGGACCAGAACTCTTAAACATCTTAGCCACTGTGCCTCTGGGTGATGCAGTGCTGTTAGACTTGTATGAAACTCCGGTACTAGTTCGGCCAGAAGAACTGCGCGGCCGGGCCATGCAACGTTGGCAAGAGCAAATGAACGCTTGGTTGATCGAATACGAAGAACTTAACAAACAACGATGACCACTGGTGCATTGATATTTGCATTTAACAACGAGCAAACTGATTATGTTTCTATGGCAGCATGGTCTGCCAAAAACATACACAGGCATCTTGGAATCCCTGTGGCTGTTGTAACTGATTATGAAAACCCGCTAGGCGACTTTGATTATGTTATACCCGCTCAAGCACAAAGTGGTGGTCAACGTTATTTTTCAGATTATGATACCAATGTAACTTGGCATAACACCAATCGTATGGATGCGTACACACTAAGCCCCTGGAATCAAACACTTGTGTTAGACGCTGACTATGTTGTAGCAAGCAATCATCTGTCTAGTATATTAAAAAGCCGTCAAGACTTTTTATGCTATCGTTGGGCCCGGGATGTAACAGGATTGCAAACTTTTGAAGACCTGAATTATTTTGGCAATCATCGTATGCCCATGTGGTGGGCCACAGTAATGATGTTTCGTCGTGGTAACAGTGCAGAATTGTTATTTGACACAATGCAAATGGTACGAGATAATTGGATGCATTACAGGAACTTGTACAAAAACTCTAATCCAACCTACAGAAATGATCATGCTCTCAGTATTGCGTTAAATATTCTAAACGGTCACACACTGTGTGTCGATGCGATTCCCGGAACATTAGCCAGCCTTACTCCTGAACATCGGTTAACTCAACTCGATACAGACGCATACAGAGTAGACTTTTTGACACCAGACAAAAAATCACGATGGATTACATTAACGCAAGATTTCCATGCCATGGGCAAACAACAACTAGGAGAGATCGTTGCCAATAGTCGCTGAACGTGGATACCTAATCCCGGCCATCAACACAGACACAGTGGATTATGTTGCCTGTGCTGAACAACTGGCTGACAGTATACGTGCTTGGCATCCTGCAGCCAACATAACTGTGCTGACAAAAGAAATGTTGCCGTATGGTGACCAGGGTGGATATGCCAATGACTGGCAGGTGTTTCGTGCAAGTCCTTATAGACAAACTATTAAACTAGAAGCAGACATGATTGCTGCCAGTCCAGTTGATCACTGGTGGACCATGTTTGAAAAGCGTGACGTTGTGATCAGTCAAGGCTGCAGAGACTTTTACGATCAACCTGCTGTCAGTAGATACTATCGCCGACTGTTTGACGAAAACAATTTACCTGATGTGTACAACGCAATAACCTATTGGCGTGTAAGTAAAACTGCACAAGATTTTTTCAATCTAGTAGAGAAAATCTTTTCAAACTGGAGTTCTTACAAGACTTTGTTAAAGTTTCCAGAAGAAGTTCCCAGCACAGATGTGGTATATGCCATGGCCGCACAGATCATTGGACCTGACCAGGTTACACTGCCATTGGGTCTTGGGCCAACCATTGTACACATGAAACAACATGTAATTCCTACACATACCGACGATTGGACCAAAGAACTAGTGTGGGAAAATACCGATCCTGGTGTGCGGATTAACACAGTGGCACAGCACGGTTTTGTGCATTATCACAATAAAGATTGGAGATTGCTTTGAGTAAAGAAGAAGATAAATTTAAAAAAAGTAAACGTCTACAAAAAGATGAGAATGCAGTGGCTCGACAAGTTAAGATTGCCAAAGCACACGGTATGACCAACAAAGACCTAGCAGTAAAAGAACCTCATCGGTTGGTCAAACATCATGTGATGGATTGTGGTAATCCACAATGTCCATTGTGCGGTAATCCGCGTAGAACACACAAAGACACATTGACAGCACAGGAAAAACGACTTTTCCAAAATGTTGACAAAACAACAGATAGGCACTCAAACGGTATTCCGCCCGCAGATGAATGAAACAACTGAAAATTTCTGGAAGGCCTGGGCCGAACCAGTATCGGTTCCTGCACCTATATTCTTTAGGTTGTATTACAATCAGCATGGCCAACCAGTATCTTACAGCATGGAAGACTTGCCAGGTAATTACATAGAGATCGATGCAGAAACATACACACGAAATTCGTGGCATGTGCAAGTAATCAATGGCAAGTTAGTACACATTGTGCCAAAAAAGTCCACAAGTAAATTGAAGCCAGGCAGCACGGGAACTGCTTGTGCACCGGACAATGTTTCTGTTGTTGTGCCAGAAGACCAATCGCATATTAAATGGAGTTTAAAATCAAATGAATCAAATTGATGTAGCAGACCTGGACTGCATCTACTTAACCTACGACGAACCACAGAAGGAAGAATTCTGGGTAAAGATTCGCAACATGGTGCCATGGGCCAAGCGTGTTGACGGAGTCAAAGGGTCAGACGCCGCACACAAAGCTGCCGCAGCCGCCAGTGAAACAGAGCGTTTTATTTTGATCGATGGCGACAACATGCCATATCCAGAGTTCTTTAATCAAACACTAACGTTCTCTACCGCTGACTATGAACGTGCAGTGTTCCGCTGGAGAGCGTGTAACAACATCAACGGACTCATGTATGGCAATGGTGGTATGAGTTCTTGGACACGCACATTTGTCAACGAAATGAAAACACACGAGAACACAGATGGCACAGCCGCTACCGAAGTAGAGTTTTGTTTTGATCCTTTATACTGGGCCATGCATGATTGTTATTCAACAACATACCCTAATGGGTCAGAGTTTCATGCATGGCGTGCCGGCTTCCGTGAAGGAGTTAAGATGTGTTTGAATCGTGGCACTAGACCCACTGTGTCAGAGTTTCGAGATCGTGTGCATCAACGCAACCTTGATCATTTGACCATATGGCACAATGTTGGCCGTGATGTTGAGCATGGCATTTGGGCCATTGCAGGTAGCCGTATGGGCACCTACATGACCATGATTACTCCTACATGGGATCACCGCGTAGTCCAGGACTTTGCTGAATTAGAACAATTGTGGGCAACAGTAAAAGACTCCGACCCGGAGCTACTAGCCGGCCGGGTCGCCGAAGATTTAGTTACACAATTGGATTTGCCCGTCAACATGATGCAGGAAAATGAAAGCGCATTCTTCAAACAACACTATCGTAGTAACTGGCATAATCGCGGAGTAATGACTCGCGAAATGGATGTAATTAGACAACAGGAAGGCTGGTAACTCCTTGCTTAGAGATTAAATGGATATTTTATTTTGTTCTGCACCCGGAACATTTAGTTCGCGTCCTACACTTGCACCAGCAATATTAAAAGCCTGTGCATCTAACGCGGGCTTTGATGCTATGGCTATAGATTTAAATATTGAAATTCGTAATCAAATACTCAAGAATCCTAGAAAAAAATTAATAAGAGAATTTTTTGAATTACAAAAAATACACGAAGATATTGTTGATGACATTGGCGACTTGCTTGACTACTGTGCAGACAGAATCATTAGGTTAAATCCTCGTATACTAGGGCTTAGTCTTCTTACACAAGACAGTCAGTTTTTTACAGTTTGGTTATGCTATCATCTTAAAATACTTAATCCCAACCTTAAAATTGTAATAGGAGGTAGCGGCATTAAAAACTTTATAGCAGAATCTAAACTTAATTTTGCAGAATTATTGCAATCAAAAGGATACATCGACGATTATATCAACGGCGACGGGGAATACAGTATTGTAGAATATCTTAAAAATAATTTGTCTCATCCAGGCATAAATTCAGGAAACTGGGAACCTATTAAAGATTTAAATGCGTTACATTATCCCGATTTCTCTGATTACAATTTCTCTCAATATCAAGAGCCTGGTATACCTATCTGTGACAGTCGAGGATGTGTAAGAACTTGCGAGTTTTGTGATATCATCGAGCATTGGAAAAAGTATCAATACAGGACAGCCGACAATATATTTGAAGAAATGCAACATCAAATTAAACAGCATAGTATTACACGATTCTTTTTTTACAATAGTTTAACCAATGGTAATATGAAAGAATTTCAAAAACTATTAGATTTGATATGCGATTACAATGATAAACATCCAACCGCTCAAATATCATGGGACGGGTACTTTATAATTAGAAATAAAAAACAACATCCGGAAGAATTCTGGAAAAAAATTAAAAAATCAAACGGATTTTTACAATTGGGTATTGAAAGTGTTGTAGAAAAAGTTCGCGTCTCCCTCGGTAAGAATTTTGCCAATGAAGATATTGATTATCATTTAGACATGGCTAAAAAATATTCAGTTCCATTGCTACTGCTACTTATTGTTGGGTATCCAACAGAAAGTCGGCAAGATTTTGAATTTACAAAACAATGGTTCCGAGACCGCCACCATTATGCCCGCAACCCAATCAATCACGTGGTATTTTCTTTGGCTTCAATATTACCCAATACCAAGTTAGAAAGAAAACAAGAAGAATATGGTATTGTGCGCGGCGAAATACCTACGATATGGATGACACAAACAAGTGATATTTCTACAGCAGATAGAATAAATTATTATTATGAATTAAATGATTTATTGACAAAATTAAATATGTCGTCTAGTAATGGCGGATCCAGTATGGATATTACAGCAGCGGAACTGGCATAATGAAAATAAATTTAACTTTATTATGCTCGATTATACGTTGTAACGGGTCAATTAAAATCGAAATGTTCGACCAAACAACGCCCATTTATACTGGGGAAAATTTACCAGATGGGCCAGCACGTATTGATTGTCAGATCAACTGGCCCACTACTATACACATAGTCACAAGCAATAAACATCCAGACGATATGGAAATTGACGCCAATGGCAATATACTCAAAGACAAATCAATTGAAATTACAGGAATATTAATAAACAATTTTCCGATACATCAAGATTATATTGACAAACTTTTTATATGCCAGCAAGAAGGATCGTCTGACATTACCAGTGAAAATTGGTGGGGATTCAATGGAAAAATAAAAATTATTTTCGATCAACCAAATCCGACGAGGTATATGTTGTCATTAAAAAATGAATTTAATATGAATCGATTATACTGGAATATCAATGAATAACAAAGGTGACGAAGTCGCAACTGACTTTAAATCAAAGTTTTTAGGCGATGCAGAATTTATGAAGGCAAATCTTGGTCCTGCACTGTGCTTGGCCAAATGGAAACAAGTTAGTCTACACTTGCCTACAGGACTAAACAACAGTTGTTACCATCCGCCATTACACGCAATACCAGCAGAACTATTAAAAGATAACCCATCTGCATTGCACAATACTCCGTATAAAAAAGAACAGCGGAAGATTATGTTAAAAAATGAACGTCCTAGCGAATGTAGTTACTGCTGGACTATGGAAGATAACAGCAAGTTAAGTGATAGGCATTATCGTTCAGGTGAGTCGTGGGCCGCCAAAGATTTTGATGTTGTAACCAATTCAAATGGAGATGAAGATGTCATACCTAGTTATGTGGAGGTTAACTTTAATCATGCTTGTAATTTGGCATGTAGTTACTGTAGTCCTCAATTTAGTTCAACTTGGCAACAAGAAATAGATCAACATGGCGCTTACCCTACTAGCACTAGACACAATGATCCTAGTCATTTTGTTGGCCGCAACCGTCCCATCCCAGTAAGAGAAGATAATCCTTATGTAGATGCGTTCTGGGAGTGGTGGCCTACTCTATATCCAGAACTAGAGCACTTCCGTATGACCGGTGGTGAACCCTTGCTAGACAAAAATACTTACCGTGTTTTTGATTACGTGTTGGCCAATCCTAAACCTAACCTACACCTTAATGTAACGTCAAACTTTAGTGTAGACGAAAAGTCGTGGCAACGATACAAGGGCTATATTAAAGAATTATGCGAAGGCGAAAAGATTGAACACTTCATGCAATTTGTCAGCTTAGATAGTTGGTTTGAGCAGGCCGAATATATCAGACACGGATTGGATTTTGGTCTGCTATGGGATCGCGTAAATCAATTCTTAACAGAGATTCCGGGACGTAATAGTATTACATTTATTATTACCATGAACAATCTTGCTGTGCCTGGTGTTGGAAAACTATTATCGGGTATTTTAGGATTACGGCAGATCTACAGCAAAACTTATCAACGTGTTTGGTTTGATACTCCGGTGTTACGCACACCCACGTGGCAGAGCATACAGATATTGCCTGAAAGCTATGTAGAGCAACTTGAGATTGCGTGGGCATTTATGCTTAAGAATATTGAAACAGAAGAAACCCGTTTTCAAGGATTTAAAGATTATGAAATTGCCAGACTAGATCGAGACATTGCCTGGATGCGCGACGGGCAGAAATTAGATTCTGCTTATCTAAATCAAAATAAAGCAGACTTTTATCGCTTCTTTAAAGAAGCAGACCGCAGACACGGCACAAACTTTTTAACAGTATTTCCAGAAATGACCGCCTGGTGGGCAGAATGTGAGTACCATGCTAAACAATCATAAAATAATACTAGACCACTTTTGTGAGATTGACCAGTTAATGACACCATATGCTGACGAGCGTTTTTCTGATTTAGCTAGTCACAATGTGGTTCCTGGTGCCATTTATATAGTCGGGCGAAATCAACTTACATTACACTCTGACAAACTACGGAATTGGACACAGCAAGGTATTATCAAAGGTATTGTACTATGCAATCCGGCCGAAGGGTCTGAAACAATACTATGGATTTATAAAAAATATAAATTAGAAGAGCTTGGATTACAAAACAAAGCAGCAGTAATCACTGGAGGAGACTTACCATTGGACATTCCTCACTTGATGCACGAACATTTTGCAACTGTGGTACGTGACTACAAAGAGAATCTTTCTGCAATTGAGCAATATCAATACAACTACAGTACAGACAGGCCATATAAGTTTTTATTTTTAAATGGGAGGCCCAGGGCACACAGAATATATCTGTTAAAGATATTTCAACTGTCGGGCCTACTAGATCAAACACTATGGTCTAACTTAGGAAATGGCAATGTATATGCCACTGGCATCCATCTTAAGATGGATGGGGGAGATATATTAAAGACCGGGTTTCCTACTATACATTATTTGCCACCACAATACGAGGTTAGACAATACCGAGATGCTACATTAACAATTCCAGACCCAAAAGATGCGCCAGGTCCAATGGGACCCGATCTTTATGCTAAACAGCACCTGTTTGGAAAAGAATGGGGCGACATCTATCTTGAGTCAAAACCTTACGAAGACACATACTTTAGTCTAGTAACAGAAACAATATTTGAGTATCCTTATAGCTTTAGAACAGAGAAAATATGGAAACCCATTGCAATAGGTCATCCTTGGATAGCTGTTTCTAACGCTGGATTTTACAGAGACATGCATAACTTAGGGTTTAAAACTTTTGGGCATTTGATTGATGAGAGTTTTGATCAAATTGAAAATAATCAACAAAGAATTGAGCGTATTGCGCAAGTAGTTGAAGATTTATGTCGTCAAGATCTTGCAAGTTTCCTACAAGAGTGTTATACTATATGTAAATACAATCAACAACATCACATAGAAATGGCTACCCAATGGCGCCAAGAATTTCCTGACCGCTTCCAACAATTTATCAATGAACGATTTAGATTTTAAACATGAAATTTTAGACACCAAGAGTGCAAGTTTTTGTGCGGCCAAGTGGTACAATGCCACCATATGGTTAGGCTCAGGTCAAACAACCAGTTGCCACCATCCTCCGGCACATGCAATTGATGCGACTGCGCTGGCTATCAATCCTTCTGCGCTACACAACACAGCAAAGAAAAAAGATGATCGTCGTTTAATGTTAGAAGGAAAACGTCCTGCAGGTTGTGAATACTGTTGGAAAATTGAAGACATGGGCAAAGACGCTGTCTCTGACCGTGTGTATAAAAGTAAAATTTATCCTATAAAGGCCTTAGATGAAGCATACCGCACTCCCCACACAGAAGATGTCAATCTTCGAACACTTGAAATTGCGTTCGACCGCACTTGCCAATTTGCTTGTAGCTACTGTAACCCTGCTTTCAGTAGCACATGGGTTAATGACATTAAAAAGCACGGACCATATGTCGGTCTGGTGTCTGATGGGCGTAACCACTTTACTCATGCTCATGCTAGCAGTCAACTATACCGGCTTAGTGAAACGAATCCCTATGTTGAAGCGTTCTTTAAGTGGTGGGAAACTGATCTTCATCAAACACTCCAAGAACTCAGAATAACTGGCGGCGAGCCGCTGATGAGTGCCGAGACATGGAAACTGATTGACTGGTTTAAGAATAACCCCGGCAGATCAAGTACCCGGTTGGCAATTAATTCAAACCTTGGCGCAGACGTTGATGTAGATAGATTGATTGAAAGCACACGTGGGCTAGACGTAGAAATTTATACATCCATGGAAGCCATTGGTGCTCACGCTGAATATATTCGTGATGGATTAGATTATAGTGCTTGGTTACGTAATGTAGAAAAACTATTGGATAGTCATGTAGGTGCAGTACACGTAATGGCCACTATTAACGCATTATGTTTAACAACGTTGCCAATGTTTCTACATTATGTAGTACAACTTAAATCAAAGTACGGACGTGATCGTGTTAACTTTACGTTAAATATATTGCGCTTCCCAAGTTTCCAAAGTCCGTTAGTACTGCCTAAAGCATTACTCAAACGCCATATGTTTGACTTATCCAATTTCTTAAATCGTTGGAAAAGCGTTCCCGGAATCCTACACGAACACGAGATTAATCATTTAAGTAGATTAATTGATTATTTAGATGTAGTAAAAACTCCGCATTCGGATGCATTTGACATGCCTAAGTTGCACAATGACTTTAAGCAGTTTTACACACAGTATGATCAGCGACGTGGGAAAAGTTTTAAAGATACATTTAATGACGATACTCCGTTGGATGTAACACTAGCAACATGGTATGACTCAATACAAATATAACTCAACAGATCTAGTACGACCAACAGAACTAACAGAACGAGAAGAATTTTTATTAAAAGATTCTAAAACGTTTTGCATCTATCCTTGGATACACTTACATGCATACCCAACAGGCGAGGCATACCCTTGTTGTCATGCTGAAATGGGTCCTGGTAAAATTGGCAACTGCCGGTCAAATACCTTAGAAGAAATTTGGAACAGTGCTAAACAAAAACAACTACGGGTTGATATGCTGTCAGAGACTCCTAATCCTGCATGCGGCCGATGCTACGAACAAGAAGAGTCTGGATTTTTCAGTGGCCGAAAAAGTGCCAACAAGCATCACGGGCACCATGTTAACCGTGTGGGCAATACAGATAGTACAGGGCACACAGACCAATTTGAAATGACTTACTGGGATCTGCGGTTTAGTAATCTTTGCAATTTAAGTTGCCGTAGTTGTGGGCATATCTTTAGTTCAAGTTGGTACAAAGACCAATCTGAACTGGCAGGGCCCGCCTGGGCCAGTCAAAACAAACCTCTTAACTATGCTGGTCGTTTTGCCACTGACCTGTGGGAACAACTGATCGAGCATATTGATCATGTGGAGCAGATTTACTTTGCCGGTGGCGAACCCCTGATGATGGAAGAACACTATTTGATTCTAGAAGAACTAGAACGTCGTGGTCGCTTTGATGTTAGACTAATATACAATACTAACTTTACACAAACACGTCTTAAAGATAGAACAGTATTTGATTACTGGCGCAAGTTTTCAAGTGTTGCAGTTGGTGCAAGCCTTGATGCGTCGGGTCCACGTGGAGAGTATATTCGCAAAGGCACAGACTGGACAGTAGTAGAATCTAATCGTAGACAAATGATGGAAATCTGTCCCCGGGTAGACTTTTACATTAGCCCTACAGTCAGTATTATGAACGCATTACACCTTCCTGACTTTCACAGAGATTGGGTAGAAAAAGGCCTGCTAAAGCCACAGGACCTTAATGTTAACATACTACAAGATCCTGCCTATTTGCGCATCGATATTGCACCTGCAGAGTACAAACAACAAATACAAGAAAAGTATGAACAGCACTTGGAATGGTTGCGCCCATTGGATCAGTTAAATCGTGCCACTGTGGGAGTTGAAAGTGCTATTACATTTATGAACAGCACTGACAACACACATTTATTAGACACTTTCTGGCGCAAGACGCATGAACTTGACAGCATCAGACAAGAACATGTGCTCGATGTGCTACCAGAATTAAGAGCAATTGCATGAGTACATGGAGCGAATTTTATAATCAAATACGCGATCCATTGTGGCCCAACTGCGATGATGAAACCGAGTTTACATTACTGCCAGAAAACATACAAAAAGAGTGTATTGAAATTTTTGGATATATGCCGGGCTCGTTTGAAAAAAAATCCAAATTAGTCAACAAACGCTTTCCAATCGTGTCGGACACAGCGTGTCAACTTAAATGGACGTGGAGCACTATATTTTTATCAACTGGCAACACTGCCAGTTGCCATAGAACGCATCATCATAAATTTGATACAGACATGTTTGACTTTCATAACACGCCAAGTAAATTGGATGATCGTAATAATATGCTCAATAGTAAATGGCCTGACATTGGCTGTGACTATTGTAAAAATATCGAAGCGGCCGGCGGACAAAGTGACCGTATTACCAACTTAGATTTTCCCGGAATCCATGCCCCTCCGGAACTGGATCAAACCCCAACAGCAATTCATGTTACTCCAAGAATACTTGAAGTGTACTTTGATAATACATGCAATTTAAAATGTCTTTATTGTGGTCCACATTTTAGTAGTTTGTGGGACGCTGAAAATATCAAATTTGGCGGCAAAGCATTTGTTAAAGATCAAAACTTAGAACACAACAAGAAAAAGTTATTTGAGTGGTTAAAAGTCAAAGGTCACAATCTTTCTGTATTTAATATACTGGGGGGTGAACCACTGTACCAAGAAGAATTAGAACAGTGCCTAACATTGTTTGAACAATATCCTGCACCAGAGTTAAAACTGCAAATTTTTACCAATCTAAATATTAAACTGCCGCGCCTGGAAAAAATTATTCATCGCATTAAACAATTAATTGATAATAACTGTATTAGAGAATTTGAAATTACTGCCAGTCTTGACTGCTGGGGACCACAACAAGAGTATGTTAGGTATCCGTTAGATCTTCAAGAATGGGAAAAAAACTTTGAATACTTACTAAGTAACTCCTGGATAAATTTAATTGTAAGTTCTACTGTTACTCCTCTAACTGTTAAAACACTCCCAGACCTACTGATAAAAATTGCCCAATGGAATAAAGTCAGAACAGTATATCATTATCAAAACTCAGTCAACAACCCGGGCTATATGTTTATTGATATATTTGGAGATATATTTAAAGATGATTTTGATCGAATAATTAAATTAAAACCCACAACCACACCGGAAGAAATATCTAGTAGAGATTACCTGTTAGGCATAGCAAAACAAAGTCAGTCGGTTGCTCCTGACGTGCCTAAAATTTGTCAATTGTTTGACTTTTTAAATAAAATGGATCTCAGAAGAAACACCAGTTGGCAGTTTACATTTCCTTGGTTAATTGATGAATTTAAAAAATATGACTTACATACAGAAAGCAATTAAATGAAGGGATTAGCTTTAGGATGCAGTCATACTGCAGGGGTAGGAGTATCAGCAACAGAACGTTATGTTTCTTTGTTGTCGACGCATTATAACTGCGAGATTATTAACACTGCTGTGCCAGGCGGAAATGCAGAAAACTGTTTAAAACAGTTGGTAGCACAGTTGCGTGAAGAAACTCCAGATTTTGTAATAGCACAATGGCCAAATCCCATTAGACGAACACTTTGGATCAATGACAAACCTCAGTATGAAACTATACAAAGTTCTAGTACTACGTTTCATTTGTTGTTAAAGTCAGGAATTGACAATTTTATGCAGCCTTGGTTGCAGTATATTATCACTGCAGATACTCTATGTACGTTGGCTGGAATTAAAATTGTGCATATTATGTTAGAAGATTTGGATGCCAAATTCGTTGATGTTCTAAATAACAATAATATAACATTACATAGAGATTTAAAACAACCGGGAAAAACATGGTTATTTGATTCAGCCGGGGCTGACAACCTACATCATTCGCCGCAATGTCACGCCCAATGGGCAGAACGATTAATTGGATTATTAAATGAACATACCACATGACACTTTTTGCGTGTTACCCTGGATCTCACTGGAGGCCAGTCCCGTTGGGACTGTGCGACCATGCTGTTTGGCCATGGACGAAATCACCGACGATGCCGGTGACAAATATAAACTGGCAACCGCTGGATTGATTGAAATACAAAACAGCAACTCAATGAAAACTCTGCGTGAAGACTTTCTTGCTGGCAAAAAGCCGCAAAACTGCCGGCGTTGCTGGAACGAAGAACGTGCAGGCCGCACAAGTAAACGTATGCATACACTAGACAGACTCAAGCATATGATTGACACAGATGTTTCCTGGTCCACAGATGCTATGCCATTGATGTTCTTGGATCTTAAACTAGGTAACATTTGTAATTTAAAATGTCGCATTTGCGGTTCTTGGAGCAGTAGCCAGTTTGCCGCTGAAGAAATCAAATATAATCGTGCAGAAGACACTCGTGGCAACTTTGCTTATCAAATGCTGAAGGACGGTGCCTGGCCCAGAGAAAGTGCAGAGTTCTGGACGGATCTAGACCGGCACTTGGATAACATACGCTACATTGAGTTCACCGGTGGCGAGCCATTTATGATTCGAGAGCATTTTCAACTGTTACAAAAATTAGTAGATACAGGTCGTGCAGGGCAGGTTGAAATACACTACAACACCAATGGCACACAGTATCCAGAAGAAGGCGAAAACATTTGGAAACACTTTAAACATGTTGAAATTGCACTCAGCATAGACGATGTGGAAGAACGTTTTGAATACCAACGCACCAATGCTGTGTGGACAGAAGTTGTTGAAAACGTAGAACGTTTCCGTCAGCTGCGCAGCCGCAATAGTAATATTACGATACAGGCCTGTTGTACTATCAATGTATTCAATGTGTACTATCTCGAAACAGTGGCCAACTGGTTAATACAACAGAAATTTGATTTTATCTACTGGAACATGATGCACGATGCTTACTATTTTAGCATCAGTACACTGCCAGAGCCTGCCAAAGCAGAAATTACTAAAAAATTAACAACAGCAAATGTTCCTACAAAAGTGCTTAAAGAATTTGTGAGTGCGGCAGAGTTTATGAATCGTGGCAACAGTCTAGACGGACAGTTGTTGCGCATGAACCTGCGCGACCTTGATTACAAACGAAAACAAAACTTAGCACAAGTAGCACCGGAGTTTGCGGCATTGATCAACTATGACTACAACAAAGCCTGAAACACTGTGCATGGCACCATGGACACACACATATCTGAGTCCGCAAACAGAACGACGTATGTGTTGTGCGTCAAGAGAACCTGCACAGAGTTTTGAGCAGTATATTGACACATCTGCAGGTTCTGGCAAGTACACTCCTGTTACGCTGGAACAACATTGGAATAGTGAACATATGCGATCGGTACGTCAACGCATGTTGGCAGGTGAGACTCTTCCAGAGTGTGATGTATGCAACAGTAAAATATTAAACACTGATGTTTATCGCAGTTATTTTTGGCAGTTGTTCCGACACAAATATGATGATGTAATAGCCACAACAGATAACACAGGATACACCACAATGCTGCCGGTCAGTTGGGATTATCGTTTCTCCAATCTGTGTAACTTTAAATGCAGAACCTGCGGAGACATGTTGTCATCTGCTTGGGAAAGTGAACAAAAGCAGAACAACATGGTCAACTGGCATAATCCTAAGAACAATTGGATGCGCACAGAAATACGTCAGGACATAAGTAAGTTTCAAGATGAACAAATTGAAGCAGAATTTGCTCAAGCAGTTGAACAACATCGTGTAGAAGAAGTATACTGGGTAGGTGGCGAGCCATTGATGTATGAACAGCACTGGCGCTACATGAAACGAATAGTAGAACTTGGAGATGGAGGAAGAGTATATGCCAGATATAACACCAATCTCAGCCGTGTTGAATATCGTGGCTGTAATCTATATCGGGATATTTTGTCTAATATTCGCAGCTGGCAGATTTGTGCCAGTCTCGACGGAACAGGCGACATTGGCGAATACATTAGAACAGGACTCGATTATTCACAGTTCTGTCAAAATTTTGAAGAAGGGTTGGGCAATCAAAAGAATCGCAGACAAATGCGATTAGACTTTACGTTGACTTTACCTGGCATGTTTGAGATTGGTAATATGGAAAAATTAGCACAGGACTACAATGTAGAACTATTGGCCAAAGTAATATTCAGTTTTAGTCCCGACATCATAATGAGTCCGCTGGCTCTGCCGCGTGAATTGCTACATGATTGGATTGATGAATTGTTGCCACAGTGCAGTACACAAGTAATGAGAGACATGCTGACTCAACTACGCACACGCCCCACGTTTGCTGAACAATGGCCGGATCAGTATGCCGCAGGCATTGCAAAAGGCCGTGCTCGTGTGTTAACATTAGAAAGCATACGCACACAAAAAGTCATTATGTCAGACATATTGAGTCAGCGTCCCGACGTATTAGAATGGTGGAACCAAATTGCTTGATCATATTGAAATAGACCTACGCGGCGCCGACAGTATATTTACTATACATATAGATGTGGAGGACAACAGCCTAAGCCGTCGTTGGATGGCTGCGCTAAATGACATCATAAAAACAGATTTACATTTAGAAAAGAATTATTGTTGGATGGGATGGACAGAAAGTGAACGAAATGCACAATACCTTTGTGAGCAAATTAATGCCAGTATTAATCACATCAATCAAAGTGGCATTGGTTATCAAATTGACTGCGATGCTTACACTGTAGAAAATACCATTGAGCCAGGAGTAATTGGGTCTAATCATACTGCAGGCGATGTAGTGCATGAAAAGATGAACAATCTGCACAGGTATTTTGAAGACCTTCAAGGATGGTCGGGCAGTATTAGCAACTACTACACTCGTGCAGATCCTGCCACACGCTGGCACATACGTCAATTAAATCTCTTGTGTCATGAATATGAAAGCCTGGTGTTGAGCATGCGTAAGGCCGTACATGCTCCAGACTGGCGCCGTCCCAGTCAATTGATGTGTTGGTTAAATGCACCTCGTTTTGCATTGGAACCCGAAGATTACGAACTGTTTGGTATTGAAACCATTAACAGAACGCTAGGCGGTGTTTACTTGGGTGTAAACAAAGCAGTCGGTAAACATCATTGGGAAGTGTTCAATGACGAAGGCCGGGACTCCCGGGTCAGCGAGCTTGTTACCACATCACTGCGTAGTCAGACTGAAGGCGCTGGCGATTTTGATATTGAATGGGGGCGTAATCCAGGCGCTTTTCCATGGCAAGTCACTAAATTACAAGAGTTCCGCACCTGGTTATTGGCGAATGGGTTTGATCCAGAGGACAAAAGTCTCACCATTGGTCACCCAAAGGTGGCTCAAGTTGACTTGATACGTAGTTTTAAAACAGATAACTATGTAGATATATGGAACGCTTTAGGAAGTCATCTTAACGTGCATAAAATACGCACTAGCCATGCAACAGCTACATATAGTTATAATTGGTCAGACGCAGATTATGCAGATCAACAAATTAAAATAATACAAGGAACATGATATGAACTGGATTAAAAATTTATACAATCGCATTCTATTAGAAATACGCTATCGTAAGAAACTAAAAGAACTACGCAAGCGAGATCCTTTTATCTACAAATGAAGTTGAAAGCATATTTAGGTATCAGTGCTGGATTTCACGATGCTGCCGTCAGTGTGATACAGTCTGATGGTAGTGTACTTTTTGCCGGGCATGCCGAACGCTACAGTAAAAATAAAAATGATGCACACCTAAATGATGCGATCATTGCAGAAGCGTTTTCGTACGCAACTCCGGATGTGATTGCATACTATGAACGTCCATGGGTTAAAAAACTACAACAACTATATTCGGGACAATATGAGGAAGCCTTTGATTTTGGGAATTTTACTTTGGATCAGTATTTGCGTAAACATCTGTCTGATACTAAGTATCGCAAGCAGTTACTCGGATGCCCTAGAAAATATATGTCCCATCATCATAGTCACGCCGCCGCAGGATTCCAATCCAGTGCCTATGCCCGGGCCACAGTGGTTGTAATCGATGCCGTTGGCGAATTAGACACCGTAACTATCTGGGGAGCAGAATATGATTCAAAAGGCATGGCAAAGTATAAAAAACTTTGGACACAACATTATCCACATTCAATTGGACTGTTCTACTCTGCGGCTACTGGCAGCGTTGGCCTACGCCCACTAGACGAAGAATACATCTTGATGGGCATGGCCGCTTATGGCAATGCCAGTCAGGCTACTAAAATGCAAACGCTGGTGGAAGATGTTGACAACATACGCTTTTGCGAAAATCTACACACCGGCATTGACAGCCAGTACTTAGAAGGATTAACTGAGTTTGACATTGCCGCTGGCGCTCAGGCCATAGCAGAACAGTTGATCAACAGCGTCATGCGCAGGGCCAGAGACTTCAACTGGAGTGGCAATTTAGTTTATATGGGCGGTGTTGCTCTTAACTGTAGTGCTAACCGCAACCTAGGAGAATACTTTGATAATATTTGGATTATGCCTTGTCCTGGTGATGCTGGCAGCAGTTTGGGTGCGGCAGCACTTGCATACGGCAAACAGATACATTGGACTGATGCCTATCTGGGTCACCGTATTCCAGGTGTTTATCCTGTCGGCGACGTTATGGCTGGCCTATTACGGGATAAAATTGTTGGTGTTGCTAGTGGCCGTGCTGAGTTTGGTCCTAGGGCTCTAGGCAATAGAAGTTTATTGGCAGATCCACGCGGCTCAGAAATCAAAGATCAAGTAAATGAAATTAAACGCAGACAGAAATTCAGACCCTTTGCTCCTGTCATTTTGGAGGAGCATGCTGACATGTATTTTGATATGCCTGGTGGTTTTGATCACAGTAGGTATATGCAAGTCATCGCTCGTTGCAGGCACCCTGACTTATTTCCTGCTATCGTCCATTATGATGGCACTAGTCGTGTACAGACAGTACCGTGTGATGGATCAGGGATACGACAACTGCTAGAAGCCTGGTATGATCATACAGGCTGCCCTATGTTGCTTAATACAAGTTTAAACATACGTGGCGAACCCATGGTCAACGATCGAGCAGACGCCGATCGTTTTGAACAACTGTACAGTGTACAGGTGTATAGTTGATGGATATATTGCATTGAAAAATATTATCGTAGTTGGAGATAGTTTTTGCGCTAGTAGCGATGGGTGGCCCAGTATACTAGCTCAACGGTTAGGTCTAGAATTGATCAGTCATGGACAAGGCGGGCAATCTTGGTGGAACGCGAGAAATTTTTTAAACAACATTGATAGAGAAACATTAACAAATACTGAGGTCATGGTATTTGTACATACCAATGCCGGACGGATACCCACAAACAATACACAACTAGGACTCATTGATCATAGTGCCGAACCTGCTACAGAAATAGATAAAGCCATACAACTGTATTACAAATACATACATGAGCCAGAATTTTTAAATTGGTCTCAGCAACAATGGTTTTTAGAAATTAATCAACAATGGTGTCACAAAAAACTTGTTCATTTACACAGTTTTCCCTGGAGTGTAGACTATGGAAAATCATTGGTGGGGCTGAATATTTTGACCAACTTGTGTAGCATCAGTCTCAATGAACTAGGTATAGATCGATTTGAACTGTTTAATGATAAACGTGCCAACCACTTAAATGATCACAACAACAACGAGTTAGCATGTCAATTGTCAACATTAATGCAAAATTATGCACAGCAAACTGTGCAGTTAAATACTGATGAATTTGATTTAAAAACTACCCGCTGGTTCAATTGGAATTAACAGCGTTAACTCTTGCATCCACCGCACATATTATTACATGCAATCAATCTACCTTCACCATAGGTAGCTATATCCCAAGTCTTTTCTACATTATTAAACCATGCTATACATTCTTCCAACGAGTGTTCCAGTGCATTGTTGTTTGATATCAATGGACGTAGTTGCGTGTTAACTGCATTTGTATAGTTATGTGTTCCGTGTCCAAATGTTTTAGGTGCAAATCCTAGATAACAACAAGGATATACTTCGCCTACGCTGGTAATATATACGCTCTTTAATCTGACTGCTTCGCAAATTATTGGATCTTTTATTTCTATAGGATGATTGTCAATATCGGTCACGGCGTTAGGATCAGCCAACTGACTGAATATGACATCAAAATCAGTGGTATTAGGTTTGCCCATTACAAACACTATGTTCTTGTCTTTGTCGTATATAGGGCCTTGGTTGCGTCCGTGATCAATTAACTCAAACTGTTTAAATCCCATGTTGACCGCAATGGTTCGAGCTTGGTCATGCTGATGCCTGTTGTGTTCAAAATCAATCATTTTCCATACGGCATGTCCGCCAGCGCCGATAAATGCTTGGGCATTGCGTATTACTGTGCTGTACACAGTGTTGCGCCTGTAGATACTGTGCGTATCCCCCAAGCCGTCAATGCAAAAATGTACTTGTGCACCGAGCTCACCTAGACGTTGCCAGAACGCACGATCTTTGGCACCACCATTGGTGCTTATACTAAGGTTACTAAGTATAGTCGTGTGTTGCTTGAAGTACTCGATAATTTTCAACGCATCTGGATTCATTACAATGTCGCCAAAATTGCCATTGATTGTTATTTGATTTAGTTGTTGCAAAAAAGCCGGAGAAAATATACGTTTTGCCTCGGCCAAGGTCATTGAGTGTTCTTCATACCCGTCATTATGTGGATATCCACACAAGTTGCGCGGGCACTTGGGGCAGGCAGCATTACACTCACTGGATATTTCCAAGTGTACTTGTCGGATATCTCCTACAGCATACATCATAGATATGTCTCTAATCCGCCGCGGCGTGTTAAATCTTGTGTACAGCAACTGATGCCGCCGTCCCAGAAGTAACTGTGACGCAGTTCACTAATAATAGGATTAATACGATGCCGTTTGCAGAAGTCAAACACATCTCTATTGTACGCACTGAAGATAACATTTTCTTCATCCAGTACTAGGCAGTTGACATCAAACACTGTTTCAGCAACAAAGCCGGTCCACTTATTTAAATACGTGTCAACAAACTTTGTAAACTCTGCGGTAGGAGTTTGTCCTTGTACGTACCAGGCGCCTGGACTTTGTTCATACTTGAACTTGCCTACTTCCATTGCGGCCCAGATTGAACTATCCCAAATCTTTAACACTTCCCATCCGGGAAAGTCGCCAGCCAAGTCCAAGTTAACATCGTGCTTACTTGACAAGATAACGCCCGGCTTGAGAATAGCAAACACAGCATCGCCGTGTCCATCGGTAACTGCTTCGTGTATGCGATACTCTGGTCCCAAACAGTTATCAACAATCCAGCGTGTTTGTTCGGGCTTTAAGTAATCACTGTTGTCAAAAAACACATCACGACCTACACGTACAATACAACTGGCCGAAGCTTGGTTTAGGATGCAATCAGCGTCCCAGCGTCCGTTGTGTGGACTAACAACTTGGTCAGTATAATCTGCGCAAATGTCGTCTAATTCTTCCATTGGCAACACACGCAGTAACTTTTGTCCTAGACTGATTTGCCAGTCGCGTGGTGTCAGTGGAGGCAGTGGTGCACCGCCATTTTCGGTCTGCCACCATACAAACTGATCTTTCGGCGGCAAGTTAGGGCGACGCACACGGGCACCATAAGTCTCGATGGTCTTTTGCAAGTTGTTTAAATCTTCCTCAGTTTCGTGCAAGATCTGTTGTAACTGGTTACGAACTTGCGGATCTTCGATAAAGTCAAAGTAGTCAGGGCTGTATGCACGACCCACGATAACTTCTTCTAACGGTTGCCAACTGGTGTAGGAATTAATCATTGCGTATTCTTTCTAATAGAGTATTTAATCTGTCAGCTTTTGTGCCGCAAAATAACTGTTGATTGTGTTCAATGTCATCCTGACAGGATTCAAACCAGGCGTGTAAGTCTTTGGATTTTAGTTCGGCGATGGTTGACCGCACAGCAATCCAACGTTCAGTGTTGTTCAGTATGTCGTCGTAACTGTTGTCTATTGCGTGATCAAACGTGCGATATCCTAAACTCCTTAATGCAGCCAACGACCCCGGGCATCCTGCTATCACAAAAGGTTGTCCGTGTTTGATTGCTTTGAATGTTTTTTCAGTCAAGAACGCACCGCCCGATCCGTCAGCATCAAAGTGTGTTTCCAGCACTATGTTACAATAACTATCTGTAAAATGATTGGTTTCTATTAGATGATGATCGTTGTGCTGTTCGTGTGTAAGCGTGTCACAACTATACGGGCCGTTACTCAAAAACTGTACAATATCATTACGAATTGCAAGTGCGTCAACCTCGATTGGATTATCAGTTTCGGCTTCGTTTGCGGCAACGTCAGTTCTGTAACTCCAGTAACTATTTTCCAATAGCCCTGCACGATGTAAGTCTGTCATTACTGTGGCACGCCACCATTTGTGTGTTCTGCTTAACACTGTAAAGTTTTTCAATCGTTGATTAGTGTGTACGGGTGTTGGAGGTATTGCTTGATTGCGGTGCCAGTACAGTAGTTCGTGATCTGGAAAATATGCAAATCCAGGAATGCCATTGGCCGCAGTATTGCCACTGACGAACCGATAACAGTTGGGCGGCAGCAAATGATTTTGACACAGTTCGTCTAATCGATTTTTAATATGGAACGGGTTGTCGCCTTCGTGGTAATAAAATATTACAGCGAGTTCTTCTCGGCGTAGTCGGCGTCGTACTACTTCAGTCATTAAGGCAAAGTAATCAATATCAAAGTTAAAGAATCCTACTCCCACTGTATAGTAAGCGCCAATTGCAACGTTGTTAAAATCAGATAACTTGTACTCTATGCCGTGTGTGTCGAAATGTTCGTACAATTCTGCAGGTACTGTGTTGGGCCAATGTTGTACAAACTGTCGCCATTCTGCGGTGTATGGCTGTGCCTGCCACTGTGCTAGTGCAGGATATGCTTTGTTGCGAACCACACGGTCAGCAACAAAATTATTTGCGTAGTCCATGTAGCATACCAGTTAGTTCTGGCCATAATATGTTTGTTAACCCACCCATGTAAAAATGTCGGAAGTTGTGCTCTACAATAGGTAAACACGCACGATGTATTGATTGGCGTTCTCTCTCGCTTTGGTTGTCTAAGTCTTTCAACAACCGAACAACCTTTTCCACACGCAGTACATCATCAGTTTCAGCGTCATAACTTTCGTCAAATACATCATCAAATGTTCGAAATCCGTAACTGCGCATATACTCTAAACTGTTCACAGGTGCAACCAATACAAACGGCATTTCTAATGCGATGGCCTTGAATGTTTTTTCTGTTATGTGTGTTCTGCGGCCAAAGTATACAGTTTCGGTAGGAACATATACCAAACTGTCTTGTGCTTCTGCATAGTTACCTAACCAGCAACTGGTCATTTGTTGCAATTCCTCTCCTGCAAACAATCTTGGCAGGGCGGCCTGTTCAAACACTTGCGAAATATCTGGATATGTGTTACAATACTTGTTGGACACAACACTAATGTCAACGTTTTCATATTGACATACTCGTGGCGCACTGATATGGTTATGTTCTAATCCTTGCTTGAATACATTATACAAAAACAACACACGATGATCACGCTTGCCACCCACAATACGATTTGGGCTCATGAAAGTCCGTGTGGGCGCACGATCTCTTGCACGAGGAATTAAGAATGATTTATCGTACCCGCGGAACCAGTCTTGACACGCCCACCCGTGATAGAAGTAGTAGTGACTTTTCCAACCGTATGCGGCACAAAGACGTTCAACATATTCTCCATGCTCACTTACAACAATATGACCTGGAGTAACAATTTTAGTGCCAGGTCCACCAGGTTGCTGTATGTCAAGATTTCTTTTTATCACATCATCAAATAATGGCCGATATTCTTCCTCCCAACACGGTTCTTGATCATGCATCCATACATAGTCAGTTTCTATAATGTCATCACTGCCCAAGTTAAATAAAGCATCCGGGCTTGTGTTACCGGGTGGATCACAAAAAAACAATCTCGTACCTGGCTTATTTTTTTGCAGCCAAGGCCAAATGGTATTGTTATAAATTTCATCTATTCTAATCATGTTTGACGTATTCTATTCAGGAACAAAACCCAACCAATTTGCACACGAGCGTGAAGTTGATTCGATTGAACAGGCACAAAGCATGTGCCGTACAAGATATTTTTGGTGGATCACATACTTAGCGGACTACTCTACGTTTGATTTTCTTTGGGAGCCCGTGCCCTGGCAATGCGAATACACGCACACATGGCCCAGCCAACATCATGACTATTCGGGCACATACCTTGTGCCCTGCTCAGGAGAAATTAAATATCACTTTCACAGCAAGGCTATTCCCAATAGAGATGTGCCTACTGAGTTTGATGTATTGATTAGCAATGTTGACTTTGATTATACTTGGGCACCACATCCACATGATCCACCTTACATTTATGTGTTTGGTAACCAGTGGTGGCCAGCAGAAAAGATGCCCACAGTAGAATACACAGTATCGGGCGCAACTGAACGCAAGTACATGGTGACCCCAAGAGCCGAGTTAGCTGAGAACCCCAATCGACCTTGGCATAATGTAGTCGAAAGCGACATGGATTACAGTTGGGTACCGGACCCTGGAGATCCTCCTTACATTTATGTGTTTGGCAATCAATGGTGGCCGGCAGAGAAGATGCCTACTGTGGAATATCGTATGCCAGGCGCTACAGAGCGCAAGTATGTGCGCTGGCCACGTGCTAGTTTATATGCAGACTTTGCTAACTGGACTGTGCCCGACACAGTTGATCCTGCTAGCGTAGACTACAGTTGGGTACCGGACCCTGGTGATCCCCCGTATCGCTATCAGTTTGCCACACAACATCAAAAGACCGGCGGGCCGGTATACACAGTTCCTGGTGCAACAGAAACCAAGTATCTGGCAGAACTAAAAGTGCAAACAGCAGGTCATGCCACAGCCACAATTGAAATAGATCATCTTGATGGCAATGCGGGTAACGTTCCTAACACTACACGACGTGTGCGTTACTTTGATAACTATCGCGATACCCTAGTACGCATAGCAAAGAGTCTAGTTGGCGAGCATGAATATGCATGGATATGCTCGAGCATTTGTGATTACACCAACTTTGACTTTTCGTGGCACCCAGAAGATTGGCAAGCCACAATGCTTCATGTATTCCCCAGCAACGAGCAGAAATTTGGCGATACATTCTTCATGCATGTGCCTACGTTTGCAGAGTACGGAGACCGCAAGGCCCTGTTAGAATGGTACGATGTAAATTATACTGATGTTGTGGTGGCACGTAGACCCATGCCTGTTATACAACACAGCTTTGACAGTCAAGTAGATGCAGTTAAATCAATAGAGTTTGCCGGCCCTTTTGCCACATTTACTAACACAGACTATGTTCCAGGAGACATGGTTACTGTTCCATTGTGGCGCACAGAAACCAAAACAATTGTGCCTTTAAGCACAGGAGCAACAAGTGTTATTGTTCCAAAGACAGCAGTGGGCGATATACGCACACAGCTATACGATTATCCTTACATAGACAAAACACTTCGTTTATTAAAAGATGAGCCCTTGGACATTGTGTTTATCAGCAACGGCGAACCCAATGCCAAATCTAATTTTTTGCAGATGACAATGTATCTGGCCAACGAGTCAAGGTACACAAACCGCGTTCACTTGGTAGAAGGTGTAAACGGACGAGTGGCAGCATACCACGCAGCGGCCAGAGCCAGCACCACACCTTGGTTCTTTGCTGTGTTTGCCAAGCTAGAAGTGAATCAAATGTTTGATTGGACCTGGCAACCAGATCGCATGCAACAGCCCAAGCACTATATTTTTCATGCTGGCAATCCTGTGAATGGATTAGTGTATGGTCACCAGGCCATGATTGCCTACAACCGGCAATTGGCATTAGAGAACACAGGTGTAGGACTAGACTTTACCTTGGATCAAGCACACGAAGTTGTGCCTATTCTCAGTGGCACAGCCAACTATGCTGAATCGCCTTGGATGGCCTGGCGTACAGCTTTCCGTGAAGCACTTAAACTACGTGCAAGTTTGTCCGATGTAGAAAATGAATATAGACTAAAGGCTTGGTTAAAGGAAGACTCTGGCACCATTGCCCATGGACACTGGAGTCATAAAGGTGCGCAAGACGCTGTGGAGTACTATGAAGAAGTCAAAGGTGATCCCACTGAACTCCGCAAGAGCTACGAGTGGGCGTGGCTTGCAAGTTATGCGTTTATGAGACGCAGTTTACAACCTGATCGCTGATGTACTCAACTTCTAGGTCTGTTAGCTCAGGATAGATAGGCAGACTCAGCACACGACGAGCAAGACTAGAACTTGCGGCCAACATGTCTGGTCCTGGATACTGACGATACACACTCATTTCTTGCAATGGAGTTGCATAGTGTACTCGTGTATCAATTTTACGCAGTGTTAAGTTTGCTTTTAGTGTATCACGTCGATCAACGTCAATGACGAACTTATGCACAGCATGATCATGTGCATTGGCATCGTTAATTAAACAACGTACATCAGTGTCTTTAAACCGATCACGCCAATGATCTGCAATCTTTTGTCTACGTGCTTGCCAACGATCAATGTGTCGAGCTTTAACCAACATGTGCGCACAGTCTAGTTCACTCATGCGACTGTTGGTTCCAGTGTTCTTATGTGTGGGTTTGCCATTATCCCGCCATGCTCTAGCATATTCTGCCAGATCTAAATTGTCTGTGACCACAGCACCACCATTGCCGTAACAGGCCAAGTTTTTCATTGGGTCAAAACTAATGGCAGCACCACCTTTTCCGGTACGGGTACAGTCGGCAGCTAACCAATGTTGTGCGGCATCTTCAATCACAACGGTATCGCGTAATAACCATTCATTCCACGAACGATAATTTCCATGATGTGTGACAGCCGCACCATACAGGCCGACCAACACCACTGCTTGGTAACTTAATCCTGTGGGAATCTTGTCAAGATCGATCAATCCGTGTGCATCTGTGTCCATGATGTGTATGTCCCAGCCTGCACGTATAAATGCATTGGCAGTGGCCACATAGGTCATTGCAGGAATTAACACAGTAGGAGGATGTGGCGCAAGCCTGTCAACAGTTGCCCAGTAATGGGCCAATATCTCCAGTGCGTGTGTACCAGAGTGGCAAGTCACAGCATAGCGCACATGATTCTTTCGAGCAAGCCAAGCTTCAAACTCCACAGTGTTGTTGCCATTCATGAGTTGGCCACTGCGAAGAACTTCGTCGGTCGCGTCTAGAATCTCTGTGCGGAGATTGTTATACTGCTTTTTTAGCCCTGTGAAAGGGATAGTTAAGCCAGTATTCATCTATTCTTTGCCCAGGCAATATATCCACCATTGGCGTCACTCCATGGGCAATACTGTTCCCACAAGACTTTTGCTTGCTCGGGCGCCTCTTTCATTAGCCGATCTAATTCTGGACGAGTTTTCCAACCATCCAGACTCCAATCTTGATTTTTTAGCGCAGTTTCTAGATCAGTCATGATGTTTATCCTTGAGAGTGGATTGCCAGTAAGATGATTCACTCGACCACTTGTAGTAATTTTGAAATCCTTCTTCCACATCTACTCGAGGATTGTACCCGAGTACAGTCCGGGCCTTGTTGATATTTAACGCACCGCGGCTGGGAAAGTCTGCATCTTTGTCACGGCACTCAATGGTACCTTGCCCCACAATCTTCACAATCATTTCGGCGGCTTCTAACAAACTAACCGAATGTGACTTGGTAATATTGTATGTATCATTACGGGCATGTTCAAGTGTTGCGGCTGCTACTATACCATCTGCGGCATCATCTACGTAGGTAAAGTCTAACGTCTCCCCTGCCCCATTAACTCGGAGAACGCCTCCTCGCATGGCTGTGAGCATAAATTTTGCAACAACTCGGTCTTCCACGTCCAAGGGGCCGTATACAGCACTAGGCCTAATAATAGCGTAATCAAAAGCGCCGCGGCGATGGTAGTCTTTGACAATGTCTTCTCCAGTTAATTTTAAGATGCTATATTGACCAATAGGTCGGCAATTGTAGTCTTCTTTGACTTGATCATCAAAGTCGCCATAGACCATGCTACTAGAAATGTACACAACACGACTGACGCGGTGTTTTTTGGCACTCTCACAAACATTAATCAAGCCTTCGCTCATTACACGACTGCCCCAAGCAGGGTTAGCATTGACAACTTTCTGCCGGGGAAAACTGGCCATGTGAATGAGCACTTCAGGCTGGTGTTTATTTACTAGCCAATCAACGTTGTCAGCATCGGTAATATCAATGTGATAGATGTTGTTGCCTGATATCTTTTTTAACCGTTCAGTCATCAAGTAGTCAACTTCAGACTGTGGAATAATACCGTAGTTGGTACGTGTGTCGGTAATGACAACGTCGTGTCCTTGTGCTTCTAATCGTTGCACAACATTGTGTCCAATAAGACCAAGTCCGCCTGTTACTAGTATTTTCATTTTTTAAATTTTCCCCATTTAAGAGTCCAGAAAGTTTGGTCTTGCTCGCTGAGTCTGGCCATTATACGATACAAGTGCCCGTAACTGGCAATATCTACTTGACGAGTCCAATAAGGTTTTTCTACTGCATGTTCCATGATGAACTTACCAGCATCTGATTCCTGCCATTCATATATAGGTTGTGCCACATACAAATCAGGATCGTCTACATCGCCCATGCGTATCTGGTGTACGCACACGTCACTAAACTTTACAGCTTTGTCACCAATGATTTTAACCTGTTCGGGTTGCCATTGTTTGTATTCGTTTGGATAAGTTTGTGTTATTGCCATACACTAGTATAGCACAAGGATCAGTTGTTAGCAACCAAGTCGGCTGCCATTGGAAAGATTGCTGTGATGGCTTCGGCACAAGCTCTTGCAATTTCCATGTGTTCTTTTTGTGTGCCATTGGCCGCACGTAGTTCGATGTAGTGTATCCACGAACGCAGTGTGCCATTCATGTACATACGGCTAATAGTAAGACCTTCAGGTAGCACAGCACGGGCTTGTTCTTTAGCGATACCGTTTTTAATCGCCCAAGAATATTCTTGTTTAACACTAAACAGCACACGTTTCTGAGCACGTTCCCATTCGTATGCAATCAAGCGTTGCTGTTCATCTGACATATCTAGTTCTACACTGTTCTGACGATTCCGTGTGTCTTGGAATCGTGCTTCACGCAGAACAAACGCTTCGTCGAGTTCTTGTGTAGGATCAGCATAACGTTGACTAAACTCTTGGAAACTAAAACTTCTATGACGTAAGATCTGTCTTGCAATATCACGTGTGGTTGTAATTTCCATACAGGCCGAAACCATTTCTAACGGACTCCAGTGCTGGTGTCGAACTAGATACTTGATTAGTTTTTCTGATGTTTCTGTGTTTAGCTGATTGGCAGGATTGCTAACCCGGGCGCAGTACGCAATTAGTTCTTGCGCATCTGCAACACCCTGGTCAGCAAACTCTTGGGTTGGTTGGCTATAAGATACAAGTTGTATTTTCATAAACCATTTAAGATTTTGTTAGTTTCGGGCTGAACAAGGCTGGCCACAGCACCAACATCTACTACAAAGTCTATGTCGCGAATTTCGTCATCTAGTTCTGCAAGGGTACGAGTCAACATTACTTCAATTTCATCCACACTCATACCTTGCTTTTGCAGTGTAGACAAGTTAAACGTCTTCTGACGACCGCCGTGAAATTTAAGAATTACTTTCTTGATACATTCTAACGGTACATCAGTTTTGGATACGTCGGCAATAATGTGTTCCCAAGCAGTCAGGAAGTCTTTATTGTGTTCCATCAGCAACAGCAGTCTTAACTTTGTTAGGGCCACGTGTGCGCTTGGCAGGCACTGCAATACCGTCGATGTCTTGAACCACTACTGATTTACTTTTGCTTGGACGACTAACTGTGGGATCCATACGCTCGGCATCTTTCTTCATACGTGCCGCTTCTGCAATCATTGACTTGGCATTTGCTTCCATTGCCTGTGCCTGTGACAACATATTGGCAGCAATATCGCGATCAGTCAATGCACCATCAGCACCAGCGCGAAGAACTGGAGGAGCAACATAACCCGGTGCCGACTTGGCAGCCTGGCCGGCTTTGTATTCTGCTTCTGCTTTGCGTTTGACTTCTGGTGCCACCATTCCGCGACTGGCATCATTTAGTGCCATGCGTTTGATTGCTTCTTCGCCAGTTTTCATTTCGTTCAACATTTTGTTGAGTTCGTCTAGGCGGATTTTTGAACTGCCAGTTGGCGTAATAATAATGTCGCTAGAACGTACTTTCTTGATCATGCGCTCTTGGTGCAGTGTTTCTAAGATAGGACGACCATCTGGAAAGTAACTGCGATGTAGCGCATCAGCAAATTCTTCTGCTGATTGACCAATTGTGCTTTCTAATACCTTTTGCACAGAATCTTGCCAGTGTGCCTGTAGCGTTTCAGGATAGACAACCAGACTCATGTGATCTTCTCCGGGTACCTGACGGAACAAGATGCAGACCTTACGGTCACCGTGTTTACCAACGTGTTTCATAAATGCCATTGTTACTCTCCTTGTGTGTTACTGGCCGCAGATTCTTCCTGGGCCTTGGCTTGTGCTACTACTGCTTCAAGGAAACTGGTTAGTTTGTTGTAAACTTCTCCAATCTCCTTCATTTCTGCGGCACGGAACGCACCGCGTGTGCTTGCTAAGTCAACGATATCTTTTAACAGATTTAAATCGGCGATAGTAATTTCTTTGTTTTCCATATAGATATTTAATAAAAAAGATAGCAGTGCAAAAGTTTTTTACTGTGTATTGCACTCAAAATTAGTCACTTAGGACAAATTGATTGCTCAAAACTCCACCAGTTTTTTTATGTCTTTTGTTGGAACCCACATGACATTGTGAATATCTTGTTTGACTTTTACAGGAAGATCGGCATGTACTAGCACACGTTTATCTTGTTCTCGTACTACGGTGCCAATAAATGGCACTCCAGTAAACCGTCCGAATACTCTAGCTCCAAGATCAAACTTTGGTCGTGGAGTATCTTTGTTTTTGTCGGCAAAGTATTCAGCGTAGCCCATTACTCAAAGTGCTTTCTTAATGCGTCAACACTTTGGTCGATTGTGCATTTGACAATGTCTTCTTGGAAAGTGGTTTTAGCACAGTGCAATGGCGTGTCTTTGACCACTTGAATGCATTCTTCGATTAGCAGCTCTGCAAATTTTTCCAATGTAGTGCCACCTACTGTGGGGTAATGGCTACCTCCCGCTGCCAATGCGAGATCGTGTATTTTTTGTTTCATCGTTCGACTCCAAAGTGTTGTTTAATCTGCATCACGGCATCGTCGTAGCCGTTTAGATATAGGTTAGACATGCATTCTCGCACCACCAACTCAGCAAACTTTGCAGTATCAAAGTGTAATTGACCGTCTACCAGTGCACCTTCCACACGATGACTCCAGCATTGTTTTTCAAATTCTGCAATACGATTGTGCATTATTCGACTCCAAAGTGTTGTTTAATCATTGAAGCGGCACCACTGCTGGTAGTCTGAGTTGCAGTACCTTGTTCACATATCTGAACACATTCTGCTATAATCAACTCGGCGAACTTTGACTCGAATGCTTCGGACCAGGTAGGTTCACCTCTAAAGTTATCGTCGGCATACTTTTCAGCCTGTTCAGAAAGTAGTTTAATTCGCTTGTTCATTGGTTACACCAAATTCTTGTTCCAGGTCTTCATCATTGTAGAAGAAACCTTGGCCTTGATCCCAGGGATTTTTCTCAAATTGATCAAACGTTTCTCCGTTGTAGTATTTTTCTATGACCATGCGCCATCGTTCTTCGGAATGATCCACCAGTTCAAGTTCGCCAACTCGGCCGTAGCCATCATAGGTGCCACTGACACGATCGCCATTCTTAAACAGCACAACAACCTCTGAAGCAAATGCCCAAGGTGTGTTTCTTACTGCAACCTCTGCCATCACAGGCTTGTCTGATTTAGCACAGCGCCAACTGAAGAATCCCATTATACCAACTCCTCGACAACACCCAGCACTTCTGCAAGAATTAAAAATGTTCCTGCCCAAAATAAATTGCCTAGTACTAGATTACCGCCAGCAACAACTCGTAATGCACTCTTAGCCAGGCTAACATAAAAATGCCCCCGGCTTGTATCTTTAGGTTGTATTTCCATTATTTCTCCCATTTAGTGTCTTGACAAGTGCAGTTGCGACCTTGATTGCAATCGCCTGTACATCCGGTTGCAGGCATTGTAGCAAATAACACTACAATGCTCACCACTACCGCTAATGTAATTAATAATACCGCAATCATTGGCACTCCTCAATTTTCTTCTTCTTCACCATAGTAGGCATATTGCCCGAATGGTGGAACAATAGATCTGGTACCGTGCAAGATGAACACTGTTTCTGTGTAGTTCTCGTCGCCCCAGCTACCGTACGGGTATCCGTCTGTAAACATGACCAATCTCTTGGGCTCAATCTCGTTATCTTTCAAGTACCGGTACACACAATCAAAATCTGTACCACCACCACCTGCTGGCTCATAGTCGCAGATTGTGTCCAAGTTGTCTGAATCGTATTGCACAGGATTGTAAGTTTCTGTATCAAAGCTAACAACATGGATCTTGTACGCTGGGAACGATTCCATAATGCCCTGGATCTCACTTAGGAAGTCTTTCAGCATGGCCTCGCCAATAGAACCCGATGTGTCGATTGCCACTGCAATATCGATCATGGGCTCCAGCTTCATACCGGGCATAATAGCATCCATGTCCCAGCCTTTGCGGCCGGTTCGCATCCAGGTATAGTCACTCTTAATAGTGCTTTCTAACTGCATACGGAGCAGTTCGCGCCAGTTCATTTTGGGTTCTGTCAAGTCCTTTAAGATACGACGGACACCTGCGGGCAAGTTACCTGCGCCATCTGCGTCTGCGGCCACAGCCGACAACATGGCTTCTTTAATCTCGTCTTTAATTTGCTGACGATCCTCGGCACTCAACTTAGGGCGACCCTTGCCTTTTTTATCGCCGTCTTCACCTTCCTCACCTGAGCCGCCACTGTCATCATCGCCTTCGCCATCCAAGTGCTCGTCGATCATCTGGTCCATCAACTTACCAATGTCGATCTTGTCGGCTTTCTCATACAAGATATCGTACACTTCCTCGGCACAGAGACCTTCATATTTTTTGTCGTACAAGCAAGGCACACTGGTAATGAACTCGCCAACACCGTGCTTCTTCAAGTCTCCATTTACACAATAGTCATCTGCAATATTCCACAGCATGGGATCTCGCTCACCTCTGCGTCCAAAGTGATCATATACACAATGCAGGACCTCGTGTCCAAACAGGAACTCTACTTCTTTAGGTTTCAACAGTTTAATAAACTTGCAATTGTAATAGAAATTACGGCCATCTGTTGCGGCAGTAGGGCACCATTCGTCTGCATTGACAAGTTTTAAACGAGTTGCTAAGTTGCCAAAAAAGCTAGCCTTAAGCAACAGGCCCACACGGGCTGTGGTCAAAATTTCTCGCACTTCTCGATCCAGTTTGGGATCCATTTTACCCACAAGATCTTTAAACTTGTCGTTTTCTTTAGAGTCTGCAGTGGTACCTTTTTTGGAGCTCATACAATTCCTTTTTGTTTCATTATGCTATATTATAGCAAAATACATATTATTTGTCAATCTTAAGCAGTGTTAGGATGACTCAGCATAAACCAATTTAGCTCTTTGTCTGTGGCCACATAGATTCTATAATCATTGTACCGGGCACTGTATGCCCAAAGAGTATTGATATCATCAGGCTCAAACAGCATGGGATTGGCACTGCCACTTCGGATTATGGCAACACGGGTTTCAACATCTTGGCTCCATCCAAATGTGGTATTAAACCATTTCCGACTATGATCAAAGTCCAACACACCAGTGCCTTTCCAGTGCGCCTTTGAGAATTCAATCATGTACTGAAAGTATTCTTTTTGACTATACCGCTTATCAAGTCTAGTAACTTTGTATTTCATAATAAAGAAGCGGTATTGCTACCGCTTCCTTGTGTTATGCCCTAGCTTGCAAAATGTACTTGCCGTACTTTTGATGGAACTCGTCAAAGTTCTTTAACTTGGTAGGTTGGAATGGCAAGTCGTATGTGGTAAGAGCAATACGAGCACCCATAACAACTAGTTCTGTTTCAAAGTTCTTCATCATATAGCCCAGGAAGTTGTCAGACATGGTATGGAACTCTTTGTCTGGCACTTTACGGGCCACTGCATCTTTGAGCTCGTAGCACATACTGATAACCAAACTGTACATGGCACTGACTTCTTTAACTGACAGGTCGGTGACCTTACCTGACAAGATATCCTCGGGCTTGGGCAGTTTAGAACTAATCTTACGATGGGCCATGAACTTCACAGCAAGACCTTCGCCAATTGTACCGGCAATTAAGTTGGTCAAAGTGTCGTTGTCGGTGTCCTCGTCATCCAACAACTGGCTCACAAAAGTCCATGAGCGTGGAGTAGCAAAGGCACGGCTGGCACTCTTAGCATCGAAGTCGTATAAGTCTTGCTTGGCAAAACTTAAATAACCCACCACGTCTTTGTGGATATTGTGTTGAACAGCCCAGGCCTGGTAGCTGGCAAAGTCTACCTTCATCTCTTGGTGGATGAAACGATTGGCCAGCGGAGTGGGCATACGATAAGTTACGCCTTTGTCACTCTCTCTGTTGCCTGCGGCCACCATAACAACATTGTCCGGCAGTTTATACTTGCCTACACGTCGGTTCAAAATAAGTTGGTAAGCGGCTGCCTGCACGTTACCTGCGGCACTGTTCATCTCGTCCAGGAACAAGACCACAATAGGATACTGGCTGGCAGTTTCCTCGTCCGGCAAGTCGATAGGGGGAGCCCAGTCCATTTTACCAATTTCTTTATTGTAAAAAGGAATGCCTCGAATGTCTGTGGGCTCCATTTGTCCCAGTCGGCAGTCATACATAATGCCACCTAGTTCGTTTGCAAGTTCCTCTACCAGTTCACTTTTACCAATGCCAGGGGGACCCCAAAGGAACAACGGGCGTTTAACTTTAAATGCTTTTAACAAACTCTTGCGAGCCTGTGTAGAGGTAACTGTACGGGTATCTGACATAGTGTTTCCTTGTTGCTAATGTATGTATTATACTGTTAAACTGTTTTTCCGTCAACCAGGCGTCGGATACGTACACCCATGTCCTCGGGTGTGTCGCCTTTGCCTGTGAGCATGTAGGCATAGTGCTCCACCATGTCGGCTTGTTTGAACTCCAGGTCAATGCCCAAGTTCTTAAACACAAGGTTAACTTGTTTAAGTGTTTCTTCCACTGTTTTTTGCACAATGTCCAACTGATCATCGTCAATCTCGTCTTGCTCGTAGCCCATGTCGCCTAATATGTCGTGAAAGGCTATTTGGTCATCCATAATGCAAAACTTGCCAAAAGCCCGGTTCAAATTTTCGTCGCCAAAGTCCTCAATGTGCTCGCCAATGTCGTTCGTATCGATCTCATTGAGTCTGGACTGTTTTGTGTATGTGTGCATTAGTTGGCTCCTAATTAAGTTACAATACAAGTATTATAGCAAAATGGGAATTATGGGTCAACCAGACTAAAAGTGTCTATTTTTTAAGCAAAATGCAGTGTTGTTTTTACACAACACTGCATTGTAGGGTTTAAAAGGTAATACTTGAGTATTACTTTATTGTATATCTACTAAGTGCTCTAGTTCTTCTTGTCCATGCACATCCACAATAAGATGCAGTCGTGCCAGACTACTGTTGTTTTTGACCCAATGTTTGAATCCAGCATTGAAAAAATAAACACGGCCGTCTGCTGGCAGATACTGCTCGTGCTCATGCCCTTGTTTTTCGATGTACATTTTAACATCAGGGTTGGTCAACACCGGAATGTGGTACCTAGTAATAAAACTAGGATCATAGTCAATGTGTGGTTTGATCTCGTGTCCGCCTGCTAGATAATTCAATCTGGCTCTGGTTATTGGGCTGGTAAATTGATTGAATATTTTTTCAATTTCGCCCACAACCAATGGTCCTCTACGACCAAAATTTAACTCGTCTGCTTCTGCAATGTATTTTGGATGATTGTGATCTCTGCGACGAACTCGTTCTACAAATGATGTTGATACTAGATCAACCGGGGATTCACTGCCGGTACCTACAAATTCTGTGAGCTGAACTTGACGAAACTTTTCGCTTTCGAGTCCAGTAGCGTCATCTTCTTTAAAGTACTGATTATAGATAGTATGATTTGCGGCCATGAATCCCTTGTAACTATCGACTGCGGTACTATATCGGCAGCAGTTATAAGAATTCCAGTCCATTAGATTATTCTCTAATAAATGACTAACCAACGAATCAATATCAATGTGAATATTGTCGAGGTAGCCAAATGCCGGAAGCTGTTTACGAGTTTTCATTGTTTTACCAATCTAATAATATATGCCGCAACGTCAATTTGCCACCATTTTTGGCCAAACCGCCAATCCATTGGGTGAGCGTGATGATTGTTGTGCCATCCCTCTCCCCAAACTAACAATCCTAAAATTGGATTGTTAACGCTGGTATCTTTTCCGGGATGATCCTGCCAACCTATAGTGTGACCAACGTTATTGATCAGTCCACCTGCATGGAACAAAAACAATGCTGGAACCAAATGTGCATAGACCACAGCCAATGGATCTATAGCGTATAGCATCGCGGCATACGCACCGTGTATGGCCCAATAGTAGTTATGCATAAATGCATGAAAACGACTGCGCATGAGATCGGTGACCATTCTAAGACTGGGCTGGTTAAACATGATCAAAAATTGCACACGAAAAAATCCTTTGTGTAAGGGACTGTGGGGATCACGTTCGGTGTCTACAAACCTATGATGTTCTCTATGTATGGCCACCCACGCAATGCTAGATCCAACTCCGCCAATGGTGCCAATTACAGTGCCAAAATACTCCCACCATGCAGGCGCTTTATAACTTCTATGACTTAACAGCCTATGAAAAATTGCACTGGCACCAATGCTTCCAGTCACAGCGTATACACCAAAGGCCACAAGCCAGTGCCACCACTCACCATTCACGATTAAGCACATCAAGGCGGCTATGCACATGGTTTGAAAAACAAACAGCCAGTTTATACGTTTCATGATCTTATTACGTTATCCCCCAATTTAGAAATGTCGCAGTGATCAAAATTAAGAGCAATGCGATGTACCACTCGATTTTGAATGTTTTCACAGCGCCATCTTTTGTGAATGCTTAACCATTGCTCACTTAACACAACATCACCATCTTGCCAGTCGTGGTGGTATGTGTATTTTTCTTGTTCAACATGTAGTCGTAACTTTTGAATTAGAGCATCACTTTTGTCTTTGTCGAGTCCTAGAATCTGATGAATTTGCAAAAACGAAAAAAACATGCCTGTAACACCGGCCTGATTGGTATGTATCAAATTTGGATGCCAGCTGTGATTGATTGCATTTGAATCTCGTTTGGTGATTGCGTAGGTGTCTTCGGAGATTACTTTTGCATCAAACCCCATTACTAGTTTTAAATCTTTAATCTGTTCTTTGAGCTCTTGATCAAGATCCTGATAACTCATGATGTTGTTGATCCAACTAGTCCTACTACCTTGTGAATCTTTAACACCGTGCAACCAAATCAATGGATCTCTGGTTTCAGTACCAGTTCGATTGCTGTGCCATTCCATATCACTTACGTGTTCAAACACCCCTGCTACTCCTTCGTGATGATTGCTACCACCAACTCTGACAATTTTGCCAAGCCCGTCTTTTACAATAACTGTGCCTTGAGTCGGAGCACCTGGTGGCGCAAATTGCTCACACACACCAATTTTTTCACAGATAGCAACTTCATCACCGGGCAAAAGATGTTGATTGCGTATTACAACCACAGTGTCTTTGGCAGCTAACCAAGCTATGGTGTTCATCTCTTGCTGTGAAGCAGAACGTAAATCGATGCCGGTGATGATCGAAGTCCATCCATTCTTGTCTAGTTCTATTTTCATAATCGTATTACTTCTCCATAAATTCTTCTTGTATTGCCACCTGCCAATGATACTATTTCCCCGGGTTCAACATCTCTTGCCACAGTGACTTTGGGATAGATAATTGCATCGTTACCCACAACTGTGTGATTTTTTCCAGTTCGTAAAATTGCCGCGCCTGGCATGATCACTACATTGTCTTTGACAGTGGTACTACTAGAAATCATACTGTACGAGTGTATATAACAATTATCTCCTATTTCTACATCGTGCGAGATCATTGAAAAACTGTCAAGACGAGAGTGAGCGCCAATGGTAACATGGTGAGAAATGCCGGCACAAAACCCAATCAAGCAACCGGGTCCTATTTCAACATTGTTGTAAATTTCACTTCCGGGGTGGATCAGTGTTGCACAATTTAGATTGTGGCGGTTAATTATTGATATGTAATCTAATCTCTTTTTTCTAGACCTCTGATATTGAGTATTGGATGACTGCCCAACAAAAAAATCAAATTGATCTCGGGCCGCATCAAAATCAAATGAATGTTCACTGCCGATGATTTCTACATCATTTTTTTTGTCAGTGTTTCCATAGTAATCACTGTCAACAATACCGGCCACTGGTATATTACGTAGCTGGCAGATACGCAACGGGACTTCTAAGTTTCCGCTTGTTCCTAAAAAAATTACAGGGCGCATGAATATTTTTCCAGAGTTGAAATGTCTATATTAGATGAATCGAACTTTGAAGTGTATCCCATGATTCTCCATAACAATCGATCTTGAATGTGTTCAAACGGATCTCTAGCATGCATACTCAGCCACTGACAATTTATAATAATTTCGTTATCGACCCAATTTTGAGAATAGCAGTATTTAGGTTGAGTTAAAAACTCTAACAAAAAATGATGCCACTGAATTTGCTGACGTTTAGAAACGGGCTGTTGATCTATGTAAAATTTAGGATATTGCATTGGGCTCCAGTGTATTCCTTGGCTCCCGGACTTGTTGTAATTAACCAGTTTGTTAAAGCCTGTACGACCTTGATAATTCACATCAACAGAATCTGGTCCGTTGTCGGTGCTGCCTTGATAATTGTAATAGCAATAAATTTTATCTAAATTTTCAAGTAAACCATTGGGTGCATTATCTGCTGATCTCAAATCTTTTAGTGCCGCTATGCTGTTGCTAAAAAGTGTGGCACTACCTTGTGTATGCTCGACTGCATACAAGCATAAAGCATCGGGTCTTTCTTCAGCAGTTCTACCCGGTTCGTTGCAATGCCACGGCAAGTGTTCGGGCATACCAAATAGTCCTACCATGTCTCCAGTTTCGTCTCTACGACCAGTAACACGGATCACTTCTTTGTTAGTGCCTTCCACAAACACTTTCTCTTTGGCCGGAAGATCATTGTTAAGACCTTCAAACACCTGTTGCGAAAAATGATGATATTGTTCCAGTGTTAACTTTTCTTTGTTATGAATCACTGTTAACAAATTTATATAAGGTAGTTTTTTCAAGACGTTGGCATCTGCTGGATCAATATTAAAAATGTCAAAATCGGTAACATGAATCACCCAGCCGTTTGGATCGATTGATAATTTCATGCAAATATTTATTTAAATACAGCAATGCATAAATATTTTCTATGCAAGTTATTCTATTCACTGACGTATCCGACACCATTGGATACGGCAAATATGCCGGTACATATAAAATAGCCACGGAAATAAGAAACAACGGATATACTTGTCAAGTTGTAGATTTGTTTAGCTATTATTCTACTGTAGAATTAGAAAAAATTGTATCTAAGTTTTGTTCTAGCGAAACTGTTCTAGTTGGATTTAGTTGTAGCTTGATGCCAAAACACCATAGCCCTTGGTTAACTTTCGGAAGGCCAGATCAAGAGTTTATATCAATTGTTGACAAAATTAAATCAATAAACAATAACATTAAAGTATGTTTGGGTGGTGCTACAATGACAGTAGATTCCCATTGGCAAGGAGTTGACTATGTTATTATTAATAAAGGTGATATTGCTATCATTAAATTAATCAAACATTTGATTGAGGATGATGACATAAAAGTTATCAAGTCTAGTCCATGTCAAGTTATTGACGGTAATGATTATTTTTACACTCAGGAACAATTTGCAGTAAGCAATATAAAATATGTTCCGGAAGATATTATCTTCCCAGGAGAGTCACTACCAATTGAAGTTGCCCGCGGTTGTATATTTCAATGTGCATTTTGTCATTATGATTTAATAGGAAAACGAGCAGGTGACTGGCAGAAAACTGAATCAGCATTGCGTGATGAGCTGATAATGAATTATGAAAAGT
>Ga0114978_10000316_pt1 | contig 40217 bp, 32 predicted proteins | sample S_140212_EF_Meta_FD_87027 | JGI IMG/M metagenome (GOLD analysis project Ga0114978, IMG submission 87027) | Freshwater microbial communities from Lake Simoncouche, Canada to study carbon cycling - S_140212_EF_MetaG | ecosystem: Environmental > Aquatic > Freshwater > Lake | place: Lake...
ATCAGATCGCCCAAGCGATTGCGGCTTACGAATCCTCACGCGAAGTCAATGCATTCCGCTCGAAGTACGACGCATATCTCGCGAAACGGGCCACGCTGACGTCACAAGAAACGCGTGGCCTCGAGTTATTCGCCGGTCGCGCAAACTGCTCTGCATGTCACCCTCACGAACCCGGGGCAGATGGATCCCCACCTCTCTTTACGGATTTCACCTACGACAACCTCGGTGTACCCCGTAACGAAGCCAATCCATTTTATGAGGCTCCAGCGAACATTAACCCTCATGGCAGACAGTACAAAGACTTAGGGCTTGGCGGCGTGCTGAAACAGGAGTCCCAATTCGGCAAGGTGAAAGTTCCCACGCTCCGCAATGTGGCAAAAAAGCCAAACCGCGAATTTGTGAAGTCTTATCTGCACAACGGGAAATTCAAGAGTCTGAAGGAAGTTGTCCATTTCTATAACAAGCGGGACCAGGAACCGAATCAATTTCCTCCAGCCGATATTCCGGCGACAGTCAATCATACTGAACTTGGAAACCTGGGGCTGACTGATGACGAAGAAGACGATCTGATCGCTTTTCTCGAAACTCTGTCTGATGAATTTGTACCGACTGCGCTTCCGCAACCTCTCTGGACGAGCCCGTCTAAGAACTCGCTTCGTGGAATCAGCGATCTCTTGCGGGTCGAGCGTTTCCGGCATCATGTCATTCAGGCATCAGCCAAAAGCGATCAATCAAGACGCTGAGGACACGATTCGGTGACCGGCAAGAAATATGATCCACGCAAGGTGATGAGTGAAAGCCGTTGCAGAGATTGGCTGGAGCTTGAGGGATCCACCTGCTGGGATTTGCCATCCGTTCGAATCATTTATACAGGATTTGATTCTGAGGTCTCGTTCCGATGTTGTCGCGGTTTGGGATGATACCTTGGGATGATACCGAGGTCGCTCGGCGGTGGTTGTGGATTTGCCCGATGCGGAAGAACCGAATGAATTGAAACTCAATTGCATCCGGAAGTCCTTGCAGTCGTGAGGAACAAGGCTAAGGTGATTGAATTTATGGACTCAAAGTCTCGCTCCAAGTCACTTTTTCACAAGCCTCGACACATAGGGCGCGGTGGTTCCCGCACCACGGCTCACCGTTGCAACGGACCCGTTACGCGTTTCCCGGATCAGGGTTACAAAGGGATCTCCGTTGTAGCAGACTTCGTTGAAGAACGTGAAGACGGATGAATTATCGGTGACAAACATCGGTGCCAGCTTGCCAGCGGTGGTCGTGTAGCTGAATCCGCCGAGGATTTCGCTGTGTCCGTTGCCCCGTGTTTCCAAGAGTGTGCCGCCCCGCTCTGTTTTATAGCCGACGACCCACAAGTGTCCGCTGTCGTTGACGATGTGTGTTCCTTCATTCTCGACATTGAGTTGACGTCCCCAGGCTCGTTGATTCTTGAGCTGCAGATGGTGTGTCACAAAGTCCTCGAAAAAGAGCTCACCCCCTTCGGCCTCATGCGTGAATGTCAGGTCGCAGTCGGAGACGCTGCGGAACACGATCGTGCGTTGCGTGTCGATTTCGATGCCCCCTTGGATGGAGGAGAAGTGCTCGAACACGACGACCGGTGACGATCCGGCGCCGATTCGGAAATCGGGTTTGACTTGGCTTAAGTAGTCGACCCAGCCACCAACTCCTACGACGCGCTGGACTTTGCCACGGATCACCACCGTAGACTGGGAGGCGTAAGAGCCGGGCAGAAAAACGGTGGTCGCACCCGAGTCCATCGCCTTCTGGATGGCAGCGGACGAATCCGCTTGTCCGGTTGGGTCGGCACCGAAGTGGTCCACGTTGGCCCAGGTCTGCGGATCGTCAGCAGGAGTTTCGGGCGGCTCTTTTACGGGCAGGCGCAGTGACCTCGACTCTGAGGGGAATGGACTCGTTGGCGGGTGTGAACAATACTCGGCGATGATCGGTCCGGCACTGCCGGGTTTGTCGTCGCCAGTGATCCGCGCGGCTGCGTACCAATCCGCTGTCGTGACGTCGCCCACGGCGCGACCGTAGCCGCTCGTCTTGATGTCACGCAAAAGGATGCGGCCACCGTTATAGTTAATGATGGCGGGCCACCGGTTGGCTCCTTCCTGTCCCACGTGCACTGCATCAACTAAGCAGAGTAATCCGTAACTGCGAATCGCAGGAACGGCGTTCTCGCTGCGAAATCCTCGAATGCTGATCGCCTGACCCTCGTTATCAAAACCGAATTGGGACTGACCTCGCAGTGTGATGTGTTCGAATGTCTGCCCGTTGACCGCTCGGGAGGTGCTGATACCGCGTTGAAAGCCGACCACCTCGCAATTTTGCACGAGCAGCGGACCGTTCATATCCTGGTGACCCAGATCAAGGCCGACGAGTCCACTCCCTTCGGTCGCCATGAACCGACAGTTCCTCACCGCACCAGAATTGTTCGAATAGAACTGCAGGCCGATCGCGCCCGGATTATTTTTGCCGACATCGAACGTGATGTCCTGGACGTAATTGTGAAACCAGTCGGCGGACCCAAACCCGCCACACCACATAATGGCTGCGGGCTGCTTCGGGTCGGTGAAGGTTCCGTCTTTCAGTCGAATGACCGTCTTCGCAGCGTTCTGTCCCTGCAGGAAGTTGTTGCCCCAGGCCTCTTTGCCGGCCGAGTTCTTTTTTGACCAGTGAAGTGACTTGGTGACCAGATACGTCCCATTCGGGAAATAGAGAAGCTTGTGTTGGCCCATCACATCGAAGAGCGCCCGCTGAATCGCATCGGTGTCATCTGTGGTTCCGTCGCCCTTGGCCAGATACGGTCCCTTGGTGACATCGACAACCGCGTGAGTCGCCGGGTAGGCGATGTTCGCGCTTTCATTGAGTGTGGCCCCGATGACGGAGACATCCGTTGCGAATAGGGCAGACCATGAATGGCAGGCCATGCCGAGAACCAGCCAGACGACTTGGCGATTCCATGGTGCAGAGTGTTGACAATGTGGCATCAGTTGAACCCGTGAAAGCGTGTGAACGATCTCGTTTCAGCTTTGGAAGAAAGACGTACTCGGCAGTTCAACATAAATGGCACCGGCGGGGAAGGCGCTCGCCATTGCCATTAAATTTTTGGCCTGAAAACGATCGATCGCTTTCAGGCGTGTCGTCGTCGGCTTCGGGAAAGGCGGGTTTGATCACTCGGATCGTTTCACCGTCATCGGAGAGCCGCGAATGAAAGTTTCGCACGCGGTAAGATCTCGCCAATCACCTTGGCCCCGAGTGATGCGTCTGTATGGGTAACAATCCAATTGAAGCGTTTACAGGGGACGATCGAGGCTATGCATTGAGCTCCGAAATCACTTTTCTGCAGAGCCTACCTTGTATTTTCGAAATCACCCAGCTCCCCAAAAAAACATTTCTCCAAGATGTTTCTTGCTGAGTTCAAATGTACTTGTCATGCTGATCATCGGCCGGTTTGCCGAGAAATACCAAGGATTTTGATCTTACCAAAAGATCGTACGGAGGGCGTCTTGAACGTTACCCATCTGATGATGATCGCTTTGCTGACCAGTCTCTTGCATTCGACTGCCAGTGCCCAAATGTGGGCTCAGCCAAAAGAACTTCGGGGAAAAAAGCTGATTGACACCGGAATCTACACGATGGATTCCTCGCCGATCCCCTTAAATTCCAGAACGCTGCCTGATCATCCGGAATTCACGAAGACGCATCCCTTCGACGGAATTGCTCTGCGCGCATCGCTTGACCCCACCTGGTGTGAAGAGATGCAGCGGCCGTATCAGGGCCTCCCAGACATGAATGCGGAAACGCATCTGGATGGGTGGATCTGGTCAAAGCAGGCGGTCCCCTGGGATGTGATCAAGCCCGCTGTGGAGGATTTAAAGCGAGTTCAATGGGGTTCGCTCACAGACAATTTCCTCTGGTGTAATACTCGTGGTGGCGACACGGTGTTTCGCGCAGACCTCACCAACGATGACGACTGGAAGGGTGTGGAACAAAACGCAAAAATGATGGGCCGACTGTGCAAACAAGCGGGTCTCAAAGGCCTGCTGCTGGATACGGAACAATACAGTCGATACGAAAAAACGGGTGAAACCTTTCCTTGGGGCCGCGGAAGTTCTGAACTCATCCGTGACCGCGGTCGACGCTGGATGCAGGCCTTGCAGAGTGAGGCACCTGACATTCGGATCATCATCTTCTTTGCCTGGTCACCCGATCTGGATGCGGCAGATTTTTTGAAAGGGGTGAAGGATTTTCTCGATGGAATGCTCGCAGGGATCGAATCGCCGGCGCGGCTGATTCATGGTTATGAAAATACGTTCTATTATGGACAGTCGGCGGGAACCCGCCATACGGCCGAAGGCTTTCGCGGCGATCGGGCTCGATACATCGAGTCGCGAGACACGATGCGTGGCTGGCGATCATTGAGCAACAACCCGGAAAAGTTCGATCGCGTTGTCGAAGTCGGAATGGCCGCGTGGCTGGAAGGTGATCCGTGGAATTTGTGGGGGGGGTGGCCCAGCGGGAGTCGTGACAATATCTGGTCAAATGTGCCGATGGCCCTGGTTGCCAGCGATGAATACGTCTGGTGCTGGTCCGAGCACTCGAACTACTTTCATCAGCGGTCTGGTGATTCAGTGAATCTCCCAACCGAACAGTGGCTGAATCCGTATCTGGCTTCGCTCACAAACCAGACTTTCAATCGCGGTGACGAACAAGTCGCATCACTCGCCGAAGACTTTTTCACCGACCCGCTCTTGAAGGGCTGGTACTTCGACTATGACATGCTTACCGTCTCCAGAAAACAGCATACCGATCATGCGATCCCAATTTTTTCGCGGGACGCCGTCCCCTATCGCTGGTCGGAAAAAAAACGCTCACTGATTGTTGAAGGGACATGGCTTGCGGGTTCGGACGGTCGTCAGCTTGCCCCATACAGCCGCGAACGTCGACGGTTTGTACATCCCGTGCAGACGGTGACGACGCAATCGCAGCTGGAGTGTCTGATCGATTTCACCATCGACGACTTTGGGGGGAACCCAGAGAATCCCATTGTGCTGGGACTGTTCAACAGCGATTTCCCCACAATCAAGGAATCTCTCACTCTTCGAATTCGTAGCGCCGACTCAGTGCATTTCGTGCTCACAGGCAATCAGGCGGTCAGGAAGTCCGCACCCGGTCGTTCACTGAAAACCGATCGAATGTACCGAGCATCGTTCATCAGTGGGCCCAACGCGGATCTACACGTCACCTTGATCGACTTGACCGACAATTCATCCCTGTGTGAGCTCAACGGGTCCACGGATCACGCCGGTGAATTTCATTTGAATGAAGTCGGGATCGCATTCTGGGGGGGCGAAAAAGCAGTGACACCGACCGAGAAGGCTTACCAATATCGCGTACACTCGATCCAGTTCACAACAAAAAAAAGGTTGATTGACGAACCGAAATCGGTGATTTCGGGATCATGCCTCAATGTTGCGGCGGTGTGGACGGGCTGCAATTTGGCGGAATGTTGGCCCTGACTTGCCGGATGCAGAAGAATTGCATGAATGGAAAATCGATTCCCCTGAAAACGATCGGGGTAAATTCGAAATAACCTGTTTGTCACCGAGTCAACTCGGTAACTCCGATGGTTCCTGAGCCATGGACGAAAAACGCCATGACGAGATTCATTCGGAATTTTTTGTCAATGTTTGCGCAAACTTGGTTATCGCCAGCACTGCCGGATGTTTGATCCGCTTTTCTACAGAGATCGCGTAAAAACGCTCGCGTAAACGAGCATCATGGCCCACCTCCGAGACGCGATACATCCGTTTGACTTCGCCTGCGACGATGTCGTGTGCCGCAAAGATTCCATCACCGCATTGACCGAACGCCTTTAACAAGGCGCTGTCCGAGAATTCGCCGCGAATCTGCGGGCGAATTCCAAGTTGGTCAAACCATTGATCCAGCGTCCGGCGCAGGTTATTTTGAGCCGTAGGGAGCAAAAACGGCGCACCATCCAAAGACTGAGGAAATCCTTCGCGATAGCACTTGGCTAATTCTTCGGTACCAAAAAACGTGATGCCGCATTCCCCCAAGAGATGATTGTAAGCCTTGACGCCAAGACGTGGATTTGCCGGGACATCGCTCAAGACAAGATCCAGTTCATGCAGAGCCAGTTGTGCCATCAACCGATCAGGTTCACCATCGTAGCAGGTGACTTGAATCTCTTCCGGCAGTGTCAATGCCGGTTGCAGCAACCGGTGGGTAATCAGCTTTGGCAAGGCGTCGGTAATCCCAACCACAAACCGGATAAGCCGACCCGTGGGGCGATGATGCAAGGTATCTTGTAATTCTCGTCCCAGCAAAAAGATTTCCTCGGCATACTGGTAGACTGTCCGTCCCGTTTCTGTCAGCACGAGATTGCGACCTGACTTGGCAAAAAGATTGGCTTTGAGCGACTTTTCGAACGCCCGAATCTGCCCGCTGATGGTTGGCTGAGCCAAATGGAGCTTCTCACAGGCTTTCGCCACGCTCCCTTCTTTGGCCACGACCCAGAAGTACATCAAGTGGTGGTAATTCAGCCACTCCATCAGAGTTCACCCTCCTCGATTCGTGTTTTTCATCGCATCGTGGCAACCAATCGATTTCTAAAAATCGACAGACCCCAGAGTTTTAAGATAATCGGCCAACGCCTCGAACCATCGAAAAAACCGATGGATCATCATCAAACAATCTATTTGTACCGAATCTTGCCATTGAGTACAAATGTTCCTACGGGGATGCAGTCGATGGAGTGAATAAGCTCCTCACCGGAAACGGCGAATTGGACGACTGCGGTCAATTCATGAATGAGGAGCGATGGCCATGTTGTTAGTAACCAGGAAAGTCGGAGAGAAAATCTCGATTGGGCCTCAGTCGGAGATTTTGCTCACAATCTTAGGGATCAAAGGCGGACAGGCTCGAGTCGGAATCGAGGCGGATGCTTCAATCATCGTGCAACGTGGCACTACTCTCGTGCCATGCGGCACTTCGGAGTTGGCAACCGTTCCGCAGGAACATCGGGCGTCGAGGGAGATTTCACATGATTTGGAACTTGCACAGTAGTAGCCTGGAATGGAATGCGGAACTGAGGGATCACCTGGAACGGCGGCTGTTGTTCGCCTTATCCCGATTCGACCCGAAGATTTCCAAGGTCAATATTTATATCGCGGATCACGATGGTCAGAGGGGTGGGATCGAAAAGTCGTGTCAGATTATCGTTCAGATGCTGGGTTTCTCGAACTTGGTGGTAAAAACTGTTGATGTCGAGTGGCTGGCCTGTATTGATCGGGCGACGGCCCGGATGGGGCAGAATGTGCAGCGAGCCCTTGCGTGGCGGCAACAACATCAGCGTCGGCTTGCTTAGAGTCGAATCCCTGCTCGTTTCAAGAGCTCGTAATGATGGCGCGATGAAATCCTCGTGAAGGCCTTGCTTGTTTTGAGTCTCGTCGTTTCACTTGGCGTTAAAAAATATCGCATTTGGCCTCGGTTTTGTTATACTGATCTGGCAGCTTGCTCCACCAAAGTCAGCACGTTTTGATTGCCCCTGTTATGAAGGAATCACCAATCTCAAACGATCCTTTGAACTCAGAAATACCGGATGCCGACCTCTCGAGCCTGTCATGTGCCCTTGTATTTCTCGCTCAGAAGTTAAATCGTCCTTGCGAAGAGGGTCAGGCACGTCGACTCTTGTCTGAGTTGATGCGGTCACATCCGGGAACAGTGGAGGACTTGTGGTGGAGTTGGCTGCTCTCAGCCGGTCGATCATTGGGGCTGACCTTACGGATTTCCGACGTGCCTGTCCGGGATTTATCCCCCATCTTGCGATCTGGGGGATACGTTGTGGCAGCACGGGCCGCCGCTCAAGATCACAAACGGATTTTTCAAGAGTTGGATGCGAAACGAATCGTGCTCGTCGGTTCGGTCCCCTCCACATTTCCCGCGAACTTTGAACAGCCAGACGCGGGGACCCTGCTCCGCGTGATCATCGCAACCGACGAGTCGACTTTATGCCACTTGCATCACGGACACAAGCCGCCATGGGTGCTGCTTTGGAGGTTGCTCGCTCCCGATCGCAGAGATCTCTGGGCCTTGGTCGCGTTTTCGGGCGTCGCGGGGCTTTTGATGCTATCGGTCCCCGTCGCGGCTCAGCAACTTGTCAGAACGGTGACATTCGCCACATTATATCAGCCCGTCGTGGTGCTCTCGCTCATGCTGCTGGGATTACTGGGCTTCGTGGCCACGCTGCAGGCCTTGCAAATCTATGTAGCAGAAATCATCCAACGACGATTGTTCATTCGGATCGCCGGCCAGGTGACACGACGTTTGACTGAAGCGGACGTATCCGCGTACCGACAGTTCGCGATGCCAGAGTTAGTCAATCGTTTTCTCGAAGTGGCGATTGTCCAGAAAGTCACGGCGGCGCTCTTCGTCGACGGAATTGCGATTGTGTTGACCACTTTGATTAGTATGAGCGTAATGGCCTTTTATCATCCATTCCTGCTGGGATATGATATCCTGCTGCTGGTCCTTTTGGTGACAATTGTTTTTGGCTTTGGGCGCGGCGGCGTGAAGACGGCAATTCAAGAGTCGCGAACCAAGTACGGAGTGCTCAGCTGGTTGGAAGACTTAGCCCGTTGTCCCCGCCTCTTTCGGACGGGCGGCGTCGAACTCTTGGCAATGCAGCGTAACGATGTGCTGTGTGCTGATTACCTGCGGGCTCGCCGCTCACATTTTTTAATTTTAATACGGCAGATCGTCATGGTCTTGATCTTACAGGTGATTGCCACGACGACACTGCTGGGCTTGGGTGGATTTCTGGTCTTGAACGAGCAATTAACGGTTGGCCAATTAGTCGCGGCGGAATTGATCGTGGCGATGATCGTCGCCTCGTTTGCCAAACTGGGAAAACACTTGGAAGGATGGTACGACCTGCTGGCCTCGATCGATAAACTTTCTCATCTGGTTGACCTCCCGGTTGAACCGCATGACGGCCTGATCGGGCTGTTGCATCAGGGACCAGCGCAGGTGATCGTTCAGAATGCGGAATCCTACCAGACCGAGTCCCGATTGGATTCTTCATCCCGAGGTGAACTGTTGCGGGTCGCGCCCGGCAGAACCGCGGCGCTGATCAACTGGAATGCCCCACTTACCCTTGCTCTGGCTGATGCCTTACGCGGCCAGCGAGGTTTGTGGGAACTGTCTGTCCTCATGGATGGCGTGCAAACCGAGGACATCCGGCCTGATGTTCTCCGTCAACATGTCGCGGTGGCGAGTGACCTCGAGTTCTTGCCGGGGACGATCGCAGAGAATATCCACCTTTCGCGACCAAAGGTCACTGAATCGGATCTTCGCAAGGCGTGTGAGGCGGTCGGCTTGACTGACGCACTCGGCAAACGGGGTCTGAGCCTTTCGATGCAAGTCTTGCAGAATGGCTGGCCACTCAATCCCCAGCAACAACGACGGCTTATCCTCGCGCGGGCCTTGGCAGGACATCCGCGAGTCCTGTTCATTGATCATCTTTTGGATGTATTTGCTCAGGTGGAAATCAAGCAAATGTGGCAGCAACTGTCGCGCTATCAGCCGCAAACAACGATCCTCGTGGCGACCGTGCGCGAAGAGATCGCTCAATTGGCCGACGAGATTTCGATCGGTCCGCTACACAATCACGTCCACAACCAAGGACTCGATAATGCTCACGCCCACCCCGTTACCGCTCCCAACTCAACCGATGGAATTCTCCTCCCTTGGTGATTTGGCTCGTGCCACGATTTGGGCAAGACGCGTCGCCGTTTGGCTTTTCTCGGGGCTTTTGTTAAGCGTGATTGCTGGGATGGCCGTCCCTTGGCAGCAATCCGTGGCGGGGAAAGGCCGCGTGATCACCTACGACCCAAACCATCGATTGCAAGAGGTTGATGCCCCCATTTCCGGCCGCTTGGTGGATATTTTACCGAATCTGGTGGAAGGAATGCACGTCGCCAAGGGGGAGATCCTGATGAAGATTGAATTGGTTGATCCGATTTTGATGGAACGGTTTTCCGAGCAGTTTGAAGCGCAAAAACGAAAAATGATCGCCGAAGAGACGATCGTCTTCGCCTATCAGGAGCAGGTTCTGGCGTTTGAGGATGTCCGAGAACAGACTGAATTGGCGCAAGATGAGTACGTGAAGGTGGCCGTGCAAAAGTTGCTGGCCGAAGAAGAAAATCTCAAGGCGATGGAGGCGGGTTACGATCAGGCCGAGAAGGACAGCGTAAGACGCAAAGAGTTATTGGAGAAAAAGGTTGAATCCAAGTTTGAGTGGGAGTTGGCCGTTCGTAAGGCGGTCGAAGCAAAATCAAAGCTTGAGCAGGCAAAGGCTTATGTCAAAGCCGCTCAAAGTGAACTCACCGCAAAAAAGGCCGAGCGTGAGCATAAACTGCGGGAGGCGGACGCAAAAATTAAATCGGCGAACGCTGTCTACAGAAAATCCGAGTCAAATGTCGAAAGTAATAAGAAAGAGCTGGCCGATATACAGAATAAGCAATCGCTGCAAGTTCAACCGGTTATCGCACCACTCGATGGATATGTTTTGAAATTAAGGACTTTTCAGGGTGGACAAATCGTCTCCGCCGGTCAACCGCTGTTGGAATTGGTCCCTGCGACAGCCGACCGGGCCGTAGAAGTGAAAGTGGATGGCAACGACGCACCTCTCGTGGCCAGTCACGCAGTGGGAGACCGACCTCGCAAAGTCCGTCTCCAGTTTGAAGGTTGGCCAGCGGTTCAATTTGCGGGTTGGCCAGCGGTTGCTGTGGGAACATTCGGCGGCATCGTGGCTTCGGTCGATCGCACGGACGACGGTCAGGGAAAGTTCCGAGTCGTCGTGATCCCTGATCCCGACGATCGCGATTGGCCCGATGCCGAGTACCTGCGCCAAGGAATTCGCGTGAATGGCTGGGTGTTATTGAACAATGTACCGATTGGACAAGAGCTATGGCGTCAAGTGAACGGATTCCCTCCGATTGTGTCGATGCCGTCACCCGTCAAGCAAGATGCTCTACTGCGAGGCAAAAAGTAGCTGGATCGCTTGCGCTTGTTTACCTCATTTGCTTGGGATTGAACTGTGGCTGTCAAGTGTCTCGCCGCGATGTCCGCCAGAAAAGTTTGATGGGTGGATCTGGGGGTTTGCATCGCGTCGATAAAAATTCCGACCCTGAAGCCCCGATTGTGGCCTCACCCAATCGCGAGCATGAACGAGCGATTCAGCAAGTCAGTGGCATCGACGAGGATCCGTTAACGCTGCCAGAAGTCCCCGACCTCCCTTCCCCGATCGAAAACGAAGAACGGATCGAAGACAAAGAACGGCCAAATCCAACCCCCGCCGGCCCGAGTCAACCGATTGTGCTGGAACAGGTGATTGACGCGATCTATCAGTCATATCCGCTCTTACGGATCGCCATTGCCGGCCGCGATATCGCTGCGGGAGACAACGTTTCGGCTCAGGGGGAATTTGACCTCAAGCTGAAAGGGGATACGCTCAATCAACCCCGAGGCTTTTATCAGACCTATCGTCAAGGTGTCGGCTTTGATCAACCGCTGTACGGCGGAGGCAATGTGTTCGGAGCGTATCGCATTGGACAGGGGTATTTTGAGCCTTGGTACGGCAATCGCGAAACCAACGGCGGCGGCGAGTTCCAGTTGGGGTTGTCTGTTCCACTCTGGCAGAATCGTGCGGTCGACGAACGCCGCGCGCAGTTGTGGCGAACCGCATACGGGCAATCACTGGTTGAACCGGAAATTCGTAGCCAGCTCTTGGAATTTGTGTGCGACGGTTCGATTGCCTATTGGGAATGGGTCGCTGCGGGGCAAAACTTTCGATATGCCGAACAACTTCTGCAGCTGGCCGAGGACCGGGATCAGCAACTCCGCAGTCAGGTGGAAGAAGGGGATCGGGCGGAAGCGGATTTAACGGATAATCAGCGATTGATTGTCGGCCGACGCGTCAAACGCCTCGCCACGCTCCAGAAACTGCAGACGACAGCCGTCAAACTGTCCCTGTATCTCCGCATGCCCGGCGGCACTCCCTTTGTGCCTGACCCTCAATTACTGCCGGTTTCATTCCCCGAACCGTTCCCCGTCGCACGCGACGCACTGCCACAGGACATCCTGTTCGCGCAGGCGCGCCGACCGGAACTCATGGCATTAGATATCACCCGACAACAGTTGGCCGTTGATCACCAGCAGGCCGTGAATCTGCTGCAACCTACGCTCGATGGACAAATGCTTAACAGTAAAGACGTCGGATTGCCAACACAGAAAGGGGACAAAACCCCTTATCAGTTAGAAGCCGGGTTACTTTTCTCGGTCCCTTTGCAAAGACGCAAAGCGAAAGGAAAAATCACTTCGGTGGAAGCGAAGATCGCCCAGTGGCGCGCGAAGCGTCAATATGCGTCTGATAAGATCTCGATCGAAGTTCAGGCAGCCGTAATTGCGTTGGACATGGCATTCCAGGCGATCATCCAAGCACGCGAGGCGATTCGCCTTAACGAAGAGATGCAGCGATTCGAGACAATTAAGCTGGAGAAGGGTGACAGCGATTTTCTTCGGCTCAACTTGCGGGAAACAGCCACCTTTGACGCGCGCGTTGCCGAAGTCGAGTCGCTGCTTCGGTACTTCGAATCGCAATCCGAGTATCGCGCTGCGATTGCGGTGGATCTTCCCGATGTGATTGAAATGGGACCATAGCGAGTTCTGTTGACGGAAACCATTCACGAGCCGAATGTTGATCCTTCCGAGAATTTCGAAATCCAAGACATTCTGTGACATCAAGCGAATCTCCGGGATGTGGGCAGGTCGCGCCCGGCAAAAGAGGGGCGATCCCGCCGGCGACGCACCCCGCTTTCAGCGGTTGAGCGGACGACTTTCGACACCAGCAGCCGGGGCCGAGTTGGTGGCGGATTTCAAAAAATGATTCGCAACGGTTGGCGGCCATCCCCAGAGGCGGAGTGGCCCGATCGTCGAAATTCCGCGGCGGTTTCATCTTCAAGCGATGAATGGCGTTACGGAGTTAATTCTGCTTGACAATCGATGGAATTCGCCGCATCAACTGCCGTGCATCAGGGTCCTGGGAATTCACTTTTAGGACGACTTCCAAGTGCATAAGTGCTTCATCATAATTCTTCAATCGAACCAACAACTCACTCAGATTAATTCGGGCACTGACACTGTCTGGCTGTAGCCGAACAGCCTCTTCCAATTGTGTCTGAGCATCCGTGGTCCGGTCTAATTCCAGCAGGACGATCCCCATGTTGGTCCTCAATTCGGAATTATCAGGAGCCAGCTTAACGGCTCGCTCATATTCTTCCAATGACTTTTTAAAATCTTTACTTTTTTTCAGCAGCTGACCTAATGCGAGAGACATTTTTACATCGAGGGGGCGACGTCGTGTATACCGTTCCAGAAACGGACGCCCCCGCGGTAAGTTGTTTTGCTGGTCTAATACCACCAGCAGATTGTGCATCGAAAGCTCATCGGCAGCGTCCATCAACAGCGCTTTTTCATATTGCTCAGCGGCCAGTTTCCATTCCAGTTTCATCTGATGAATCTGACCAAGATACGCCCAACCTTCCGGCCCATCGGGGTTATATTTGGCCACCGCTTCAAAATGTTCCGTCGCTTCCGTCAATTTCCGCTGATCCAGTAACAAGGCTCCGAGTTGTTGATGGGCACTCCAATTTTCTCCGGAAGCGGTAATGGCTCGATTCCACACGGTTTCCGTCTGTTTCCAATAACCAATTTGGAAAATGGTCCCCAAACTGAACCCAATCAAGGCAATCGATACGAAGCTTTGTCCCGCGATCCGGCCCCACGATTTCCTTCGCAGCCAGCGTTCGGCTTGCCAGACCATGCCAATCAACAGCCCAATCTGTGGAAGATAACTGTAACGATCTGCATAGGCCTGGTTCCCCACCTGGAGAATCCCGATGACCGGTAACAACGTAAGCAGAAACCAGCACCAGCCAAACACCACAAAGGGGCGTCTGTCAATGACAGAGATGACCAATACGGAAATCAATGTGATGCAGATTGCCGATGCGGCAGTAACGTGCCAAGCCATGTGTCGCATTGGATGCGAATAGATCGCACACAATCCGGTGGGGATCAAGGTCTTGAGAAAATACCACGCGTAGGCATTCAGCGCATTCCCCGCGCGGGCCCAAATTGGGATTTCTTCGAGTGTGGCCAAGGTGGTTTTGACACCAGTCCCTTGTGCAAGAATTGTCACCACACCCACAATCAGTGCGAGGAAAACGAAGGGAATTTTTTCATACATTCGCCATTTCCACCGGCGAGTGGAACGTTTTGACGCTTCTTTCAATTTCCCGTAATCCCAACCAGAACCGGGCCATTGATCCAGCAACCACAGTACAATCGGTGTCATCACCAGCATCGAGTTCGAAAGCAAACCCAAAATGAATGGAACGAAAATCAGCAGATACGTTCCCCATCCCGGCCTTTGGCAGTACTTCTGGTAGGCGATCAGTGTCAATAAAAAAAAGAACATGCTTAAAACATCTTTTCGTTCACTCACCCAAGCGACCGACTCGACGTGCAATGGATGGACGGCAAAGAGCAACGCGACGACCAAACTTCGCCAAAATGCGCCCGAGATTTGACTGAGCCAAAGAAATAACAAGACCCCGTTCACCGCATGGAGACACACATTCGTTGCATGGAAGGCCATCGGACTGACGCCAAAACAGGTGGCATCAATCATGAATGACAGCCAGGTAATCGGAATCCAATGGCCCGACTCGAACGTGGTGAATGCATAAGTCACGCTGCCTGGATTCAACCCCGATTTGACGTGTTCATTCTGAGTCACGTAAACCGGATCTTGAAAATCGATAAATCCCAACTGGATTGCGGGGAGATACACCACAATCGCTGACAAGAAGAGTGTTAGGATGACCGGAAGTTGACGAATCGGACTCATGTGGACCTCAAAGGGAATTTCTCATTCAGGCTCAACGAGAAAATTTTCGGGGATTTGCAGTTGTCTTCTTACAGTAAACGGATAATCGAACAACATCACGAAAAACCTGATGATCGTTGAAAAATCATTCAAAAACAACAGGACTCAGGATTTCTCGCCGGTTTTCAATAAAAGAGGAAAATTAACGCGGGACCAATCCATGTCATTGCAGTCAATCCTTACATTTGCGACAGTGTCCTGACGGAGGATTGCAAAGAATTCAATCTCACGCAAAGGATCTGACTTCAGTGACGCGGATCATCACCAATGATGCCCATGATGGTCGGTTGTTTCCTGGTCGTTCGACTTCCTCCGTGAGAGGGATTGGAATGCGCATTGAATCGGCATTGGAATCACCATGACCACACCTCAGAGAGCTCAGTCGATCGCCTTAATTCCCGTCGTTGCCGCGTTATTGTTGGTCGGATTCTGGTTTGCGATGCTGCCTGGAACGGATGGTGAGGCGTCGACCCTCGTCGTGTATTGCGCGCAAGATCGTGTTTTTGCTGAGCAGATTCTGGCCGAATTCTCGCGAGAAACGGGGATTCGGCTTCAGATTCGCTACGATACCGAGGCGACCAAGTCGCTGGGGCTGATCAACCTGATCGTTCAAGAACGAGCATCGCCTCGCTGTGATGTCTTCTGGAACAATGAACTGTTGGGGATGGTTGAGTTACAACAGCAGGGGTTACTGGAACCGCATCAAGGTTCTGGCTGGCAACGAATCCCTGAACGGTATCGCGACGAAAACGGGCATTGGGTCGGATTTGCGGCTCGATTGCGAGTTGCCATCGTGAACACGCAACAGGCTGCGGCCACAGAAGAAACGTTGAACACCCTGTTTTTACTGGAACCTGCTCGAATCTCGCTGGCGAAACCCCTTTTTGGAACCACACTGACGCACTACACGGTATTATGGCACGTGTGGGGTGCGGATCGATTACGGCAGTGGCATCGAGATCTTCGGCTGCGAGGTTTGCGCGAGGTGGATGGAAACGCTGCGGTCAAGGAAATCGTGGCTCAAGGAACATGTGTGGCAGGTTGGACCGATACCGACGACGTTTTTGTCGCCATGGACGATGGCTTGGCGGTTGAGATGCTGCCTGTGCGTGTGGTGGCAGAAGCAAAAGGGGTGGAACCCGTTTCCGTCGGGAGAAACGCCGTCGGTGTCACGATCTGCATTCCGAATACGGCAGGAATTATCCAGGGGAGCCGGCACCGAAAGGCCGCCGAACGACTCGTCGATTTTCTGGCCTCTTCACAAACAGAAATGGCTTTGGCTAAGTCGAAATCAAGGCAGATTCCTCTGGGGCCTTTTGAGCCTGCAGAATTACCCACAGACGTACGAAACTTGGTGGAATGGTCTCAAGACGGAATTGATCTACGCCCATTATTACCAGCTCGACGTGAATGCCTCTCTTGGCTGAAAAGCGAATACCTGAAGTGAAGAATGATTTGCGTTCACATCCAGTTCCGAGGACCGTCACCCTTTTTCCAGAATCATCGACTGACACCCTCGCATCGACATCGTATTGACCCGTAGACGCGACTTCATTTCATGACACCAAAAACAAGCCCTTTCCCGATTCCTGCACAACTCTCACGGAAGACTGGCGTCCTGCTGAGCATCAGGGGGCAGATTGCTGACGGGTTCTTGAGGAGTTGTCCATGAATCTCGCATCCGCTTGCTGCTGGACGTTAGCCCGGTCGTTTTTGCTCTGTTTGATCGCCTGGCCGATTTGCCACGTATTAGAACGGTGGCTGCGCGCTGTTTCTGACCGTCACGGTCCATTGGCGTTCAGTCTGTTGCTGGCTCCCTTTTTGTTTCCCGAGTTGCTGGTTGGGTATGCCTATCGTCACCGTGCTCTCACCTCGCCTTTGCTCGCCGAATTGCTCTGTGCGGGACTCTTGCTCATCCGCATCATACCGGTGGGAGTTGTGGCATTGATGGCCTCGCCTGTGTCACTGATCAGTAGCGCAGCGATCCACTGCCGCCGGTTATTGCTCCAGGCCAATCCGGGTTCAATGCGGGAGCGATACCATTTTTATTTGTGTCTGTGGCATGGGGCAATTCGGCGTGAGCTCCCTGCGCTCGTGCTCATGGGGCTGGTTGCATTCCAGGAATTTGAACTGGCGGCACTGTTGCAGACAGCGAGCTGGACTGACTGGTTTATCGCCGCTCAACGAGTCGGACTTGATCGAGGCGAAACGCTCAGGCAGTCGCTGTGGCCAATGCTGATGCAGTGGCCGCTGCTGTGGTGCGTGGTCTCCTGGGCCGTTCAAGCACAGGATGTCCACTCGACTTCCGATCCAACCGAATCCCGGACGTTGTCGATTCTGGAACAGGCGTTTGCCGGGCTCTATCTTAGCCTCGCGTTCCTTGGCGGGTGTGCTGTTCCGATCAGTTTCCTGGCGTGGAATCTGCCAAGCGGCTTGAAAATGATGCTCAGACAACCGATGTCATTGTCAGGGCTGCTGCAGGAAATTTTCATTGCAACGGTCGTTAGTCTTTGCGCGGGTCTCGCCGCGTGGTCACTGACCGGTTTTGTGCAGAGGTCAACGGAGGGACGCCCTGCTCTTCGCCGATGGCGGCAGTTGTGGCTCATTCCCGGTTTGTCGGGTTCGCTGCTGCTGAGCATGGGGGTCGTGGCCCTCTTTCAACAGGCGGGACTGCGCTGGTTGTATGATACACCCGTTCCGTGGGTGCTGGCACTGATGATCTGGTTGTTGCCGCGAGCGGTATTGGTCCAGCTTTGGCTTGATACCACCCGTTCAACGGAATCGCTTTATCTCGCAGAGATGCTCATCCGTGAAACACCACAGGCTGCTTCAGGTGCAAACCTCCCACAGCCGAAATCGTCGCGGAATTCCCGTCAAGCCTCGGCTCTGCTGTTCCGGCTTCGGGACCAGCCTCAGTTGATGGGAATGGGGCTGCTTTGTTACTGGGCCTATTTAGATCTTTCCACCTCGTATCTGTTGGCCCCTTCGGCAATGCCGTCGGGTCTTGTCCGCCTGTACAACTTCATGCATTTCGGGCGTTCGTCAGCCCTTTCGGCCGAGGCTTTTTTGTTTTTTGGAATCCCCGCACTGGGGGGCTTGTTGGTGGTACTGATCAGACGAGTGCTGCGCCGCTGAGAGTTCAGCATCCGGACATCTCTGCGTCAACGCATTACCCGATTTTTACCGGACGGCAGGGAATAATTGGAATTCCTCGCCATGGAAGGTTATACTCATGTCATTCCGTCTTGTTTTATCTCTTTCCTTTGGAATCAGGGTTCATCGTGCTGTGGTCGCTCGAAGCCGTATCGCTTTGGGGTCGTCGTTCACCACGACTTAATGAGATTTCGTTGACGATTTCTGCGGGTACCACCGCAGTATTAGGGGAATCTGGGGTCGGGAAAACGTCCCTCTTGAATCTGCTTGTTGAGTTCGAAAGGCCCGCTGCGGGAAAGATTGTTTTCCATCAACTGGCCTCCCCGGAACGGTTGTCTCGATTTTGGGCTCCCCCTCAACAAGGACTTTGGCCCCATTTGTCCGTTCGCGAACACCTGACATCGGTCATGGGGATCCCTCATCAGGAACAAACGTCCATGGCCGAAGAATTGCTGGCGATGTTTGATCTGCAAGAACTGGCTGATGTCAAGCCGGGCTCGCTTTCGCTGGGCGAGCGGTCGCGACTGAATGTCGCTCGAGCGCTCGCTTCGGATGCCCGCATTCTTGTGATGGATGAACCGCTGGCTCACGTCGATACGGCACGAAGTGGTCGATATTGGAAGGCGATTCGCGAGCATTTGAAAACCCAAAGTGTGTCGTTGGTGTTTGCGACCCATTCGCCCGAGGTGGTTTTGCGTGAGGCAAGCGAGGTGATTTGTTTATCGGGAGGACGAGTGGCCTATTCCGGCACGGTTTCGTCCCTGTATCAACGCCCTGCCTCGCGCGAAATGGCGGAATTGTTGGGGCCCTGTAACTGGATTTCCGGTGATGAGGCGAAGTCCTGGTTTGCAGAGGATGTTGCGGTGATCCAGGAAAAAAAAACCGATTCCGATCACCATACGTGCATTCGGCCCGAGCAACTCATCGTGGCACCGTCCGCCAAGAGTCCGCTGATTGTCGACGAAATCTCATTCGCTGGCGCCTCGACCGAGGTGACTTTGCGTGATGAGCGGTCAGGTGCGGTGCAGCCATTTGTCTATCGCCCCTCACAGGCCGCAATCCTCGCACGCGGTGAGCGGGTGGTGCTCAAGGTGTTGTTAGTGCTGCTGATGATGCTGGGGTTGAGCGGATGTTTCAGTGTGTCTTCGCGGCCACTTGCCGTCCTTCACGAGTCCACCTGGTCGATGCCTCCCGACGGGTCCCGAGTCCCGGCACCGCGCGGAATGACCGTTTCCCCGAACGACGAGTATCTGGTGCTCGATAATGTGGGGCGAGTGCTCGTCTTCAACGAGAATGGCGATTTACAAAAATCCTGGTGGATGCCTGAATACTCGGTCGGCCGAGCCGAGGGGATCTGTGTGCTGAAGGATGGGCGGATCGTCGTCGCAGACACCCACTATCATCGCATCATTTTCTTCGACCACGACGGGGCAGTGACCGGGATGTTTGGACAACGGGGAAGTGCACCGGGCGACTTCGTCTATCCGGTAGCGATTACCCAGGATCCGGATGAAAATCTGTATATTTGTGAGTATGGACAGAATGATCGGGTGCAAAAGTTTCGCCCCGACGGAACCTTTTTGTTGCAATTCGGCGGACCGGGAATCGAACCAGGATTCTTCCAGCGCCCGAGCGGAATAGTCTGGTATGACCATCGTTTGTACGTTGTGGATGCGTTCAATAATCGGATCCAGATTTTTACCGAAGAGGGAAAGCTGGTTGCAATTCTGGGCGAGTCAGACAGAATAGCTGAAGTTCATTATCCGTATGACATCACCGTCGACCAGCACGGGAACTTATTCGTGGTGGAGTATGGTGCAGGACGGGTGTCAAAGTTCAGTCGCACGGGGCGGTTACTGGGACGCTATGGCCATTCAGGGCCTGGACAAACAGCGGCTCAGTTCTCGACTCCGTGGGGGCTGGCCTTCGATCGGCGTGGTCGATTATATGTGTGCGATACCGGAAATCGACGAATCGTGGAGTTGGAGCTTTGAAGATGACCAAACAACTACGTCGCATCCTCACGAGCTTCTTTCCGCGTTTGCGTCGGGAATTTCGTTGGCAGGATCTTTGGCCACTGGTCGCTTTTCTGGCGGTTTTTTGCGGAGTCTGTGCGTGGCTGGAAAGCGCGCATCATCTGATGTTTTCCCGCCCGCTGATGCTCGGTTTGATCGTGTTTGCCCCCTGGATCTGGTGGATGCATCTGGCGGGCTACGCCGGATTGCCGAAAAGTCGCAGTCAACTCGCGTTGCTCATGCGACTCTGTCTGCTCGGTTTGCTGGTGATGGTGCTGGCCGAACCCCGTGCGGTCCGATCTCGGGATGTGATGTCGGTAGTCTTTGCCCTTGATGTGAGTGACTCGATTTACAATTCGGACGAAGCACTGAAATACATCGTCGACACCGCTCAAAAACATCGCCCCAAAGGAAAGTCCGATCAGGCGGGGCTGATCATTTTTGGCAAGACTCCTGCCTGCGAGCTCTCTCCCAGCATGAGCTTTCCGTTCGAGGCATTTAACTCGCAGGTCGACCGTGGGGCCACAAATATCGAGCAAACCTTATCGTACGCCGGTGCACTGCTGCCAGAAGATAGTCAGGGAAAAGTAGTCCTGATCAGTGATGGGGTTCAAACCGAGGGGAACCTGTCTCGCATCTTGGATGACTTGAAAGGGCGTGGGGTCGCGGTGGATGTCCTGCCGATTGATTACTCGTATCGAAACGAAGTCTGGCTCGAACGACTCGATCTTCCTCAAGCGGTTAAACTCGGCGAGACCTACGAAGCAGGAATGCTGGTGAAGTCGTTAAGCGAGGGGAAAGGAAAGCTCGTTCTGCGGGAAAACGGGGTCGTCATTGCCGAACAAGAGATTGATTACAAAACAGGAACAAACCGCTACACAGTTCCGATTACCCTCAGGTCTACAGGATACTATGAATATACGGCCAGTATTGAAGTTCCCAAGGTGCAAGATAGCCTGTCACAAAATAATACCGTACTAAATTACATCTTTGTCGAAGGGGAAGGAAAAGTCTTATTGGTCACAGATGGCTCGGGTGATCGCCGTGACTGGGAACTTCTCCAAAAGGGAATTCAGGCTGGCGATCGGGTTGTCGAGCGTATCGATGGAGCTGATCTTCCGCGTGATGCAACCTCATTGATGCCCTATGATTGCATTGTCTTCGCCAATGTTCCCCATGATGAATTCGACGTTCAACAACTGCAGGCGGTGCGAGATGCCGTTTATAATTTGGGTGTCGGATTCCTGATGGTCGGCGGGTCGAACAGCTTCGGGCCCGGTGGTTATCACCGCACCGTCATTGAAGAGATTCTTCCGGTTTCCATGGATGTTTCGCAAAAGAAGGTTCTGCCAAAAGGGGCGCTGGCGATTATTTTGCACTCGTGTGAATTTCCCGAAGGAAATACCTGGGGCAAGCGAATCACGAAACAGGCCATCAAAGTTCTTGGTGCCCAGGATGAAGTGGGCGTATTGGCTTATACCGAAGTGGGTGAGAGGTGGTTATTTGAACTGACGCCGGCTGGCGAGTACGAGTCGCTGGTCCCCATCATCAATGGAGCGACGATCGGTGATATGCCTAGCTTTCAGAATACGATGCAATTGGGGCTGAAGGGCTTGATGAAGAGCAACGCTGCGACGCGGCACATGATTATCCTTTCGGATGGTGACCCGCAACCGCCGACACCCGCCCTGATTAAGGAATTCATCGACGCAAAAATCAGCGTTTCGATGGTGGCCGTTTTCCCACATGGGGGACTGGAAATCTCGAAAATGCAGGGGGTCGCAGAAGTAACCGGGGGAAGATACTACTTCCCCGAAGACCCCGAACAGCTTCCGTCCATTTTCATCAAAGAGTCAAAAACGCTGAAACGGAGCATGCTACAGAACAAAGTGTTTACGCCTGAGATCGCCTTTCCTTCACCCATTTTAAAAGGGATCGAGGGGCTGCCAGAACTCAAGGGCTACGTGATCACGACAGCCAAGGGGCATCCCGCCATGACAATCCTGACCGCGCCACCTGATGAGGAAGACCCCGAGTCGCAAGATCCGGTTCTTTCCATCTGGCAGCACGGACTGGGCAAGACGGCCGCATTCACATCGGATTTCAGTTCGAACTGGGGTGAATACTGGCAGCAGTGGAATCGATTCCAGCCATTTATAAAGCAGTTGTTAACGGAAGTCAGCCGCGTCAAGAAAGATGGTCATCTGCGGATGTCGACGCATACCTCGGGTGGCGATGCGGTGATTGTCGTCGAAGACTTTCACCCGGATGAAGGGTTTTTAGAGCTCACCGCGAAACTCGCCGGTCCCAATCAGAAGTCGGAAAACATCCAGTTAAAGCAAGTTGCTCCTCGACGCTATCAGGCAACGGTTCCGCTTTGGGGGCATGGCCGCTATCACGCCATCGCTCAGGGAGTCGGTACGGCGGCAGGGGCCGGCAAAGCGGGGGCGGGCGAGTCGGGGGAATCGGGAGGTGAGCGGAGAGACCTCGCGTTCGGCGGATTGATTGTGCCGTATTCGCCCGAGTACTTGCGGTTCCGTTCGAATCGTCAGACATTACAAGATGTCGCCGATCGAACGGGGGGCCGTGTCCTGACAGGTGATCCCGTCAAGGATGATATCTATCAACATGGCCGAGCCCCCAAAAGGAGCTCAAAACCGATATTTGACTGGTTTTTGATCGCGTTGGCCATCCTCCTCCCGCTGGATGTGGCTCTGCGGCGAATTCAAATTGATTTTGCGGCCATGAAGGCCGCACTCGGACTGGGACGACGGGCCACCACCAGCGCCACGATGGGGGCGCTATTGCAAGCAAAACAAACGGCATCTGCGGCGATGCAGGCGCGTCGCGCGGAACAACCACTTCCCCGCTCAATGTCGAGTGCGCCTCCGACTCGTACTTCGACTGCGGCGAACGCTTCGCCGAATGTCGTTCGCCAACCCCCCGTCGAGTCTCCGCCCGAAGGATCCAGCGACAAACCAACATCGACGACAGAACGCCTGTTGGCGCTCAAACGCAAACGCGACGAAGACAACTAGTATCGAATTTCCGACTGAATTGTATTTCCGACGAATCGCCGTTATCGAAACCGCCTGTTTTCAATAGAAAGTTCCTCAGATGAGTGCTGTAGAAGTCACTGGACTGGCCTCCCTGGAAGCGGAAGCGTCGCATTTCAAGCATCAATTTGCCGAGGCTCGAGCGGCGATTGGTCGAGTCATCGTCGGACAGACGCGAACGGTCGAAGCAGCGCTGACCGCCATTATGTGTGGTGGAAATGTGCTGCTGGAAGGGGTACCCGGTTTGGGAAAAACCGAGCTTGTCAAAGCCCTTTCCCGCGTGCTGGATCTCGATTTTCGACGCATCCAGTTCACCCCCGACCTGATGCCTGCAGACATCGTCGGTACGAATGTCATGATGAGTGACGAGAACGGGCAGTATCGGTTTGAATTTCGCAAAGGACCGATCTTCACGCAACTGCTCCTCGCAGACGAAATCAATCGGGCATCCCCCAAGACCCAGTCCGCATTACTCGAAACGATGCAAGAACATTCGGTAACGACCGGGGGGAACGTCTTTCAATTGAAAGAACCCTTCTTCGTCCTCGCCACCCAGAACCCGATCGAACAAGAGGGGACCTATCCTCTGCCTGAAGCACAGCTCGACCGTTTTATGTTTAAGGTGGTTGTCCCGTTTTTAAATCGGGAGGAATTGAACGAAGTTGTCAGCCGAACGATTCTTAAAACCCCTGTCGAGATCCCAAAACTGCTGGACTCTGAACGAATCATGTCGCTCAGATCCATCCTGGAAAAAGTGGTGGTCACCGATGTCCTGCGTGATTATGCCGTCCGACTGGTCCTCGCAACGCACCCCATCAGTGAATTTGCGCCCGCTCGAGTTCGTCAATTCATCAAGTGGGGGGCGAGTCCCCGAGCGGCCCAGGCATTGATCCGTGCGGCACGAGTTCGCGCGTTGGCCGAAGGGCGGGTTCATGTTGCCTTTGAAGACATTCGACATTTTGCCTGTGAGGTCCTCGGCCATCGAATGCTGCTGAATTACGATGGTCAGGCCGAAAATCTGGATATGAATGAGATCGTACAAGAGTGCGTGAAGTCCTTGTCCGAAACGATGTGATTCAAGTCATTTTACAGGGATATGATGTCAGCCTGCCCACTCTGCCAAACCGAATTCGATCCGCTTCAATCGGGACAGTTGTGTCCCCAATGTCGCGATGAAGTCCTCGCAAAGGACGCGTATACTCCGCAGGATTTCCGCTTCGTCGGCTTTCTGGCAGGCGTCCTTATCGCCGCAGTCAGCTCGATGCCGGGTGCTTTTTTTGGTGATCTGATCGGACGAAGCGTGGGAAACCCGCTGCGTGGCTGCACGATCGGCGTGGTTGTCTTTTCCCTGTTGGGTTTTGTTGCCGGTTGCTTTGTCGGACCCGCAATGGTTCGCAGGATTGAGGCCGCAAAACGAACGGTGTGAGGACTTCAGGCCGATCGTTGGACATGGTGTGATCAAGCGGGAAATGGTTTGATGAAATTGTGTGAGTAGTAAGACCGTGTGAGTAGTGCGACTATGGATTCGACAAAGCAGTTTTCTTCGCTTCTGGAAAACTCGACCCTTTCACGGGTCGAGCGGATGCGGTTGTTGCCGATGCGGCGGATGACGAACCGCAGTCGTGGTGAACATCTTGCCGGTAAAGGAGGAACCAGCACCGAATTCAACGACTACCGTGATTACTCGGCTGGCGATGATATGCGGTACGTTGACTGGAATATCTTTTCCCGGCTCAATCGCCCTTACGTCAAACAGTATCGCCATGAAGAAGAAATGCATGTCATGATTTTGATCGATGCTTCGGCATCGATGCGGTTTGGTGACAAGTTCGAAAAGGCAAGGCAATTGGCTGCCTGCTTCGCCGTGATGGGGCTAATGAACATGGAAAAAGTGAGCCTGTTCGCCTGTCAGCATGCCGGACAAACACCGCAGATACTCTCCCCCTGCACCGGTCGGATGAGTATCAAGCGCGTGCTGTCGTTTCTCGAAAACCTGCCGGCAGGTGGTGACTTTCCGATCGATATGGCCGTCGAGGCGGTCCTGAAGCAACATCGAGGACGAGGTGTTTGTGTGCTGCTGTCAGACTTTCTGACGTTTGGAGCGATGGAACGTCCGATGAATCAGTTGTTCAGCGCGGGGCTTGAAGTCTTTGGGATTCAGATATTGTGCGGATTAGAACTCAACCCGGAACTGACCGGGGACCTGCGGTTTGTCGATTCGGAAACGGGGATGACGTTGGATGTTTCGTCCGTCGGGGATTTGATTGGTTTTTATCATGAACATCTGGCCGGCTTACAGGAGCACCTAGCGGGACTATGTCGCCAGCGAAGCGGACGATTTGTTTGTCTGGATTCGGGATTGCCGCTGGAAACGTTGGTTTTTGACACCTTGAAGCGGAAAGGTTGGGTCCAGTGATGCGGAGCGATTCGCACGAGCATTTTTCGCTCGATTCCGTGACGAGAAAGAGGTCAACATGAGCCTGCCTGGCTTCTCGGCACTCATTAACGCCTGGTGGTTTCTACTGCTGGTGCCGTTGATCATTTTTTATTTTCTGAAACTGCAACGACCTCGGATGGAGATCCCTTCGCTCGCTTTGTGGCGACAGGTGATCAATGATCAGCGGGTGAATTCCCCGTTCCAGAAATTCAAGCGTAACCTGCTGCTGCTGCTCCAGGTCCTGCTGTTATGTGTGTTGATTCTGGGGGCCATGCAGCCTTATCTGTCGCGTGGGACCGAGCAGGCACAGTACCTTCCCGTTTTGATCGACAATTCCGCCAGCATGGCGGCTCTGGATGGTCCTGGCGGGAAGTCACGGCTGGACGAAGCAAAAGAAAAGGTTTCTAAGCTCATCGATGATCTGCTGGCAGATCATCGTCTCTGCCTGATTTCGATCAATTCCACGGCAAGGAAGTTGACCGATTTCACCGACAATAAACGGCTCTTGAAAGAGGCACTGTCCCGCCTGGAAGTGAGTCAGGTTCCCAGTCGCCTCGAGGATGGACTCCGTCTGGCTCAGGCGATGTCACGCGTCCAGCAGATCGATACGGTTGTACTCATTTCCGATGGGAATGTTCCTCAGGAAATTGATTTCGAACTCCCCTTCAAATTAAATTTTCAGAAACTGACCTCCGGTGGCGCGAATGTGGGAATCGTCGATTTCAACGCTCGTCGATCACGCACCGGATGGGACGTTTTTGCCCGAATCGAGGGGACCAAAAAAGCGGAGGGAAGCAGCGGCGGACCACCGACCGCAAAAACGATGTGTGAGTATGAATTGCTGCAAAATGGGAATTCGATCAAGCAAGAGAGCGTTTCGATCGAAGGAGGTAAAGCCGAACGCCTGGTTTTCAAAGTCTCGACCACGATCGCAACCTCGCTGGAACTTCGGATTAAACCGGATAGTTTCGACTCGCTGCCAGCTGATAATGTCGCCTACCTTGAGCTTCCGGCGCCCCGTCCGCTGACGGTCTATTGCCCCCGGCAAATGGAAACTTACCGCAACGCTCTCGCCAATATCCCTGACGTCAATCTCTATCCCGGAACCGACAACGAACCGAAAACGGTCGATTTGAAGTTTGCAGAAGGACCGATTTCCCTTGGACCACAATCCAGTGTGGTCATGAATGTCGGTTTCGTTCCCGAGGATCTATCGAGTCTGGTGGAACTGGTTGCAGGTGAGTCCGAGATTATCGACTGGCGACGCACCTCACCATTGCTCCAGCATGTGCAGTTACTGGATATTCAAATTGCGGATGACCCCAAGTTGGCCAAAGGGGTTGCCGAGCGTGATTTTGAATTGGCCGGTTACGAAATTCTGGCACAGAGTCGTTCGGGTCCGCTGATCCTGGAACGGGATTTGAGTGGGCGATTGGACTACCAACTGCTGTTCCACACCGACCGTTCCTCGCTGGTTTACCGAGTTGGGTTTCCGATCCTGGTTCAAAATCTCACCCAGATTGCCGCGCAACGAGCACATCTGCTGGATGCCAAAGCTCAGGCGACGGGAGTTTTACCCATTCAGAAGATCACTCCCGATACGGAAGTTCAAATTTCCGGCCCCAATGGTCAACGCGAAGCCGCGACGAGTGACTCGAACGGTTTGCTGTCCGGGGTCGGTGCACAGTCGGTTGGCGGGTATGAGATCACGGGAAGTGGGGACCCCATTAAAATCGGGGTTAGTCTGATTTCTTCCAGTGAAACAGGATTGCGTGTGGCAGAAACATTGACCTTCCCCGAAGTTTCGATTTCGGCAGCAACCACCGCATTAAAGACAGATCAACCGCTGTGGCATTGGTTTGCCGTGGCGGGACTCGTATTGCTCTTAGTGGAATGGTGGTACTTTCAAAAACGGCCATTCGGAGCACCGGGATAAGATGTCCGATAACATTAATGCAACCGATTTCCCTCGATGGGAAGTCATGACAGACGAACGGCACCGTTGAACGAGTCCCCCCTTGCCTGCCACGATGGATCGACCCAGAATGGTTGGTGAATGTGGCCGCTTCTCAACCGACTTTCCCCGTGAGTCGAATTGCTCAGGAAAACTCAACCTATGTTTTCAGCGATGACTCGATACTACCGTTTGCTTGCCCATGGGCGTACCACACTTCTGGTCGTGTTCAGCCTTTCGGGGTTTGCACTCAACGCCTTGGCTCAGTCGTCCCAAGCACCGCAACAGCCACTCACGATCGAGTCTTCAAACATTCAGCCACCTGTGGCACTTGGCCGACCGATGCTAACCTGGTGGGATGTCAAAATTCCGGGATCAGCGCTGGCCGTTGGCAAATTTCAGTTTGCAATCAAATCGGATAACTTTTTATTTGCAACACTGGAAACAGAAGAACTGACGTTAAATGGTCCCGAGCAGCGCATTCGCGTCTTGCTCCCCCCCGTCGATTGTGCTCAATCTGTGGATCGGCTGTATGTCGATATTTCGTTTCAGGGGAAAAAATACTCCGGGCCACTCGGGCAGCAAATCCTGCGTGTCCCCTTCACCACAAAGACCGTATTCATGGGTTTAATCGGAGAATCAAGGCTCGGTCAAAAGCGTTCTGTGCGACGCGAAAAAATCATCGAGCGACTTCGATTTGAAAGCCTGATTCCGGAGACCACCAATTTGGCCGGCGAGACAAAAGAATTCGTCAAAACGATTTTTGCCTCGATCGATCCGAACGATTTTCCTACTGAGCCTCTGGCTTACTGTGGCTATGATGTTGTGATTCTCTTGGATGTGGAATTCCGTAATCTCCGCAAGCCGCAACTGGAAGGGTTACTGTCGTGGGTTCAAGGAGGGGGTAGCCTGTTCATCGAACCGAACGGTGTGCTCGAACCTTATCATCTGGACTTTCTGAGAAAATTGACGGAGGAGGATCGTTCCGGGTTGGTCATCCAAGTTGATCCCGCAGGAAAATTGCCTCTCGATAGTACTCCATCGGGAACCGCTCCCGTTGCAATCGACTCGGGATTAGGAAGTGTCGTGCTGCGGATCGCAGATCCGCATGAACAGATCGACGATTCGGCCCAAGCCTGGCAATCGGTGATCAAGTCCTTGTGGAAGTTTCGGTTTCAATCGGCGGACAAAAAAGTGATCTCTTTCATCGAAGGGGGATTGGATGGTTTACCTGTACAAAAAACGGTCGACAGTTCTGATCCCTATGGTTTTGATCAAACCCTGTTTAATGCGGAATCGCTGAAGGGAGATCTGCTCTTAAATCACTTGACTCCCACAGGGGTCCAAATTGTTCCCCTTTGGCTGCTGGCGATGATTCTGATCGCCTTTGTCTGCCTGATTGGTCCTGGCGAGTATTTTGGTCTCGGTTTGTTGCGTGCTCGAAAACTGACCTGGATCACATTTCCACTGGCGACCATCGGTGTCACGTCGCTGACTGTCTGGTTGTCAAACCGATATATGACAGCAGGAGAAACTCGCCAATCCATTGAAATTTGTGATCTGGGCTCGCATGGGGAATTGATCCGCACAAATCGCTTTGAATTGCTTTTCGTCGCATCGACACATTCGGTCCTTACCGAAGTGGAAAAGGGAGTATTCGTACCGCTCCGGACCAATCAACGCCAACAGTCCAACGTTAATCTCCCGGTTTCTGCCACATTTGGCAATCCGGCAATGGGTGGCGTGGGGACAAACGAGGATGGGCAAGTTCGACCGATGCCCAATCAGGCACAGGGGAGAATTCCAACGCAATTTGTCGCGCGGCAGAACCTGGTCAAGTGGACTCCACAAATCAACCGGATCATGTCGATTCCCGGTTCTGTGAGCGTTCCTCAGATTGACTGGACCCAATTCGAGCTCGATAAGAATGACGTGCAATTTCTGGAGTCGCACTTCATCCCCCCCGAATTTGTGCGCCGTATTCAGGCACAACTTGGCCCAAAGGCCCTGGTGGCTTGTTTCATGGATCATCACCGCTGGGCTGCGGATGGTTCTCCCGCATGGCGTTCAGAACGCGAGGCAAGCAGCTCGCAAGACAATCGATGGATCATGCAGCAACAAATGATACAAATGCAGCAACAAGCGAACTGGGCACAGCAGATGCAGTCTGGGAATTCTCGCCCACCAGTCGATGTATCGCTGGCGTATCAACCCGATCTGTTTCGCTGGATTCACCAAGCCTCAATCCCCAGCGCCGAACTCGGTCCATTTGCCTTGGCCAGGCAGACCACACCGAAAGGGGGGCGTCGTGGCGATGACCTCGTGCTGCTCGATCCGAGCGATCCCAATACGTGGCTATTGGCAATTGTTGTACCGAAAAACGATGGCTGGATTCTCTATCGCAAACGGATGCGATTTCCAGACCTCTCCGGCAACCAAGCTCAATGAGCCCCTGCCCCATTTCGTGAATCACGCGATCGCAGATCACGATCACGGATCGCAGTCGCTATCCCTGTGCAACCAATTGCGAGATGCGGGTCCGGATCTCGGCGGGATCAGCATAGAGGAACCACTTAGCAGGGTCGGTCCCTGCGAATGCCGCACGAATCCGTTCCGTCTGTCGAGACTCGCCCCGAATGGCACGGATAAAAACGCCAATGATCTGATCAGGCATTTCCCGCAGGAAACTGGCGTAAATATCAGGGTCCTGCTCACCAGAGTCGCCAATCAGCACAAAGCGGCGGTGGGGAAACGCGGCGAGGATCGGTTCAATCGCCGTTCTTTTATAGGCTTTTTGTGGTGATTTTCTGAGCTTACGAGCCGCTTCCCGAAAGCGAAATCGCTTGAGATGAAATGAGCCCGCTGGGTATCCTTCGGCACGGCAGAATTCTTGCAAGGGTTCATACAATTGCCAGGGACTCCCCGAGACAAAATGAAAGACTGCTCCGGCAATCGTACAGGACTGGTAAAGCTCGGGCATGCCGCTAACGGGGACAAAGCGGCGTGCAAATGTGTTTTGGAACAAGTCACGTCGATTCCCCACATTACTGTGTTTAATCGTATCGTCGACATCCGAAATGATCGAAATCCCACTCGGTTCGACTAATTGCAGTTTACCGGTGAACTGACGTGGGTCCGCAGGACTGAGAACCGCTTGGCAGCCGATCCAGCGAGTCTGGTGTTCGGTCGCTTGTGCCAGTTGACAAACCCTCTCGTCGCTCAGTTCAATCGTCCCACGAAACAGTCCCATATAGTCCGATTCGGCAACGGGATACTCGCGATCACCGATCGCAACGGTGACAGCCCGCCCTTTCAGACCGGACATCATGAACTGACGCATCCGCGTGCGGAAGTACTCGTCCGCCGACCGATCGACTCGCATCGCCCGTTTAATGAGTCCCATTACCGGGGACCGACGCAGCCAGGGGATGCGGGGATCAAACACACACCCCTGAACAATGAGCGACCAAGCGCGCTGGCCTGAGATCCGTGAGGCAAACGAAGGATAGAACACAATCTGTTCTTCCCGCCCCACGGTCTTGCGATGACGTCGAAAATTGTGAAACAGCGTCACGATTGGTAGCCTCGAGCAGACGTCATCGTCAGCGTTTCAATAAGGAAATCTGTCCCGAAACGATTCGCCGCTTTTCGACGGCGAGTCATTTCGTAATTTTACAGGACCTTCTCGATGGTTTCACGCAGGATACTGCCCGACTTTTGTAATGCCATCTTTTCTTTAGGCCACAGATCGACTTCGATCACCCCTAAAACTCCTTTTCGACCGATGACCGTCGGCACCGAAATCGCCACATCGCGCAGCCCGTACGCCCCCGACTGCAGCGAAGAAACCGGCAGAATACGTCGCTGGTCCAGGGTGATCGCATGGACGACATCCGCGATCGAGACCCCCACCGCAAATCCGGCTCCTCCCTTTTTCTTGATCACTTCCGCTCCGCTGCCCCGCGTTTTCTTTTCCACTTCGGCAATCAGTTGCGCATTGACCCCAGGATATTTTTCCAATGGCAAACCGGCAATCTGAGCGGCAGACCAGATCGGCACCATGCTGTCGCCATGCTCACCATAAATCGTCACATCGACCTGTGTCGGCGGGACATCCAGCCGTTGGGCCAGCATGCTACGCAGTCGTGTCGTATCCAGCACGGTCCCCAGGCCGATCACCTGCGAAGCGGGAAGTCCCAGTTCTTTGATGGCGAGATAGGTCAATACATCGACCGGATTCGAGACGACGAAAACGATGGCATCTTTCCGCAAACCACTCGTTTTTAACTCGCTCAGAATCCCCCGAAATAAAATCACATTCCGGTTGATCAGGTCCAGGCGGCTCTCTTCCGGTTTTCGTCGGAGTCCTGCGGTAATCACGATACAGTCGCTGTCAGAGCAGGATTTCATATCACCCGACGTGATTTTCTGATCCGCCAGAATACTGGCCCCGTGCAGCAAATCGAGAGCCTGACCTTCACAGGCCTCCTGATTCACGTCAACCAGATGGATATGCCGGACGATCTTACCCGCCTGCAGAGCGAATCCTGCACAGGATCCGACCAGACCACCACCGCCGATGATACTGACTTTCATGCTGATCTCCCTCGTGATCATGGGCGGACCCAAGATCAATCTGTCGAATGGTTTGATGCTTTCCCTGAACGGATCCCCGCCACATTGTTGTGATTCAGACGAGTCGTGTGTCACCTGAATTCAGGGTGGATCGTTCCTACTGGTGTTACTTGTTCATCGCCGCCAACACCTGCTCCGTGATCAATTTTATCAGGGATTCGGTATCCACTTCGGGAGCCGCTGCGGCGACCGGCGCGGCGACGGGCTTGACCTCTGGAACTGACTTCGCCCCCTTCTGTCGTTCGAGGTACCCTGCGTACTGCGGAGGTGCTTCGAATGCATAAGGTTCCAGCTGATTTTCTTTGTAACCTTCTCGAAAAGCGCTGTTTCCACAAAGATCGCAATCTTCGACGTGGAAGCGTGGATCATCAAAGCCCAACTTTTTCTTCAGGTCCAGCAGTTCGACGGACTCGCGTTCGTTGAGGTACGAAACTTTGCCAAGCTGTTTCGAAAGCAGCAGGATCCGGCAGTATGCGTCCAGAATCTCGGTTTTCCAATACGCTTCTTCGATCGTCTTGCCGAATGTCACGGTACCGTGGTTCGTCAGAATAATTGTGTTGGTTCCATTCCCCAGAAACGGAACTACCGTGTTTGCAAAAGCGTGACCACCCGGGGTTTCATAAGGGGCAATCGGGACTTCCCCCATGAAAACTTCAATTTCCGGCAGAATACATTGCGGAATTGGCTCGCGGGCGACTGCAAACGCGGTCGCATGCGGGGGATGACAGTGAACCACGGCCTTCACGTCAGGACGGTGTTTCATGATCGCCAGATGCAACAGGACTTCACTGGTTCGCTTACGCTTCCCCGCGATTTGTACTCCTTCCATGTCGACGGCACAGATGTCATCCGGAGTCATGAACCCTTTACAGATCATCGTCGGGGAACAGAGGACTTCGTTCTCGCCGACACGGATGGAAATATTCCCATCGTTTGCGGCGGCAAAACCTTTATTGTAAACCCGGCGTCCGATTTCACAAATGTCTTCTTTTAACTTCCGGTCGTTGATTCCAGAATTCCATTGGCTAGCCATACTGGTCTGTTCCCTTCCCCGTCGTTTGACGGTTACTCCACTTCGATCGTATCTAATATGCAGGCATTGTAGGCGTCGAGCGGTTTGTAGTCGGGGGCAAACGGATTGGCCGCTTCACCCCCTTCGCTAAATCCGATCTTCGAGCCCGGTGCTGCACCAAGTTCGTCATACACAATTACGGCTTCATCGCGTCCCAGTGGATCACCCCTCAGCCCTGCGGCACTCAGGGGGACGACAACCAGCCATGTGCCACCCAATACCATCGGGTTGCATTTGGATAATGTCACCTTGCCGATCACGTCGCCGACTCGCATTGAAGCTCTACTTTCCTTCGATCCGTTTCTCTGTCGTGTCCTGTTCTCTGATCTTCCTGGCTGGGCTCGGCCTCGCTGATCTCTGCCTTTCAGGGCCTTTGACGAGTTGATTTTCCTATCATATTGATTTTCGCATTACATCCCCGGTGGAGGCTGCGGCGGATTCCCCGCACACTCTTTCAACAGGTTTCTCAATTCCATAAACGATCGTCCGATTGGGCTGATACAAACCACATTCGCACCCAGCGATCGCAAGACTTGTTCCCATTGCTTACTATTTTGCATCACGGCGGCACGAACACGCTCACTCCGATTGGCCTGGCACGCTACTAAGTCCGCCTGCTCTGTAAAAATCACCACCCCATCACACTCGGCCGTATTTACCAGACTCATCGCCAGTCGGGCCGCCTCGATCGGTTGGCCGACGATCTCGATCGTCCATCCCTCGGCCAGTCGCCGCAAACTCTCGTGCAGTGCTTGGACCGTTGGAGTCATCGTTTGCAGGATCATTCGCCACTTCGGACGGGGGATACTGCTGACCGGCCCCATTTTGTCCTGACGACTCCACACCGTTCGCTTGGAATTCAACCAATCGCGAGCGGACGGAGTGAGAATCGAACCTCGCCCGATTCGCAGCAGCTCGCCCGCTTTCAGCGATTGATTCAGCAACTCTGCGGTGATGATGGGAGCCAGTAATTCGACCGTGTTGATTTTGGTTGTCGTGGTGGCGACGGTTGCGGTTGCAACCGTTGGTACTGCCGACCTCTTGGGAAAGACGTCAGAAGTCATCCCGGGAGATCTGCCAGCCGCCCCAGCCGTCAGTGGAGCCGTAACGGTCACTGGTGGGGGAGAAACCGGTTTGATTGGTCCCTTTCCCAGATCAGACGAAACGGAAACCTGCGGATCGACGGAACGTGCCGGGGCCGACTGGAGCCTTGCCAGGATCCCCGATACGATTTCATCAACCAGCGACTGATTCACAATCCATTCCCAAGGGCTTATTCAACATTTGTCGTGTTGAATAAGCCGTTTTCCTTGATTTCTTGTTACCCTCAGGCCCGTCTTGAAGACGGCACCGCCCTTTAATCTACGATTCCCAGCACATGCCAACGTGCCGGAGAATTGTCTGACCCCACCATCTCTTTCGCGGTCTTGCCATCAGACGAGATAATCACCGTGTCCCCTTTGCCACCCCCCTGATTATCGATCACCAGTTGCGGCGCCCCATCAGGCTCGCCGCCCGGACCGATCGGCTGGACGATCAGCAGTCGCCAACCCTTCAGCGTGGGATGCTTCACGGTCGAAGTCGCTCGACCGATGACTTTTCCGAGTTGCATCGTGTTGCGTCCTCAAATCACTCGCAGATCGTCCACCAACACACACCGTCGCTGCCGAGTGAAGGTCATCGGATTGGTGACCCCTTCTCCCGTCGGCGTGGCAATGCTGAAACTCAAATACCCTTCACCACCCAATCCCAAACCGGCCATCGAAGGCCCATTTTTCACAAACAATGTCGTGTCCATTTCCCGCCCCATCCGCGTCATGTGCCGAACATTTCGCGAATGGATCAAACTGGTATGACGGAAGCCGTGTTCAAATTCGAGTGCCAGTTCCACGCCGTGCGAGAAATTTCGACAACGCACGAAGGGAACAAAAGGCATCATCTGTTCTTCCGGAACAAACGGATTCGAGGTGTCGGTTTCGCCGTACAGCAATTCGGTACTGGCAGGAACGCGCAACCCAATCAGCTCAGCCAACTTTGTCGCATCGAGTCCAACCAGTTCGCGATTGAGGTGATAATGATCACCCGGTTTCGTCGGGGGAGAAAAAGCCAGCTTTGTCAGCATGTCGATCTGCGAAGCATTCAATCGGTAGGCTCCATGACGGCTCATGGTCTCCATCAACGGGTCGAAGATCTCTTCCACCGCAAAGACTTCTTTTTCCCCAATACACAACAGATTGTTATCGTACGCGGCCCCCTTCACGATCGACTTGGATGTGTTTTCCAGGCAGGCGGTTTCATCGACAACGACGGGGGGATTTCCCGGACCGGCCACGATCGCTTTCTTCCGGCTTTCCATCGCAGCTCTGGCAACTGCGGGGCCGCCGGTGACACACAACAACCGCACACCCCGATGCCCGAAGATCGCCGCAGCGGTCTCGAGCGTCGGTTTTTCGATGATCGTCACCAGATTTTCCAGCCCCGTTGCCTTATAGATCGCCCGATTGAAGCGGCGGACACCCTCACAGGCAATCCGAGCCCCGCTCGGATGGGGATTCACGATCATCGTGTTCCCACCCGCGATCATATTGATGATGTTTCCCGCGAGCGTCGGCAACGAGTGGGTCACGGGAGTAATCGCCCCAATCACACCAAACGGTGCATATTCGGTAATCGAAAGCCCATGGTCGCCGCTCACCGCATCGGTCCGCATGAACTCGACACCAGGGACCAGCTTGATGATTTTCAGCTTTTCGATCTTATGATCAAGCCGCCCAATCCGGGTCTCTTCAAATTCCAACCGACCGAGTTCCTCGGCTTGAGTATCGCAGATTTGACGGACCAGCTCGATCACCGTCTTGCGTGCCGCCAGCGGTGACTCGCTGAGTTTCTTGAACCCCTCGTTGGCGGCCGCGACTGCTTGATCGACGGATTGAAAGACCCCCATGTCACCATCTCGCTGGGGGGCGTTCGACTTCGGTGACTTCCCCAGCTGGGCGAGGACTTCCTGAACCACGCTGCGAATTGTTTCGGGGTTGGCTTGCATTGTTTCTATCCTCGAAATCTATGGATTCGCGACACACTCGCCGCAGCAACAAATCGAAATATCGGCTGAAGACTACCAGCCCGCATCAGGGCCCTGCAGGAAGGATTTCACGGTCTTTTTTGCCCAGGCCTCGTACGTCCGCGCAGTCGGAAAGAGAGAAATCATCATCAGGAAAACGCCCACAGTCGCCACAGCCGACACTGTTTGTCCTTCTTGCCAGAAGGCATACAAGTTGACGAGGGCCACGGCTCCCAGCATCGCATAACCAAGCGTCGTCTTTTCTTCAAATAACCCAGGAAGCTTTTGCAAAGCCCCCTGAAGGTCCCCCGGTTCCACACGCTTTAACCGGATCTGAGTCCAAAGTTGAGGGAGAAAAAAAACCAGCAAGATCCCCTGCACCGCAAAAAAACCGCAAAAGTACACCAGGACCGAAGCTTCGGGTTTGACCGTTCTCGCCATCCATGCGGGTGCGGAAAATGCAGTCAAGACGATCAGGAACAGCAACCCCGTGAACAAGGCACTTTGAATCTTGCCCCGTGGAATCGGAATGTTTTGCAAATCGGCTGTCATTCATTTCCCTTCATGGATTGATCCCCCTTCGCATCGAAAATCGAACGGGGGCCAAGATGAACCGAGTCAATAATTCCAATAATCGCACAATCAATCGGCAAGGGTTTTGTCTGAGGAGTAAATCGGGCACTGGATCCCTGAACGATCAGTACGACTTCCCCTTCCCCCGCACCAACAGTATCAACACAAATAAAAGTTCGACCTGTCGAAACCAAACCTGCTTGATCCTTCTCGTTGACACGCAATGGCTCAACAACCAGCAGCTTTTGACCGACCATCGCGTCGACCTTCTGCGTTGAGACCACACTTCCTGTTACACGTGCGAGAAACATGATTCGTCCTTAATCCTCAACGTGATCCAATCGCTTCGACCGTCTGCCGCGCCACAACGATCTCTTCATTCGTCGGCACAACCCAGACTTGCACTCGACTGCTCTCGGTCGAAATCCGACTTTCGCTGCCGCGTGGCAGTGACTGATTCTTGGCGTGATCCAGTTCGATTCCGGCCCATTCCATGTTCCGACAGACCCCCGCTCGAATGATCGACGAGTTCTCACCGATCCCGGCACTGAACACGATCGCATCCGCACCACCCAAAACGGTCAGGTAGGACCCGAGGTATTGGCGAATCGAGGCAATAAACACATCCAGTGCCAGCTGAGCTCGCACATGCCCTTTCGCCGCCGCTTCTTCAATGTCTCGCGCGTCCTGACTGAGGCCGCTCAGCCCCAGTAACCCACCCTTGCTCGAGAGCTCTTCCAGAATCTGCTCGAGCGTTTTGCCGGTCTTGCGCAACAAAATCGGCAACGCAAACGGATCGAAGTCACCCACCCGGTTGTTGTGAAGCAACCCCGTTTGCGGACTCATTCCCATACTCGTCGCTTGTGACTTGCCATCACGTGCAGCACACAGCGAATTACTACCACCTAAGTGGCAAGTAATGATCCGCAGATCCCCGCGACCGAGCAATTGTTCCATGCGGGTATTCAAGTACCGGTGGCTTGCCCCATGAAAGCCCCAACGCTGGATTTCAAACTCCTGTGACCATTCGTAAGGGATTGCGTAGAGACGATTGGCGGCAGGAATCGTATCGTGAAAGGCCGTCTCTAAGGCCGCAACCAGCGGAATCTGAGGAAACGCCGAACGAAGCTGTCGCATCGCTTTGGCGTACATCGGATTGTGGGCGGGGGCAATGTCTGCCAGATCTTCCATCCGCTGCAGCAACGCATCATCGACAACGCGCACACCACTCAGGTTTCCCGCAAAAACCGCCTTGAAACCGATCGCAGCGACTTCACTAACCGACTGCAAACATCCGTGCTCAGGATCGGTCAGCTGTGCCAGACACATTCCGACCGCAGCAGCGTGATCACCGACGGGAAGGGTCGATTCTTGCCGCTTGCCGTGAATTTCGACAAAGCACGCACTCGCCGATTGTCCAATCCGGTCAATGCCCCCGCGGGCCAGTTGAACTTCACTGGGCAAATCGTAAAGACGGTACTTGAAACTGGTTGAACCCAGATTCGCGACGAGTACTTTCATGGCGTCCCTTGAGAATCTCGATGAGCCCTTAATCGCGAGCTCTTAACAACCCGACTGCTGCCAGCCGAGCAACGTCACCCCCCAGATGGACCATCAGTCCACCCACGGGGTTGTTCCACCCAGCTCGCCGGTCGCGGACAAACGCAGCGTCTGATCAGATGAAGAACTCAAGGAGAGCCTTATCCGGACGGGCAATAATATGAGCACTGACCAGCTCGCCAATTCGCGAGGCCGCAGCGGATCCGGCGTCAACCGCCGCACGAACCGAGCCCACATCGCCACGAATGACCGTCGTGACGTAAGCGCCACCAATCTGAATCTGCTTAACCAGATTCACGTTGGCCGCCTTCAGCATAGCATCAGCCGCTTCGATCTGGGCCACAAGACCCTTTGTTTCAATCAAACCAATTGCTTCGTTCATGGAAAAAATTCCGTTTTGCGGGAGAAGATTAACAATCACCGACGGTGGCGAATTCGCCGCGACGGTGGTGGATGCGCAACTCGTTGATGCAGTGGACTCAGTGACCACTGTCCCCTGGCTTACAGGACCCGACTCCGGTTGGGGGGCCGAAACTTCCTTGGTCTCAGACTTCGTGGTCACCGACCCTTTGGTCACGGACAATTTTGTCGTAGACCCCTTGGTTGCAGACCGTGTGGTTGCCTGACTTGTGCGAGTACTCGATTTTTTGGCCATCGTTGCGGTACGGTTGTTCCGCTCCCAAAAGACGGATGATCGAGTGATGCCAGCCCGGAAGCAGCGTTGCTTCAAGACCTCGCGGGTACCACTCCCGCCGACATCGCAGACGGAAACTCACTTTAGCTGGCCGAACTGGTTGAGCCACCCTTAGACTTTGGCAGAACGGCAGCGAGTTCTTCATGAGGACGAGGAATCACCTGGACGCTCACGACTTCACCAATCTTGCTAGCAGCACTCGCTCCGGCGTCGATCGCTGCCTTGACTGCGGCAACATCACCCACCACGAAGGCGGTGACCAAACCGCTTCCCACCTTTTCCCAGCCAACCATCTGCACGTTGGCCGACTTCAACATCGCATCGACCCCTTCAATCAAGCAGACCAAACCCTTACATTCCAACATTCCGAGCGCTTCCATTGCTTTGGCCATTGTCTGTTACCTTTACTGTTTCAGGGAGAAAAACGGATCACACGTGTTCGTCGTGATCTTCGCGCAAATTGGTTATCCAAGACTTTTTTATTCGAAACTCTGTTATCCGAGACTAATGCGTCTGACAACCACACGAGTGTGGCTTGATTAATTCCACCGATGTCGCTGCCGGAAGATTGATGGCGTTCCCCTCATCGGTGTCGAGGTGAACTTCCAGCTTGACCTTCGGGTCGCCACGTACGACCAAATCTTCGAGTGTGGTCGTACAACCGGCGGACACCACGCGTAAGTGCATCGCGTCCCCATTGTTGACACCGTAATACTGCATGTCGGCAGGACTCATGTGAACATGCCGCATGGCGCGAATCACACCCGATTTCAACTCCACCACGCCAACCGGACCAACCAGCACACACCCGGGGGTGTCGTGATGATCGCCACTGACCCGGACAGGAGTCTCAATGCCGAGCGAAATCGAGTCGGTAAACGCCAACTCGACCTGCGAAGGACGACAGGGACCCAGCACACGCACTTCCGGAAGCATCCGCTTGCGTGGCCCGACCACCATC